>Ga0182229_1000006_pt1 | contig 54872 bp, 48 predicted proteins | sample G6R1MG_32_FD_129663 | JGI IMG/M metagenome (GOLD analysis project Ga0182229, IMG submission 129663) | Miscanthus phyllosphere microbial communities from Michigan, USA - G6R4_MAIN_07NOV2016_LD1 MG | ecosystem: Host-associated > Plants > Phyllosphere > Phylloplane/Leaf | place: USA: Michigan...
GAGATGCGGCGCTTGACCGGATCGACCTCGAGGATCTGCACTTCCACTTCCTGCGAGGTGGAGACGATCTTGCCGGGGTGGACGTTCTTCTTGGTCCAGCTCATCTCGGAGACGTGGATCAGGCCCTCGATCCCCGGCTCCAGCTCCACGAAGGCGCCGTAGTCGGTGATGTTGGTGACGCGGCCCTTGAGCTTGGACTCGACGGGGTAGCGCTGGGCGATGCCCTCCCACGGATCGGCGAGCAACTGCTTGATGCCGAGCGAGATGCGGTGGGTCTCGTGGTTGATCTTGATGATCTTGACCTTGACCGTCGCGCCGATCGCCACGACCTCGGACGGGTGGTTGACCCGGCGCCAGGCCATGTCGGTGACGTGCAGGAGGCCGTCGATGCCGCCGAGATCGACGAAGGCGCCGTACTCGGTGATGTTCTTGACGACGCCGTCGATGACCTGACCCTCTTCGAGGTTGGCCACCAGCTCGGAGCGCTGCTCGGCGCGGCTCTCTTCCAGCACGGTGCGGCGCGACACCACGATGTTGCCGCGGCGGCGATCCATCTTGAGGATCTGGAAGGGCTGCGGCGTGCCGAGAAGCGGGGTCACGTCGCGCACGGGGCGGATGTCGACCTGCGAGCGCGGCAGGAACGCCACGGCGCCGTCGAGATCGACGGTGTAGCCGCCCTTGACCTGGTTGAAGATCGTGCCGGTGACGCGGTCGTTGCTCTCGAACGACTTCTCCAGCTTGACCCAGCTCTCCTCGCGGCGGGCCTTGTCGCGCGAGATGACGGCCTCGCCCAGGGCGTTCTCGATCCGGTCGACGTAGACCTCGACCTCGTCGCCGACCTTGAGCTCGCCTTCACGGCCGGGGCCGTGGAATTCCTTGAGGGCGACGCGGCCTTCCGTCTTGGCACCGATGTCGATGACCGCGACATCCTTCTCGATGCCGACGACGGTGCCCTTGACGACCGAGCCCTCGGTGATTTCGTGTTCGAGGAAGGACTCCTCGAGCAGTGCTGCGAAATCCTCGCGGCTCGCGGCGCTTGCGTTCAGACCAGCTGACATTCTCTCTCCTGATGGCCCCTCTCCGGGGCCGGCGTCGGCGGTTCGTGTGACGGGACGCCCTCGTCCATCGCCGCCCCCCGGACATCGGTCCGGTCGGGCTCACCTTCCCGCGGGAAGGGCCGACGCATGCTCCAGCGCGGGGCGAGGGCTGCCTCCCTCCACGGTCCGGGCGGGGCGGCAAACCCGAGTCCGACTCGATCCATGGGGAGAAGCGGGCGCCTGCATAGCCGAATTGCGCCGGGCGGGCAACGGGATGCGTGGGCCTCCGCTCAGAGCGGCGGCGCCGCCGGGCCGCCGCTGCGCAGCCACACCGCCGAGGCCACCGCCAGGGGCTCGAGGGGGAGTACGACATGGCCCTGGCGCTTGGCCCAGAGCGCGACGCCCCCGAACGACACGGCGCCGATGCTCAGCCACGCGCCGAAGGGGAAGGTCGCCTCCGTGCCCTCGCCGGGCCCGAAGCACTCCTCGAAGGCGATCGGGTCGATCATGATCTCGTCGAAGTGGCGCAGGTGCTCCGCCATCGAGACCTTGGAGCGGAACAACCCGCGATCGCGGCGGAAGGACGAGAAGCAGGGCTCGTACTCGGTCAGCGTGATCCAGAGCTTGCCGCCGATGCGCAGGTAGGGCGGGTTCGGTCCGTCCTCGCCGAAATTCGCCTCGTTCCAGCCGGCCCGCGCGATCAGGGACTCGGCGAGCGTCACCGGCTGGGGGGGCGCAGGGGCCTTCGGCGGGCCTGCGTCGGCCGGGGCGAGGCCGGCGGCTCCCGTCGAGGGGGGATCGGCCAGATCGGGGTCGATGCCGGGTTGAGCCATCGCCGTCACCCTCGGTGTCGCGGCCCGCGCTCCCGGCGGCCCGCACGCTCACCGACGCACTATCCCGTATTGTTCCGGTTTTGGCGACCGCCTTCTCCAGGTCCCGCCCCTCCAACGAAAAAAGGGCCCGCGATGCGGACCCTCTCTCGACACGGAAAGGGGGCGAAACATCAGTCTTCGTCGTCCTCGTCGATCCGCTGCATGCCCTTGAGCTTGGCGAAGACCGCGTCGGCGTTGAGGTCCTTCTCGTCCTCGTCGCCCCCTTGAGCCCCCGCCTGGGGCACCGTCGAGACCTCGGTCGGCAGCAGGGTCGCGCCCCCGTCGCTGGTGGGCGCCGGGCGGTCCTTGGCGGCCTTGCCGACCTCGAAGTCGAGGTCGATCTGGCTGCACAGGCCCAGCGTCACCGGGTCCATCGGCTGGAGCGAGGCCGAGTTCCAGTGGCTGCGCTCGCGGATCTGCTGGATCGTCGCCTTGGTGGTGCCCACCAAGCGGATGATCTGGGCGTCCTTCAGCTCGGGGTGGCTGCGCAGCAGCCAGAGGATGGCGTTGGGCCGGTCCTGGCGGCGCGACAGCGGCGTGTAGCGCGGCCCCTTGGTGGTGCGCTTGACCTCCGGCAGCTTCACCTTCGAGACCGCGACCTTGAGCTTGTAGGCCGGCGCCCGCTGCGCCTTCTCGATCTCGTCGCGGGTGAGCTGGCCCGTGGTGATCGGGTCGAGGCCCTTGATGCCGGCGGCGACCTCGCCGTCTGCGATGCCCTTCACCTCCAGCGGGTGCAGCTTGCAGAACTCGGCGATCTGCTCGAAGGCGAGCGAGGTGTTCTCGACCAACCACACGGCGGTCGCCTTGGGCATCAGCGGGCCCTGGGACATGGCACAACTCCGGCACGGATGCGCGGGCGGGGTGCGGTGCCACGGACGAGGAGCCGCCGCCTCCGGAACGAAGCCTTGCCGGCCCGGAGAATCCCGTCTCACGCTGAATAAGGGAAGCCCTTCTTATACAGGCGGAACGGGGGCGGGTGCAATTGCGATCCGCTCCGGCCCGGGGGATCGCCGCGAGGCGCGGCGGCTCCGGCGATCCCCGCGCACGACCGGATGGATCGACGGCGGGCGGCTCCCTCGCCGCTCCCATTGGTGTAGGCGCGTCCTTGGACACGCTTCCATCCGCCGTGTCAGGCATAGGCAACGCCGCCGAAGGCCTATCCATCGGCCGGCACGCGTGAGCGTTAACTCCACCTTCAGCGCTGGCCAGCGAGTGTCCCGTTGCCAGGTGTCCGAGCGCCAACGTTCTGCTCGGATCGGCCTGCGAAAACCCCTTCGCGCCGTCCGGCACGGCTGGAGCCGCCCGCCCCATGCTTCGTCTCTTCCGCAAGGCCCGGCCGGATGTCGGCCTCGTGGCGTCGGTATCGTCCACCGGCCCCGACGATCCGTCCGCAGCGGACCCGAGCCTGTTGGCCCCGCCGCCCGGCCCCGATCTCCGGATGCTGCGGGCTCAGGCGCGGATCTCGGCCGAGGCCTCGGAGGCCGGCACCGCGATCGGCTGGATCACCCACGACGCGGCCCAGATCGCCGACCAGGCCCGCACCATCGCGGCGGCGAGCGAGGAGGTCGCCGCCTCCACCGCCGAGATCGCGACCCGCTCGCAGGCCGCCGCGACCATCGCCGAGCGGGTGCGCGGCGGCATCGCCGACTGCGTGCTCGACATGGGCCGCGCCGGCCAGGGCATGGACACGATCGAGACCTGCGCGGGCGAGATCGGCAGCCGGCTCGCGGCCTTCGAGCGGGCCGCCGGGCAGATCGAGGAGATGGCCGGCGCCATCGCCGGCATCTCGGCCCAGACCAACCTGCTCGCGCTCAACGCCACCATCGAGGCGGCCCGCGCCGGCGAGGCCGGGCGCGGCTTCGCCGTGGTGGCCGGCGAGGTCAAGGCGCTCTCGGCCCAGACCGCGAAGGCCACGGACGAGATCCGCGCCCGCCTCACCGCGCTGCGCGGCGAACTCGGCGCCATGGAGGGCGCCGTCTCCCAGACCCGCGCGGCGGTGGCCGCCGGAGCCGGTGCGATGAGCCGCGCCAACGCCCGCGTCGAGGCCGAGAGCCGGTCGGTGGCGGACGCGGCCGCCGAGATGCGCTCCCTCGCCGACGTGATGGACCAGCAGCGTCAGGCGGCGGGCGAGATCTCGTCCAGCGTCGAGCGCATCGCCACGGGCACGCAGAAGGCGCGCGGCGAGATCGCCGACGCCATCACCCGCCTCGTCGGCCTGGAGAGCATGAGCCGCGCGGTCCTCGCGGTGGACGACGCGCCCGATCGCGCCGCCGCGCGGCTCGCCCGCCTGCCGGCCGACCTCGCGGCCTGGAAGCGCGGGCTCGGTGCGATCCTGGTGGGGCTCGACCCCGCCGAGGCGGGGGCCGCCGCCTGCCCCGGCGCCGATCCGGCCGCGGACTCCGCCTTGGACCCGGCCCTGCAGACCGCCCTCGCCTCCGCCGGCCGGAACGCGCTGCGCACCGTCGAGGGCGTGCGCACCTCGGACTGGGACGCGGCGACCCCGGCCTTCCAGGCCTTCGAGGCCGACCTCGCCGCCGCGGCGCGGGCGATCGAGGCGGCGGACGCGATGGGGGCGGAACGGCCGGCCCTGGTGTCGTAGCGGCAGGGCGCCGGGATCAGTCGATCCCGAGCTTACCCTTCAGCAGGGCGTTGACCGCCGCCGGGTTGGCCTTGCCGCCGGTGGCCTTCATGGTCTGGCCGACGAACCATCCGAGCAGGGTCGGCTTCTCGCGCGCCTGCTGAACCTTGTCGGGGTTTTGGGCGATGATCTCGTCCACCGCCGCCTCGATCGCGCCGGTGTCGGTGACCTGCTTCATGCCGCGGGCCTCGACGACGGCGCGCGGGTCGCCGCCCTCGGTCCAGACGATCTCGAACAGGTCCTTGGCGATCTTGCCGGAGATCGTGCCCTCGCCGATCAGGTCGACGATGGCACCGAGCTGTTCGGCCGAGACCGGCGTGGCCTCGATGCCCCTTCCCTCCTTGTTGAGGCGCCCGAACAGCTCGTTGATCACCCAGTTCGCCGCCGCCTTGCCGTCGCGGCCCCTCGCCACCGCCTCGTAGTAGTCGGCGGCAGGACGCTCGGCCACGAGCACGTTCGCGTCGTAGGGCGACAGGCCGAAATCCTCGATGAAGCGTGCCTTCTTGGCGTCGGGGAGTTCGGGCAGGCCCTCGGCCAGCCGATCGACGTAGGCCTGGTCGAACTCCAGCGGCAGCAGGTCGGGATCGGGGAAGTAGCGGTAGTCGTGCGCTTCTTCCTTGGAGCGCATGGAGCGGGTCTCGCCCCGGCCCGGATCGTAGAGCCGCGTCTCCTGGTCGATGACGCCGCCGTCCTCCAGGATCGCGATCTGGCGGCGCGCCTCCGTCTCGATCGCCTGGCCGATGAAGCGGATCGAGTTGACGTTCTTGATCTCGCAGCGGGTGCCGAGCCCGTCGCCGGGCTTCCGCACCGAGACGTTCACGTCGGCGCGAAGACTGCCCTTCTCCATGTCGCCGTCGCAGGTGCCGAGGTAGCGCAGGATCGTGCGCAGCTTGGTCACGTAGGCGCGTGCCTCCTCCGACGAGCGCAGATCGGGGCGCGAGACGATCTCCATCAGCGCGACGCCGGAGCGGTTGAGGTCGACGAAGCTCTGGGTCGGGTTCTGGTCGTGCAGCGACTTGCCCGCATCCTGCTCCAGATGCAGCCGCTCGATGCCCACCGTGATGCTCTGGCCGTCGAGGAGATCGACCACGACCTCGCCCTCGCCCACGATCGGGTCCTTGTACTGCGAGATCTGGTAGCCCTGCGGCAGGTCCGGATAGAAGTAGTTCTTGCGGTCGAACACGGAGCGCAGGTTGATCCGCGCCTTGAGGCCGAGGCCCGTGCGCACGGCCTGTGCCACGCATTCCTCGTTGATCACGGGCAGCATGCCGGGCATGGCCGCGTCCACCAGGGAGACGTGGTCGTTGGGCTCGCCCCCGAACTCGGTCGAGGCGCCGGAGAACAGCTTGGAGCGGGAGGTGACCTGCGCGTGGATCTCCATGCCGATCACGACCTCCCAGTCGTGCAGGCCGCCCTTGATCAGGTTTTTCGGATTGACCGGCGCGTTCATGGTCGTCTCGGAGCGGGAGCTGGAATGGCCCGTGTGTAGGAAGCGCCCGCCCGGCCGGTCAAGGCGCAGGCGGTGCCGCCCCCGGCCGCGCGGCGGCGATCGTCACCACCGGGCCGTTGGCGAAGTCGGGATCGTCGTGGATCACGGTCGTCTCGGAGAGGCCGTAGCGGTGCAGCGCGGCCAGGATGTCGGGCAGCTCCATCCAGCTCGTCCTGGCCTGGTTGCCGCCCCAGAAGGTGGTGAGCCCGCGATCCTTGTAGGTCAGCTCGTGCAGGCGCAGGCGCATCCCGTCCCGCTCGATCTCGCGGGGTGTGTGGTCGCGCAGCCGCTTCTGATCGCGGAAGTAGTGCGTCCAGATGAAGAGCCGGTCGGAGCGCTCCGCCGCCAGCCGGATCAGCTCGACGGGGTCGTGCATGTGGTAGAGGATGCCGCAGCAGAAGATCAGGTCGTAGCGCCGCTGCGTCTCCGCGAGGTGGCGCGAGACGTCGCCGAGCAGGAAGGTCGAGCGGTCGAGGCGTGCGATGTTCTTGACGATCAGCGACTTGAGGAAGGCGTCGGTGTTGGCCTCCACCGCCGTGATCGACCGCGCTCCGAGCTGTTCGAGCTGCCAGGTGTGGGCGGCTTCCAGCGGCCCGAGTTCGAGGATGTCGTAGCCCTCGAGGCGCCCGTCCCGGCCGAGATGCTGGGCCGCCTGCCCCGGTCGCACGTCGTGGCGGAAGGCCGGGATGCCCTGGCGCGGCAGGTCCGGGTCGATCTCGCCGAGATCGGAGGCCCAGCGCCCCTCGAACAGGTCGTAGGCGTTGCGGTGGCTCGGGACGGAAGTGACGAAGTGCCGTTTCATGAAGCGCCGGGCTGCGGTGGACTCGGTCCCTCTCCTATCCTGCATCCCCGCATCTCGACAGGGGCGCGGACCTTCGGGCCGTATCAGCAGAGGGCGCAGTCGGACGTTCGGCAAGTCGCCACCGTTCCCGGCTCCCCCGCACGTGCCGTAGGGCCGTCATAGTGCATCCGGCATGGTCGAGGGATCGCGGGCCGCGTGACGGACGAGCGCGGTGGTCGTGATCGCGACCGGCCTCGGCGAATTTACCATTGTCTATGAAGCTGCGTCCGATTGTGGTTCTTTGCAGCAGAGGGGAGGTCAACGTGAGTGATCCACCTTCGCGGCCATCCGGTAACGAACTCGTCTGGCCCGGCCGGACGAAGCAGACGGTGTCGGACTTCCCGCCCGAGGTGAAGCGGGAGGTCGGTTCCGCCCTCCGCGTCGTTCAGAATGGACGCAGGTAGACAGACTATGGCTTATCGTCTCGCGCGTCCTGCCGGCCCCGCGGACATCGCGACCGATGCGGCGAACGCGGCTGCGCACCTCATGGGTCTCGGCCAGCCAGACCTGTCCAAACTCCTGCGCGGCCGAACGGGCGGTTGCTCGCCGGAGCGTCTGCTTGGTTTCACGCGCGCACCCGGGAGTGATGTCGAAATCACCGTCAAACGGAACGCGTCGGAGCAACGCGGCCGGCCGACGCTGCGTGTGCATGAGCCTGCCTGATTCCGTCATCACGTCCCTTCCCTGTTTGGCAGAGAACGAAGCCCGTTCGTTCGGCTCGGGTTCGGGGACATTCGGCCGTGCGTTCCGCGCTGCCCGCTCCGAAACGGCGAGCATCATGACATCCGCCAGGAGCCGCAGCGACCGAGCCGGCGCGGCCGCTTTCGATCCCGAGCGGACCCAGCGATCGCCCCCCACCCGCGACACGCCCCCGGTTTGCCGGTGCGCGGCTGTGGCCCACCCCCGCGCCGGGCTTGCGCCGGCCCCGCCCCTGCGCTGTTGATGCGGCGATGTCCGACCTGTTCGCCTCCGCCGGCCTCGACGCAGGCACGCCCCGCCCGCTCGCCGACACCCTGCGCCCGCAAACGCTCTCGGAGGTGGTCGGCCAGGAGCACCTGACCGGGCCGGACGGGGCGCTGACCCGGCTGCTCGCCTCGCACTCGCTGGGCTCGCTGATCTTCTGGGGACCGCCCGGCACCGGCAAGACCACCGTGGCACGCCTGCTCGCCCGGCAGACCGCCCTGCATTTCGAGCAGATCTCGGCGATCTTCTCCGGCGTCGCCGAGCTGCGCAAGGTGTTCGAGGCGGCCCGCGGGCGGCGCGCCGGGGGCCGCGCCACGCTGCTCTTCGTGGACGAGATCCACCGCTTCAACCGCGCCCAGCTCGACGCCTTCCTGCCCGTGATGGAGGACGGCACCGTCACGCTCATCGGCGCCACCACCGAGAACCCCTCCTTCGAGCTGAACGCGGCGCTGCTCTCGCGCGCCCGCGTCCTGCTGTTCCGGGCGCTCGACGAGGCGGCGGTCGCCAAGCTGCTGGCGCGGGCCGAGGACCTGACGAAGACGCCGCTGCCGCTGGACGAGGAGGCGCGGGGCGTCCTTGTGCGCATGGCCGACGGCGACGGGCGCGCCGCGCTGACGCTCGCCGAGGAGGTCTGGCGCTCGGCCAAGCCGGGCGAAATCCTCGACGCCGAGACCCTCCAGACCCTCGTGCAGCGCCGCGCGCCGATCTACGACAAGGCGCAGGAGGGCCACTACAACCTGATCTCGGCGCTGCATAAGACCGTGCGCGGCTCCGACCCGGACGCGGCCCTGTACTACCTCTGCCGGATGCTGGATGCCGGCGAGGACCGCCTGTTCATCGCGCGCCGCCTCGTGCGCATGGCGGTGGAGGATATCGGGCTCGCCGACCCGCAGGCCCTGGTGGTGGCCAACGCCGCCAAGGACGCCTTCGACTTCCTCGGCTCGCCGGAGGGCGAGCTGGCGCTGGCGCAGGTCACGGTCTACCTCGCCTGCGCGCCGAAATCGAACGCGGTCTACGAGGCCTACAAGGCGGCCACGCGCATCGCCAAGGCGCACGGCTCCCTGCCCCCGCCCCGCACCATCCTCAACGCGCCCACCAAGCTGATGAAGCGCATCGGCTACGGCGACGGCTACCGCTACGACCACGACGAGCCCGACGCCTTCTCCGGCCAGGATTACTGGCCGGAGAAGCTCGGGCGCCAGCATTTCTACGAGCCCACGGAGCGCGGCATGGAGACCCGCTACGCCGAGCGGCTGGCCTGGTGGGAGCGCCTGCGGGCGGAGCGGCGCGGGCAGGAGTAGCGGGTCCGGAATCTCGCCATCTCCTTGCCGAATCCCCGCGACGGTCGCCGAGTGTGGACATGTCCTTCGTGACCGTCCAACACTTGCACGATCCGGGCGCCGACTCTCCGTCGTTCCCCGAATCGAGCGTGGTCGAGACGCTGCGCGCCATCGAGACCGACGACGGAGCGACCGTGCCGGCCGGCTCGCACGGCACCGTCGTCGCGGTCTACGGCCAAGGCCGGGCCTACGAGGTCGAGTTCGCCCGCCCCGTCGTCGGCACCTGCACGGTCGCGGCCGATGGGCTTCGTGCGGCATGAGCCGCGGTGGACCTCGATCCGAACGACCGGACGCCGGACCTCGCGATCGGCGAGGACAAAATCTCTGCCTACCTGCTCACTGTCGGGCACACCGAAGGCGGCCCGAAGGCACGTTTCTTCATCGCCCGAGGCTTCGATCCTGACTCCCCCCGACCGTTCCTGGCGGCCTCGATGCGCCACGGACGGCCGAGCCGCCTCGTCCGCGAGACGGCGACCGGGTTCTGCGTGAAGCGCGTCTACGAGGGGCCGTTCGAGACGCCTGACGGCACCGGACCGCGCGTGCGTTCCGTCTGGCACGAGGCGGAGGGCGACATCCTCTGCCTGCCCGTGACGGCCTACCCGATCTGATACGACGTCCGCTTCACCCTGGCGGACGTCGTAAGGCCAAGCCTGCTCATGGCCGGACGGACCTCACGGAATCACCCGCGCGGCCCTCAATCGCGTGAACAGCTCGAAGAACGCCTCGTCCGTGGCCTGATAGTCGAGGAAGCCGAGGCGGCGGCTCTTGCCCATGTCCGTCACCACCTCGATGGGCCGGCCGAGGTCGGCGTCCGTGTGCCAGGCCGAGGCGAGGCGTCCGAGATCGGGCTCGATCAGGCCGTGGCGCGCGGCGATCTCCGCCCAAACCGGGGCGTCGCCCGCCATCTGCTCCTCCAGGGGCAGGACCGTGCCGTCGAAAGGCGCGGGCTCCAGGCCGAACCACTCGGCGAGCCGTCCCCACATCCAGCTCCAGCGGAAGACGTCGCCGTTGACGACGTTGAAGGCCTCGTCGCGCGCGGCTTGCGTCGTCGCGGCCCAGGCGAGGTGCCGGGCGAGCAGCCGCGCGTCGGTCATGTCGGTGAGCCCGTTCCACTGCTGGGCCGAGCCGGGGAAGCGGAAGGGGCGGCCGGTCTCGCGGCAGAGCGTGGCGTAGGTGGCCAGCGTCACGCCCATGTTCATGGCGTTGCCGAGCGCGAAGCCGATGACGGTGTGGGGCCGGTGCACGCTCCAATGGAATCCGTCCCGCGCGGCCGCCGCGAACACCGCGTCCTCCTGGGCGTAGTAGAAGTTCTCGATCGGCAGCCGCGGCTGCTCCTCGCGGAAGGGCGTGGCCGGCAGATGGCCCCGGCCGTAGGCCTCGAAGGGGCCGAGATAGTGCTTGAGGCCGGTCACCAGCGCGACGTGCCGCACGCTGCCCGCCGGCCGCAGGGCGTCGAGGAGGTTGCGCACCATCGCCCCGTTGACGCGGATGTTCTCGGCCTCCGTCTCCTGGCGCAACCAGGTGGTGAGGAAGACGTGGCTGGGGCGCCGCCCGTCGAGGGCTTCGGCGAGGCGCTCGGGATCGAGCAGGTCGGCCGCGACCGGCTCCACCCCTTCGATGTCGCCGGGGGGCCGCCGCGCGAGCCCCTGGACCTGCCAGCCCGTGGCAGCGAGGTGCCGGGCGAGGCTGCCGCCGACGATCCCGCCGACGCCCGCGATCAGTGCCGTTCCGCTCATGCTCGATCTCCCGAATTCCCGGCGACGTGTGATGTCCCAACTGGCCACGGCCCGGCCCGACCGCTAGACGGCACCGGTTGGGGGCATAGGCACCCCGAGGTGACCACCATGAAGCACGACGGCCCGGACGAGGATTGTCGCGAGGATTGCGCGCCCCGGCGCGTGCTGGAGCTGTTTTCCACCAAGTGGACGAGCATGATCCTGCACACGCTGCAGGCCCGGCACGGCGGACGGGCCCGCACCGGCGTGCTCCATCGCAGCCTGCCCGGCCTCTCCAAGAAGATGCTGACGCAGACCCTGCGCGCCATGGAGGGCAGCGGGCTGCTCACGCGGCACGTGGCGGGCACGGTGCCGCCCGCGGTCGAGTACCGCTTGACCGCGCTGGGCACGCGCTTCGTCGAGCCGGTGGAGCTTCTCTACGCCTGGGGCCGCACGAACGCGGACGCGCTCGATGCGCTGGGCGCGCGCCCGACCTCGCGCCGCCGCGCCCCGGCCCAGGCCCCCGGGCCGTGACCGCACGGACACCGTCGAACACGAAGGCGACAGCCGCCCGTTTCGCAGGGAGCCGAAAGGCCCGCTTCCGCGTTCGGGTCGGGCCACAGGCACGGTATTCGGGAACGGGGTTTCACACGATGCGGCCGAGACTCTTGTTCGCGGGCGGCCTCGCCCTCATCGCCCTCCAGGGCTCCCCCCAGGCGCAGGGGCTGGAGCGCGGGGCGCGGGACGGCGCGGCCCGGGGCGAGATGATCGCCGGCCCCCTTGGGGCGGCGGTGGGCAGCGCCGTCGGCGCGGCGGTGGGCACCGCCAACGGCATCCTCGGCCTCGACCGGCGCGAGCGCTTCCGGATCTACGCCTCGGCCGAGCGGCGCCCCTCCTTCAGGCTCGCCCGCCCGTTGCGCGTCGGAACGGTGCTGCCCGAGGACGGCGTGATCTACTACGACGTGCCGCCCGAGTTCGCCCTGCCCAACTACGCCTACACGGTGGTCAACGACCACCCCGTTCTCGTCGAGCCGCGCAGCCGTCGCGTCGTCGAGGTCATCGACTGATCCACGACCGTTCCGATCCCCCAACCCGCAACAGGACTCCCAGACCGATGATCCGGACCTTCGCCGTCACCCTCGCCATCGGCATGGCCCTGGCCACGCCGGCCCTCGCCGCGCGCGGCAACGAGACGCTCAAGCGCTACTGCTCCGGCGACGCCGCGACCTTCTGCGGCGACCTCGATCCGGGCAGCCGGCAGATGGAGGCCTGCTTCAGGAAGCACCGGCGCGAGCTGTCGCCGGGCTGCCGCCGGGCCATCGACGCCTACCGCACCAAGGGAGGCCGGTGAAGGGAGGCCGGTGACGGCGTCCGGGAACCCCCGGGAACGCTGGGGCTTGCCCCGGAACCGGCGCCGTGACCGGCGGGAGGACCATCATGTCGAGCGATACCGAGACGCACCGCGCGCTGCTCAGCGCGCTGAAGGAGGCTCAGGGCAAGGGGGACGGCTCGTTCGAGGGGGCCGTCACGGCGGCCTTCGAGCACGTCTTCGAACACCTGAGCCGCCTCAACGACCACGTCTCGCCCGGCGGCCCCGACGGGGACGACCGGCCCCTGCGACCCGGCGAATCCCCGTCGCTGCGGTAGTCCATGGCCCGGAGCATGCGGCTTGCCTGACGCGGAGGCATGCTCCGGGGCCTCGAGACGGGCTCAGGCCGCGATCTCCCGCGGCAGCGAGGCCATGTCGATGACGAAGCGGTACTTCACGTCGCTCCTCTGCATGCGGGCGTAGGCCGTCTCGATCTCGCTGATCGGGATCATCTCGATGTCGGCGGTGATGCCGTGCTCGGCGCAGAAGTCGAGCATCTCCTGCGTCTCCGCGATGCCGCCGATCAGCGAGCCCGCGAAGTTGCGCCGCCGCCAGATCACGCTGAACACGTTCACGGCCAGGGGCTTGTCGGGCGCGCCCACCTGCACCAGCGTGCGGTCGCGCTTGAGCAGGCCGAGATACGCGTTGATGTCGTGGGGCGCGGCCACGGTGTCGAGGATGAAGTCGAAGGACTCGCCCTGCGCCGCCATGGCGTCGGCATCCTTCGAGATCACCACCTCGTCGGCGCCCAGCCGGCGCGCGTCCTCCTCCTTGCCCGGCGAGGTGGTGAACAGCGTCACCCGCGCGCCCATGGCGTGGGCGAGCTTGAGGCCCATGTGCCCGAGCCCGCCCAGGCCCACGATGCCGACCTTCTGGCCCGGTCCGACGCCCCACTTCCGCAGGGGCGAGTAGGTGGTGATGCCCGCGCACAGGAGCGGCGCCACGCCCGCCAGATCGAGCCCGGGCGGGATCCGCAGCACGAAGGCGCGCTCGACCACGATGTGGCTCGAGTAGCCGCCGAAGGTGTTGGCGCCGGTGCCCTGCGCCGGGCCGTTGTAGGTCGCGGTGAAGCCGGGCTCGCAGTAGTTCTCCAGGCCCTCGCGGCAGCTCGCGCATTCGCGGCAGGAATCGACCATGCAGCCGACCCCGGCGAGATCGCCCTCCTTCAGGTCCGTCACCTGCCCGCCGACGCGGGTGACGCGGCCGACGATCTCGTGGCCGGGCACGCAGGGGTAGACCGTGTTCTGCCACTCGTTGCGGGCCTGGTGCAGGTCCGAGTGGCAGACGCCGCAATAGACGATCTCGATCTCGACGTCGGTCGGACCCGGCTCGCGCCGCTCGAAGCGGAAGGGCGCGAGGGGGATCTCGGCCGAAGAGGTGCCGTAGCCGATACACTGGTACATGGACGCGGTTCCGATGCTGCGGGGCCCGGACGCGGCGATGCGTCCGGGCCGCTGTGGACGGGACGGCATGGCGCCGGACGGGGGCTGAGTGGCCCGGTCCAGGCGTATCGGGTTTCGGACGCGCGGACCCGCGCATGTGTGTATGTCGCGCGACTCCCGAGCACCGGGCGCCCTCCCCCCGGCCACGCCGGCGCGGCGGGGGGGATGAGGGGTGTGTCGCCTCACGTCGGCCCTTCTCGGAGAGCCGACGTGCGACTGTCGGGCCGAGGCCCCGGAGCCGCGGCCGACCCCATCGGGTCGGGACACGTCTTCGGGTCCTCGTTTTGCCGTGCTCTCTCCCGCCGAACCGGCGTGCGCTCTAGGCGCTGCCCAGCCGCGTGCAGATCGCCTTGGTCTCGAGGTAGTTCGAGAGCACGGCCTGCCCCATCTCGCGGCCCCAGCCGGACTGCTTGTAGCCGCCGAAGGGCTGGGCCGCGTCGAAGACGTGGTAGCAGTTGATCCAGACCGTGCCGGCGCGCAGGCGGTGGGCCACCTGCTGCGCCTTGCCCGTATCCCGGCCCCAGACGCCGGCGGCCAGCCCGTAGGGCGAGTCGTTGGCCTGCGCGACCAGCGCGTCGTCGGCCTCGTCGAAGGGGGTCGCCACCAGCACGGGCCCGAAGATCTCCTCGCGCACCACCTTCATGTCGGGCTTGGTGTCCACGAGGATGCGGGGCGCCACGAAGTAGCCCTTGCCGGAGGGCACGTCGCCGCCGCAGACGATCTCCCTGGCCCCCTCGTCGCGGCCCGCGCTGATGTAGCCGGTCACGCGCTCGTACTGCACCGAGGAGACGAGCGGCCCCATCTCGGTGCCCTCGTCGAGCCCGTGGCCGAGCCGGATCTTGCCGGCCTCCGCCGCGATGCCCTCCACCACCTCGTCGAAGATCGAGCGGTGCACGAACAGCCGCGAGCCGGCGTTGCAGCACTGGCCGTGGTTGAAGAAGATCGCCGCCGTCGCGCCGGGGATGGCCAGCGACAGGTCGGCGTCGGGCAGGATGATGTTGGGCGACTTGCCCCCCAGTTCCAGCGAGACGCGCTTGAGGTCGTGGGCGGCGGCCTTGACGATCAGCTTGCCCACCTCGGTCGAGCCGGTGAAGGCGACCTTGTTCACGTCGGGATGGCCCGACAACGCCGCGCCCGCGGTCTCGCCGTAGCCCGTGATGATGTTCACGACGCCGTCCGGCAGCCCGGCCTCCAGCAGCAGCTCGCCGAGCCGCAGGGCCGAGAGCGGCGTCTCCTCGGCCACCTTGAGCACGACGGTGCAGCCCGTCGTCAGGGCCGGGGCCAGCTTCCAGGCGGCCATCAGCAGCGGGAAGTTCCACGGGATGATCTGGCCGACGACGCCCACCGGCTCGGGCCGCGTCACGGAGAAGAAGTCGTTGCCGGGGGCGGCGAGTGCCGAGATCGGGATCGCCTTGCCCTCGATCTTGGTGGCCCAGCCCGACATGTAGTGGAACATGTCCGCCGCCAGCGTCACGTCGGCGGCCTTGGCCACGCTCTTGGGCTTGCCGTTGTCGATCGCCTCCAGGCTCGCCAGTTCGTCGGCATGCTCCAGGATCAGGTCGCCGATCCGGTGCAGCAGGCGCCCGCGGGCCGACGGTGTCATCCTCGGCCAAGGGCCGCCTTCGAAGGCCCGGCGCGCCGCCCTCACCGCGAGGTCCACATCCGCCTTGTCGCCCTCGGCGCAGCGCGCGACGACCTCGCCGGTGGCCGGATCGGTCACCTCGAAGGTCTTGCCCGATTCGGCATCGACCCAGCGGCCGTCGATGAGCAGTTGGCGGTCCCGGCTCAACCAGTCGCGGATCGCGGTCGGGATGCTCGGGGCGGCGGACGGGATCTCGGCGCGAATATTCACGATGACGTCTCCCTAGTGTTGTGCGGGTTCATCCTGCCCGCCCGCCGAGGATGCGACCCCAGACGGTGGAAATCAACCGGAACTGTCCGTTGGGGTCCGGATTGGAACCAGTATATCTTCGAACGATTCCAGCCGTCCGGGCGGATAGAAGCGTGACTGTACTTGGTGCGAGGCGATCTCGGCCGGGCCGCGCGTCGATGGCCGGCCGATCGCCATATCCGTTCGAATACATCGCTCGCCCGCGTCCCGGCAAGCGCCGCGCGCAGTCGGGGTCCCGTGCCGATCCGGCCTCGCCGCCCCACCGGTTTCCCCAGCGGGGCGGAGCGCTCTGGAGCATCGGCCCGAAAGGGGGACGCCGGCTTTCGGAAAAAGCCGATGCATCACAAAACTCTAGAGCATCGTCCTGGATACGTATCCGGGACGATGCTCTAGATCCGGTCTGCATTGGGCAGGGAGGGCAGATGGCGCGCTTGAGCATCCGGATCGACTTCGGGCCGGAGAACCGTCTCGGGCCGGGCAAGGTGCAGCTCCTTGAATCGATCGCCGAGCACGGCTCGATCTCGGGCGCGGGCCGGGCGCTGGGCATGTCCTACCGTCGCGCCTGGATGCTGGTGGAGGCGATGAACACCGGCTTCGGCCGAGCCGTGGTCGAGGCCCAGATCGGCGGCAAGGCCGGCGGCGGCGCCCGCCTCTCCTCCTTCGGCCAGGAGGTGGTGACGCAGTACCGCGCCGTCGAGCGCGCCGCCGACGCGGCGGCGGCTCCCTTCCTGGTGCAACTGGCCGGGGACATCGACACGGACTGAGCGCGGCGGGACGCCGAACGAGGGGACTGGGCAAGGGGGCTAAGCGAGGGGGCTAGGCAAGGCGCGGTTCGTGCGCCAGATTGGCTATATCCTAGCGGATACAGCGAGCGCGAGACCGCCGTGACGCACAGCCCCCACCTCCACGGATCGGCCCTGCGCGCCCTCGCCGCGAGCGCGGGCCGGCCCGCCTTCCTGCCGGAGGCGGCGACGGACGAAGCGGGGCGCGACCGGATCTGGGAGCTGTCGGAGACCCTGCACTGCTCCATCGTCGGCACCTGCCTGAGCAACGCCGACGCCCGCTCCCTGCTGGCCAAGCTCGGCATTCCGGATGCGCGCAGCATGAGCGAGCACCGCCTGCACGGGCAGGTGGTCCACATCGCCGGCCGCAAGGACTCCGGGGGCAGGCTGCTGCAGAAGGCGCTGGACCGGCGCCACGAGCGCGAGATCCGGCGCTTCTCCTCCGCGCGCACCGCGGCCGAGGTGCGCGCGCTCTGGCGGGAGTTCCTGGAGAACGGCGAGATTCCCGGCGCCTACTGGGCCGCGATCACCCATCCGGCCACCGACTGGGCGCTGGTGCAGGACATCTTCGGCGAGGTGCACATGCTCTCGCACCTCGTCGGCCAGTCGAACCGGGCCGACATCCGCCGCCTGCGCCGCCTGGAGGCGGACCTGAGCGAGCGCGACGAGGCCGCCGCCCGCCAGGAGCGGCGCATCCGCGACCTGCAGGCGGAGCGCGACGCCCTCGATGCGCGGAGGCGTGCCGGGGAGGCCGCCGGCGCCGTGGCTATGGCCGTGCCGGAGTCCCGCGCCACGCCGCCCGAGGGGGACGCGCTCAAGGCCCTGGCGGGCCGGCTCGACCGGGAGCGGGCGCACGGGCAGGCGCTGGAGGAGAAGGTCGCGGTGCTGATGCAGGTCGTGGGCCGCCTCTCCGCCGAGCTGGAGGCCGAGGCCGCGCAGGCGCGCACCCTGAAGGAGGAGGTGGCGGCGCTGGAGAGCGCGCTCGCGGAGCGCCCCGATGGGGAGGCGGCCCCGGACGAGGCGGCCCACCTCGCCGGCAGGACCGTCCTCTACGTCGGCGGACGCCCGCGCCAGGTGGCGAACCTGCGTCGCTTCGCCCGCGCGCGCGGCGGCCGTCTGCTCAGCCACGACGGCGGCATCGAGGACAACCTCGCCCTGCTGCCGGGGCTCGTGGGGCAGAGCGACCTCGTGCTGATGCCGGTGGAGTGCGTCAGCCACGAGGCGATGGGCCTGCTCAAGCGCGCCTGTCACGACCGGGACCGCCCGTTCCGCCCCCTGCGCAGCGCCAGCGTCGCGAGTTTCGTGCAGGCGGTGACGCCATCGCAGGGCCCCCGCTGACCCTTCCCCCGGACCGCATCCGCCGACTGCGCGCCCGCACGGTCTCGACGCCGGCCCGTACCGATCCCCTCGCGGCCGAACCGCGCTACAACAAGGGGTGGAACCGGCCCGTGGGGCCGTCGTGGGAGCTTGCGAAGATCCATGTCGACACCGGACCGTCACGCGCCGCGCCCGCCCGAGCTGCTCTCGCCCTGGGCGAGCGAGGCCCGCTCCGCCCTCCAGGCGGAGGCCCGCGCCTTCGCCCGCGACGTGGTGATGCCCTTGGCCGACGAGCTCGACCCCCAGAAGGCCGAGATGCCGCGATCCCTCATCCGGGCGATGGCGGAGAAGGGCTGGTTCGGCATCACGATCCCTGAGGAGCACGGCGGCCTGGGGCTCGGCGTGTTCGAGTACTGCCTGGTCTCGGAGGAACTCGCCCGCGCGTGGCTCTCGGTGGGCTCGATCCTGGCCCGCGGCCAGGGGCTCGGCACCCAGACGCTGGACGAGGAACGCAAGCGCGGATTGCTGCGAAAGTCCGCGCGCGGCGAGTGGATCGGCTCGATCTCGCTCTCCGAGCCCACCGCCGGCTCCGACCTCGCGGGCGTGCGCACGCGGGCCGTGCGCGAGGGCGACCATTGGGTGCTCACCGGCACCAAGCGCTGGGCGGGATTCGCCAAGGCCGCCGACTTCATCGAGGTCCTGGCCCGCACCCGCGAGCCGAAGGCAGGCGAGCCGCGCTCGGCCGGCCTGGAGCCGTTCCTCGTGATCAAGGAACCCGGCACGTTTCCCGAGGGCGTCACGGGCACGGTCATCGACAAGATCGGCTACCACGGCTTCCTGACCTTCGAGCTGCAGCTCGATCGTGTGCGGGTCCCCGAGAGCGACCGCCTCACCGGGCTCTACGGCGACGTGGGCGCGGACGCCGATTCCGGCGGCTTCGCCTCGGTGCAGCGCGGGCTCAACATCGCCCGCGTCCACACCGCAGCGCGCGCGGTGGGGGTCGCCCGTGCGGCGGTGGAGGACACCCAGGCCTACCTGCAGGAGCGCGAGCAGTTCGGCCATCCGATCGGCCAGTTCCAGGCCCTGCGCTTCGTGCTCGCCGACATGGCGGCGGACGTCGCCCAGGCCCGCGCCTACTGGCAGCAGGTCGCCCACCTCCTCGACCAGGGCGAGGCCGCCGAGAGCGAGTCCGCCCAGGTGAAGCTGCTGGCCACCGAGATGGCGGTGCGGGTGACGAACCAGGCGATGCAGCTCCACGGCGGCAACGGCTACACCACGGAGCGGCGCGTCGAGCGCTACTGGCGCGACGCGCGGCTGACCACGATCTTCGAGGGCACCAGCGAGATCCAGCGCCGCATCATCTCCGACCGGCTGCTGCCGAGGGCCTAGGGGATTCTCGATCCGCGTCGACAAAACCGGGTAGACTGCGCAATGTAAACCGGGCAAAAGTGGCAATCCGTATGGAGGGCGCCCGATGGTCCGACGATGGGGCGGCCTGCTCGCCGGACTGGTGCTCGGCGCGGGCGCGACCGCGATCCTCGCCCTGACGGAGACCGGCGCGGCCCTGCGCGCGACGGACGCGTCGTTCCTCGCCGGCCCGCGCGCCTCCGCCCCGCCGGTCCCGGCCGCGCGCACCTCCGTGCCGCCGGTGCGCACCTCCGTCGAGGGCGGGCGCGTCGTGGTCCGGCTGGGCCCGGAGGAGCGCGCGCGGATCGGCGTCGAGACGGCCCGCCTCGCGAGCCGGTCCCACGCGGTGGAGATCCAGGCCTACGGCAGCGTGCTCGACATCGCGCGCGTCACCGAGCTGACGAACAGCTATGCCAGCGCCCGGGCGCAGCTCCAGACCGCGCAGGCGCGGGCCGAGGTCTCGCGCAGCGCCAGCCTGCGCGCGCGCACGCTCGGCCCCTACGCGACCCAGGTGCAGGTCGAGACGACCGAGGGGACGTTCCAGACCGATCAGGCCGCGCTCACCGCCGCGCAGTCGCAGGTCGGCACGCTGGCCGCGACCGCCCGGCAGGAATGGGGGCCGCTGATCGGCCGCGCCATCATCGAGCGCTCAAGCCTCGTCACCCGCCTGATCGAACGCGCCGACTTCCTGGTGCAGGTCACGCTGCCGCCGGGCGAGACCCTGAAGGCGCCCCCCGGCAGCGCCTTCGCCGAGGTGCCGCCGCAGAGCGCGCGCGTCCCGCTGGCCTACGTCTCGCCCGCGACACGGACAGACCCGCGCATCCAGGGCGTCAGCTCCTTCTACCTCGTGGCCGGGGACAGCGGCCTGCTGCCCGGCATGAGCGTCTCCGTCTTCCTGACCTCGCCGCGCCTCGCCGCCGGCATCGCCGTGCCCGAGAGCGCCGTGGTGCACTGGCAGGGCGGGGCCTGGATCTACCGGGGCGTCGGCGAGGCGGCCTTCGTGCGCCACCGGCTCAAGGCCGACGTGCCGGTCTCCGAGGATGCCTACGTGATCGACGATCTCGGCGCCGAGACCGAGATCGTCGTGACCGGGCCGCAGGCCGTGCTGTCCGAGGAGATGAGGGGCGGGGCCTCGGCCGCGGGCGACGCCGACGATGACTGAGGGTCCCGTGAGCGGGCGCGAACGGCCCTCGCAGGATGGGGTCCCCTGTCCTTCTCCCCCCCCTGCCCCGTCCGGCCCCCAGGCCGCCCTCGTCGCCTTCGCGGTGCGCCGGCCGGGGATCGTGCTCGCCCTCGCCCTGGCGCTCGTCGTCTACGGCCTCGCCGCCCTCGGCTCGGCCAAGTACGACGTGTTCCCCGAGTTCGCGCCCCCCACCGTGACGGTGCAGACCGAGGCGCCGGGGCTCAACCCGGAGCAGGTCGAGGTGCTGGTGACGCAGGCGGTGGAGGTCGCGCTCGGCGGCCTGCCCGGCCTCGCGAGCCTGCGCTCGACCTCGATCCAGGGCCTGTCGGTCGTCTCCGCCGGCTTCGGGCCGGGCAGCGACATCTACCGGGCGCGCCAGCTCGTGAACGAGCGCCTCGCCGCGCTCGGTGCCCGGCTGCCGCCGGGCGTCTCGCCCCCCGCGATGACGGCGCTGACCTCCTCGACCAGTTCGGTGCTGCTGGTGGGCCTGACCTCGCCGACGCGCTCGCCGATGGAGCTGCGCACGCTGGCGGACTGGCGCCTGCGCCTCAGGCTGCTCGCCGCCCCCGGCGTCGGCGAGGTCCTGATCTACGGCGGCGAGGTCCGCTCGATCCGCATCCAGGTCCGGCCGCAGGACCTGATCCGCTTCCGGCTCGGCCTCGACGACGTGCTCGCGGCCGCCCGCAGGGCGACGGGGGTGCGCGGTGCGGGCTTCGTCGACACGGCCAACCAGCGCATCGCCGTGCAGACCGAGGGGCAGTCCCTGACCCCGGAGGCGGTCGCCCGGACCGTGCTGATCAACGAGGGCGGCGCGAGCGTGGTGCTGGGCGACGTCGCCGACGTCGCCGACGGGCCGGAGCCGGCGATCGGCGCGGCGCTCGTCGACGGCCGACCCGGCGTGCTCATGATGGTGGGCGCGCAGGTCGGCGCCAACACCCTCGACGTGACCGCCCGCGTCGAGGCGGCCCTGGCCGAGCTGAGGCCCGGCCTGGAGCGGGACGGGATCGCGTTGCGCACCGACCTGTTCCGGCCGGCCGACTTCGTCGCGCAGGCCACCGGCAACGTGATGCGCACCCTGGCGCTCGGCGGCGTCCTCGTCGTCGTGGTGCTGTTCGTGTTCCTGCTCGACTGGCGCAGCGCGCTGATCAGCGCCAGCGCGATCCCGCTCTCGCTGCTCGGCGCCGTGCTGGTGCTCGGCGCCTTCGGGCAGAGCCTCAACACCATGACGCTGGGCGGGCTCGCCATCGCCATCGGCGAGGTGGTCGACGACGCGGTGATCGGCATCGAGAACGCCGCGCGGCGCCTGCGCGAGAACGCGCGCCTGGGCTCGCCCCGGTCGGCGCGCGCGGTGGTGCGCGACGCCATCCTGGAGGTGCGCGTCTCGGTGGTCTACGCCACCGTGGCGGTGCTGCTGGTGTTCCTGCCGGTGCTGGCGCTCTCCGGCGTGCCCGGCCGCCTGTTCGGCCCGCTGGCGCTGGCCTACGTCCTGGCCGTGCTGGCCTCGCTCGCCGTCGCCCTCACGGTGACGCCGGCCCTGGCCGGGCTGCTCCTCGCCGGCCGGGGTTTTGGTTCGAGCCGCCATCGTTCGAGCCGGGATGGGCCGAGCCGCGACCCGCCCCTGATGCGGACCCTGCGCGGCGCCTATGCCGGCTGGCTCCGGCGGACCGGCACCCGCCCGCGGCTCGTGCTCGCGGCGAGCCTGATCGTGACGGGGGCGAGCGCCGTGCTGGCGATCGGGTTCGGCGGCAGCTTCCTGCCGGACCTCAGGGAGGGCCACCTGATCCTGCACATGGCGACCGCGCCGGGCACCGGGCTGCAGGAGAGCCTGCGGCTCGGCGCGCGGGTCGCCGCCGGGCTGAAGGCGGTGCCCGGCGTGCGTGCGGTCGCCCAGCAGACCGGGCGCGCCGAGGCCGGCTACGATCTCGGCGGCCCGCACGACAGCGAGATCCACATCGACCTCGAACCGGGGCTCGACGGCGCGGCCCAGGAGCGGGCCGAGGCCGGCATCCGCGCGCTCACGGCGGCGACGCCCGGCGCCGCCTTCTCCCTCAAGACCTTCCTGGCCGAGCGCATCGAGGAGGTGGTCTCGGGCTTCACCGCGCCGGTCGTGGTCAGCGTCTACGGGGCGGACCTCGACCGGATCGAGGCGGTCGCCCGCGACGTGGCGCGCGAACTCGCGGAGGTGCGCGGCGCCGCCGACGTCCAGCTCCGCTCCCAGGCCGGCCTGCCGCAGATCACCGTGTCCCTGCGCCCGAACGACCTGCGCCACTGGGGCCTCGACGCCGTCGGGGTGCTGGAAATCGTGCGCACCGCCTACCAGGGCGACGTGGTCGGCCAGGCCTACGAGGGCAACGCCGTGTTCAACGTGGTCGTGGTGCTCGACCCCGCCGTGCGACGCCGCGTCGCGACGCTGGGCGACCTGCCGCTGCGCACCCGGAGCGGGGTCTACATCCGCCTCGCCCAGGTCGCCGACGTCTACGAGACCGCGGGCCGCTACGCCGTCGGGCATGTCGGGGCGCAGCGGGTGCGCGCGGTGACGGCCAACGTGACCGGGCGCGACGTGGTCTCCTTCACCGAGGCGGCCCGGCGCAAGATCGCCCGCGAGGTGAGCCTGCCGTCGGGCGTCGACATCGGCTTCGGCGGCGCGGCCGAGACGCAGGCCCGGGCGGGGCGCGACCTCGCCCTGTCGGCGGGGCTCGCGGGCCTCGGGATCGTGCTGCTGCTCAGCCTGGTGATCGGCACGAGCGCCAACCTCGCCCTGGTGCTGGTCAACACGCCCTTCGCCTTCGTCGGCGGCGTCTGGGCGGTGGCGGCGACCGGCGGCGTCGTCTCGCTCGGCTCGATCGTCGGCTTCGTGACGCTGTTCGGCATCTCGCTGCGCAACACCATCATGATGATCGCGCGCTACGAGCACCTCGTGGCCGAGGGCCGCCCCTGGTGCGCGGCGACGGCGATCGAGGGCGCGGGCGACCGCCTCGTGCCGATCCTGATGACCTCGCTGGTCACCGGCCTCGGGCTGCTGCCGCTGGCGCTGGGGGCCGGCGAGCCGGGGCGCGAGATCGAGGGGCCGATGGCGATCGTGATCCTGGGCGGCCTCGTCAGCTCGACGCTGCTCAACCTCGCGGTGCTGCCGATCCTGGCCCTGCGCTTCGCGCGGTTCGAGGTCCCGGCCGAGGGCGGCTCGGGGGCGTGAGCCGCCCCGGCTGCCGAGCTGGCCGGACGATGTCCTTAGATCAGGTATCCGATCGTCGCCGCGACCGCCGTGGCGACGGTGGCGAGCGCGAGGGTGGCGGGCGTGAACAGCAGCGCGGTGCGGGCGGCGGGCTCGGCCTCGTCGGCGAAGCCGAAGGCGCAGCCGGCGGCCTGTTCCATGCGCAGGAGCGACAGGTGGCGCGCGTGCGCGGCGGCGGTGGTCATCGGCGTGACTCCCTGTCGGGGCTCTTGGGTCCGAGCATAAGCTTTGCCGTAACGACGCGCAAACCCGGCGCGGGTTCCCGGTTAAGGATGCGTGTCGCCGCCCCCGTGAGGCGATCTTAACCAAACCACCCCATCGGTTTCGTGACACCCGCGCGGCCCGGTCCGGCCGCGCCGGGGCACGGCTGGTTTCGCACCCCTCCCGCATGCGATGCTGCGGCGCAGGACGGGATGAGGGAGCCCTTTTTGTTGCCGGTTTGTTCCGGCACAAGGGGAGGATGACAAGGCATGCTGCGAGAGTCGAACCCACCGTCCGGGGCCGTCGCGTGAGCGATCCGGCACGGGACCTGTTCGTGTCCGGCCCCAAAGGGGCGGCCAAGGGGGCGGCCAAGGGGGCTGCGACCGCCGCCGAGGCGGAGCGGCGGCGCACGCTCGCGCCCGTCCCCGTGGCCGCGCCGGCCTCGGCCGAGGCCGGCTACACGGCGTCCGACATCGAGGTGCTGGAGGGGCTGGAGCCGGTGCGGCGGCGCCCCGGCATGTATATCGGCGGCACCGACGAGCGGGCGCTCCACCACCTCTTCGCCGAGGTGATCGACAACGCCATGGACGAGGCGGTGGCGGGCCACGCGAGCTTCATCGAGGTGGAGCTGGAGGAGTCGGGCGCCCTCGTCGTCACCGACAACGGGCGCGGCATCCCCGTCGACCCGCACCCGAAGTTTCCCGGCAAGTCCGCGCTCGAGGTCATCATGACCACGCTGCACGCGGGGGGGAAGTTCGACTCCAAGGTCTACGAGACGTCGGGCGGCCTGCACGGCGTCGGCATCTCGGTGGTCAACGCGCTCTCCGACGTGCTGGAGGTCGAGGTCGCCCGCAACCAGACGCTCCATCGCCAGACGTTTTCGCGCGGACACGCGCAGGGGCCCCTGGAGACGGTGGGGCGCACCCAGAACCGGCGCGGCACGCGGGTGCGCTTCCACCCCGACGCGCAGATCTTCGGGGCGCTGAGGTTCGAGCCGCGCCGCCTGTTCAAGATGGCCCGCTCCAAGGCCTACCTGTTCGGCGGCGTCGAGATCCGCTGGCGCTGCGCGCCGGCCCTGCTGGAGGGCCTGCCCGACGTGCCCGCGGAGGCGGTGCACCGCTTCCCCGGCGGGCTTCGCGATTATCTCGCCCGCGACATCGAGGGCAAGGAACTCGTCACCGACGCGATCTTTGCGGGCAAGATCACCAAGCCCGGCTCGCACGGCTCGCTCGAATGGGCGGTGGCCTGGATGGTCACGGACGACGGCGTCTCGTCCTCCTACTGCAACACGATTCCGACGCCCGAGGGCGGCACCCACGAGGCGGGGCTGCGCGTCGCCCTGCTGCGGGCGCTGCGCGAGCACGCCGAGCGGGTGAACCAGGCCAAGCGCATGAATGCGGTCACCACCGACGACGTGATGGCGACCTGCGCCTCCATGCTCTCGGTGTTCATCCGCGAGCCCGAGTTCCAGGGCCAGACCAAGGACAAGCTCGCCACGGTGGAGGCCTCGCGCATCGTCGAGACCGCGATCCGCGACGCCTTCGACCACTGGCTCGCGGCCTCGCCCGCCCAGGCCAACAAGCTGCTCGACTGGGTGATCGACCGGGCCGAGGAGCGCCTGCGCCGCCGCCAGGAGAAGGAGGTCGCGAGGAAGTCCGCCACGCGCAAGCTCCGGCTTCCGGGCAAGCTCGCCGACTGCTCGGCCGCCGGCACGGCGGGCTCCGAGATCTTCATCGTCGAGGGCGATTCGGCCGGCGGCTCGGCCAAGCAGGCGCGCGACCGCGCCACGCAGGCCATCCTCCCCTTGCGCGGCAAGATCCTCAACGTGGCCTCGGCCAGCCGCGACAAGATGGGCGCCAACCAGCTCATCGGCGACCTGACGCTCGCGCTCGGCTGCGGCACCGGCGCGAACTTTCGCGAGGGCGACCTGCGCTACGACAAGGTGATCATCATGACGGACGCCGACGTGGACGGCGCCCACATCGCCTCTCTCTTGATCACCTTCTTCTACCGGCAGATGCCGCGCCTGATCGACCGCGGCCACCTCTACCTCGCGATCCCGCCGCTCTACCGGATCCAGCAGGGCGCCAAGTCCGCCTACGCCCGCGACGAGGCCCACCGCGACCATCTCATCAAGACGGTGTTCAAGAACGGCAAGGTCGAGATCGGCCGCTTCAAGGGCCTGGGCGAGATGATGCCGGCCCAGCTGAAAGAAACCACCATGGACCCCAAGAAGCGCACGCTGCTCCGGGTCGCGGTGCTCGACGAGGCGCGGGAATCCACCGGCGACACCGTGGACCGGCTGATGGGCAACAAGCCCGAGGCACGCTTCGCGTTCATCCAGGAGCGGGCGGTGTTCGCGGACGGGGCGGAGCTGGATATTTGATTATACAAACAAGCGCGTTATCTTGATTGGAAGATTCGAGATGCTTGTCCGTAGGGAGATGTTTTGGAGGATCGAAATCTCGCTAGGCGATACACAAGAGCGTTTATGTTGCAAAAGCACTTTAATATCTGTATCTTGGCCACAAAAGTAATTTGATTGCCAGTTTGGAGGGCCTAGTGACAATCAAACTATCTTATCTCGCGTCTCCAGGATTGATTCCAAAGATTTTAGGTAAAATTCAAGAAGCTCGTCGTCCAGATCGATTTACACAAGATTTTCTAGAGACAAAGCTTGGTTATAGCGGCGGAAGTGCCCGGGCAATTATTCCGCTGCTCAAACGAATGGGCTTTATATCGAGCGATGGAACTCCTACAAAATTATACGATCAGTTTCGGAATAATCATACGCAAGGCGCTGCAATGAAGATTGCTATGCGCAATGCTTACTCAGAGATATTTGATCGCAATGATTACGCTCAAGATCTAACCAAAGAAAAATTAACTGGCTTAGTAACCGAAATTACCGGGGCTTCAAAAGATGACTCTACTACCAAGTTCACTGTATCAACATTTTTAGCTCTGAAAGAATTTGCTGATTTTGATGCTGACGATAACTTCAGCGATCGTGAAGAAACTCAAGCCGTAGATAAGGGACTTTCGATTGCTAGCGATCGACAAGGTGGACAGTCAGATCTTCGATCAGAAGATGTAAATTTTGCCGTTTCTTACACTATCAACCTAAACTTGCCTGAAACGACAGATCCAGAGGTTTTCAACGCGATATTTCGTGCTTTAAAACAGCATTTGTTGTCTCGCCAATGAAAATATCGGATGCAGTTCGGTTGTTTGGGTTGAACAATCTCAGTATTGAAGCTGAGATTTTGCGGCTTGAAAAGCATCTTGAGATAGATTTAGGGCACGTGAAGCGTGCTGTTCAGTCCACCGATAACGCTTATTACCCGCAGTTTAAGGAGAAGCTGCGTTTCGAAGCTGCGGCTATGGCTGCCCATTATGCTGTTTTCTATTGTCTGGAGAATTCAATCCGAGAGCTGATAGTTCAAAGACTTGAGGAAGTGCATGGCGTCGCTTGGTGGGACAGCTCCGTGCCTGAGGTTGTTCGCAAAAATTCCGAAGCTAACCGAAAAAAAGAATTGGGCACCGGAATTACGCCGAGATCGACTGATCTGATAGATTACAGCAATTTTGGAGAGCTAGGGGAGATTATAAAGTGGAACTGGAGCATATTCGGCGATATGTTTAGAGACCCGCGCGCGGTAGAACGTATACTGAGCAATCTCAATACTTTACGGGCGCCTATTGCGCATTGTAAAGTGCTTGCTGAAGATGAGGTTTTGCGTCTACATCTTGGCCTTAGAGATTGGTTTAGACAGATGGAGTAAAAAATAACTGTATGTTTGTATAATTTCTTCAAATATACGTATTGTAATTACATTAATTGATCACCGATGATCGTGCTGGGTTGTTTTCATGTCCGCTACCCAAAGTTATAAAAATCTGCTTTTTTAAGCTGCTGCATGGCCCTTTGTGTTTATTCTAAAAAGGAAGGATTGTTCAGCGCAGCATAATGGCCACACGGTAGTTTGCCTGCAAGAGAACGCTTATGATCGCATCGAAACGACAGCTCCACCTCGGCGCGTTCATGCGCCCCATCGGCATCCACACCGCGTGGTGGCGCTATCCCGGCGGCTTTCCGGACGCGAACTTCAACCTGCACCATCTCGTGCGGTTCGCGCAGACGCTGGAGCGGGGCTGCTTCGACGCGTTCTTCATGGCCGATCATCTCGCCGTGATGAACATGCCGATGGAGGCGCTCAAGCGCTCGGCCACGGTGACCTCGTTCGATCCGCTCACTCTGCTGCCGGCGCTCGCCATGGTCACCGAGCGCATCGGGCTCATCGCCACCGCCTCGACCACCTACAACGAGCCCTATCACGTCGCGCGAAAGTTCGCCTCGCTCGACCACATCTCGGGGGGCCGGGCCGGCTGGAACCTCGTCACCTCCGGCAACCCGGACGAGGCCCTGAACTTCGGCCGCGACGCCCATCTCGACCACGCCACCCGCTACGCCCGCGCCCGCGAATTTTTCGAGGTCGTCACCGGCCTGTGGGATTCGTGGGCGGACGACGCGTTCGTGCGCGACGTCGAGGCGGGCCTGTTCTTCGATCCGACCAAGCTCCACACCCTCGACCACGCGGGGGAATTCCTGAAGGTGAAGGGGCCGCTCAACGTGGCCCGGCCGGTCCAGGGCTGGCCGGTGATCGTGCAGGCGGGCGCCTCCGAGGCCGGGCGGCAGATCGCGGCGGAGACCGCCGAGGTGGTGTTCGGCGCGGCCACCAAGCTGGAGGCGGCGCGCGCCTTCTACGCCGACGTGAAGGGCCGGGCCGCCCGCGCCGGCCGCGATCCGAACCACATCAAGATCCTGCCCGGCGCCTTCGTGGTGGTGGGCGACAGCCCGGACGAGGCCGCCGAGACACGGGCGCGGCTCGACGCCCTGGTGCCGGTGGAGAGCGGGCTCGCCAACCTCTCGGTGCGGCTCGGCGTCGATGTCTCGGGCTTCGACCTCGACGCACCGCTCCCCGAGATCCCGGACTCGAACGCCAGCAAGAGCGCCCAGGCCCAGATCGTCGGCTACGCCCGCGCCACCGGGGCCACGGTACGGGACCTCGCGCAGCGCGTCGGCGGCTACGGGGGCCTGAGCTTCGTCGGCACGCCCGAGACCATCGCCGACTCGATGCAGGAGTGGCTGGAGGGGGAGGCCTGCGACGGCTTCAACGTGATGTTCCCCTTCGTGCCGGAGGGCCTCGACGCCGTGGTCGATCGCGTCGTGCCCGAACTCCAGCGCCGCGGGATCTTTCGCACGCGCTACGAGGGGACGACGCTGCGCGACCACCTCGGCCTGCCGCGCCCGGCGAACCGATTCTTCGCGACGTCGCCCTAACGGTCCGCCCGCCTGCGGGTCAGGCCGAACAGGGCGAAGCCCGCCAGCGCCGCGAGGCCGAGCGCCAGGGCGGGGTTGCTGCCGACCGCCTCCAGCGCCGCCCCGCCGCCGCGGCCCATCGCCCGGAGCGGCGTCCGGCCCGAGAGCGCGCGCTCGGCTCGCCTGCGGTTCTCCTCGCGGGTCGGGATCCAGACCACGTAGGTGTCGTCGCGCCGGTAGAGATCGACGCTGTTGCGGGCGAAGCCCGCGCGCGTCAGCCGGTCCTTGGCGGCGTGGGCCGCCTCGCGGCTCGCGAACTCCGCCGAGACGCCGCGTGTGTCGTGGGCCATGCAACCTGCTCCTGAGCGTCGCGCCAGGAAACGGCGCGCCGCGCAGGGAGGACGCGGGCCGGAGCCCTCGGGTTCCGGCGGCCGTCAGGCGGCCTCGACCTCGCAGGCATCGACCCGCACCGCCCCGTCGGCGGTGAGCGAGCAGATCACCTCGGTGCCGTCCTCCAGGCTGAAGGCGTGGAACAGGTGCCGCTCCAGCGCCGCGATCCCCTCCCCCGGCAGGTCGGCGATCGCGTCGCGGGCCCGCTCCTCCAGCTCCGGACCGTCGGCCCGGGCGGCGGCGTCCTGTGCCGATTTCGTGAACACCATGTCGAAGGACATCGCGCCCTCCTCGCTTGCTTGCGTCGGGCGGGGAACACAGGCCCGGCGTGAGGCCTTTTTGGGGCGGGCCGCGCGGCACCGCGGCATGCGGCGCCCGCGCCGCGCTGGTGTGACGCATCGCGTCGGCACCATATTTCCGACCCGCGGCCGGTCCTTCGCAGGTTATCGTCCGATCGTCCCGCCTCGACGTCGCTCCAACGGTGAGCCTCCATGAACACCATCCTCGTCGTCGCCCTCATCTGCGCCTCGTCCGTCCAGGCGCCGGACTGCTCGCGGGAGACCGCCCTCGACGTCGTCACCGGGCCGGCCCATACCCTCCAGGAATGCCTGATCCAGGGGCCGGTGCTGGCGGCCAATGCGGGCCTCGGCAGCGACGCGGGCACCTACGTGAAGACCCGCTGCGAGCAGCGCCGCTGAGGGAGAACGCGGGAATGGACGACGAGATCGGCGAAAGCGCCGCGGCGGCGATCCGCCTGAGGGCGCGCCTCGCGGTGGTGGAGCGTGCGGCCTGGTTCGGGTTCGTCCGGGCCATGCGCGAGGACGGGGCCGCCACCGAGGCGGCGATCGAATCCGAGCGGGCGCGCTGCGAGGAAGGCTTCGCCAGCGGGCTCTGGGCGAAGGACTTGAGCAAGGCCGAGCAGACGATGCTCGGGGCCGAGGTCGATGCCGGCCTCGCCCGGCTCGTGAGCGACGCCAAGGCCGAGATCGGCGAGGACCCGTAGCGCGACGACCCGATCCCCGAGGACGGGTTTCCAAAGGGATCATCCCTGTGGCGGGTCCGGGCGGAGCGCGGGGTGTCCCGGGGCCTTGCCCCGAACCCCACGGAAGGACGTGTCCTTTCGACACTCACAGATCGCGCCACGCCGGCAGGGCGAGGCAGGGCAGCGCGGTCGCCGCATGCACGCCGATCGCCACGGCCCGCGCCAGGGTGTCGGCCGCCGTCGCACCCAGCCGGGCGAGGTCGGAGACGGGATCGGAGAGCGGCACCCGCCCCGTCGCCACGGCGAAGACCACGTCGCCGTCGAGCGGCGTGTGGACGGGGTGGATCGCGCGGGCGAGGCCGTCCTGGGCCGCGACCGCCAGCCGCTTGGCCTGCGCCTTGGTCAGGCGCGCGTCGGTGGCGACCACGGCGAGCGTGGTGCTGGCGCCGGGCGGAGCTTGGCGCGGCCACGAGAGGGCATCCGCCGGCATCGGGTTCGGGAAGCCCAGGCCCCCGAACTCGTCGCCCTGCTCGAACGGGGCGGCCCAGAACCGCCGGCCCTCCCCCACCGTGACCCGGCCGAAGGCGTTGACGGCCGCGAGCGCCCCCACCGTGGCGCCGATCCCTGCCACCGCGGCGGAGGCCGAGCCGAGCCCGCCCTTGAGGTTGGCCGTGCGCGCGCCGAGGCCCGCCCCGACCGAGCCGAGCTCGAACGCCTCCGAGGCGGCGCAGGCGGCGGCGTAGCCGAGCTCGCGATAGGGCGGGTACCGGCCCCAGGCCTTGTCGCCGCCGTTGAGCAGGTCGAACAGGATCGCGCCGGGCACGATCGGCACGCGGGCCTCGCCCACGGCGAAGCCGCGGCCGGTCTCGGCGAGCCGCGCCACCACGCCGGCCGCCGCGTCGAGGCCGAAGGCCGAGCCGCCCGAGAGCACGATCCCGTCGATCCCCTCCACCGTCGCCTGCGGGTCGAGCAGGTCGGATTCGCGGGTGCCGGGGCCGCCGCCGCGCACGTCGATGGCGGCGACGCAGGGGCCGTCGAACAGGAGCGCGGTGACGCCGCTGGCGAGCCGCGCGTCGCCCGCGTGCCCCACCCGGATGCCCGCGATGTCGGTGATCCGATTGCGGCTCATCGCGCCTCCTCCCGGAGCGTCGCGCGGCGCTCGCCGGCGGCGCGAAACGAATCGGCAGCGTACAGGATCAGCGCCAGCCAGATCAGCCCGAACATGACCATCCGGTCGGGGGCGACGGGCTCGCCGTAGACCAGGACGCCGAGCCCCAGCAGGCAGGAGGGGGCGAGGTATTGCAGCAGGCCGAGCGTCGTCAGGGTGAGGCGCCGGGCGGCGGCCGCGAACCAGATCAGCGGAAGCGCCGTGGTCACGCCGGTGAGCATCAGCAGGACGAGGGTGCGCGGGTCGGCGGGCGCCTGCGCCTCGGGCGACAGGGCGAGGTAGCCCAGCGCGATCGGCAGCAGCAGAAAGGTCTCGGCGCAGAAGCCGACGATGCCGTCCACCGCCACCAGCTTGCGGATCAGGCCGTAGAGCGAGAAAGTGAGGGCGAGGCCGAGCGAGAGCAGCGGAAGGCTGCCCGCCATCGCCAGGGCGATGGCCACGCCCGAAGCCGCGATCCCCACCGCGACCCCCTGCACCGGGCGCAGCCGCTCGCCGAGCACCAGGGCGCCGAGGCCCACGTTGACCAGCGGGTTGATGTAGTAGCCCAGGCTCGCGTCGAGCATGTGCCCCGAGCCCACCGCCACGAGGTAGAGCAGCCAGTTCACGGCGATGAGCCCCGCCGAGGCGGCGAGCCAGGCATGGCGCCGCCGCAGGGGAAACGGGTTGGCGAGCCTTCGGCGAAGGACCAGCAGCAGGCCGGCCACGAACAGCGCCGACCACGCGATGCGCTGGGCCAGGATGGTGCCGGGGGGCAGCGCGGCGAGCAGCCGGACATGCACCGGGACCACGAGGCCCCAGCTCAGGTAGGCGCCGAGCGCGTAGATCAGGCCCACGATCGTTCGCCTGCTGCGGTGTCTTCGGACCCGCCGTCTAGACGGTCGGGTGCCCCGCGTCAGCCGTCAGCGCTTGCGCGGCGGGGCGGGCAGGCTCTCGCCGCGCATCAGCGCGTTCAGGCGCTCGGTGTCGAAGCCGGCCATCTGGCGCACGGGCGGGGCGGGGGCGGCCTCGCCCTGCACGATGGTGCCGGTGGCCGCGGGCTCGGCCACGGGAGCCTGCGTCTGGGCCTGAACGAGGGTGGGCGGCCGGGCCGAGGCCGGGCGGTAGCCCGAATGGGTCAGCCGGTCGGCGCTGACGAAGCAGACCGTGACGGTGCTCAAGGCCACCGTCGCGCCGAAGGCGAGGATGCGCAGGATACTCAACGAACGCCGTCCCGAGAACACCAGTCCAGGGAAACGACGCTACCCCCTCGCCGTTAACGAACCGAACGGCGGCCCGTCGGCGGGCGGCCCTAAACTGAGACAGGACGGAGCTTCCATGAACGAGACCGGGACGGCCAGCGACAGCCCCTTCATCCAGGGGCGCAACGCCCGGCTCTACGGCAAGACGGTCGCCGAGTGCCCCTACCCCGAGGGTTCGGAGGACCGGCAGGCCTGGATCCAGGCCTTCGAGGAGGCCGCCGCCGACACGCCCCCCGGCGAGGGCTGAGGTTTCGGCGCGATCCCGGCCCCGCGCCGGGATCACGCCGTCCTGTCGCCTCGCCCGGTGAGCCAGGAGGCGGCGAGCACGAGCGCGGTGACGCCCGCCACCAGCAGGGTCGAGGCGGCGTTGATCTCCGGATTCACCCCGAGCCGGACCTGGCTGTAGAGCCGCATCGGCAGGGTGGTCGCGCCGGGGCCGGACACGAAGCTCGCGATCACGAGGTCGTCGAGCGACAGGGTGAAGGCGAGCAGGAACCCCGCCGCGAGCGAGGGCGCGATCAGGGGCAGGGTGATGGTGGAGAAGACCCGCCAGGACGGTGCGCCGAGATCGGCGGCGGCCTCCTCCAGCGCGCGGTCGAGGCCCTTGAGGCGGGCGCCCACCACAACCGCGACGAAGCCTGCGGCGAAGGTGGCGTGCGCGATCACGATCGAGGCGAGCCCCCGCTCCAGGCCGATCCCGACGAAGAGCAGCAGCAGCGACAGGCCGGTGACGACCTCCGGCATCACCATCGGCGCGAGGACGAGGCCGGTGAAGGCGGCGCGCCCCGCGAAGCGCCCGTGCCGGTCGAGCGCGAGGGCGGCGAGCGTGCCGAGCACCGTGGCGACGGCCGCCGAGGCCGAGGCCACCTTCAGCGAGACGAGGGCCGAGGCGATGAGCGCATCGTCGGCGAGCAGCACCCCGTACCAGCGCGTCGAGAACCCGCCCCAGACGGTGACGAGGCGCGACGCGTTGAAGGAATAGGCCACCAGCACCAGGATCGGCCCGTAGAGGAAGGCGAGTCCCAGACCGAGGGCGATGCGGTTGAGGGGGCTCATCGCGCGGCCGCGTCCTGCCGCTCCCGCACCCCGCGGAACAGCACCACGGGGCCGACGATCAGCACCAGCATCAGCACCGCGACGGCGGACGCCAGCGGCCAGTCGCGATTGGAGAAGAACTCGCTCCACAGCACGCGGCCGAGCATCAGGGTGTCGGAGCCGCCGAGCAGGTCGGGGATGATGAACTCGCCCACCATCGGGATGAAGCAGAGCAGCATGCCGGCCGTGAGCCCGGGCAGGCTGAGCGGCAGGGTCACGGTGAGGAAGGCGCGCGCCCGCGAGGCGCCGAGATCGGCCGCGGCCTCCGGCAGGGCCGGGTCGAGGCGGGCCATCACCGCGTAGAGCGGCAGCACCAGGAAGGGCAGGTAGGCGTAGGTCAGCCCGATCAGCACGCCCGCCGGCGTGTCGAGAATCGCCAGGGGCTCGCCGATCAGGCCGAGGCGCAGGAGCGCCATGTTCAGCAGGCCCTCGGGCTTGAGGATCGCGATCCAGGCGTAGACCCGGATCAGGAAACTCGTCCAGAACGGCACGATCACCAGCGCCACCAGCAGCCCCTGCATGCGCGGCGTCGCCCGCGCCATCGCCCAGGCCATCGGCGTGCCGACCAGCGCCAGGATCGCGGTGGCGGCGCCCGCGTAGGCGAGCGAGGTGAGGGCGGCGTCGCGGTAGAGCGCGTCGCCCGCCAGCATGGCGTAGTTCTGGAGGTCCAGCGCCTCGACGAAGGCGCGCCAGCCCTCCCAGCCCGCCCCCCAGTCGAGCAGCGGCCGGTAGGGCGGCTGGGCGGTGGCCGGCGTGGAGAGGCTGATCTTCAGCACGACCGCGAAGGGCACCAGGAAGAACAGCACGAGCCAGAGCGCGGGCAGGCCGCGCACCAGGGCCCGCCCGAGCCGGCCCGCCGGGGTGGGATCGGACCTCACGCGGGCAGCACGCAGGCCGCCTCGGAGGGGAACGCGAGGCCGACCGTCTCCCCCGGCCCGCCCCCGTCCCGCCCTTCCGGCAGGGGCGTGCTGACGCGCAGGACCGTGCCGTCCGCCATCCGGACCAGCCGGCGGATGCGCTCGCCGAGATAGGTCGCCTCGACCACGGTCCCGGTGAGCGCCCCCTCCCCTTCCGTCCCCCGTGCAGGGCCGAGGCGCAGGCGTTCGGGCCGCACCATGATCACCACCGGCCCCGGCCCGGCCCGGACCGTGCCGGGGCGGATCGAGCCGAAGGCGGTCTCGACCCTCCCGTCCGCGCCCAGACGGCCCTCGATCAGGTTCGCCTCGCCGAGCAAGCCCGCCACGAAGCGGCTCGCCGGGCGCTCGTAGAGTTCGGCCGCCGGCCCGACCTGGACCAGCCGGCCCCGATCCATCACGCCGACGCGGTCGGAGAGCGCCATCGCCTCGGCGGGGTCGTGGGTCACCACGACGAAGCCGGTGCCGAGCCGCCGCTGGATCGCGCGCAACTCTCCTTGCGTCTCCTCGCGCAAGGCCCGGTCGAGGGCGCCGAGCGGCTCGTCCAGCAGCAGCAGCCTGGGCTCGCGGGCGAGCGCGCGGGCGAGCGCCACCCGCTGGCGCTGGCCGCCCGACAGGGTGGCCGGGCGGCGCGCCTCGAAGCCGTCGAGCTTCACCAGCCGCAGGAGCGTCGCCACGCGCCCGGCGACGCCCGCGCGCGACAGCCCCAGGCCTTTGAGCCCGTAGGCGAGGTTTCCGGCGACGCTCAGATGCGGGAACAGGGCGTAGGACTGCACCATCATGTTCACCGGCCGCCGGTGCGGCGGCAGCCCGGTGATGTCGGCGTCGCCCAGGCGGACCGTGCCGGCATCCGGCGTCTCGAAACCGGCGATCAGGCGCAGCAGGGTGCTCTTGCCGCAGCCCGACGGCCCGAGCAGGCAGAGCACCTCGCCCTCCCGCACGGTGAGCGAGACGTCGTCGACGGCCGCGTGGCCCGCGAAGCGCTTCGCGAGGCGGTCGAGGGTGAGCAGGGGCTTCAACGGCGTGAAAAATCCGGGTTTCGAAAGGGATCATCCCTCTCGTGGGGGCCGGGGCAAGGCCCCGGAAAGATCGTCGGGCCCCGCCCGACACCCGCCAAAGGGATGATCCCTTCGGAGTCCCGCACTCAGCCGTCCTCGCGCAGCGCCTCGGCCACCCGCGCTTCCAGAAGATCCGGGCGGCGGATCACCAGGGCACCGCGGGTGCGGTCGATCAGGCCGTCGCCCGCCATCACCGTGAACTCGCGCGTCACCTGCTCGCGGCGGCAGCCGATGCGGGCGGCGAGCACGTGGTGGTAGGGCGGCGGGCTCACCACCCGCTCCCCCTCGTGTCCGGAGCGCGGCACCGAGAGCCGCAGCAACTCGGCGTAGAGGCGGTGACGCAGATCGAGCAGCGCGTGCTCCATCAGGCGGGTGTTCAACTCGCGCACGCGCTTGGCCAGCAGCCGGAACAGCCGGTCGGCGATGGGCTCGGAGGCGAACACCATCTGGCGGAACACGGCGGCGGGCACCACGCAGACCTCGCCGCGGGTCAGCGCCGTGACGTTGGCCGAGCGGCCGATGCCGTCGAGCGCCGAGAGTTCGCCGAAGAAGGCGCCGCCGCGCATCTCGCCCAGGATCACCTCCTTGCCCGATTGCGACCGGTTGAGGATGCGCACCTCGCCGGATGCCAGGAAGTACACGTCGGTGGAGATGTCGTCGTAATCGACCAGCACCTCGTTCTCGTCGAAGCGCCGCCAATGGCAGCGCGTCTCGAACACGGCGAGATCGATGCCGGGGTCGTCGAACAACGGTAAATTCGCCAGCCGGGCCGTTGGCACGTCCTGTCCCCTCGTCACTGTCGATGGATCGTCGCCCCCTGGAGGGGGCGGGTCAAGGCGCACGGCCCCGACACGTCGTCGATGGGCGTGGACATCGCCCCCCGCCCTGGCAAGTCAGTTTCCCGCGAGTCCAGTCCCCGCTGCTCCGGCGCGCTGGTCGCTTGCGCATCGCGTCCCTTGCATGCCGCGCCGTCGCCCCTCAAGAACCGCCCATGCTGCGTGTCAACGACCTCACCTACCGCATCGGCGACCGCCTGATCCTGGACGGCGCCACCTTCGCGATCCCCGACCGCGCCCGCGTCGGCCTCGTCGGCCGCAACGGCGCGGGCAAGACCACCCTGTTCCGGGCGATCCTGGGAGACCTCTCCACCGACGCCCGGGCGGTCTCGCTCCCCAAGGGCATGCGCATCGGCGCGGTGGCGCAGGAGGCGCCCGCCGGCCCCGAGACCCTGCACGCGGTGGTGCTCGCCGCCGACACCGAGCGCGCGCGCCTGATGGCGGAGGCCGAGGGCGCGGACGGCCTGCGCCGGGCCGAGATCGAGACCCGGCTCGTGGACATCGGCGCCCACTCGGCCCCGGCCCGCGCGGCGGCGATCCTGCACGGGCTCGGCTTCGACGCCGCCGCGCAGGGGCGCCCCTGCTCGGACTTCTCCGGCGGCTGGCGCATGCGCGTGGCGCTCGCCGCCGTGCTGTTCTCCGAGCCCGACCTGCTGCTGCTGGACGAGCCCACCAACTACCTCGACATCGAGGGCACGCTCTGGCTCTACGACTACCTCGAGCGCTATCCGCGCACCGCGATCATCATCTCCCACGACCGCGACCTGCTCGACACGAGCGTGGACCACATCCTCCACCTCGACCGCGGCAAGCTCACGATCTACCGGGGCGGCTACACCTCGTTCGCCCGGCAGCTCTCCGAGAAGCGGATGCTGCTGGCCAAGGCCAAGGTCAAGCAGGACGCCGAGCGCGCCCACCTGCAGAGCTTCATCGACCGCTTCAAGGCCAAGGCGACCAAGGCGCGCCAAGCCCAGTCGCGGGTCAAGCGGCTGGCCAGGATGGAGCCGATCCAGGCGCTGATCGAGGACGACGTGCCGGTCATCCACCTGCCGAGCCCCGAGAAGCCGCTCTCGCCGCCGATCGTCGCCATGGAACGGGTGCAGGCGGGCTATCCCGACCGGATCGTGCTCTCGGGGCTCAACCTCAGCCTCGCCCCCGACGACCGGGTGGCGCTGCTCGGCGCCAACGGCAACGGCAAATCCACCTTCTGCAAGCTGATCGGCGGGCGCCTCGCCCCCCTTTCGGGCGAACTCAAGCGCTCCTCGAAGATGGAGGTGGCCTACTTCGCCCAGCACCAGCTCGACGAATTGCGCCCCGCCGACAACGCGGTGTCGCACGTGCGCGACCTGATGCCCGATGCGCCGGAAGCGCGGGTGCGCTCGGCGGCGGCGCGGCTGGGATTCCCGGCCAACAAGGCCGACACGCCGGTGGAGAAGCTCTCGGGGGGCGAGAAGGCCCGCCTCCTGATGGGGCTCGCCGCCTTCAACGGCCCGCACCTTCTGATCCTCGACGAGCCCACCAACCACCTCGACATCGAGAGCCGGCAGGCGCTGGTCGAGGCGATCAACGCCTACGAGGGGGCGGTGATCCTGGTCTCCCACGACCGCTTCCTGATCGAGGCCTGCGCCGACCGGCTCTGGCTGGTCGGCAACGGCTCGGTCAAAGCCTTCGACGGCGACATGGACGATTACCGCCGCCTCGTGCTGGCCGGCCCCGAGCGCGAGGACGCGGCCCGCGAGGCCGAGCCCACGGGCGGGCAGCAGGCGCAGGCGCGCCGCTCGGCGGTGGAGCGCCGCGCCCAGCTCGCCCCCCTGCGCAAGCGCCTGGAGGGGCTGGAGGCGCGCATGGGCAAGCTCACGGAGGCCATCGCCAAGATCGATGCGGCGCTCGGTGACGGCACCGCCTTCCTCAAGGATGCGGCCAAGGCCGGCGAGATCGCCAGGATGCGCGCGGACGCCGCCACCGCGCTGGGCCTCGCGGAGGAGGAGTGGCTGGCGGTGAGCGGGGAGATCGAGGAGGCGGTGGGCTGAGGCCCGAGGATCGGGGCAAAGGGTCGGGCGAAGGATCGCGGATGCCCGCCCCCGCGTTGTCGGACCATTCCCGCCCCCATCCGAGGCCGCGATGCAGAACCGAGACGACGACGGCCGCTCGATCCCCGCGGCCGGGACGGCGACCAAGAGTGCGGCCAAGAGTGCGGCCAAGGCGCTGGCCCTCCTGCCCGTGCTCGCGGCCGGCGCCTGGATCGCGCGCAGCCATCTCGGGCTCGCCCGCCCCGCCCTGCCCCCCGCCCTGCCGGGGCGTCGCGACGACCTGCGCACCAAGGCCGGCACGATCGGCCTCTACGCTTCGGATGCGACCGCCGGGGTGCCGCTGCTGCTGATCCACTCGATCAACGCGGCGGCCAACGCCTACGAGGTGCGCCCGCTCTACATGCACTACCGCACGCGCCGCCCGGTCTACGCGCTGGACCTGCCCGGCTTCGGCTTCTCGGAGCGCTCGAAGCGGATCTACACCCCCCGGCTGATGGCGGACGCGATCCGGGCGGTGGCCCACGAGATCTCGCAGCGCCACGGCGGCGTCCCGATCGACGCTCTGGCGCTGTCCCTGTCGAGCGCCTACCTCGCCCGCGCCGCCCTGGAGGAGCCGGATCTGTTCGCGAGCCTCGCCCTGATCAGCCCCACCGGCTTCGACGGGAAGCTCTCCGGCAGCGGCCCGGCCCAGGAGCATCGCGGATCCGCCGTGACGCGCGCCATCGCCGGCTTCCCGCTCTGGGGCCGCCCGCTGTTCGACGCCCTGGTGAGCCGGCCGAGCATGCGCTTCTTCCTGGAGAAGACCTGGGGCTCGCGCGACATCGACGAGGGCCTGTTCGAGTACGACCAGCTCTCGGCCCGTCAGCCGGGGGCGGAGCACGCGCCGTTCTCGTTCCTGTCGGGCTACCTGTTCCCCGACGACGTCAGCCGCGTCTACGCCCTGCTGCGCGGGCCGGTCTGGGTGCTGTACGGCTCGCGCGGCGATTTCGTCGACTACCGCCGGATCGGCGACGCGGCCGGCTGGCCGAACTGGACGCTCGACCGCCTGCCCACCGGCGCCTTTCCGCATTTCGAGGATCGCGAGGGGGTGGCGCGCCTCTATGACGGCTTTCTCGACCGGGTCCGGGCCGATCGTCCCGCCCGAGAACAATGGAAATACACATCATAGAGGGCGCCTGGCACCATCGATGTTTCGAGTGGAAGCCTGGCCTCGGGTGGGTGATTTCCCGCAGGAATGCCGAGCCGATCCTCGGGATTGACGACAAGCAATCCGAGGGGCTTGAACGAATCCGCGTCTCCCCGGCGTCCTGACGAGAGTCTTCATCGCCGGGGGGCGGGATGCTGACGGGTATGGCCCTTCGTCTTCAGGAGGCGTCGGACGCGGTCGGCCTCTTGAGGGTGCTCGCGGTCCTGTCCGTGATCGGGCCGGCGGCGATCCTGACCGGCGTCTCACGGCAGGCCCGCTCGCTCCTCCTGGAGACTGCCGAGCGCCGGTCCGCGCGCATGGCCGACCTCCTGGCCCAGCACGCCTCGGCCACCTTCGATTCCCACAACTTCGCCTTCGCGCGCATCGAGGAGCACCTGCGGCAGCTGGGCGAGCCGTGGAACGAGGAGCGTCTGCATGCCGACCTGAAGGGCGTCGACGGTCAGATGAAGTCGACCGGCGGGGTGATCGTGCTCGACACGGGCTGGACGATCTTCGCCCACAGCCACCATTTCCCCGCACCGAAGCTCGATACCCGGGACCGGGAGTTCGTCCGGATCCTGCGGGCTCACGTCACTCAAGCCAGCCAGGCCGAGGGGCGGGCCGTCGTCTCGGGCAGGGCGGGCCTCGCCGTGAGCCTGCCGTTCCTCAGCCGCATCTCGGACCAAGCGACGCTGATGGTCTCCCGTGCGCTGAGGGACGGCGCAGGGCACCTCGCGGGCGGTCTCGCGATCACCCTCTCGCCGGATTTCTTCGCGGAGGTCTACCGCACCGTGGCCCTGTCCGACGGCGACCTGATCCTGCTTCGGCGGGGGGATGGCAGCATCCTCGCCCGGTTCCCCTCGTATCGGCCCTCCGCGACGACGGCGCGCCCGCCCAGCATCGTCCCGGCGCCCCCCGTATCCGCCGACCCCCCGGCGGCGGTCGCGGAGGGGACGACCGACATCGTCTCATCGGAGGACGGCGTGCGGCGGATCACGAGCCTGCGCAGGATCGAGGGCTATCCGATCTTCGTGGAGGTGGGCTTCGGCGTCGCCTCGGTGCCCGGCCCCTGGTACCGGCAGATCCCGGTCGACCTCCTCCTCGCCGTCCTGGCGAGCCTCGTGCTGTTCGGCCTGACCCGCGTCGCCCTCGCAAAGAGCCGGACGGAGACGCGGATGCAGGCCCTCGTCCTGGCCGAGACGCGGCAGCGCGCGGCGGCGGAAGCCGCCCTGCGCCAGTCCCGGAAGATGGAGGTGCTGGGCCAGCTCACCGGCGGCATCGCCCACGACTTCAACAACCTGCTCAACATCGTGCTGATCAACATCGTGCTGATCAACATCGAGCTGGCGGCCAAGTGGCGGGCGGACGGACGCCCCACCGACGAGCCCGGGTTCGAGGGCTACCTGCGCGGGGCGCGGCAGGGGGGTGGGTGCGCATCACCCTCGACTGTCCGCGCGGCCTGCGCCCGGCCCCAACGAGCTGGAGACCGCGCTGATCAACCTCGTGGTGAACGCCCGCGACGCCATGCCGGACGGAGGCCGCCTTCACATCGCGGTGCGGGAGGATACGCCTCCTACGGACACCCCCGCGAGGGATCCGACCCCGACCCCGACCCCGACCCCGACCCCGACCCCGACCCCGGCGCCGACGCGCTGCGTCGTGCTGTCCGTGCGCGACACCGGCTGCGGCACGGACGTGCGGATGCTGTCACGGGCCGCCGAGCCGTTCTTCACCACCAGGGATGAGGGCAAGGGCTCGGGCCTGGGCCTCGCCATGGTCGACCCCTTCGCCGACCGGGCCGGCGGGCGGCTCGTCCTGGAGAGCCGGCCGGGGGTGGGCACGACGGCCGAGATACGGCTGCCGGCGGCGCCCGCCCGTGCCCACGGACCGGACCATGGGCCGGCCCCCCGGCGGGCGCGGGCCTGCCGCAGGGGACGCCCGCCTGGGGCCTAAAGACGCGGCCGGAACCACGCCCCGGAGCCGTGCCCGATCCCGTCGAGCCGGGTCGGGCCGCCCGCCGCGGGCATGTCGTGCGCCCTACGCCGGCGCGATGCCGTAGCGCAGCCAGACCACGTCCCCATCGAGGCGCTCGCAGGCGCGCAGGTCGAGCCGGAACCGGGGGCTGAGGCTGTCCGCCTCGCCGCCCTCGACGTCGAACAGGGCGGGCGTGCCGATCACCCCGTCGATGGTGGGGGCGACGAGCAGGCTCAGTTCGTCCAGCACGCCCGCCTTCAGCATCGCGCCGTTGATGCGCCCGCCCCCCTCCACCAGCAGCCGCCCGATCCCGAACAGGCGTCCGAGCTTCTCCACGGCAAGCGCGAAGTCCACCGTCTCGCGGCCCGCGAACAGGTAGGACTGGCCGCCCGCCCGCAGCCGGCGCAGGTGCCCGTCGGAGACGGACTCGGTGAGCACCACCACGACGTGGTCGCCCTCGATGTCGTTGCGCGCGCCCCAGTCGAGGCGGCCGCGCGCGTCGAGCGCCACCGCGTAGCCCGAGGCGTCCGCCGTCGCGACGTGGTCGGTGCGGGGGAGCGGCGTGCCGTCCTCGGCGGGCGGCTCGGCCAGGGGCGTCGCGCTGTCGGCGTAGCCCTGCATGGTGATCCGGCCGCACATCCAGGCATCGCCCTCGAGGCGCTCGTGGACGGTCTCGTAATGTCCGTCGGCGTCGAGGTTCGTCCAGCGCCGCACCTTGATGCGGCCGTCCAGCGAGCCCGTCATGTGGCACAGGACGTAGGGGCGCGAGGCGGCGGCCATGGTGGGGTCCTTGAAGAGCGTTCGTTCGACGTCCGCATCTAGACCCCGCGCCCCCTCCGGCCAGGGTCCGCCCGTTTCCCATCCCCCGCCATCCGGGCTATCGATCGGCCCTCCCGCCCGCGAGACTGCGAACCCCCATGTCCGACCTGACGCTCGCCGCCGCCCAGACCCTCGTCGCCGCCGCCCTGCGCGAGGGGCGCGAGCGCGGCCTGAAGCCGCTGGTGGTCGCCGTCTACGACGCCCGCGGGGCGCTGAAGTGCCTCGCCGCCGAGGACGGCACCTCGCTCCGCCGGGCCGAGATCGCGCGGGGCAAGGCCAACGGCGCGCTGGCGCTGGGGCTCGGCTCGCGCGCCATCGCGAAGCGGGCGGAGGAGCAGCCTCAGTTCGTGGCCGCGATCAGCCATCTCGTCGGGCCGGACGCCCTGGTGCCGGTGCCCGGCGGCGTGCTGATCCGCGACGGCGAGGGACGGCTGATGGGCGCCGTCGGCATTTCCGGCGACACCTCCGACAACGACGAACTCTGCGCCGTGGCCGGCATCGCCGCCGCCGGGCTCGCGGCCGACACCGGCGCCTGATGGCGATCGACCGCCGCCGCTGGCTCGCGGGCGGCGCGGCGCTCGCCGCCCTGCCGCTCGCCCCCGCGCGGGCCGACGCGGGCCTCTACCGGCGCGGCAACGACGCCGACCCGGAGACGCTCGATCCCCACAAGTCCTCGACGGTGGCCGAGGCGCACATCCTGCGCGACCTCTACGAGGGCCTGCTCACCTACGACAATCTCGGGCGCATCGTGCCGGGCGCGGCCGAGAGCTGGAGCGTGTCCGAGGACGGGCTTGCCTACCGCTTCGCCTTGCGCGCCGACGGGCGCTGGTCGAACGGCGATCCGGTGGTGGCCGAGGACTTCGTGTTCGCCCTGCGCCGCATCCTCGATCCGGCCACGGGGGCGAAATACGCCGAAGTGCTCTATCCCCTGCGCGGGGCCCGCGCGGTCAACCGCGGCGAGACGCCCCCGGAGGCGCTGGGCGTGGCCGCCCCCGACCCGCGCACGCTGACCGTCGCCCTCGACCAGCCGGTCCCCTACCTGCTCGAACTCCTGACCCACCAGACCTCGCTGCCGGTGCATCGCCCGACGCTGGCGCGCTGGGGCGAGGCCTTCTCCCGGCCCGGCCGCCTCGTCTCGAACGGCCCCTACGCCCTCGCGGACTGGGTGCCCAACGACCGCATCACGCTCGCGAAGAACCCTCACTTCCGCGATGCGGCCGGAATCGCGATTCCGCAGGTCGCCTTCATCCCGACCCCCGACCTCGCGGCGGCGGTGCGGCGCTACGCTGCGGCCGAGATCGACTCGCTCTCCGACCTGCCCGGCAGCGAGATGGCCTCGCTCAAAAACCGCTTCGGCGATCAGGTGCAGCTCGGGCCCGCGCTCGGCCTCTACGCGCTGGCCGTCAACACCCGCAAACCGCCCTTCGACGACGTGCGCGTGCGCCGTGCGCTGAGCCTCGTGATCGACCGGGAGTTCTTGGCGCAGGCCGTGTTCGGCGAGACCATGGCGCCCGCCTACTCGCTCTGCCCGCCCGGCCTCGACCATTACCGCGATCCGCCCGAACTCCCCGGCCGCGACGCCCTGCCCATCGACCGCGAGGACGAGGCGCGGGGGCTGCTGGCCCAGGCCGGCTTCGGGCCGGACCGGCCGCTGCGGGTCGAGGTCCGCTTCAACACCACCGACAACAACCGCAACGCGGCCATCGCCGTCGCCGACCAGTGGCGGGGGATCGGGATCGAGACCCGCTTCGTCAACACCGACGCCAAGACCCACTTCGCCTACCTGCGCGACGGCGGCGACTTCGACGTGGCGCGCATGTCGTGGTTCGCCGATTATTCCGACCCCCAGAATTTTCTGTTCCTGCTCCAGGGCGGCAACGATGGACTGAATCCCGGGCGCTACGCCAACCCGGCCTACGACGCTCTGCTCGCCCGCGCGGCGGCCGAGCGCGACGTCGCCGCCCGCGCGGACCTGCTCTTCGAGGCCGAGACCATCGCGCTCGCCGACCTGCCCTGGATCCCGCTGATGCACGGACGCTCCAAGGCGCTGATCTCGCCGCGCCTGCACGGGGTGCGGCCGAACCTGCGCAATATGGCGCCCACCCGCTACCTCTCGCTCTCGCCGTGATCGCATACGCCCTGCGCCGTCTGGCTCAAGCGATCCCGACCCTGTTCGTCGTGGTCACGCTGAGCTTCTTCCTGATCCGGCTCGCGCCGGGCGGCCCGTTCGACCTGGAGCGGCCCCTGCCCCCGGCGGCGATGGAGAACCTCGCCCGCCTCTACGGCCTCGACCGGCCGCTCGTCGTCCAGTACGGGCGCTACCTCGCCGGGCTCGTGCGGGGCGATCTCGGCCCCTCCTTCTCGTTCCGCGACCTCAGCGTCGCCGACCTGCTGGCCCGCGGCCTGCCGGTCTCGATGACGCTCGGCGCGCTCGCCCTGGCGCTCGCTCTTCCGCTGGGTCTGGCGCTCGGCACGCTCGCCGCCTTCCGGCGCGGGCGCCTGCCCGACCGCCTCGTCGGCCTCGGGGCCTCGCTCGGCCTCGCGGTCCCGACCTTCGTCGTGGCCCCGCTCCTGCAGATCGTGTTCGGGCTCGCCCTCGCATGGCTCCCCGTCGGCGGCTGGGAGGGCGGCGATCCGCGCCATCTCGTGATGCCCGTGGTGACGCTGGCGCTGCCCCAGGTCGCGGCGATCGCGCGCCTCACCCGCGCCGCCATGGGGGAGGTGCTGGGGCAACCCTACATCCGCACCCTGCGCGCCGTGGGCCTGCCGCCGTGGCGGGTCGCGCTGCACGCGCTGCGCGGCGCCCTGCTCCCGGTGATCGCGACGCTGGGGCCGGTGGCGGCGGCGCTCCTCACCGGATCGGTGGTGGTCGAGACGATCTTCGGCCTGCCCGGCATCGGGCGGACCTTCGTCGACGGCGCGCTCAACCGCGACTACACCCTGGTGATGGGCACCGTGGTGCTGGTGGCCGTGCTGGTGGTGGCCTTCAACCTGATCGCGGATCTGGCCGCCGCGATCGTCGATCCCCGCCTCAGGCTCGGCGCGTGAGGGGCGCCCGCCGACGCCTCGCGAGGAACCGCCCGGCCATGGCCGCGCTCGCCACCCTCGTGGGCATGGCCCTGGCCTGCCTGGTCGGCCCGTTCCTCACCGGGCACGAGCCGGAGCGGATCTACCCCGACCTCGTGCGCGTGCCGCCGGGAGCCGCCGCCCATCCCCGTCCCGAGGCGGTGCGCCCGGCGATCGAGCGCCTCGCCTTCCGCATGCGGATGACCGTCTCCGACATCGCCGTGTCCGCCGACACGGTCCGGCTGACCCTCGCCTCGCCGAGGACGATCGACGAACGGGCCCTGACCTACCTGCCCCGCTCCGACCTGTTCGGCCCGCCCGCCATCGTGGAGCGGAGCGGGGACGGTCGCCGGCTCGTGGTCGAGGCGCCGGTGCGGCGGCTGAGGGTCTGGCTCGGCACCGACGCGCTGGGGCGCGACCTCCTCACCCGCTGCCTCGTCGCCGGCCGGGTCTCGCTGCTGATCGGGCTCGTGGCGGCGCTGGTCTCGCTCGCGGTCGGGGTCACCTACGGCGCGGTCTCGGGCATGCTCGGCGGGGCGGTGGACGCCGTGATGATGCGGGTGGTGGACGTGCTCTACGCGCTGCCCTTCGTGTTCTTCGTGATCGTGCTGCTGGTGTTCTTCCGGGCCGGGCTCTGGCTGGTGCTGGTGGCGGTGGCGGCGGTGGAATGGCTCGACATGGCCCGCCTCGTGCGCACGCAGACCCTGTCCCTGAAGAGCCGCGACTTCGTGCGGGCCGCGCGCAGCCTCGGCCTCCCGACGCCCGCGATCCTCGTGGCCCACATCGTGCCGAACACGGCGGCGCCGATCGTGGTGGCGGCCACGCTCCTGGTGCCCCGGGTGATCCTCCTGGAGAGCTTCCTGTCGTTCCTGGGGCTGGGCGTGCAGGAGCCCGCCACCTCCTGGGGCGTGTTGATCGCGGAGGGCTCGCGGGCGATCGAATCCGCCCCCTGGATGCTCGCGGGACCGGCCGCCTTCCTCGTGGCGACGCTGGTGGCGCTCAACGTCCTGGGCGACGGGCTGGCGGACGCCCTGGATCCGCGGTCCTGAAGCCGGGGTTCGTTCCGATCGCCCCGGCGCTCGTCTCCAGCACGCCGGACCCGGTCTGCAGCCTCGACGCGGCTTGGCCGGCATCGGCCGGCCTCGGTCGATCACTCATGGGCCGACGGCGTGCACGGGGGTGTGCACCCCCGGCTGCGCGACCACGAAGACCCTAAGCCAGCGTCCGATCGTAGATGTCCTCGTAGCTGCGGGCGACCTTGCGCCAGGCATACTGAGACGTCTCGTCGCTCACGTCCCTGACGCGGCGCGCGTATGACGGCGAGATGTCGTGATGCGCCTGCCGGGCGCTCGCCGACAGGCTCTTCGGACTTGCGAAATCGATGATCCTCACGGCCGGATGCTTGGCTGCAAGGGCTTTGAAGGCGTCGTTGGCCTGCAGGATCGGATGGAGGCCCGCGCTCATGGCCTCGACCGCGGCGAGACCGAAGCCCTCGTAGCGCGAGGCGCTGACGAAGAAGCTCGCATCCGACAGGGCATCCCTGATCCCGGCATCGCTCAGACCGACGTGGATCGTGATCTGGTCGTGCACGCCGAGCGTCTTCGCGAGGGTCTCGAACTCCTGGGCCGTGCTGTCGGAGTTCACCCCGCAGATCTTCAGGCGCCAGTCGGGATCGTCCGCGACCAGTTCGGCGAAGCGCTCGATCAGGAGCGGGATCTGCTTGTTGCTCGAGAAGCGCCCGAGCGTGACGATCGTCTTGGTGAGACGGCGCGAGCCGCTGTCGAGGAGCTTGTCGATGTCGACCCCGTTGTCGATCAGGGCGATCCTGTCCCCGCAATAGGCGACGAACCGGCGATAGTCGCTGTCGCTGCAGGCCACGACGCCGTCGTAGGCGTGCAGGAACAGCCGCGTCAGCGTGGCGAACCAGAGCTTCTTCAGGGCGAGCAGCCGGCCCGTATGGAAGAACCCCCCGTGCGTCGTGCAGACGAGGCGCGCCTTGATCAGCGGGCGGCACAGGGCGAGGAAATCGAAGAAGAAGTCCGTGGCGTGGACGTGGACGATGTCCGCCCCCGCGATCTTCCCCAGGACCCCGGAGGCGATGAAGTAGGTCGGCGAGCCGACGAAGCCCACGCGGGTGATCCGGATGCCGTGCGCTTCGTCGGTGGCCGCCAGTTCCACGTCCGGGGACTGGAACTCCCGGTTCAGGGTCAGGATCTCGACCCGGTGGCCCTCCAGCATCTGCTGGCGGCTCAGGCATTTCACGAAGTCCTCGAGGCCCCCGCGCGAGGGCTCGAACTGGCGCACGACGTGGATGATGTGGAGCGGGGGCCGGGCGGTCTGCATGGCTGTGTCTCTCATGGCTGTCCGACCGTGCGCGGCCCGGCCGATGGGATCTCGGACGTCGCCGCCCGGGGCGGGGCCCGTCTCAGCGCCACGGCGGCGGCGCGCCACGGCGTCGGCGAACCGGCCTCCGAAGACGGGGCGATGTGCGCCCCGGCGATCCGGCGTGAGACCCGGATCCGGCCGAGATTGGCGTCGGGGGGATCGGCATCGGCGACGACGACCTCGTGGGCGAGCGGCGGCGTGGCGACGGCGTCCCGCGCGTTGACCGCCTGCCAGATCTCCGTCCCCGAGGGCGCGGCGAAGTCGACGCCCGGATGCCCGGCGATGCCGTCCGCCGTCCCGGCGGCGGCCACGGGCTCGCGCGGATCGACGCCGCTGACGCCCTGCACCACGGTGGAGACGAGCTTGTAGGAGTTCCCCAGATCGACGACGATCTCCTGCGCACCCGTCGGCGGGTCCGCGAGGCCGTAGATGGCCGCCCCCGCGACGTCGGGCTCGAAGCTTCGGGCGAGCTTGAGCATCGGCCGGCCGCCGCAGGTCACGCCCAGCACCGCGTCCAGGTCCCGGCCGAAGACGGCCACGAGCGCGTAGCGGTCCCGGCCGCCGAAGCTGTGGTTGGCGACCGCGCGGTTCGTGTAGCCGTAATGCGTCACGGTCTGCGGGTCGAAACGGCCCTCGGGCGCCGCCGTGACCGAGATCGTCCGCTCGGGGCCCAGCGTCGCCTCGCCCGCGGCGTCGGTCACCCGCGGCACGAAGCGATACGCGCCGGGGGCTCCGTCGAGCGTCGCGGCGCCGATCAGGCCGGTGGCGGGATCGAGGGCGAGGCCGGGCGGCAGCGCCCCCCGCGCGAGGTCGTAGACGTAGCCCGGCCGGCCGCCGATCCCGAAGATCCGGCCCGAGGGAAAGCTCGATCCGGCCACACCCTGCCCGGGTATGTCGGCCACGAGCCCCAGCGGCTTCGTCCGCCCCAGGAGGCGGCGGCGCAGCGTGGTGAAGATCGGCGTGTCGACGTCGAAGCGGTTCGGCGGCGGGGCGAGATTGAGGACGTACTCGGATTGCGGGAAGGCGGCCCACCCGGTCGCGCCGAGATAGACGTCCGCGTTCTTCGCCAGGTGCGCGTAGAGCGCGTTCAACTCCACCAGGCATTGCGCGTCGCCGGGCGCGCCGAACTCGCCGAGGAACCCCTTGCGGCCGGTCGCGCGCAGCCAGTCGGTGAAGTCCCGCAGGCGGCTCTCGCCCGCGCCGGGCACGCAGGAGGCCGAGGAGCCGCCGCGATCCTCGTAGAAGCCGGAATTGTTCGCATCGAGATACTGATGCGCCTCGATCGCCGAATGGTCGGCCGGGTCCACGGCCGCCAGCAGCGCCTCGGCGTTTCCCGAGCGCGTCCAGGAATGGGCCCCCGAATAGGCGGTGCCGGTGACGAGCACGAGGGTGTTCGCCCCGGCGGCGCGGATCGCCGCCACGGCGAGGTTCTGCGTGGCGACCCAGGTCGGCCCGTCCTGGTCGTGCGGCTCGTTCATCACCCCGAACACCACGCGGGGGTTGCCCGCGTAATGCGCCGCGAGCCGGCCCCAGCCGTCGGCGAGATGGCCGGCCGTGACCGCGTCGCCGCTCTCGGCGATGACGCGCTGGGCGCCGTCGATCACCCGGCGCCCGTAATTGTGCATGTCGAGGATGACGGTGCCGCCGCGGTCGGTGACGCGGGCGACGACGCGGTCCATCTCCGCCATGTCGGCCCGGGCGAGAGGACCGTTCAGGGCGGGCTGGACCCGCTCCCATCGGAAGGGGATGCGCAGGGTCGCGGCGCCGGCCTCCAGGAAGTAGTCGAGGATCGCGTCCGACGGGTAGGCGTAGTCCCGCCCGAGCGTGCCGGGCACGTCCCCGAACTCGGCGCCCGCCACGCTCACGCCGGCCAGCGCATAGGCCGGCGGAACCATCTCGGCTCCGGTCGCGGCGGCCGGACCGGAGGGCCGCTCTTGGGCGCTCGCCGGCGATGGCAACGCGGCCAGCCCCGCCATCGCGCCGACGGCAGCGAGGGCGCGCAGCGGTCCCAACCGCCGGGCGCCCGGTGCCCGCATGGCGACGTCTGTCGTCGCCGGAACCGGCGGCGGAGCGCCCCGGCCGGACCGGTGTCTCGGCACGGCCCCGTTCATAGCGTCTGCGTGCCCAGCAGTCGGTGGCGCAGGGCGTAGCCGAGCACGTAGGGGGTGCCGATCAGGTAGCGCCGGGCGAGCCGGGCCGGCTCGCGGGTCAGCCGGTAGAACCATTCGAGGCGCATCCGCCGTACCAGGGCGGGGGCGCGCACGGCCTCCCCGGCCAGGAAGTCGAACAGGGCCCCGACGCCGATGGCCAGCGTGACCTTCGTCCGGTGGACGACGTCGCGCATGAACATCTCCTGGCGCGGGTTGCCCATCGCGACGAGCAGCGTGTCGGCCCCCGCGCGGTCGATCTCGCGCAGGAGGTCGTCGGTCTCGGCGGCGGCGAAGTACCCGTCGCGGGCCCCGACGACCCGGTGCTGCGGGAAGCTCTCGGCGATGAGGGCGGAGGTGCGCGCCACGACGTGGGGCCGCGCGCCGATCAGGAAGATGCGGCGGGCCACCGCCGTCTGCCCCAGGAACCAGGGGACGAAATCGGTCCCGTTCAGGTTCTCCTTGAAGCTGCGGCCGTGGCGGATGCGGGCGGCCATCGCGATCCCGACCCCGTCGTTGACGACGAGCATCTCGTTCAGGGCCGCCATGTAATCGCTGTCCCTGAACGCCTGCTCCGCCGTATGCGCGTTGCAGAAGGCCAGCGACACCTCGCGGCCGTGGCTGTTCTCGGCGTCGATCATGTCGCCGATGTCCTCCCGGTGGCCGTCGGTGAAGGTGATGCCGCAGAGATTGAAGCGATCGACCTGAGTCATGGCATGTCCTGTGCGATCCGGTGGGGGGTGATCCGGCACGGCGTCTCCTTCCCCGGCCGCGCGGCCGGGGTCGAGGAAGGGGATGGCGTTCCCGGGCGACCCGCTGGGGGCGCGGGTTCGGCCACGGGGATGGGTGTCGTTGCGCGAACCGGGGGACCGCCTCGCGCGAGGGGGCACCCGTCGGGTTCGGCCGGCGGCCTCGGGTCCCTCGCCGTCACGGGACGCCCAGAACGGGCTTGGCCTGCCGCACCTCCGGCACGCGGTAGAGGTCGAGGGCGCCCGCCACGATCGTCGCGACCGGCGCCGGGAGCATCCGGCTCATCTGCGCGAGACCGTCCACGTCCGAGGGGGACAGGCAGCGGAACAGCTTGAGCCCGAGGGCGTAGACCACCACGCCGGCGGGAATCGCCGCGAGCAGGGACACGGAGCCGGGGATGACCCGGACGAGCCCGTAGGCGGTTCCCGCGCAGAGCAGGGAGGCGCACAGGATCCGGCCGAGGGCCGGGAGCGGGGCCGACGCGCCGAGGTGCCGGTGCACGTACCAGAGCGACAGGCCGGCGGTGCCGAGTTGCACCGCGCCCCTGACGAGGGCGGCGGCCATCACGCCGTGAGAGGGGATCAGCAGCAGCCCCGAGCCGATCACCGCGATCGCGCCCGTGAGGCCGACGCCGACGCCGAAGCCGTTGCGCTCGGCGGCGTTCATGTAGATCTGCGCCACCGAACTCAGCGCACTCATGGCCGAGGCACCGAGCAGGATCGCCGTCGGCAGCGCCGCGTCGGCGAAGCCTTGTCCGTACAGGATCGGGATGAGGCCGGGCGCGATCGCAGCCAGCCCGAGGCAGCACGGGAAGGCCATCAGCGCCATCACGCGCATGCTCGTGCGGAACAGCGCGACCGCCCCCTCGCGATCCCCCGCGGCCATGTGCTGGGAGAGGTGCGGCAGCAGCGAGCCCGTGAGCAGGACGGGCACCTGCACGGCGATGTTGGCCAGCGTGATCCCCACCGAGAACAGCGCGACGGCCTCGGTGCCGAAGCTGCGCGCGAGAAAGAAGATCTCGGTGCGCGTGGTGGTGACGGCCTGCAGCAGGTACCCGGCCCAGTAGGTCCCGCAGTAGCGCACCACCCTGGTCCGGAGCGGGCCCTCCGGCACCCCGCCCCGGCGCAGGGTCCGGATCAGGAAGAGGCCCGGCAGCAGGCCGAGGAAGGCCGAGCCGAGGATGGCGCCCGCGATCCCGAACAGCCACGCGCCGAGGGCCGTCGCGACGACCTGCAGGAGGGCCGAGACCGAGGCGATGCGGGCGAGCCGCGCGAAATCCTGGCGTCCGCGCAGCAGCCCGAGGACGAGGACGACGACGCTCTGCCCTCCCATCGCGACGGCGACGAGGAGCCAGAACAGCGGATTGTGCAGGTAATGCTCGGGAGCGATTTCGCGCTGGCCCGCGAGACCGGTCGCAGGATCGGCCAGCGCGAGCAGCCCCGCCACGGCGGCGCAGGCCAGCATGATCGCGGCGACCGCACCCATGAAGACCCGGGCCAGCGACCGGGTCAGGCCGTCCGAGTGCCGCATGCCCGGCGCCCCGCCCTGCTCGGCCCGCATCACCTCGGGCAGGAACCGGCTCAGCGCGCTCGGGATGCCGAGATCGGCCACGATCACGGCCAGCCCCACGAGCCACATCGCGTAGCTGACGACACCGAGGCTGCGCGGCCCGAGCAGGTGGGCGATCACGATCGTGCAGAGCGCGCCGCCGCTGACCAGGGAGCCCGTGGCGACGGCGTTGGCGATGGAGTTGCGGACGACGATGCTCAACGCGGCTGATCTCCGGACCGCTGGGACGAAGGGGCGACGGCTCCGGGGTCAGAGGGCGTTGGTGTCGCGCACGAGGCTCGCGGGCGTCCGCGCCAGGATCGCGACGTCCAGCAGGGGTGACCAGCGGCGGATGTAGGCCCGGTCCTTGGCGACGCGCCGCGAGATCTTCTCGACGGTATCCGTGGGGCCGCGATAGCCGGTGATCTGCGCGAGCCCGGTCAGGCCGGGGCGGACGAGGAAGCGGTCGGGGTAGTGGGTGACGACGGTCTCGTAGGCGTCGTCCATGGCGATGGCGTGCGGGCGGGGACCGACGAGGGACATGTCGCCGAGCAGCACGTTGATGAGCTGCGGCATCTCATCGACGCTGGAGCGGCGCATGAAGCGGCCGATCCGGGTCACCCGGTCGTCGCCCGACGAGGCCTGACGGAAGTCGCCGAAGGCTTCCTGCACCGTCATCGACCGGAACTTGTAGATCCGGAACGGTCGCCGCCCGACGCCGTAGCGCTTCTGCCGGAAGAAGATCGGGCCCGGCGAGTCGATCTTGATCAGCAGCGCCACTATGACGAACATCGGGATCCCCAGGAGGAGGATCAGGGCGGCGACGGTCACGTCGAGGCAGCGCTTGGTCATCGCCCCGTTGATCATCCGGGCCTGACTGTCGATCCGGTGGCACGAGGCTTCGGGCGCCCGGCCGGCCGATTCTCCGTCCTGGCCGTGATCGGGCGTGGTGCGGCTGCGGAACTCGATGGCGGCGGCGCGGGTCATGAAGGCTACTCCGTGGGCGGGATGCGGCGCGAGGATCGGGGCGGTCTCGGCCCCCCGTCGGCGGACGGGGGGCGGGGCTTGAGGCGCAGGAGTCCGGGTGGGCCCGGATCGAGCCCGCGGGTGGGGTGCCAAGCGGCCTCAGGCCGCGATCTTGATGAGCCGGGGTGTTCGGAAGATGATGTGTCGGACCAAGAGCTTGGACTGGTTCAGGATCACGCCGACCGACAGATCCTCGATCGCGGGACAGCTCGCGAAGACCTGCTGGACGTCGTCGACCGTCGTGGTCCCGGCAAGCGTGGTCAGCACGAAGGCGTCGAACTCCGGCAGCAGAGGCCGCACCTCCATCCCGTGCAGGACGGCCGGGACGTCGATCAGCACGTAGTCGTACGCGTCCCGGGCCTGGGTCAGCAGGGTGCGGACCGTTTGCGAGGCGAGGATGCCGAGGGGATGCTCGGGCGGAGCCTCGGAGAAGGCCGGCAGCAGATCGAAGCCGTAGGGGGTCGCGGCCACGCAGTCCGCCAGCGACAGCTTCCGTTCGACCGCCTCGGCCAAGCCCGCACCCGCCTGCACCCCCAGCACGCGGCTCAGGCCTCCCGCCCGGAGGTCGGCGTCGACGACGAGGACGCGGGCGCCCGTCCGGGCCGTGACGGCCGCGAAGTTGGCGACCAGCGTCGACTTGCCCTCCCGCCGACCGGCCGAGACGAACCCGACGACGGGGCAGCGACCGCGGTCCGTCGTCTGGTCCACCAGGAACTTGGCGGAGCTGAGCGCATCCTGCGCCACGAGCGACCGGCCCCGGCCCGCCTCGAAGAAGGGGAGCCCCCTGCCCTGCCGGCCGAGCCGGCGAAGGAGCGAGGGCTTGCCGATGGCGGCCTCGCGGGCGCCTGCCGGGGGGACGGCGCCGAGATAGTTCTGGTTGAGCGTGCGCGTGACCTGCACCGGCCAGCGCAGTCGGCGGTCGCTCATCTCCCGCATGCACGCCGCGCCCGCTCCCGCCACGAGGCCGCCGACGAGGCCCAGCAGCAGGGTCAGGCCGGACTTCGGAGCGCTTCGCTCGGACGGAGGCAGGGCCGTGTTGACGATCCGGGCCTCCGTGACCGGAAGGGCCTCCTGCTGCATGAAGGCGCTGACGCGGGCCACGCGGGTCTCCATGGCCTGCGCGGTGTTGCGGGCCGCGCTGGCCGCGAGCGCGAGGTCCCGCCCGCGATCGCCGGCCGTGTCCGTCGCAGCCTCCGTCGGGCACGACGGGCCGGGGCA
>Ga0182229_1000007_pt1 | contig 53237 bp, 53 predicted proteins | sample G6R1MG_32_FD_129663 | JGI IMG/M metagenome (GOLD analysis project Ga0182229, IMG submission 129663) | Miscanthus phyllosphere microbial communities from Michigan, USA - G6R4_MAIN_07NOV2016_LD1 MG | ecosystem: Host-associated > Plants > Phyllosphere > Phylloplane/Leaf | place: USA: Michigan...
CGTTGCTTTAAGCTGCGTCCCCCGTGGAGAGCGGGGTTCGCCGGTTTCGCCTCCGGCTGCCGGTTGTTGTCGGGGTCCGGTGTCGCCACCTGGATGCCGGCCGGAGGGGATCCACCCTGTCGACCATCGATCCTTTAAGACCCCTGGCGGCTGTCCGGCAGTTGGCCGGATGCCCACCAACCGACACGCGGCCACAGGCACGTGCGAAATTGGGCAAGCCGCATATACGGGTTCCGTGTCCGTGGAACAAGCGGAAAAGCTCGGCGGTGGGGTGGTCCGACAGGGGCCGGCATCCAGGCCGAGGCTGCGGTACCGCAGGGGAGGGAGCGCTGCGGAGCCGACGCGGCTTCCCAAGCCCGGCTCGGCGGTCCATTGAGCCCGCGACCCTTCCATCTCCGTCTCGACCGGGCGGCCGTTCCGGCCCCGGTCCGAGCCTCCGGCGCAGGACGCATGACCGACCCAACCCGCCGCCGCATCGTCTCGGGCCTCGCCGCCCTGGCGGCGCTCCCCACCCACGCCCGCGCGCAGGGCGAGCGCGGCCGGCACGGCACGGGCTACGACCCGCGCCCCTTCGGCTTCGCCGAGGTGGAGCGCCGCGCCCGCGACCTCGCGATGGCCGCCTACGACGGGCGCGTCCCGCCGCTGCCCGCCGGGCTCGACGCCCTCGACTACGACGCGTGGCGCGACATCCGCTTCAAGCCGGATCAGGCGTTTCTCGACGGCAGCCCGTTCCGGCTGCAGCTGTTCCACCTCGGCTTCCTCTACAAGCGCCCGGTGACGGTGAACCTCGTGCGCGGGGGCATCGCCACCGCGATCCCGTACCGGGCGAGCCAGTTCGATCTCGGTCGGACCCGGCTCAACGGACCGCTGCCGCTGGACCTGGGCTTTGCCGGCATCCGGCTCCACACCGCGCTCAACAGGCCGGATCTGCTGGACGAGCTGATGGTGTTCGTCGGGGCGAGCTACTACCGCTTCCTCGGCCGCGACCAGCTCTACGGGCTCTCGGCGAGGGGGCTCGCGGTGAACACCGAGGCCGCGGACGGACCGGAGGAGTTTCCGGTGTTCCGCGAGTTCTGGGTCGAGGTGCCGGAGCGCGGAGCCGAGACCTGCACGATCCACGCCCTTCTGGACGGTCCGAGCCAGGCGGGCGCCTTCCGGTTCACCGTGCATCCGGGCGAGGAGAGCGTCGTCTCGGTGCAGGCCACGCTCTATCCCCGGCGCGAACTCGCCACGGTCGGCATCGCCCCGCTGACGTCCATGTACTTCATCGGCGAGACCGACCGGAGGCACGCGGACGACTACCGGCCCGAGCTGCACGATTCGGACGGCCTCCAGATCGCGGCGGGCAGCGGCGAGTGGCTCTGGCGTCCCCTGAACAACCCGGCCGCGCGCCGGATCTCGTCGTTCGAGGACCGAGGGCCGCGGGGGTTCGGGCTGATGCAGCGGGACCGGGCGTTCGAGGACTACCAGGATCTCGAAGCCTCCTACCAGCGCCGCCCGAGCTACTTCGTCGAGCCCGAGGGCGATTGGGGCGCCGGACGGGTCGTGCTGATGGAACTGCCCACCGACACCGAGACCGCCGACAACATCGTCGCCTTCTGGCGCCCCGAGACGCCCTATCCTGCGGGCGAGGCGGTACGGTTGTCCTACCGGGTGCGGGCGGTCATGCGCCGCGCGCTGCATCCGAGCGCGCACGTGCTCAACACCTTCGTCGCCGACGCTACGGCGAGCGGGGCCGCCCGGGCGTCCGCCGGCCCGGCCGGGGGCCTGCGCCGACGCTTCCTCGTCGACTTCACGGGCGGCGAACTCGCCTACTTCCTGCCCGACCCGTCGAGCCTGAGCGTGGTGGCGAGCGCGACGGTGGGGCGGATCGCGGCGACCTCGATCACCGTGAACCCGCACATCCGGGGCGTTCGCGTGGCGGTCGACGTGGTGCTCGACGCGCCCGGCTCGACGGAGCTGCGCGCCTTCCTCAAGGCCGGCGGGCGCACGCTCTCCGAGACGTGGTCCTATCCCTGGACCGCGGCATGAGCGCCCTTCGGGAGACGGCACCGCCGGCCGCATCCGGGACGCCCGAGGCCGCCACGATCCGGCCGGCTGAACTCCCCGATCTCGACGCCCTGCTCGCTCTCGAGAACGCGGCCTTCTCCGGCGACCGCGCCACGCGCCGGGCGATCCGCCACGCGATCCTCTCCCCCAGCATGAGCCTGCTCGTGGCGGTGGCCCGCACCGCCGATCGCGAGAGCGCCGACGTCCTGCTCGGGGCCGCCACCCTGGAGCGGCGCTCCACCAGCCGCACGGCCCGGCTCTCCTCGATCGCCGTCTCGCCCACCCGCGCCGGGTCCGGCCTGGGCGGCCTGCTCCTCGACGCGGCGGAGGCCGAGGCCTCGCGTCACGGCTGCACGCGCCTTCGCCTCGAGGTGCGCACGGACAACGGCGCCGGCATCCGCCTCTACGAGCGCCGCGGCTACCTCCGCACCGCCACGCGGGAGGCGTATTACGAGGACGGCATGGCGGCGTGGTGCTACGCGAAGATCCTCGACGGGTCGCGCTGACGCCCTTGTGCGCCGCAGCACAGCACGGACCCTGGTGTCCGGTGTGATCCGGACCACGTTAACGATCAGGTCGGCCGGGCCCCGCGTCGACGGCGCGCCGGCGATCCCCGACCGTCCGATCCCACAACCTACGAGACCTCGATGCCCTCACTGTTCGATCCGATCCGGCTCGGCGCCCTGGACCTGCCCAACCGTATCCTGATGGCGCCGCTGACCCGCGGTCGCGGCACGCGCACCCATGTTCCGACGCCGGTCATGGCGGAGTACTACGCCCAGCGCGCCGGCGCCGGCCTGATCATCTCGGAGGCCACCGGCATCAGCCAGGAAGGGCTCGGCTGGCCCTACGCGCCGGGCATCTGGTCGGACGAGCAGGTCGAGGCGTGGGCGCCGGTGACCAAGGCCGTGCACGATCGTGGTGGTCGCATCGTCTGCCAGCTCTGGCACATGGGCTACCTCGTCCATCCCGACTTCCTGGGCGGGCAGCCGCCGGTGTCGTCCTCCGAGCGCACGGCGCCGGACGAGGCCCACACCTACGAGGGCAAGAAGCCCTACGGTCAGGCGAGGGCGCTGCGCGAGGACGAGATTCCGCGCCTGCTCTCGGACTACGAGCGGGCGGCCAGGAACGCGCTCAAGGCCGGCTTCGACGGCGTGCAGATCCACGCGGCCAACGGCTACCTGCTCGACGAGTTCATCCGTGACGGCGCCAACACCCGTTCCGACCGCTACGGCGGCTCGGCCGAGAACCGCGTCCGCCTCGTCACCAAGGTCGCCCAGACCGTGGCGGGCGCCGTGGGTGCGGACCGCACCGGCATCCGGTTCTCGCCCAACGGCGCGATCCAGGGCGTCGACGATTCCGACCCGCACGCCACCTTCGGGCTGGCCGCCGAGATGATGGCCCGCGTCGGGCTCGCCTACATCGAGATGCGCGAGCCGGGCCCCGAGGGCACCTTCGGCAAGGCCACGGTCTCGCCGGTGGCGCCGACCATCAAAAAGGCCTTCGGCGGTCCGGTGATCCTGAACTGCGACTACGACGGCGAGCGGGCGCAGGCGGCCGTCGAGGCGGGCGAGGCCGACGCCATCGCCTTCGGGCGCCCCTACATCGCCAACCCCGACCTGCCCGAGCGCATCGCGAAAGGCGCGCCGCTGGCCAAGGACGAGGTCAAGACCTGGTACAGCCAGGGCACGGAGGGCTACACCGACTACCCGACGCTCGACGGCGCCAAGGCCGCCTGACCTCGTCCTCCGCTTAGAGCGATTTCCGTGCTCTTCGGATCACGACAATCGCTCTGTCTCTCTGTGGAATCGCATTTTCTCCACGCGAACCGGAAGCCACTTCGCTCGAAAATGCCTTAACCGTCCCGGCCGGTCCCGCACGCGCGGGGCCGGCCGTTCTCGTCGTCGAGGCCGCGATTGACCGAGCCGCCCTACCGCCTCGCCCTGTTCGACTTCGACGGGACGCTCGCCGACACCTTGCCCTGGTTCTCGGGCGTGCTCGACGGGGTGGCCGAGCGCTACCGGTTCCGCCGCGTCGAGGCGGGCGAAGCGGAGCGTTTGCGCGGGATGGATGCCCGCGCCATCGTGGCGCATCTCGGCATCCCGCGGTGGAAGCTGCCGCTGATCGGCCGGCACATGCACGCGCTCATGGCCCGCGACATCGCGGGGGTGCGCCTGTTTCCGGGAATCGGAGCGATGCTGCGCGACGTCGAGCGGGCGGGGATCGGGCTGGGGCTGGTCAGCTCGAACACCGAGGCCAACGTCCGGCGGGTGCTCGGGTCGGAGGCGGCGCTCGTCCGGCACTGGTCCTGCGGCGCGTCGGTCTTCGGCAAGGCCCGGCGCCTGCGCGCGGTGATCCGGGCGGCGGGGGTCGCGCCGGGCGCGGTGGTGGCGGTCGGCGACGAGATCCGAGACGCGCAGGCCGCGGCGGAGGCAGGCTGCGCCTTCGCGGCGGTGGCCTGGGGCTACACCCGCCCCGAGGCCCTGGCGGCATGCGCGCCGGTGCGCCTGTTCGACGCGCCGAGCGAGATCACCCGGTTCCTCGCCCCGCGCTGAAGCCCTTTACTGGCCGGCGCGGGCCCCGGGGACGGGGGATGCGCCGGATCCGCCGAAGGGCTCGTAGCGGGTCAGGCCGCGGAAGAGCTGGCTGAGGAAGGCGCGGTCGGCGCCGCTCGACGGGGTCTTGCGCTCGATGAAGTCGAACACCCTGCCGTCCTGCAGCCCGTAGAGGGCGACGCGCTCCACCTTGAAGGCGGCGTTGTAGTACACCGCCGTGACCTTCTGGTCCTCGATCTGCTCGCCGAGGAACAGCACCGTGCGGGTGGTGTTCTGGGTGATGTAGTACCAGGACTTGTTGCCCACCGTGGACACGGTGGAGGGCGAACCGAGGATCTGAAGCACCTGCTCGGCGCTCATGCCGGGCTTCACCGTCGCCAGTGCGGCCTGATCGATCTGGTAGCCGTGGCGCAGGTTCTCGCCGATGCAGCCGGAGACACCGGCCGCGATCAGGCCGATGACGGCCACACGCGAGAGCGACGAGACGAGACGGCGCGGCATCGGCCCCCCTTTGGGCATCTTCGTGGTGGGGGCGCGCCGTGGGCGGGATCGATCCCGCTCGTGTTCGGACTTGCACCATGACCGGAGGTTGCCGTACCGCGGGGTTATGGCTTTGACAAGGCAAGCGTGGCCGCAGCCGGCCGCTCCCGGACGGGCGGCATGATCCTGCGCTTCTTCCGGCGCGACGACGGGCGTCGGCGGGTCGTCGAGACCCTGCATCTCAGGACCGCCGAGGCCGCCCGTGCCCCCGGCCTCTACACCGCGCTCGGCGTGCCCGACACCGTGGAGGGCCGCTTCGAGGCGCTGTGCCTGCACGTCATCCTGGTGCTGCGCCGGCTCAACGGCCTGCCGGCGCCCGCCGACGACGTGGCGCAGGATCTGGTCGATGCCGTCTTCCTGCAACTCGACGCATCCTTGCGCGAACTCGGGGTCGGCGACATGGGCGTGGGCAAGCGCATGAAGAAGGTGGGCGCCCAGTTCTACGGCCGCGCCCGCCATTACGGCGAGGCTCTGGACGGCGGCGACCGCGCGGCGCTCGGTGCCGCGCTCGGCCGCAACGTGCTGGGCCGGGACGATGCGACGGAGGCGCTGCCGCTGGCCGATTACGTGATCGCCGCCGCCGCCGGGCTGGAGCGCGACGACCTCGCCGCGCTCCTGACGCGTGGCCCCCGTTTCCCCGACCCCCACCGATAGGAGCCGCGATGCGCCATCCCCCCGCCGGTCCGCTCTCCCGCTCGGTCAACGTCGAGCGGCTGCCCCAGGATCGCGCCAAGCACCGCTGCGAGGTCGTGGTCGAGGCCACCCAGGCCGAATGCGACGCGCTCGCGACGGATTTCGGCATCCCGGCCCTGCGCGACCTCGTCGGGCGCTTCCGGCTGTCGGGCTCGCTCACCGCCCTGCGCGTCACCGGCCATGTCGAGGCGAAGGCGACGCAGGTCTGCACGGTGAGCCTGGAGCCGTTCGAGGGGCCGGTGCGCGAGGAGGTCGACGTCGAGTTCACCAACGGCGACATCCTCGTCGGGACCGAGGCCGAGAACGTCGAATTGCCCGATCCGATCGTGAACGGGCGGGTGGATTTCGGCGTGCTCACGGCGGAGTTCCTGGCGCTCGGCCTCGACCCCTACCCGCGCAAACCCGGCATCGGGTTCGAGCCGGTGACGGTGGGGGAGGATGCCAACCCGTTCGCCGCGCTGGGCAAGCTCAGGCCCACGCAGACCTGAGCGGCCGCCGCACCCGGTCCGCAGAATTCGTTTGCCCGCGGGCGTTCGATCGCTATTTTGCGCCCCGCCCCTCCCGGGCCTGCCCGCCACACGGCGGCTATCGCGAAGCATCGCCCTCTGAGCGGCGACGATCACGGGACACATGTCGAAACGCGTTTGCATCTCGCTCGACGCCATGGGCGGCGATCACGGTCCCTCGACCGTCGTGCCCGGCGCGGCCATCGCGCGTGAGCGCCACCCGGAGACGACCTTCCTGATGTTCGGCGACGAGGCGATCGTGCGCCCCCTCGTCGAGGCCGAGCCGCGGCTGAAGGGGGCCGTCGAGATCCGCCACACCGACGTCTCGGTGGCCATGGACGACAAGCCGGCCCAGGCCGTGCGCAAGGGCCGCGGCAAATCCTCGATGTGGCGGGCGATCCAGGCCGTGCGCGACGGCGAGGCCCAGGCCGCGGTCTCGGCGGGCAACACCGGCGCGCTGATGGCGATGTCGAAGATCTGCCTGAAGACCATGGCCGGCGTCGAGCGCCCGGCCATCGCCTGCCTGTGGCCCACCGTGCGCGGCGAGAGCGTGGTGCTGGATGTGGGCGCCACCATCGGCACGGACCCCGAGCACCTCGTCGAGATGGCGGTGATGGGCTCGGCCATGGCCCGCATCGTGCTCGACCTCGACCGGCCCACCGTCGGGCTGCTCAACGTCGGCACCGAGGACATGAAGGGCAACGAGGCGGTCAAGGACGCCGCCCGCTTGCTGCGCGAGGCCGACCTGCCGGACTTCTCGTACCACGGCTTCGTCGAGGGCAACGACCTCGGCCGGGGCACCACCGACGTCGTCGTCACCGAGGGCTTCACCGGCAACATCGCCCTGAAGACCGCCGAGGGCACCGCCAAGCAGATCGGCACCTATCTCAAGGCCGCCATGGGCCGCACGTGGTCGGCCAGGATCGGCTACCTGTTCGCCCGCCAGGCCTTCGGGGCCCTGCGCGAGAAGATGAACCCGAGCCGCGCCAACGGCGGCGTGTTCCTCGGGCTTGAGGGCATCGTCATCAAGAGCCACGGCTCCGAGAACGCGGCCGGCTTCGCGGCCGCCGTCGATCTCGCCCACGACATGGCCCGCCACGATCTCAAGAGCACCATCCGACTGATGCTGGACCGGAGGCCCGGGCTCGCGCCGGCGGTCGCGCCCGCGAAGGCGGTCGGCGCATGAGTGGCCAAGGCATGAGTGGCCAAGGCATGAGTGGCCGCGAGGAAGCCGGGCCGGTGGCGCATCGGCGCTCCGTCGTCGTCGGGTGCGGCTCGCACCTGCCGGAGAGGGTCGTCACCAATGCCGATCTCGCCACCCGCATCGACACCTCCGACGCGTGGATCGTGCAGCGCACCGGCATCCGCCAGCGCCACATCGCGGGCCCCGACGAGACCACCTCGGTGCTGGGCACGCGGGCCGCGCAGGCGGCGCTGGCCGATGCGGGGCTGACCGGCGCCGACATCGACCTCGTGATCTGCGCCACCTCGACGCCGGACCACACCTTCCCGTCCACCGCCACCCAGATCCAGGCGGCCTTAGGGATCGAGGCCGGCTTCGCCTTCGACCTCCAGGCGGTCTGCGCGGGCTTCGTCTACGCGGTCTCCACCGCGGACCGCTTCCTGACCACGGGCGGCGCGCGGCGTGCCCTGGTGATCGGCGCCGAGACCTTCTCGCGGATCGTCGATTGGGAGGATCGCACCACCTGTGTCCTGTTCGGCGACGGGGCCGGGGCCGTGGTGCTGGAGGCGCGCGAGGGCGAGGGCACCAGCGCCGACCGCGGCGTGCTCACCAGCCACCTGCGCTCGGACGGGCGCCACCGCTCCAAGCTCTACGTCGACGGCGGCCCCGGCTCCACCGGTACCACCGGCCACCTGCGCATGGAGGGCCGCGACGTGTTCCGCTTCGCGGTGGGCTCGGTCACCGACGTGATCGAGGAGGCGTTCCGCGCCACGGGCACCAGCGCGCGCGACCTCGACTGGTTCGTGCCGCACCAGGCCAACCGCCGCATCATCGAGGCGTCCGCCGACAAGCTCGGGATCGCGCGCGAGAAGGTGGTGCTGACGGTGGACCGGCACGGCAACACCTCGGCCGCCTCGATCCCGCTCGCGCTCGACGCCGCCCGCCGGGACGGACGCATCCGCGAGGGCGATCTGGTGATGATCGAGGCCATCGGCGGCGGCTTCACCTGGGGCGCCGCGCTGATCCGCTGGTGAGCCGACGAGCCCGGCGGGCGTGTCAAGGACAACGTTCGGTTGACCCGCGCGGATCGGCCGATTAGCGTTGCGGATCATAGGGATACGTCCCACAATTCGGACCCAGGGGGGCGAACGCATGTCGGGGAAGACGGTCACACGCGCCGACCTGAGCGAGGCCGTCTACCAGCAGGTCGGCCTGTCGCGCGCCGAATCCTCGGCGCTGGTCGAGACCGTGCTCGGCGAGATCTGCGCCTGCCTGTCGTCGGGGGAGACGGTCAAGCTGTCCTCCTTCGGCTCCTTCCTCGTGCGCTCGAAGGGCAAGCGCGTCGGCCGCAACCCCAAGACCGGCGTCGAGGTCGAGATCGAGCCGCGGCAGGTCATGGTGTTCAAGCCCTCGAACGTGCTCAAGGCCCGGATCAACGGCCTGAACGGCGCGGTCCACGACGACGACGATTGAGCCCATCGGGATTCCTGTCATGTCGCCGGCATCCGGCGAAGCCGACGGCGCGGCGCCCGACCGGGCCGAGAAGCGGCCGGGGGCCTTCCGCACCATCACGGAGGTGGCCGAGGAATTGTCGGTGCCCCAGCACGTGCTGCGCTTCTGGGAGAGCCGGTTCGCGCAGATCCGGCCGATCAAGCGGGCCGGCGGGCGCCGCTACTACCGCCCCGAGGACATCGACCTGCTCAAGGGCGTGCGCCAGCTCCTGCACGGCCAGGGCTATACCATCCGCGGCGCCCAGCGCATCCTGAAGGGACACGGCATCCGCTTCGTCCAGGCGGTCGGCCGCGGCGAGGCGCAGGCCGGCAACCCCGCATCGCACGATCGCGAGGTCCACGACCCGGCCGGCGAGGGCGAACGGGCCGCCCTCTCCGACGCCGACAGGGCGGCCCTGGAGGCCGTGCTGGCCGATCTCCGGGACGCCCGCGACCTCATGCACGACCTCCTGCACCACCTCTCGGTGGACGGGCCGGCCTGACGGGGGGGCCGGACCCGGTGGTCCGGCCGATCCCGAAAAACCGGGCGAACCTTTGCGCGCCCGCGGCGTTATGGCGCCATGGCCGAGCCCCGTCGCACGATGTCCCCGACCCAGGAGCTGATCGCCCGCGTCATGCGGATCGTCCGGCTCTGCCCGGACGCGGCGGCCGAGGTGCTCGAACTGATGTTCCTGGTCAGCCAGATCGAGGCGCTGACCACCGTGGACCGCGAGTACCGCGACGCCAGGCGGGTGATCAGCCGCCTGCGCAACCCCCTCTGGGACATGGGACCCTCCGAGCGCGACACCCTGCTCAAGGCCGCCGACACCATCCGCAAGGCCTGCGCGCTCGCCGACAAGGACATCCCGGCCACCCCGTTCGCCGATCTCGGCGAGCGCGAGCGCATCGAGCGGCACCTGACGGCCGCTCTCGCCGGCGAGTTCGATGCGGCGCAGATCGCCCGTGTCACCGGCGCCGTCTCGGCCGCGTTGCAGCACTGACGCCCCTCGCGGCGGCGTCCCCGGAACCCGCATCGCCGCCGGGCGTCTCCGTCCCCACATCATGCGGCCCATGCGTCGCCTCAGGAGAACCCCATCCATGAACACCCTGCTTCCGCTCGCCCTGATCGCGCTCGCCGGTCCTATGCTGGCCGGCCCTGCGCTCGCACAGACCACGGTGACGCGCAGCGAGACGGCACCCTCGGGCAAGTCGGTCCGGCTCGTGATCGCGCCGAACCTCAAGAAGGATTGCTCGTCCGGCCCCCTGCCGGAGATCAAGGTCGTCACCGCGCCCAAGAACGGCTCGCTCATCACCAAGGCCGGCAAGATCAAGACGCCGGCAAAGTACCGGTGCCCGAGCAAGGAGGCCGCCGTGCAGGCGATCTTCTACCAGAGCAACGCGGGCTACACCGGCGAGGACGCGGTGGGCGTCGAGATCAAGAACGCGGACGGCGAGGTCGAGAAGCGCGACATCCGCATCACCGTCGAGGCCGCGGGCAAGAAGACCGAAAAGAAGGAGTCGACCGACCTCTGAGCCGGCCCGCCGGGGCAATCATATGTTGCATCGCAACCACGCCATCTCCTCAAAAATCCTTTCGGATCGATGCGGGATGAGCACATCGGAGCCGGAGTTTCGGCCCTAACCCCTTCGCACCGCGACAGTGTGCCCGGATTCCCACTGCGCACTCGCCCACCGTTCGCGGTGCGACAAAACCCGACATGTCAGTTGCATCGAACCCGAGACAGGATGAAGCTGTGTCTCAGCCTGAAGGGGGTGATCGAATGCCGCTGCACTCGACGAACGACCTGTTCCAGAGCTTCGCCCGGGGCTACGAGGCGCGACGGGACGCGGAGATGAGCCTCTCCGACTACCTGGAGGCCTGCCGCGACGATCCCTTGATGTACGCCAGCGCCGCCGAGCGCATCCTGGATGCCATCGGCAAGCCGGAGATGGTGGACACCGCCCGCGATTCCCGCCTCGGCCGGGTGTTCATGAACCGGACCATCCGGGTCTACCCCGCCTTCTCCGAGTTCTACGGCATGGAGGAGACGATCGAGCGGATCGTCTCGTTCTTCCGGCACGCGGCGCAGGGGCTGGAGGAGCGCAAGCAGATCCTCTACCTGCTCGGCCCCGTCGGCGGCGGCAAGTCGTCGCTGGCCGAGCGCCTCAAGGCCCTGATGGAGGTTCATCCGGTCTACGTGCTCAAGGCCGGCGACGAGGTCTCACCCGTGTTCGAGAGCCCGCTGGGGCTGTTCGACCCCGAGACCATGGGCCGGGAGATCGAGGAGCGCTTCGGCATCCCGCATCGCCGCCTCACCGGCCTGATGAGCCCCTGGGCCTTGAAGCGCCTCGACGAGTTCGACGGCGACATCTCCCGCTTCAAGGTGATCAAGGTGCGGCCCTCGCGCCTGCGCCAGATCGCCATCGCCAAGACCGAGCCCGGCGACGAGAACAACCAGGACATCTCCAGCCTCGTCGGCAAGGTCGACATCCGCCGCCTGGAGACGCTCTCCCAGGCGGACCCGGACGCCTACAGCTACTCCGGCGGCCTCAACCGGGCGAACCAGGGCGTCCTCGAATTCGTCGAGATGTTCAAGGCGCCGATCAAGATGCTGCATCCCCTGCTCACGGCGACGCAGGAGGGCAACTACGTCGGCACCGAGAACATCGGCGCGATCCCGTTCACCGGCATCATCCTCGCCCACTCGAACGAGTCCGAGTGGCAGTCGTTCAAGACCAACAAGAACAACGAAGCCTTCATCGACCGCATCTACGTCATCAAGGTGCCCTACTGCCTGCGCGTGCAGGAGGAGCAGCACATCTACGAGAAGCTGATCTCGCGCTCCGAACTGTCGGAGGCGGCTTGCGCGCCGGGCACCTTCGAGATGCTGTCGCGCTTCTCCGTGCTCTCGCGCCTGCGCGAGCACCCGAACTCGAACCTGTTCTCGAAGATGCGGGTCTACGACGGCGAGTCCCTGCGCGAGGTCGATCCCCGCGCCCGCTCGATGCAGGAGTACAAGGATTCGGCCGGCGTCGACGAGGGCATGGACGGGGTCTCGACCCGCTTCGCCTTCAAGGTGCTGGCCGCGACCTTCAACCACGACACCACGGAGGTCTCGGCCGATCCGGTCCACCTGATGTACGTGCTGGAGCAGGCGATCCGGCGCGAGCAGCTGCCGCCGGAAACCGAGAAGCGCTACATGGAGTTCATCAAGACCGAACTCGCCCCGCGCTACGCGGAGTTCATCGGTCACGAGATCCAGAAGGCCTATCTCGAGAGCTACCACGATTACGGCCAGAACCTGTTCGACCGCTACATCGACTACGCCGACGCCTGGATCGAGGATCAGGACTTCAAGGATTCGGAGACCGGCCAGCTGTTGAACCGCGAGCTTCTCAACCAGGAGCTCACCAAGATCGAGAAGCCTGCCGGCATCGCCAACCCGAAGGACTTCCGCAACGAGGTCGTCAAGTTCGCCCTGCGCTCGCGCGCCCAGCACGGCGGGCGCAACCCGTCCTGGACCTCCTACGAGAAATTGCGCGAAGTGATCGAGCGGCGCATGTTCTCCCAGGTCGAGGAGCTGCTGCCCGTGATCTCGTTCGGCTCGAAGAAGGACGGCGAGACCGAGAAGAAGCACAGCGAGTTCGTCGATCGGATGACGGACCGGGGCTATACCGAGCGGCAGGTCCGCCGGCTGGTGGAGTGGTACATGCGGGTCAAGCAGGCGGGCTGAGGCCGCGGTCGGTGACCGCACGGCCCGCAGCCCGCCCGGCGGCGGCCCGCCGGAGTGTCGGACGTCACCCCGGGTTCGATCGGGCCCGGGGGGCTGGAGACGAGGCGCGAAGCGAGACCGGATGCACATCGTCGATCGACGGCTCAATCCCGGTGGCAAGAGCCTGCCGAACCGCCAGCGCTTCCTGCGCCGGGTCAAGGATCTGGCGCAGCGGGCGGTGCGCGAATCCGCCCGCGAGAAGGACATCAAGGACCTGGGCAAGGACGGCCGGATCTCGGTGCCCGGCGACGGGGTGCGCGAGCCGCGCTTCAGCCGCCAGTCCGGCACGGGCACGCAGGACTACATCATCCCCGGCAACAAGACCTACGTCGAGGGCGACACCATCGAGCGCCCGCCGGGCGGCGGGGGCGGTCGCGGCAGCGGCGAGGGCGGGGAGGGCGGCGAGAACAGCGAGGACGCCTTCCACTTCGCCCTGACCCGCGACGAGTTCCTCGAACTCTTCCTCGACGACCTCGAACTGCCCGACCTCGCCAAGCGCCGCCTCTCGATCACCGAGACGGAGGGGATGCGCCGGGCCGGCTACACCACCTCCGGATCGCCCGCGAACCTCGCCCTGACGCGGACCCTGCGCAACTCGATGTCGCGGCGCATCGCGCTGGGGCGCCCGAAGCTCGAGGAGGTCGCCGCCCTGGAAACGCAGATCGCGCTGCTCGGCGAGTTCGATCCGCTCCTGCCGGAGCTGCGCCTCAAGCTGGAGGCCCTGCGCGAGCGCTCGCGGCGCATCCCCTACGTCGATCCCCTGGACCTGCGCTTTCGCCGCTTCGAGCCCTATCCGCGCCCCATCGCCCAGGCCGTGATGTTCTGCCTGATGGACGTGTCCGGCTCGATGACCGAGCACATGAAGGACCTCGCCAAGCGCTTCTACATCCTGCTGCACATCTTCCTGACGCGCCGCTACAAGCACGTCGAGATCGTGTTCATCCGCCACACCGACCGGGCCACCGAGGTGGACGAGGAGACCTTCTTCGGCTCCCGCGAGACCGGCGGCACGCTGGTCTCCTCCGCGCTCGTCGAGATGAAGCGCGTGGTGGCCGAGCGCTACGACCCGGCCGACTGGAACATCTACGCGGCCCAGGCGTCGGACGGCGACAACGTCTCCTCCGACGCGCCCACCGCCACGGAGCTGCTGCGCGCGCACATCCTGCCCGCCTGCCAGCACTTCGCCTATCTGGAGGTCGGCGACGAGAACGGCCCGCGCGCGGGCTTCGTCGAGCACCGCACCACGCTCTGGCGCACCTACGAGGCGCTGGCGCGTGCCGGCGAGCCGCTGGCCATGCGCAAGGTCAACCACCGGCGGGACATCTACCCCGTGTTCCGAGAGCTCTTCGGCCGTCACGACGCGAAGGCCGAGGCCTAGAACAGCCAGCCTAGAACAGTCACGAAGGGTCGCCCCCCATGGCCGAAGGCCTGATCCGTCCGACGACGTCCGGGATCGCGCCGGTGCAGCAACCTCTGTTCACCGGCAACGACTGGGACTTCGACACCATCCGCCGCATCCACGACGCCTGCGAGGCCGAGGCCCGCGCGCTCGGCCTCTCGTGGTACCCCAACCAGATCGAGATCATCACCACCGAGCAGATGCTCGACGCCTACGCGTCCATCGGCATGCCGCTGTTCTACAAGCACTGGTCCTTCGGCAAGCACTTCGCCCAGCACGAATCGAGCTACCGCCGCGGGCTGATGGGGCTCGCCTACGAGATCGTCATCAACTCCGACCCGTGCATCTCCTACGTGATGGAGGAGAACTCGGCCACGATGCAGACGCTGGTGATCGCGCACGCCGCGTTCGGCCACAACCACTTCTTCAAGAACAACTACCTGTTCAGGCAGTGGACCGACGCGGAGGGCATCCTCGACTATCTCGACTTCGCCAAGAGCTACATCACCCGCTGCGAGGAGCGTCACGGGCACCACGCGGTGGAGCAGGTCTTGGACGCCGCCCACGCGCTGATGAGCCAGGGCGTGCACCGCTACCCCCGCAAGAAGCGCCCCGACCTCGCCTCCGAGCAGCGGCGCGAGCGCGAGCGGGTCGAGCACGGCGAGCAGATCTTCAACGACCTCTGGCGCACGCTGCCGGCGAAGGCCGGCGCGGCCAAGGGCGACCCGGCCCTCGACCGGCGCAAGGCGCTGCTCGAACTGCCGCAGGAGAACATCCTGTACTTCCTGGAGAAGGTGGCGCCGCGCCTGCGCCCCTGGCAGCGCGAGATCCTGCGCATCGTGCGCCTCGTGGCGCAGTACTTCTATCCGCAGCGCCAGACCAAGGTGATGAACGAGGGCTGTGCCACCTACTGCCACTACCGGATCATGAACGGCCTGTCCGAGAAGGGCTTGATCGACGAGGCGGCCTATCTCGAGTTCCTGACCTCGCACACCAACGTCATCCGCCAGCCCACATTCGACGACCGCTCGTTCTCCGGCCACAACCCCTACGCCCTGGGCTTCGGGATGATGCAAGACATCGCCCGCATCGTGGAGGAGCCCACCCACGAGGACCGCGCGTGGTTCCCCGACATCGCCGGCACCGGCGACCCGATGGCGGTGCTGCGCGACTGCTGGGCGAACTACCGCGACGAGAGCTTCATCGCGCAGTTCCTGAGCCCGAAGCTCATGCGCGACATGCGCCTGTTCCACGTGATCGACGATCCCGACGAGGCGGAGCTGCGCGTCGAGGCGATCCACGACGAGCGCGGCTACCGCAAGATGCGCCGCTCCTTCGCGCGCCAGTACGACGTGGCGTGGCTCGATCCGGACATCGAGGTGGTGGACGTCGATCTCGAGGGCGACCGCAAGCTGATCCTGCACCACAAGGCGCTCAACCGGATCACCCTGCAGAAGGACGACGCCCGGCGCGTGCTCCAGCATCTGGCCGACTTGTGGGGTTACGACGCCGTGCTCAAGGAGGTCGATCCGGCCACCGGCGCGGTGCTTGTGGAGCACGTGGCGAGCGCCCGGCCGATTTTTTTCTGATTTTCGTTAGGGCTGCCGCGCGCAGCCCTCCCCGAAGCTTTGGCAACAGAAATGCCCGTCGCTGCGGCCCCAATGCTCCGCGTCGAAGGTGGCGATGTAGGCCTGCCCCGTGGGCACGGCCTCGATGCCGGCGAGCGTCGGGGGCAGGGAAGCGGGCAGGAGGCCGAAGAACGAGCCCTGGCTCGATGCGCCGCCCGCCTCGGTCTCGGCCGGCTCGATCGACTGGAAGTAGTTGTTGGCCTCCGCCACCAGCGTGGGCAGGCGCATTGCGGCCGCGTGCGCGCGGCAGATCTGCTCGGCCTGGCCCCGGCGGCCGCCGTACTCCCGCAACCCCCAGCCCTGCTCCGAGGCGATCAGCTGCATCTGCGGGGCGCGCTCGGGGTGGGCGACGCCGCGGGCGCGAAGCCGCTCCTCCTGATGGCGCGCCACCATGCCGAGGTTGGCGTAGGTGTAGACGCTGTCCGGGGCAGGGGCGTCGACACGGCCGTAGGGGTGCACCGCGACGCTCCAGCTGTAGTCGGTGCCGAGCCGCTGCCAGAGCCCGTCGAGCAGCTGCCGCGAGCCGAGATGGCCCGGCCGGAGCCCCGAGGCCCAGAGCGCGTCTGTGCTGACGTAGAGCAGGGACGCGTGCTGGTGGCGCGTCAGCGCCGCATGCGCCCGCCGCATCATCTCGGCGAGGGTGTCGAGGCGCAGGGCGACGGCTGCGGGCGACAGGTCGGTGTGCGAGGCGGCGGGTGAGACGTCGAAGTATTCCGGCGCGGCGTTCTCGTTCCAGAGGATGAAGTGCGAGAGTTTTCCCCGACCGTCCCGGCCGTTCCAACGGGAGGCGACCAAGTTCAAGAAATCCTCGAAATCGTCCATGGCGTCGGGGCGCGGCGCGCAGGATTGCTTCCCGATCGGGCCGGGTGTGCCGGCGCAGGCGGGATCGCGGTAGGCCGGGGGCGAGGACCACAGCACCGCGCCGGACTGGAAGCCGTAGAGGCGGTCGCGCCGGAACAGGGCATCGGTGCGCGCGAGCTTGGCCGCCTCGATGCAACGGAAGCGGTGGAAGCCGAGCCGGACCCGCTCGGCCTCGGACGCCGGCTCCATCCGGTGGCCGGTGGGGCAGGGGAGCGGCGTCGGACTCGATCCGGCGTTGGCCGATTCGAGCTCCGACCAGAACAGGTTGACCTGGACGTAGCCCGCCCCGAACTGGCCGAGCCGGCGCGAGCGCTCGGCCAGGACGGCGGGCGGCAGGTCGGTGCGGTACTCGAACACGCCCTGCTTGGAGGCGGGCGGCACGAAGCCGTCGGAGAACGAGGCCGCGCCCGCTGGCATCGCCGTCACGGCGAGCATCAGGACCGGCGGCAGGGAGCGGGCGAGGCTGCGCATGGCCGGGGCATGGCGGCCGATCGCGGCGGGATCGTGAACCGGCGGCGCGCGGTGGATGGCGCCCGGCGCTGGCTTGACCGCTGAGCCGCAAGGTCGGACATGGGAACGGATCGGGAACGGGCCGGACGGAGGCTGCGATGGACGAGGCGTCTCCCCCTCAGGGCCGGGCGCGCCTGCGAAAGATCATCCACGTCGACATGGATGCGTTCTACGCCTCCGTGGAGCAGCGGGACGATCCCGCCCTGCGCGGCCGGCCGGTCGCGGTGGGGGGCTCGCGGGAGCGCGGCGTCGTGGCGGCGGCGAGCTACGAGGCGCGGGCGTTCGGCGTGCGCTCGGCCATGCCTTCGGTCACGGCGCGGCGCCTGTGCCCCGACCTCGTCTTCGTGAGGCCGCGCTTCGACGTGTACCGGGCGATCTCAGGTCAGATCCGCGAGGTCTTCGCCGAGCACACGGGCCTGATCGAGCCGCTCTCGCTGGACGAGGCTTATCTCGACGTCACCGAGAACCTCAAAGGCCTGCCCACCGCCACCGAGGTGGCGCGCGCGATCCGGGCCGAGATCCTCGCCCGCACCGGCCTCGTCGCCTCGGCTGGCGTCTCCTACAACAAGTTCCTGGCCAAGGTGGCCTCGGACTTCCGCAAGCCGAACGCGCTGTTCGTGATCACGCCGGAGATGGGGCCGGCCTTCGTCGAGACCCTGGCCATCGGCCGCTTCCACGGGGTCGGCCCCAAGACCGAGGCGCGGATGAAGGCGCTCGGCATCCTGACCGGAGGGGATCTGCGGGAGCGCAGCCTGGAGAGCCTGACTGCCCATTTCGGCAGCTCCGCGCATTATTTCCACAACGTCGCCCGAGGCATCGACGAGCGGCCGGTGCGGGTCGACCGCATCCGCAAGTCGATCGGCGCCGAGAACACCTTCGCCGACGACGCTACCGAGTATTCGGTGCTGGTGGAGCGGCTGCAACCGATCCTCGACAAGGTCTGGACGGCGAGCGCCGCCCGGGACGTCCGCGCCCGCACGGTGACCCTCAAGGTGAAGTTCTCGGACTTCGAACAGATCACCCGGGCGCGCTCCGGGTCCGACGAGGTTTCCGATCGCCAGACCCTGGAGCGGATCACCCTGAGCATCCTGCGCGACGTGTTTCCCCTGCGGCGCGGCGTGCGCCTGCTCGGCGTCTCGCTCTCCGGCCTGCGGCAGGGCCCGTCGCCGGAGCCGCTCCAACTCGGCTTCGGGCTGTGATCGGATGGCGATCACCGGGACGATCGATGACTTGTTTCGGCATCACTGTGTTGACATCGCACGATTGTGCTTGAGCTTTAGGGAGTTTTCATGTTTCCAGGGGAGCACTAGGCGAAGGCTCATGGTAGATCCGACTGGATTGCCCGTGACGGCCCGGTCCCGCGCCTCGCAGTTCACTCGACACACGCATTCATAGGTTATCGATGACGCGCAACCGCGTACGGCGGCCATTTGCCGTCGAGGTCAAGCAACGGGGTCGTTCGGCTGCCGGACAGGCCGATCCTCAGACGCCGGCCGGATTGTGGGGGACGATCGACCTCGCGGAGGAGCCCGTGCGGCCCCCCGTCTCGACCAAGATGACGACCAAGATCACGCCCCCCCGGATCGCCGCCCCCGCGATGCAGGGGGCCGGGAGCGCTGCGCCGGCAGCACTCGCCAAGGCAGAGAACCGGCGCGTGCTGCCGAGCCTGATCGCCCCGCCGCCCGAACCGGACACGCCGCCCGCGGACGAGGCCGAGCCGCGGCTTCCCCGCGTGCGGCGCGTCGTGGTCCGCAAGGCGACCCGCACGGCGGCGCCCGCCCCGCGACCGGAGGCGGCCCCGCCGAGTCCGGCCCCGATCGAACTGCCGCGTCCCGCACCCCTGCCTCCGCAGGTCGCGGACGGGCAGGCCCGGATCGTCGCACCGCGCTCTTCCCGCACCCGCCCGGGGCGCACGCCCGAGAGCCTGCGGATCGGCGAGCGCTGGAAGCGGCGCCTGCCCCGGGTCTGCTGGTAGGGAGAGCGCCGCGCGGTTGACGCGGGCCTGGGCGGCTGCCATCCGGCGCATCACGCCCGACCGCCGACCCGCCGGAGACCCATGTCCGATCTTCTCGAGACGATCCGCCGAACGCTCGTTCCGATCCACAAGGAGGGCTATCCCTTCATCCTGATCGGCATCGTGCTGACGGTGATCGCGGGCACGGTCTCGCAGTTCTTCGGCTGGATCTTCCTGATCCTGACGCTCTGGGTCTGCTACTTCTTCCGCGACCCCGAGCGGGTCACGCCGGTGGAGGACGGGCTGATCGTCTCGCCCGCCGACGGGCGCGTCAACCTGATCGCCACGGTGCTTCCCCCGCCCGAACTCGACCTGCCCGCCGAGCCGATGCTGCGCATCTCGGTGTTCATGAACGTGTTCGACTGCCACGTGAACCGCGTGCCGGTCTCCGGGCGGATCGGGCAGATCCACTACACGCCGGGCCTGTTCCTCAACGCCGAACTCGACAAGGCCAGCGACGACAACGAGCGCAACGGCCTCGTCATGGAGACGACCCACAGGGGCGCTCCCTTGCGGATCGGCGTGGTGCAGATCGCCGGGCTGGTGGCGCGGCGCATCGTCGGCTTCAAGTCGGCCGGCGACACGCTCCAGGTCGGCGAGCGCTTCGGCCTGATCCGGTTCGGCTCGCGGGTGGACGTGTACCTGCCCAAGGGGACCCGCGTGCTGGTCGGGCTCGGCCAGAAGGCGGTGGCCGGCGAGACCGTGCTGGCCGACCTCGGCGGCGGGTCCGAGCGCCCGTTCCGCCGGGGCTGAGCTTCACCTGCCGTACCGCATCGGCTCGATCGACAGCCGGTGTCCACCTCTCGGGCCGATGCTCTGATGGACGATCTCTTCGCCCCTTTCGATCCCGACGGCAACGAGCCGCGGCGGCGCCGGTTCAGGCCGGTGCCGTTCCGCATGATCGCGCCCAACATGATCACCCTGCTGGCGCTCTGCCTCGGGCTCACCGCGATCCGTCTCGCCTTCGAGGGCCGGTTTGAGCCCGCCGTGATCGCGGTGGTGGTGGCCGCCGTGCTCGACGGCATCGACGGGCGGGTGGCGCGCCTGCTCAAGGGTACCTCGCGCTTCGGGGCCGAGCTCGACTCGCTGGCCGACTTCGTGAACTTCGGCTGCGCCCCGGCGCTGATCCTTTACGGCTTCTCCCTGCACAACCTGCGCTCGGTAGGCTGGATCGTGGCGCTGGTCTTCGCCATCGCCATGGCGCTGCGGCTCGCCCGCTTCAACGCGATGCTCGACGATCCCAACCGGCCGGACTGGAAGCGCGACTTCTTCGTCGGCATGCCGGCGCCCGCCGGGGCGCTCACCGCGATGCTGCCGCTCTACCTCAATTTCCTGGGTCTCGGTCTCGAGACCTGGGGCACCCTGCTGATCATGGCCTACGTCATGGGGATTGCCCTGCTGGTGGTGTCCACGGTGCCCACCTTCTCGGGCAAGACCTGGGGCAAGCGGGTGCCGCGCGACTGGGTGGTGCCCTTGTTCCTGGTCATCGTGATCGGCTTCGGACTGGTGATCAGCTTCCCGTTCGAGGCGATGGTGGCGATCAGCCTCGTCTACCTCGCCATGCTGCCGCTGGGCGCCGTGCAGTACCGGCGCCGGCTCAGGCAGGACGGGGCGGCCCGGCCCGCGCCGGAGGCCGAGGACGGGGTCTGAACCGACGATTGCCGGTGGACGCCGGGTCGGTCGGATCGGGCCGCCCCTTGCGACCCCTCCCGGTCCGGCTAACCCTCGCTGTCAGTCCCGAGAGCAGACGAGGAGACGGCTGGTGCTTGAGGAATTCAAGAAATTCGCCCTGCGCGGCAACGTCGTCGACCTCGCGGTCGGCGTGATCATCGGCGCCGCCTTCGGCGCGATCGTGACCTCGCTGGTGCAGGACGTGATCATGCCGATCGTCGGCGCGATCACCGGCGGGCTCGACTTTTCGAACTACTACGTCGCGCTCTCCTCGAAGGTGCAGGCCGGGCTGCCCTACGCCGAGGCCAAGAAGCAGGGCGCGGTGATCGGCTACGGCCAGTTCCTGACCCTGGCGGTCAACTTCGCCATCGTCGCCGTCGTGCTGTTCCTGATCATCCGCGCCATGAACACGCTCACCGCCACGGAACGGGCCAAGCCGGATGCAGCCGCCGAGCTTCCGGCCGACGTGAAGTTGCTCGCCGAGATCCGCGATCTGCTGGCCGAGGGGCGGGGTCCGACGGGCGGCCCGGTCCGCTGACTCCGGGCGCCCGGGCATCCCTCCAGGTCCCCGGGGACACCCGCGCCGTCGTGTCATAAAAGCGTGCGCGCTTCGTGGTTCTGTCGCGGTGACGGGGCACGCCAAGCCTCGATTGGGACGCTCCGACCATGGTGCCGAACTTTTCAGCACGGGGCGCCACGTCGGCGTGGAAGAGCGGCTGGGAGGCGCGGGTCCAGGCGCCCTTCGCCCGATTCAAGCAGACCTTCGAGGGCGTCCCCGGCCTGGGCCTGCCCGGCGCGGCGCCGATCCTGCTGAAGGCACGGACCAAGGTCCCGCTCCACAGCCCCGGCCTCGCCCCCGCCTTGGGCCGCATCGGCTCCCTCGAGGTGCGGCTGGCGACCAGGAAGTCCGAGATCCGCCGGGCCCAGCGCCTGCGCTACCGGGTGTTCTACGAGGAGATGGCGGCGATCCCCTCAGGCGCGGCCCTGCTCAAGCGCCGCGACATCGACGCCTACGACCGGATTTGCGACCACCTGCTGGTGATCGACCACGCCGCCACGGACGCCAAGCCGTTCCGCAAGCCGCGCCCGCGGGTGGTGGGCACCTACCGGCTGCTGCGCCAGGACCGGGCGGAGGCGGAAGGCGGCTTCTACTCGGCGGGCGAGTACGACCTCGCCCCGCTGCTGGAACGGCATCCGGACAAGCGCTTCCTCGAACTCGGCCGCTCCTGCGTGCTGCGGCCCTACCGGACCAAGCGCACGGTGGAACTGCTCTGGCACGGCATCTGGGCCTACGTGCTGCATCACCGCATCGACGCGATGATCGGCTGCGCCAGTCTCGAGGGCACCGATCCCGACCGGCTCGCGCTTTCCTTGAGCTTCCTGCACCACCACGCCCGCGCCCCGGAGGCGTGGCGCGCGGCGGCGCTGCCCGAGCGCTTCGTGCCGATGGACCGGCTGGCCCGCGAGGCCGTGGACCCGAGGGCGGCGCTCGCCGGCCTGCCGCCGCTGATCAAGGGCTACCTGCGGGTGGGCGCCACCTTCGGTGACGGCGCGGTGGTCGATCGCCAGTTCGGCACCACCGACGTCCTCGTGGTGCTGCCGGTCACGGCCATCGCCGCCCGCTACATCGGCCATTTCGGCGCGGGTGCGGACCGGCACGCCGCATGATCCCCTCCGCAGGGCTGCGACGGCCGGGGGTTGTCCGGGCGTCCGAAGCCTGATCTGGCGGGCGGCCCTGACAACCCGCCCGTCATCCGTCGAGAAGAATGCTCGCCCGTCCGCCCCTCACCGAGCGCGCCCGCGTGGCGGCCATCGCCGCCGCGATCACCTGCGTGGCGATCGTCGGCATCGGTCTCAGCCTCACCCTGCCGCTGTTCTCCCTGGAGATGGAGCGGATGGGCGTGTCGAGTACGCTCATCGGGCTCAACACGGCCGTGGCGGGGCTCGCCAGCATCCTGACCGTGCCGTTCGTGCCGCGCGTGGCCGCGCGCGTCGGCGTGGTGCGCCTGCTCATCGGGGCGATCGGGCTCGCCGCCGCACTGCTGCTCGCCTTCCATTGGCTCGACGACATCGTCTGGTGGTTCCCGCTCCGGTTCGTGTTCTCGGCCTGCCTCGGCATCCTGTTCGTGCTCTCCGAGTTCTGGATCAACGAGGCCGCCCCGCCCGCCCGGCGCGGGCTGGTGATGGGGATCTACGCGACCGTGCTGGCCCTGGGCTTCGCGGTGGGGCCGACGCTGCTGGCGCTGCTCGGCACGGAAGGCTGGACACCGTACCTCGCCGGGTCCGGCCTGTTCCTCCTCGGGCTGGTGCCGCTGCTGCTGGCGCGGGGCCTGTCGCCGACCGTCGCCTCCTCGGGGCATCGCCGGTTCGTCGGGTACCTCAAGCTCGCGCCCGTGGCGGTGCTGGCCTCGGCCCTCTACGGCGCGGTGGAGACCGGCGGCTTCGCTATCCTGCCGCTCTACGGTCTGCGTCTGGGGCTCGATCCCGCCACCGCCGCGTGGCTCGTGAGCGCCGTGGCGCTGGGCAACGTGCTGTTCCAGGTGCCCGTGGGCCTGATCGCCGACCGGATCGACCGACGCGTGGTGCTGCTCTGCGCCACTCTGGCGGGGGCGCTCGGTGCCGCGCTGATGCCCGCGGCCTCCGCCTCGCTTCCCGTCCTGTGCGTCCTGCTGCTGGCCTGGGGCGGCATCGCGGGTACGCTCTACACGGTGGGGCTCGCCCATCTCGGCGCCACCTTGCGTGGTTCCGACCTCGCCGGAGCGAACGCCGCCTTCGTCATGCTCTACAACGTGGGGCTGATGCTCGGGCCACCGGTGATCGGGGGCGCCATGGACCTGTGGTCGCCGCAGGGCTTCGCCTGGGCGATGGCCGGCCTGTTCCTGGCCTATGCCGGCGTCGTGGCTGCCGCCCTGCGGCGGGCGGTTCCGGCGCCGTGAGCCCGGCACGGAACGGGCACGCGACCTCGTCCGTTGACGGAACAAGCTGCGCCTTTCGCGGCGCCATATCCCCCACGAGGACCGCCATGAGCCTGATCGGACGCATCGTCACCAAATTGCTCGGCAACGAGGACCGCCCGGTCGCCCGCGACGACCGCAACGCGAGCTCGGGCACGCCGATCGGCCGCCTCGTCACCAAGCTCCTGCGCAAGTAGGCCCCGTTCAGGCCGCCTTGCGGCCCTTGCCCTTGCCTTTGCGCTCCCGGCCCTGGCCGGGGGCGCGGCCCTTGGCCCGATCCAGAACGAAGCGGGCATAGTCGTCCATATCGCCCGAAAACGGCGCCACGGTGTTGTCGGCGGCGAGCCAGAGGCGGTCGGCCACCAGTTCCATCAGCGACCGGTCGTGGGTGATCAAGATGATCGCGCCCTCGTAGGCGTTGATCGCGTCGAGCAGAGCCCGGCGGCTGTCGATGTCGAGGTGGTTGGTCGGCTCGTCCAGGATCATCAGGTGGGGCGCCTGCATCGCCACGAGGTTGAGCAGCAGGCGCGCCCGCTCGCCGCCCGACAGGTTGTCCACCGTGGTCTCCTGCTTGTCGTAGGCCAAGCCGAAGCTCGCGAGACGCCCGCGATGGCCGGATTCGCCGTCGTCGGGCCGCTCGCGCCGGATGATGGCGAGCGGCGTGTCGGCGGGGTCGAGCGCCTCGATCTGGTGCTGGTGGAACCAGCCCACCTGCACCCGGCCCTCCCGGACCATCCGGCCATCGCGCAACGCCAGGGCGCCCGCCACCATCTTGGCGAAGGTCGACTTGCCCGCCCCGTTGACGCCGAGCAGCCCGATGCGGTCGTCGATGTCGAGGGTGAGGTTGAGATCGCGCAGAACCGGGGCGTCGTCGCCGTAGCCGAGCACACCGTCCGTCAGGTGCATCAGGGGCGGCGCCAGCGGGCGCTTGGGCGAGGGCAGGTGGAAGGGCGCGACGTGCTCCTCCACGGTGGTCGCCACCGGCTCCAGCTTCGCGAGACGCTTGACGCGGGACTGCGCCTGCGCGGCCTTGGAGGCCTTGGCTTTGAAGCGGTCGATGAAGCTCTGGAGATGGGCCCGCTCGGCGTCCTGCTTGGCCTTGGCCGAGAGCTGCAACCGGGCCTTCTCGGCGCGGCGGCGCTCGAAGTCGTCGTAGCCGCCGGTATAGAGGTCGAGCTTGCCGCCTGCGACGTGCAGGATCGCGTCGACGGAGTTGTTGAGCAGTTCGCGATCGTGGCTGATCACCAGCGCCGAGTGCGGATAGCGCTTGAGCTTGGCCTCAAGCCAGAGCGCGCCCTCGAGGTCGAGGTAGTTGGTGGGCTCGTCGAGCAGCAGCACGTCGGGCTCGGAGAACAGGGCGGCGGCGAGCGCCACCCGCATGCGCCAGCCGCCGGAGAACTCCGACATCGGCCGGGTCAGATCCTCCTGTGAGAACCCGAGGCCGGACAGGATCTCGCCCGCCCGCGCGGGCGCACGATCCGCGTCGATCTCGATGAGCCGGGCGTAGATCTCGCCCATGCGCTCGGGCTCGGCTGTGTCGAGCTCGCGGTAGAGCGCGTCCCGCTCGACGTCGGCCTCCAGGACCGTGTCGAGGAGCGAGACCGGGGTCGCCGGGTGCTCCTGATCGACCGAGCCGATCCGGGCGGTCTTGGGCAGGAATACCGTGCCGCCGTCCGGCTGGAACTCGCCCAGGATGATCTTGAACAGGGTCGACTTGCCGACGCCGTTGCGGCCGACCAAGCCGATCTTGGTGCCCGGCGGGACGGTGATGCTGGCGCGGTCGAAGAAGCGCCGCCCCCAGGCGTTGAAGGTCAGGTCTTCGATCTGGAGCATGGCGGAAACCGTGGCGCTGGGCATCGCTCCGCGAAACGGAGCCCGGCGGGCCGGTCGAGGATGCACGGGACATCGGACATCGACGCCGGGATGCGTCGTCGATCCCCTTTCCTACCGCATTGCAGCATCCTGGGGGAGGGCGGCCGGTGCGGGACGGGTCAGCGTCCGGCCACCGCCTGCCTGACCACGGTCTGCTCCAGCGGGCTGGTGGGCACGCGCTGACGCCAGAACTGTCCGGTGCGGCCCTTCACGTAGCCGTCGTTGTAGAGGGTGCGCATGTAGCCCGTGTCGAAGCCGCGGGCCGTCGTGGCCTTGGGCGCGCTCTCGTCGATGTAGGTCAGGTTGAAGCCGATGCCGTTGCGGCGGGCGAAGGCGTCGGTGGCCACCAGGGAGGCGCGGGAGCGGGCACGGCTCGCCGTGGTGAACGCCTTCTCGACGATGGAAAGGGTGTCATTCTTCGTCACGTCGAATTCCGGTTCCAGGCGCCCGTTGATCACCACGTAGATGTCGGCCTTGGCCGCCCGGGCCACTCGCCCGTCGCGCACGAGGAACGATTGCGGCAGGGTGAACACCGGCGTCACCACTGAGCCGTCGACGTGCATCTCCTGGAAGGCCCGGCCCTCCGCCTGCACGTCGAGGAGCTGGGGCGGGAACACCGCCGGGATGCTGGCCGAGGCGGTGAGCACGTCGCTGAACAGATTGAGCGCGTTCGGCGCGCCGCTCGCGGCGATGGCACCCATGTTCCAGATCACGGCGCGCTGCGTGTCGAGGTTCGTCGTCACCACGAGCAGGCGGCGTCCCTTGGCGTGCTCCTCCGCCACCGCCGCGAGCAGGTCCGGCGTCACGTAGCGCCCCACGAGCGCGCGCAGCTTGCCGTCGCCGAACAGGCCGGAGCCGAACAGCACGTTGGCGACGTTCGGCGCCTGCACCAGCGTCTCGGCGATCCCGCTCGTGTAGATGTCCGTGAGGTAGGAATCGTAGGCCGGGCCGAGGAAGGCGAACGGCGCGATCAGCGCCCCGGTGGAGACGCCGGAGACGATCGAGAATTCGGGGCGCCGGCCCGAGGCGGTCCAGCCGTTGAGTACGCCCGCCCCGTAGGCGCCGTCGCCTCCACCGCCCGACAGGGCGAGATAGCTGAAGGCCTCGCGCTTGCGCTCGGCCCGGCCGCTCATGGTGACGAACTCGACGGCGGACGCGTCGGCATAGGCGCGTACGCCCTGCATGCCGGCGGGCGTCGCGACCTCCGCCTCGCTCTGCGAGTAGGTCGTGCGCGGCAGCGACGAGCACGCGGCCAGTTGCGCGGCCAGCGCCGCCCCGATCCAGACCTGCGACCAACGGAGACGGCGCGACATCGACATGACCTGACAGCTTCGAGCAACGGCTCAGCTTACCTCAGAACGAGCTTGGCCGTTCGGCGTTCCGGTGCAAGCGGCCCCTTAAGAGCCGATCATGAGATGTTTTCGAAACCTGTGGCTCGCCCGCATCAGAGCGGGTGGACGAGCATCGTCACGAGAAGCGGCGACCGGTCGGGCCGGGACGGCGCCGACACACGGTTGCAACGGCAGCGTTCGGAAGAGGGGGCGGCTTTCGGGCCGAGACCAGACGCTGGGAGGACCTGTGCCGCCCTGGTCCCCTGTTTCGGATCGGTGGGACCGGTGCACGCCGTCCCACCTTCGAGCTGGTTACAGCAGTGGAGGCTTGGCCGCATCTCGAGCACGTTTCTCGGTTCGTGCGATCTCGTCGGCCATCTCATGCAGGAGCATGCCGAGCAACACGCGCATCCTGAAGGTGCCGTGGTTGTTCATGGCTGTGCCGATGCCGCGCAGGCGGCGCAGTAATTCAGGCAGGACATTGGTGTCTTCCTGCATGGGGTGGACGCTCCAGAATGCGACATGGTTTAAATACGTCATCTGACAATGTTCGACAAATGTATGTTTTGATACATACGTGACAATACTTTCGTAAATTATCCTATGTGTCGAAACGGATCTCTTTGGTGGCTATCGGGACCGCGTTTGGTCGTAAGAAACCGGGCGTTGCGTATGCAAATGATAAACTCGCTGCGCCAAGTCCGGGTCAAAATGCCGCGTTTTCCCATGGGCCCGGATGGCGGCGACACGTTGTTTCGCGGTGAGGAGATCGAGGAGTTCGGGCCTCGTCGGCAGGCCCGCGATGTCGCCTTCGCCCGCCGCCGGCGCTCGTCGACGAGATGCTGCCGGACGGCGAGTCCCGGACCTTCCGGGCCGTCGTCAGCGATGAGGAGTGCGTGACGTTCTCGACCGCGACGCCGACGTTCCACGGCACGAGGCGGAGCCGGATGGGGGCGACCCCGGAGCGTGGACCGTCGCGCTGCCGTAGTCTCCCGAAATCTCCAGCGACATGTGGATGATCTCGGTCGAGATCCGAATCAACATAGGTTCGCCGTGCTTCATCGCCGTAGAATGGGCGCCGATGGTCACCGCGGCCGTCCAGGGGGTCTGCGCCATCCCTACCGCGGTCCGGTTCGCGGACGTGTCTCGGCGCACCCGGGCACCGGGTGGGAAGGTCTCGCATGCTCAGCGGGTCGGCAATCGCGCGGGTTCTCCTGCTGATCCTCGTTGCGGCCCTCGGTGCCGTCCTGGTCCAGTATCACTGGCAGACCTCCGCTCCGCCTCCCGAGCCGCCGACCGTCGAGGCGCCGACGCCCGTCCAGCCCGTCGCGCCCGCACCGTCCCGATCGACGCTCCAAGCCCCGGCTGCTCCGCCGCCCGACGCACCGGCGCCGACACGCGCCGACCCGGAGCCCCGGCCGGTACCCGGAGCGCCCGAGCCACCGATCCCCGCCGCCCCGCCGAGCCCGGAGACGGGCTCGCCGGCCCAGGCCGAGGACGAGATCGCGGCCGCCGAGGCGAACGCCGGTCCCCGAGCGGTGGACGGGGTGGACCTCAACACCGCCTCCGTCGAGGCGCTCAACCGTCTCAAGGGCGGCGGCGCCATCGGCCGGGCCATCGTGCAGCACCGGCCCTACGCCACGGTGGACCAGCTGCTCACGAAGCGCGTGCTCAGCCGGGCCGTGTTCCAGCGCATCAAGGACCAGGTCACGGTGCGGTGACGGGACCCGCCCGGCGGCGCGCCGATCTGGTGCCGGGACCCGCGACGTCCTAGGGTAGGGGACCGTCCGATCCGCAAGACCGAGGTTTCCCATGCAGACCAGTACCGGCGCACCGATCCTGCGCGAGGATCTGGGTGTCGAGGAGACCACCGAGTCCGACAACGTGGTGCGCTGGGACGGGGAGCGCCTCTACGTCGAGCAGGACATCTACCACAACGGGCAACTGGTGCATCGCAAGTACCGGCGCACGATCACCGAGCCCGTGGCCCGCGCGCTCCAGGCCATCGTCAACCGCGCGCATCAGTGAGGGTCGTGGGCGCGCGCTTGGCCGCCGTCGTCCTGGCGGGCGTGCTCTGGGCCGGCGCGGCGGCGGCCCAGGTCTCGGTCGCCTTCGTCGCACCGGAACGCTACACCGACGCCGCCAACCGCTCGGGGTCCGGCCTGAGCCTGCGGGTGACGCTCGCCGAGATGCGCCGCCTGTTCGAGGAGCTCGGCGGCCAGGTCCTGCAGCCGGGCCAGAGCCTCGCGATCGAGGTGCTCGACATCGACCTCGCCGGTTATGAACGACCGAGCGTCAACGTTCCCTACGGCCTGCGCGTGGTCGACGATGTGGGGCCGCCGCGCTTCCGCCTCCGCTACGCCCTGAGAGACGGTCGCCGGACGCTGCAATCGGGCGAGGAGACGATCTCCGAGATCAACTTCCTGCTGCGCTACCAGCGTGCCGCCAACAGCCGGACCTTCGGCTACGAGCGCGAGCTGCTGCGCGACTGGTTCCGCAGCCGCTTCGCCGAGCGGCAGCCGCCTCGCCGCTGAAGCCGCGATGGCCGTGATCCCTCTTCGGCCTATCTCCGCTGATCTGCCCCTCAGCCAGGGTTCCGGATGAGACGTCTCGCCCACATCTCCGATCTCCATTTCGGCCGTACCAATCCCGCCGTCGTCGAGGGCTTGGTGGAGGAGTTGAACCGCGACCGGCCCGACCTGATCGTGGCGTCGGGAGACTTCACCATGCGCTCGCGACGCACGGAGTTCGTCCAGGCCCGCGATTTCCTGGCCCGGTTGACATCGCCCTGGATCGCGGTGCCCGGCAACCACGACATCGCCTACTTCAAGCTGCTGACGCGCTTCTTCCACCCGTTCCGCCGCTACCGCCGCTTCATCGCCGAGGAGACCGAGCCGACCTACCTCGACGAGGAGGTCGGCATCGTCTGCCTCAACACCGTGCGGACCTGGGCGCCGGAAACGGACTGGTCGCAGGGCAAGATCACCCGCGCCCAGATCGCGCGGGCCGAAACCCGCCTGGGGGCGTTGCCGCAGGGCGTGTTCCGGATCGTGGTGGGGCATCATCCCTTCATGCCCCCGCCATGGGACGAGGAAGCCCGCCTCGTCGGCCGGGCGGACGAGGCGCTCGCCGCCTTCCGCAGGCACGGGGTCGGCCTGACGCTGGCCGGCCACCTGCACCGGCATTACGCGCGGTTCGCGGAGGCCGGGGAAGGCGCGGAGCCTTCGAGCGTGAGCGTCGATACGCGCAGCGTCCGGGCGCCGCAGCGCACGCTGCTCGCCGTGCAGGCCGGCTCGGCGACCTCCACGCGCCTGCGCGGCGACGAGCCCAACGCCTACAACCGCATCGTCATCGCCGACGGGACGGCCGACGTGACCGTCCGCGTCTGGAACGGCACCGCCTGGGCCGACGCCGATTAAGGAACCCGCCCGGACAGGCGCGTCGGCAGGCCGTCGATGCGCAGGCGCCGCCGCAGGGTCCGCGACAGGGCGTCGATGGCCATCGACAGGAGTGCGGTTGCCGCGATCAGCACGGCGGCGACGTCCAGGCGCAGTTCTGAGATCGCCGCGTCGATGAAGAAGCCCAGCGTCGCCACGCCCAGGAGGCCGAGGATCGCGCTCTCGCGCAGGATCAACTCCCAGCGGTAGAGCAGGTAGGCCAGGAATTGCCCGTAGAGCCGCGGCAGCGTCTCGTAGGCGTAGAGGTTCAGGCCCCGCGGTGCGTCGAGGCGGCAAGGGAGCGCGTCGGCGTGTCGGCCCATCAGGAAGGCGACGATGCCCGCGTTGTGGATCGAGAGCGCGAGGATCGCCGGCAGCATGGAGGGGCCGAGGATCTGGAGCAGGACGTAGGCCAGCATGTATTCGGGCGTGGAGCGCAGCACCACGAGCAGCGCGTGTCCGAGCGGCCGGCCGATCCGACCGGAGAAGCGGCGCGAGACCAGGGGGAACAGGGTCAGCGCGGCGAGCGCCGTCGCGGCAAGCGCGATCTGGGCGAGGATCAGGGTCTGGAGGATGCCGGGCAGGATCTGTCCGGTCAGGATCGGGCGCAACCACGTCCACAGGCGGGCCAGGGTGTCCGCGTCCAGGCTGCCGGTGCGCAGCGGGGCCGGTACGATGTCGTGAGTGAGGAAGCGGGCGAGGTTGTCGCCGATCGCGGTCGAACCGACCGTGTGCGGCAGGACGAGGAGGCTGCCGAGGATCAGGAGGGGCAGGGTCGAGGGGCGCAGCCAGAGCCGGCGGGTGCCGATCAGGACGTAGAAGGCGAGAAGCCACGCCCCTCCCTCCGCGTAGCGGCCCTGCCGGAAGGCCGATTCCAGGTGGAAGCCCATGGTCGGCAGGCCGATGAAACCGAGCACCAGCGTCGAGCGCAGGCCGCATTCGAAGCGGTAGAGCGTGTAGTGCCGGATGTCGGCCATGACGTCCGGCAGGCGCGCGTAGAGGAACGCCGAGAGCGTGCCGGCGCCCGGGGGCAGCACACGCACCGCGGAGAGGTCGGCCTCCTCGACGATCTCGGAGTAGACCTTGGCGCAGATGCCCGCGTAGGGCAGGGCGATGGCGAGGATGCCGGTGGTGGCGGAGAGGCCGAAGACCTGCATCAGGAGCAGCGCCCAGAACAGCTCGTGCACCGAGCGCAGGCTCGCGCAGAGCAGGCGCACCGTGCGAGAGCGCGCGAAGGGAACCGCCATCACGAAGCCCGCGCCGGCCCCGAGGCCCACGCCCAGGACTGCGAAAGCCACGGTGTGGGCGACGCTGAAGATGTCGACGGCGAAGACATCCGGCCGGACCAGTCCGCCGAGCAGGCGGCGCAGGTCGGTCCAGGGATCGAGGCTGCCGACGTGCAGGTCGGCCCCGACCAGGGCGATCAGAGCCAGCGCCAGGAACCGGCGGCTGACCGAGGCGTAGCCGAGCGGGGCGAGGCGCAGGACGTTCACGGTGCCGGGTCGTAGAATCGGGCCAGCGTCCGCGCGTCGAGGTCGCGGGTCGGCGCGTCCAGCGCGATGCGTCCGGACTCCAGCAAGACGATGCGGTCCATGTGATCGAGCGCCAGGGGGATGTCGTGGAGCGCCAGGATCAGCGTCTCGTGGCGCTCGGCCAGCCGCGCCAGCACCGCGCCGCCCTGCCGCCGATCGAGGGCCGACACGGGCTCGTCGCCCACCAGGATGGGGCGGCCGCCGTAGAGCGCGCGGGCCACCGCGACCCTCTGCTGCTGGCCGCCGGAGAGTTCGCCCGCCCGCGCGAACAGTCTGTCGGAGAGGTCGACGGCTTCGAGGATCGTGCGAACCTCGGCCACGTCGGCACGGGCCGGCACCGCGAGGGTGCGCAGGTTGTGCCATGTCGAGCGCCGGTCGAGCCGGCCCATGTAGACGTTGTGGAAGACGCTGAGCTGGCGCACCAGCGCCGCCTGCTGCGGGATCAGGGAGATGTCCGGGGCGGCCTGCGCATGGATCAGCCCGATCAGGGTCGACTTGCCCGCACCCGAGCGCCCCATCAACGCCACGCGTTCGCCTGCACGGATCGTCAGGGTGACGTCCCACAGCACCGTCCGGCCACCGTAGGCGGCCGAGGCGTTCGCGAGCGCGATCTTCGGCGCGGAGGTCAGTCGAGCAACCCCGTGGCCCGGGCCGCCGCGATCAGCGGGTCGTAGGCCTCGTTCCGGACCGGGACGAACTTGGTGCGCCCGAACGGCTCAAGGATCGCCGGATCGGTGATGTCGAGGAGCGCCTGCCTCAGCCGGTCCGTAAAACCGGCGCCGTAGGTCTCGTCCATGCCGCCGCGCAGGGTCCATTGGTAGTCGGGGAACGGCGGGCTCTCCCAGATGACCCTGACGGCCTTCGCATCGACCTTGCCCGCCCTCGTGTCGAGATCCCAGACCGCGTAATCCACGGCGCCGATCTCGAAGGCGCCCGACTGGACGAGCTGGATGGTGCGGGAATGATCGCCGGAGAATCCCACCCGCGAGAAGATCTCCTCCGGCGTCTTGCCGGGAAAGGCTCTCCGGATGAAGAAATCCGGCATCAGCCGCCCCGAGGTCGAGGCGCGCGAGCCGAAGCTGAAGGTCCTGCCCGCGATGCCCGCGGGAAAGTCGTGGCTCTTCTCCAGGCCGGTCCGTGCGTTGGCGATGAGGTAGGTCCGGAAGGCGGCATCCTCCGCACCCTGCGCGATCGCCTGCGAGCCCGGCACCGCACGCCTCGCCTGCACGCCGGTGAAGCCGCCGAACCACGCGAGCTGCACCTGACCGTTGGTGAAGGCGGTCACGGCCGCCGGGTAGCTCTTCACCGGGATGTAACGCACCGGAAGGCCGAGCCGGGCTTCGAGATAGGTCGCGACCTTGCCGAAGCGCTCGACGAGGCGGCTCTCGTCCTGGTCGGGGATGCCGGTGAAGACGAAGGGGGGCTTGGCCGGCGGCTCGTCCGTCGCTCGGGCGACGGTCGGGCTTGAGGCGACGGCGGCGAGGAGGATGGCCGCCAGGGCGGCGAGGCGGTGCGCAAGGGGGGGCCGCGACATCTCGGAAACTCCGGATCGATCCGCGCGCAGGGACGGGACGCCGTCCGGCGGAGAACCCGAGCCGTTAGCAGATCGACGGCCCCGCCGTCATCAGGGTGCGGCGCGCCCGACAGCTCAGCCGCGTCGTCACGCTCCCTTGGAGCGAACCGGTATCCAACTTTGGGGGGAGCGCCCTACAAGGGGGGCGACAACGGAAAGGCGCTCATGAGTACGACACAGCCCCGGCTCACCAGCCTCGCCCATGGCGGCGGCTGCGGCTGCAAGCTCGATCCCTCCGTCCTGCGCGGCCTGCTCGCCCACCAGCCCGCGGCGGGACCGTTCGAGCGGTTGCTCGTCGGCAACGAGACCTCGGACGACGCGGCGGTCTGGGCGCTCGACGACGGCACCTGCCTGATCGCCACCACGGACTTCTTCACGCCGATGGTGGACGACCCCTACGAGTTCGGCCGCATCGCCGCCACCAACGCGATGTCGGACGTCTACGCCATGGGCGGGCGTCCGATCTTCGCGCTCGCGATCCTCGGGATGCCGGTGGGCAAGATCGCCCCCGAGACCGTGGCGACGATCCTTCGCGGCGGCTCCGACCAATGCGCCGCGGCCGGCATCCCGATCGCGGGGGGGCATTCCATCGATACGCCCGAGCCGATCTACGGGCTCGCGGTCATCGGCACCTGCCCGCGCGGACATGTGCGCCGGAACGCGGATGCGCGACCCGGCGACGCCTTGATCCTGACGAAGCCGATCGGCGTCGGCGTCTACTCCGCCGCGATCAAGCGCGAGGCGCTTCCCGAGGGGGCCTATGCCGATTTCATCGCGACGACGACCCTGCTGAACCGCGTCGGGACGGAACTCGCGGCCGATCCGGACGTGCACGCGATCACCGACGTCACCGGCTTCGGCCTCCTCGGCCACGGCCTGGAGATCGCCCGCGGCGCGGGCGTGAATCTGACGATCGAGGCTCGCGCCGTGCCCCTGCTGCCGCTGGCCGAAACCCTGGCACGCGACGGGTTCGTCACCGGTGCCTCGCACCGCAACTGGACCTCCTACGCCGAGCAGGTCGCCCTGCCGCCCGAATGTCCGGACTGGCGCCGCCACCTGCTGACCGATCCGCAGACCTCCGGCGGCCTGCTGATCGCCTGCGCGCCCGAGCGGGCCGACGCCATCCTGACGCAGGTTCGCGGGGCGGGATTCCCGGCCGCCGCGATCGTCGGGCGGGTCGAGGCGGGGACACCCGGTATCCGCGTCGCGGTCTGATCGTCTTTCGGTTGATCGATCCGCTTCCCCTGCTCCCCGAGTGTCGGACCGGGCCGGCACTCGCCATCGACAGGACCCATGCGCGGCGCCGTTGTGCGTGACCGTTTCGTCGCGGAATTGCGGGATGCTGAAGGGTGGTCCGTTGTGGTTGATCGGGTTTCCTTTGCCGATCATCCTGGTCATCGACTTCTTCACGAGCTGTCTGCATTGAGGCGGCCCGTGTCGTAGACGATCGGACACGCGCGGGACCGGTCCAGTCCAGTGTGCCCGATCAGGCGATCATTCGGCGGCGTCGAGCCGCGGAAGCTCGATCGCGGCGCGCTCGCGCTTGATCAGCTCCGCCGTGAGGAATGCCACCTCCAGGGCCTGCTCCGCGTTGAGGCGCGGGTCGCAATAGGTGTGGTAGCGGTCCTGCAGGTCGTCGGCCGTGAGGGCTCGGGCACCGCCCGTGCATTCGGTCACGTCCTTGCCGGTCATCTCCAGATGGATGCCGCCGGCCACCGTGCCCTCGGCCCGGTGCACTCCGAAGAAGCCCTCGATCTCCTGCATGACCCGCTCGAACGGCCGGGTCTTGTAGCGGCCCGCCGCGATGGTGTTGCCGTGCATCGGATCGCAGACCCAAACGACGGTGCGGCCCTCGCGCTCCACCGCGCGGATCAGCTCCGGCAGGTGGTGGCCGACCTTGTCGGCGCCGAAGCGGCAGATCAGCGAGAGGCGCCCGGCTTCGTTCTCCGGGTCGAGCTGGTCGATCAGGCGGATCAAACCCTCGGCCGTCATCGAGGGCCCGCACTTGAGACCGATCGGGTTCCGGATGCCGCGGGCGTACTCGATGTGGGCGTGGTCGGGCTGGCGGGTACGGTCGCCGATCCAGAGCATGTGGCCCGACGTGGCGTACCACTCGCCACTGGTGGAATCGACGCGGGTCAGCGCCTCCTCGTAACCGAGCAGCAGCGCCTCGTGGCTGGTGTAGAAGTCCGTTGTGCGGACCTCCTGATGCGTCTCGGGGTTGATGCCGATGGCGCGCATGAAGTCGAGGGCGTCCGACATCCGCCCGGCGACGTCGGCATAGCGCGACGACTGGGGCGAGTCCTTGACGAAGCCGAGCATCCAGCGATGCGCGTTTTCCAGGTTGGCATAGCCGCCGGTGGCGAAGGCGCGCAGCAGGTTCAGCGTCGCAGCCGACTGGCGGTAGGCCTCGAGCTGGCGACGCGGATCGGGCACCCGGGCCTCCTCCGTGAAGCTGAGGCCGTTGATGATGTCGCCGCGGTAGCTCGGCAGTGCGACCCCGTCCAAGGTCTCGGTCGGCGAGGACCGCGGCTTGGCGAATTGGCCGGCGATGCGCCCGACCTTGAGCACGGGCGAGCCGCCCGCGAAGGTGAGCACCATCGCCATCTGGAGGAAGACGCGGAAGAAGTCGCGGATGTTGTCGGCCGAATGCTCGTCGAAGCTTTCGGCGCAGTCGCCGCCCTGGAGCAGGAAGGCTTCGCCGGCGGCGACCCGGGCGAGCGACGCCTTCAGCTTGCGGGCCTCGCCCGCGAACACCAGCGGCGGAAAGGTCGAGAGTTGGGCTTCGACGGTCCGGAGCGCTGCGGCGTCGGGATAGGAGGGCACCTGCTGGATCGGCAGATCACGCCAGCTCTTCGGGGTCCAACGCTCAGCCATGACGAAACTCCGCACACCTCGTGTATCGTGAGCGCGGAAAAGGCAGCGTTCCGCGCGGGACGGGCGGCTTGTAAGTCCGTTCTGGAGAGAAAGCGAGCCGGGGACGGCTCTGTAAGACCGTCCAGCCGAAGCTTGAACCGGTCGAGGCGCAGACTGTCCAGGGATCAGCCGTCCTCGTCCACCTCGATCCCGTATTCGGCGAGCACCCAGAAGATTGCTTCCAAGTCGTCCGCGGTCACGTCGCGGGGCGGCAAGGCTTCCTCCAAGTCGTCGTAGCTCAGCGAGCGGCGGTGCTCGGCGTCGGCCTTGGCGAGCAGCCGGTCGATGGTCCGGCGGATGTCGACGGGCAGCGACTCGTGGCTTGGGAGACCGTGGCGCGTCGGCACCTGCAGGGCGTCGCTCAGCAGGCGATCGATGACCGCCTGCCGCCGTGCATGGGCGGGGTCGCCGCCCGTCCCGTCGCCATTCCTGTCCTTGCGGTCCATGGGCCGAATATGGACCGCGACGCGACGACGTCGAGGGTCCCTTCCGGGAGAAGGCCCGGGCGGGTCGGGGAGAGACGGCCGTTTGATCGGCCGTCCTTCGGATCGCCGGTTCCGTCCCGCTCCAGGGGCGGGTCAGCGTCCGGGGCTGAAGCTGATCGAGGCGACCGCCCGCTTGGTGCGGTCTTCGGGCCACGGGGCCGCGGCTTCCGGCTTGCGACCGGCGTAGAGCATCGTGCCCTGGCCCTTCGACATCGTGACGCTGCCGCGGCGCGTCTTGAGGGTCACGAGGCCATCGAGCACCAGCACGCCGTAGCCGCCGTCGATCTGGCCGCCCCAGACGGTGGTGCCGCGTACGCCGAGCGTGCCGGCCGCGGTCTTGATGGTGACGTTGCCGCCGGTCGGTCCTTCGATCTTGCCGCCCACGAACAGGAAGGCGCCCCGCACCACATTGAGCCCGAGTTTCCCGCCCTGCCGGCCGGGGCGGTACACGAACTCGTCCACCGTGATCTTCCCGTTCTCGCCCAGCGTCAGCACGGTGTCGTCCGCCAGCTTCGCTTCGAGGCGCGACTGCTCGCCGGTACGGATCATGTCCTTGAAATAGATGGGACCGTTCGCCGTCATCTCGCGGCTCTGGCCGGCGGTGACGGCCACGGCCTGTTGCTCGACCTTCTCGACCTGACCGATCGTGGCCGGCTGCTGGGCATGTGCCGTACTCGACAGCGCGACGGCTGCGAGCATGGCGAGGAGACGCTTCGACATCATCGACATTCTCTCGTCTGGCGAACGCTGCCCGCAGGCGCCGTTAAAATGTAGCGATGGCTAGCGGGCGGTTCCTTAGTGTCCATTAGGGATCATCGGTTAAAGAATGACTGCGTGTTCAAACCTGTCGTGAGATTCATTCTTTCTAGTCCCGGGCCGGCTAAGTTTTGGCTCTGGTGCTGTTGCAACTCTTGATCGATGCATCCAAGCGATGGTCCTTAGCCTCCGACGAGCCGCCCCCGTTCTGGCCGGCCTTGCCGCCTTGGCCCTGCTCCTCATCGGTCGGCTCCTGCTTCCCGATCCTGCCGAGCGGCTGCGATTTGCCGTGTTCGACGGACTGCAACGGCTCTCGCCCCGGCTGATGGCGGCAAGCGAGTCGCCGGTGCGGGTCGTCGACATCGACGACGAGAGCCTGCGCCGACACGGTCAATGGCCCTGGCCGCGCTCCACCGTCTCGATCCTGGTGGCCCGGCTCCAGGATCTCGGCGCCGCCGCGATCGCCCTCGACATCGTCTTCGCGGAGGCCGACCGGACCTCGCCGGCGGGCCTCGCGGAGAGCTGGCGCGCGGCGTATGGCTGGGCGCCCGGTGCCGCCGACTTGCCCGACCACGACCGCACGCTCGCCGCTACCTTCGCCCGGGGCGGCGTGGTGACGGGGTACGGTCTGCTGCCCCGGGCAAATGGCGCCCGCGCGGTCGCGGCGCCGTCCTTCGCGGTGATCGGGCCTGATCCTGTGGGGCAGCTCCAGCGCTTCGCGGGCGCGGTTCCCAACCTAGAAATGCTGGATGCCGCCGCCGCGGGGCACGGCAGCTTCACCATCGCGGCAGGGCGCGACGAGATCGTGCGGCGCCTGCCCCTGCTCAGTGTCTACGACCACGCGATGGTGCCCTCCCTGTCGGTGGAGGCGCTGCGGGTGGCGCAGGGCGAGGAGAGCCTGACGATCCGATCCGAGAGCGATGCGGGGGGCACGATCACCGGCCATACCCTGCGCATCGGGGCCCTCGAGGTCCCCCTCGATCGGGAGGGGATGCTTGCGATCCATCACGGCGGCGCTGTGGCGGCCCGAATGATTCCCGCCTGGCGCCTGCTGGACCCCGACGACGCCGCCACGTTGAAGGACGAGGTGGCGGGCCGGATCGTACTGGTGGGAACCTCCGCGGTGGGGCTGTCGGACCTGCGTCCCACCCCGCTCAACGCCTTCGAGCCGGGGGTGGCCGTCCACGCCGAGGCCATCGAGCAGATGGTCAGCGGGCAGCATCTCGTCCGACCGGCCTGGGCCTCGGGCGCCGAGATCCTGTTCGGTGCTCTCCTCGCCGTGGGCGTCGTGTTCGCCGCGGCGCTTGCCCCCTTGCGCCTCGCGTCCGGGTTCGCGCTCGGACTCGCGGCGGCCTGCCTCTGCGGCACCTATCTCGCCTTCACGCAGGCGCACTGGCTGCTCGATCCGAGTCTGACCCTCGTGGGCCTCGCCGCGGGCTTCGTGGCGACGAGTTCGACCCGGCATCTGCTCGTCGAGCGCGACGCCTCGCGTCTCAAGACCGCGTTCACGCATTACCTCTCGCCCGATCTCGTCGCGGTGCTCGCCCGCGATCCCGACCGACTGCGGCTCGGGGGCGAGACGCGGCCGATGAGCTTCGTCTTCACCGACCTCGAAGGCTTCACCGCGATGACCGAGCGGCACGGGCCGGAGGCGCTGGTGAGCCTGCTCAACCGCTACCTCGACGGGCTCTGTGCCGTGGCGATGGCGCACGGCGGCACGGTCGACAAGATCGTCGGCGACGCGGTGCACGTCATGTTCAACGCCCCCCTCGACCAGCCCGACCACGCCGCCCGGGCGGTGGCCTGCGCCCTTGGCATGGACGCCTTCGCCATGGGGTTTCGCGACGAGCAGCGGGCGGCCGGCATCGCGTTCGGCGTCACGCGCATCGGCGTGAACACGGGGCCGGCGCTGGTGGGCAATTTCGGCGGTGCCCGGCGCTTCGACTACACGGCGCACGGCGATGCCATCAACACCGCGGCCCGGCTGGAGGCGGCCAACAAGACCCTGGGCACCCGGATCTGCGTCGCGCGCTCGACCCGCGACGCCTGCGGCGATGGTCCGTTCCGGCCGATCGCCACGCTGACCCTGCGCGGCAAGGAGGAGGGGATCGAGGTGTTCGAGCCGCTTGTACGGGACTCCGCGCAGGACGAGGCGACGGTCGCGCGCCACGTGGGCTACCTTGCGGTGTTCGCACGGTTGATGGCGGGCGACGCCTCGGCCGAGGCCGACCTGCTGCGCCTGCACGAGGCCGACCCTGCCGACCCGATCCTGGCGCTCCACGCCCGCCGCATCCGGGCCGGCGAGCGCGGTCTGCGGATCGCCGCCTGATCAGTTCGTCCCGTTCCGATCGTGCCAGTCCGGGAAGGCCGCGACGCGGTGGATCAGCCGACGATCCCGGCCGATTTCCCCGAAGGGTGCGATGTCCCAAAGCCACGTCCGCTCGGGCGCCAGTAGGGCAACCCCGTAGAGCAGGTCCTGCCGCCCGATCGTCCGGCCCGCGCGATCCTCCTCGATCTCGTCGAGGTCGGTGACGAGGCAGACCCGCGCCGTCACGCCTGCGAGCGCCGAGAGGTGACCGGCGACGATCGCGCGGCCGAGGGCGTCCCCTTCGTCGGGCGAGACGCCGCCCACGCCCCGCCGGGACCGCTCCAGGCGCTCCACCGGCCGGATCGGCAGTTGCGACAGGAGGTTTGCCGAGATCACGAGATCGGTTCCGGTCTCCGTGCACACGCTCGGCAGGGTCGGCGCGATCGTTCCCGTCCCCTCGCGCCACCACCGCACGGCGCCGCCGAGGTCGGCGCTGAGGTGCTCGACGTTGGGATGGGCGCGCGTCGCCCAGCGGCTGCGCCAGGGATGCACCGCGTCGACCAGCACCACCCGGCGGAAGGCGGCGGCGAGACGGGCGAGGGGGACGTCGTCGAGATGGCCCGAGCCGAGCACCACCACCGTCCCGCGCCCCGGCCCCGCCTCGATGCTCGCCTCGATCGCGGCGCGCGTTGCCGCGAGATGTGGCGCCCAGGCCGCCCGGCAGCGACGGGCCCGGGCGCCGGTGCGAAGGCTGTCGCCGACGAGACCGAGGCGGCGATGCGCGAGAGGCGCAGGAGTAACGAGTGCGTGGGCGAGATGCAGGAGCATGGAAAAAACTCGGCCGTCTGCGCGTCAGGGCGAACTGAGCGTCCGAACAAACTCCGTCTTAACTGTTCCCTCCAATCCGGCGCATCGCGTTTCGCAATTCTTCACGGATCGGATCGTCTATGGAGCGATCGATGGGGGGTGATGATGTCACGGCAGCTGTTGATCGGTCTCGCACTGGGCGTGGCATGGCTGGGGTTCGGCGTCGAGGGCGTCGAGGCGCGGGCGAGGATCCGCTTCGGCCGCAGCACTGTGCCCGCACGGCCCTCCGTCATGCCGGCGAACGTCCACGCCGTCGCCGTCCCGTCCGTAGCGCTCCCCTTGCGCACCGCCTCCGTCGCGGAACCGCCCCCGGAACGCGAGCCCGCCGAGGAGCCGGTTCGAACCGGCGGCATCCCGGCGGCACCGATCTCAGCCGTCCCCGTGCCGACGCCGAAGGCCGATGCACCCTGGTGCGCCTCCGGCACGGTCATCGGGTCCGGCCGGGGTTTTTGCGTGATCAACTGAGTGCGTCGGGGACAGGGCGGGCAAGGCTCGTCCGCATTCGGCCGAGCTCGGGTGGCAGGAGATCGATCCGCGCGATACGAACCCCGATGCGCCTGATCTGCCCGATCGCCTCTCTCACCCTCCTGATGCTATCCGCCTCTCTCGGGCGGGAGCCGGAGCCCCACGGCATCGACAGGGACGCGCCGCGCACCGTCGATGTTCCGACCTCGCCGGTCGATGCGACGCCCTTCCTGCGCTCCGCCCTGGCGAGCGGGCGTCCACTGCACCTCCCCGTCGGCGATTATCGCGTGACCGACACGCTCACCCTGGCGCCGGGTCAGCGGATCGAGGGCGATGGGGTGAGCTCCACCCGGCTGCTCATCGGACCCGATTTCAACGCCGCTGCGCCCGCGATCGTGACGGTCGCTCCGGGCGACGCGTCCGGGATCGACGGGATCGGCTTCAGCTTCGATCAGCGCGGCGCGCAGGACCGGGCTACGATCCGACGCTACCCCTGGGCGCTCGACATCCGGTCCGCGACCCGGTTCAGGATCGGCCGGTTGCGGATCTCGGGGGCGTGGAACGGTATCAATGCCGCCGGGAACGCGGGCGGACTGGATGCCGGCACGGTCGAGATCGGCGCGTTCAACGTCGGGCTCGCCATGGATGGTCTGCTCGATTTCGCGCACGTCACGACCCTGCATTGCTGGCCGTTCGAGATCGCTCAGGCCCCGAAGCTGATGGCCGTCTACGCGGACGGCGGTTCGACCTGTGCCGACATCGGCCGGGTCGACGGGCTCGACGTCAAATCGCTCGACACGTTCGCGAGTTCGGTCGTCTTCAACGCCCGGGGCGGGGATGGGGCCGCCCGCCAGATCGGGCAGATACAACTCGACGGCGACGGGGCGCTCCTCAGGGTCGAGGCCGGCGACGTTCAGATCGGTGCCCTGTCGTCCACGAAGGGGGCGGTGAGGGCGGTACCGGTGATCGAGTGGCGCGGTCGCGTCGGACTGATCGGGAGCCTGCGTCTCTGGGGCGGCAACCTCGGCCCGTCGCTGGTGGTCGCCGACGGCACCTTGAACGTCTCGGGCGGCAGCGTCGAGAACGTCGCCGACACCACCGCCATCGACGTTCGCGGCGGTACGTTGATGCTGGCGAACACGCTCCTGGCGCCTCTGCCGAACCAGATCCGCACGACGCCCTTCGTCCGACAATCCGGAGGGGCCTTGCACGCGGTTGGCAACCGGGCTCCCGGGCCGAGCACGGGTGGCGGCATCCTCGTCGCCATCACGGCCGATCGGCCCGACACCTACGTTGCCTTCAACGCCTTCAACGGCTGGGGTTTCGCCAAGCCCGCCGGCAAGCTGCGAGGCACCTACGCACCGAACTGAGAGTCGGACACGTGCCGGCGAGGAGACCATCCTGAGTGCGCCCACCCGACGCCTCGTCAATCCGGAGCGCATCCGATAGGAAGGGCTAGCTTACAATCGTTCCAGCACGGCCGATCCGGTGTCGCCGGGGGATGGCCCGGAGTCTCTCGGATGCGGATCGGACTGTTCGTCCCGTGCTACGTCGATGCGTTCGAGCCGGAGGTCGGGATCGCGACGCTCGAACTGCTCGAGCGCTTCGGCCTCGACGTGGACTACCCCTACGATCAAACCTGCTGCGGCCAGCCCATGACCAATACCGGCTGCCATACGGAGGCGGCCGCCACCGAAGCGCTGTTCGTGAAGAACTTTTCCAAGTTCGACTACGTCGTCGCCCCCTCGGGCAGTTGCGTCCATCAGGTGCGCGAGCACCTGACCGCGATCCCGCAGACCGAGGAGGTCGTCGGGGTCCGGCAGAAGACCTTCGAACTCGTCGAGTTCCTGCACGACGTTCTCAAGATCGAGGATCTGCCCTGGGCGGAGTTCCCGCACCGGGTCGCCTATCACTCGAATTGCAATGCACTGCGCGGCATCCACCACGCACGGCCCTCCGAGATCGCCCGGCCGTTCTTCTCCAAACCCCTGAACCTGCTCAAGAAGGTCAGGGGCGTCGAGGTGGTGGACCTGACCCGGCCCGACGAGTGCTGCGGCTTCGGCGGCACCTTCTCGGTGTTCGAGCCCGCGGTCTCGGCCAAGATGGGCTACGACAAGGTCGCCGACCACGCCCGCGCGGGTGCCCAGTACGTGGTCTCGTCCGACTCCTCCTGCATGATGCACCAGAAGGGCTGCGCCGAGCGCCTCGGCGTGCCGCTGAAGTTCATCCACATCGCGCAAGTCCTGAACGGAGCCGCCGCATGAGCGAGGATCTCGCCGGACACGAGGGCTCGTCGGAGAGCGGCATGATCCATCCCGAGGTGGCCAAGGGCGCCGACGAGGGCGAGCGCGGGCAGGACGGCGGTCGCCTCAAGCACGCGGAGGCCGCGTCCCGCCCGATCGGCTCGCCCAAGGCGGTGCGGGAGCCGCAGCCGCGCGGCGCGAAAATTCGCGGCGACCGCCCGATCGATCAGGCGGAGGCCGCCGAGCGGTTCCTCGCCGCCCCCCTGCACCAGAAGGCCCACGACGAGCGCCTGTGGGACCTGCGCAAGAAGCGCGACACGGCGGCCCACGGGATCCCCGAATGGGAGGAGCTTCGCGAGCTCGCCTCGCAGATCAAGACGCACACCCTGTCGAACCTCGACCGCTACCTCGAGCAGTTCGAGGCGGCGGCGAAAGTCAACGGCGTCCACGTCCATTGGGCCAGGGACGGGGCCGAGCACAACCGCATCGTGCACGGCATCCTGAGGGACCACGGCGCGAAGACGCTGATCAAGTCGAAGTCGATGCTCACCGAGGAGTGCGGCTTCCGGCACTACATGGCCGCGCACGACATCGAGATCATCGAGACGGATCTGGGAGAGCGCATCCAGCAACTCGACGACGAGGAGCCGAGCCACGTGGTGGTGCCGGCGGTCCACAAGACCCGTTTCGACGTGGCCGAGGTCTTCGCCCGGACCATGGGGACGGATCCCGAGAACGACGACGCCCACTATCTGGCCGAGAGCCAGCGCATGCACACGCGGCCCCTCATCCTGCAGGCAGATGCCGGGATGACCGGCTGCAACTTCGCTGTGGCCGAGACCGGCACGGTGGTGACCTGCACCAACGAGGGCAACGCCGACCTCTCCGGCAACGTGCCCCCGCTGCAGATCCACTCCATCGGCATCGAGAAGCTGATCCCGCGCGTGGAGCATCTCGGCGTGTTCCTGCGCATCCTGGCGCGCTCGGCGCTCGGCTCGCCGATCACCCAGTACACTTCGCATTTCCGCGGCCCCCGGCCGGGCTCGGAGATGCACTACGTGCTCGTCGACAACGGACGCTCCGAGCGCCTCGGCATGGAGGAGTTCTGGACTTCGCTCAAATGCATCCGCTGCGGCGCCTGCATGAACACCTGCCCCGTGTACCGGCGCTCGGGGGGGCTGTCCTACGGCGCCACCTATTCCGGGCCGATCGGGCTGATCATCGATCCGACCTACAACAAGCGCAAATACTCGACCCTGCCGTTCTCCTCGACCATGAACGGCTCCTGCACCAACGTCTGCCCGGTCAAGATCAACATCCACGAGCAGATCTTCGCGTGGCGCAAGGTGCTGGCCGAGGAGCACCAGATCCCGCTTCTGAAGCAGGGCATGATGAAGGCCGCGGGCGCCGTGCTCAGCCGGCCGGCGGCCTATCGCGCCGCCATCGGCACCGCCGACTCCGCCCTGAAGGCGCTGCCGCGCTTCGCCGTCTACAATCCGCTCAACACCTGGGGAAAGGCGCGCGAGATGCCCGAGGCCCCGCGCCAGAGCTTCCACGCGTGGTACAAGCAGAACCGCATGGCCAGGAAGAGTTCGACCAAGAAGGATGCCGCCGAATGAGTGCGCGCGAGGCGACGCTTGCAGCGATCCGCGCGAACCGCCCGGCGGGCACCTATCCGCTGCCCGACATGCCCGATTTCACCCCGCTGGTCGGCGACGACCTCGTCCATGAGTTCGGCGAGCGGCTGAAGCGCATGGGCGGCCGCATCGAGCGGGCCGCAGACGGCCCCGATCCGCTTCAACCCGTGCGCGAGCGCATCGCGGGGGCCGCCGTGCTGGCCTCCGCCGTGCCCGAGGTGACGGGCAACCGCGACCTCGCCGCGGTCGCATCTCCGCGCGACCTCGCCGACGTGGACGTGGCGGTGATGCGCGCGGTGTTCGGCATCGCCGAGACCGGGTCGGTCCTGTTCACCGAGCGTGAGTTGAGGGTCAACAGCGTGGCCTACCTCGCCCAGCACCTGATCGTGCTGCTCGACCCCGCCGACATCCTCGTGAACGTCCAGGCCGCCTATCGCCGGCCCGAGTTCGGCCGCAGCGCCTACGCCGTGCTGCACACCGGCCCCTCGGCCACCGCCGACATCGAGGGCGTGCTGATCCACGGGGCGCAAGGGGTGCGCTCTCTCACCGTCGTGCTGCTGCCGCGCCAAGATCAGCCGGACTGATCGGGAGCCGGCACGGCGACGGTGCGTTAGCGCGCTTTGCGACCGTGCGGATGCCAGTCGGTCGAAAGAAAGCGCATCTTAGCAAGAACCGCGAGCCGCCGGCCTGATCCCATCAGGCCGTCTACGGCTCTGGGGCGCATTCCTTGCACCTTCCCCGCCAACGCCCCATCAACCGGAGCCCCCTCGCGTGCGCTACACACTCGGCTGCAGCCTGGCCTATCAGGTCAACGCCCCCACCACCTTCATCTTCAACGTGGAGGTGGCCAAGCTGAAGAGCCTGGAGGTGGTCAGCGAGGTCCTGACGCTGGCCCCCGACATCCGCCGGGAGGTCTACGTCACCCCTGATTTCAAGAACCGCTATCTCGGGCTCAACGTCGCCCCGGGGGCGTTCTCCCTGGAATACAACGCCGAGGTCGAACTCACCGTGCACCGGGCCGATCCGGCGACCATCCGTGAGACGCCGGTCTCCGAGTTGCCCCTCGACATCCTGCCCTTCCTGCTACCGAGTCGCTTCGTCTCGTCGGACCGGCTCACGCCGTTCGCGCAGGCCGAGTTCGGTCACCTCCCCAAGGGGTACAGGCGCGTCAACGAGATCTGCAACTGGATCCACGACCGCATCGCCTACCAACGTGGCTCCAGCGACGGCGAGACCACGGCCGACGAGAGCCTGCTCAGGCGCGCGGGCGTCTGCCGCGACTTCGCGCATATCGGCACGGCCTTCTGCCGGGCGCTGGGCATTCCGGCCCGCTTCGTCTCGGCCTACGCCTACGGCCTCGTGCCGCGCGACTTCCACGCGGTGTTCGAGGCCTATCTCGACGGGCGCTGGTGGCTGTTCGACGCGACCCGTCAGGCCCATCTCGACGGTCTGGTGCGCATCGGCGTCGGGCGGGATGCCGCCGAGATCGCGTTCTCCACGCCGTTCGGCGACATGCAGCCCACCAACATGCAGATCCGCATCGACCGCGCCGATGGCGGCCCGGAGCCCACGGAGCGCACCGTGGACGCCATCTCGACGGAGGAGCCTGCGCCGAACGCCGGCGCCGTGTAGGCCGGGGTGGGCAGTGGGCGACGGTTGACCCCGCCGCCCACTGCCATCACACCGCGTGGACCCGGCAGCACGAGTTCGCCAGCCCCGCCATGTCCGACGTCCTCGTCATCGACAACTACGATTCCTTCACCTGGAATCTCGTGCACCTGATCGCCCCGCTCGCAGGGAGCGTCGCGGTGGAGCGCAACGATGCCATCACGGTTGCCGAGATCCGCGAGCGCGCGCCCGACGCGATCGTACTGTCGCCCGGCCCCTGCTCGCCCAACGAGGCGGGCATCTGCCTCGACGTGATCAGGGAACTCGGGGCCGAAATCCCGATCTTCGGCGTCTGCCTCGGCCTTCAGGCCATCGGGCAGGCCTACGGCGGCGACGTGGTGCGGGCGCCGTCCCCCATGCACGGCAAGGTCTCGCGCATTCGCCACGGCGCCTCCGGGATCTTTCATGGCATCAACGGGGAGTTCGAGGCGACGCGCTATCACTCGCTCGTGGTCGATCGCGCCTCCTGCCCGCAGGACCTCACCGTCACGGCGGAAGCGGACGGGCTGATCATGGCGCTCGCCCACGCCCATCTGCCTGTGCACGGCGTGCAGTTTCATCCCGAGAGCATCCTCTCGCACCACGGGGAGCGCATCCTGTCGAACTTCCTCGACATCGCGGCGACATGGCGGAGCGACCGTGACAAGGCCGGGTCCGGCATGCATTGAGGCGCGACCCGGCCGCCCGCGCAGATGCCCCATGGATACCTTCAAGCCCCATCTCGCCAAGGTCGCGACCGGCGCCCCCTTGAGCCGCGCCGAGGCCCGTGCCGCCTTCGACGACCTACTGTCGGGGGAGGTCACCCCGGTCCAGGCCGGGGCGTTCCTGTCGGCTCTGAGGGTCCGGGGTGAGCACACGGAGGAGATCGTCGGCGCCGTCTCGGCGATGCGCGCGCGCATGCTGAGAGTGGAGGCGCCGGTCGGCGCCATCGACATCGTGGGTACCGGGGGCGACCATTCGGGCTCCTACAACGTCTCGACGCTCGCCGCGATCATCGCCGCCGCCTGCGGCGTGCCGGTGGCCAAGCACGGCAACCGCGCCGCGACCTCGCGCTCGGGTGCCGCCGACGTGCTCGCGGCGCTGGGCGTCAGGATCGGCCTGCCGCCCGACGGCCTCGCCCGCTGCCTGTCGGAGGCGGGGCTGTGTTTCATGTTCGCGCAGACCCACCATTCCGCCATGCGCCACGTCGCGCCGGTGCGAGCGGACCTGCCGTTCCGCACGATCTTCAACATGCTCGGGCCGCTCTCGAACCCGGCGGGCGTCACCGCCCAGGTCTTCGGCGTCTCATTGGCCGCCTGGGCCGAGCCGCTGACGCGGGTCCTGGCCGAACTCGGCAGCCGCCGGGTCTGGACGGTCCACGGCTCGGACGGTCTCGACGAGATCACGGTCACCGGCCCCACCCCCGTGGTCGCGCTGGAGGAGGGGCATCTGACCTTCTTCACCATCGATCCGCGCGAGGTCGGGCTGCCGCTCGCGACCCTGGAGGATCTGCGCGGCGGCGATCCCGAGCACAACGCCCGCGCGCTCGTCGCCGTGCTGGAGGGGGCCCGCACCGCCTATCGCGACATCGCCGTGCTGAACGCGGGCGCCGGCCTCGTCGTGGCGGGGGCCGCGGGTAGCCTTTCTGAGGGCGTCGCACGGGCGCAAGCGGCCATCGCGTCCGGTGCCGCGCGGGGGACGCTCTCGCGCCTCGTCGCCGTGTCGAACGCGTGATAAGCCACCCCGGAAGATCCGATCCTCCCTGCTCGCCATGAGGCCTCGCCGCGCTCCGTGGCGGGGGAGGACGACGAGAGTGCCGGCCTGCGTGTCGAGGACGAACCGATGGACGACATCGTGGCCGACGTGACGGTCGAAGCTCCCACCGAGCGGGCCAGCGTGCTCGCGCGGATCGAGGCCTACAAGCGTCGGGAGATCGCCGAGGCGAAGCTGCGCCTGCCGTTGGCCAAGCTTGAGAAGCGGGTGGCCAAGGCCGGGCCGCCGCGGGGCTTCGCCGCAGCCATCGCCGCCCACATCGACGAGGGTCGTCCGGCCCTGATCGCGGAGGTGAAGAAGGCGTCCCCCTCCAAGGGTCTGATCCGGGCCGACTTCGATCCCGCGACCCTGGCGCTGGCCTACGAGGCGGGGGGCGCCACCTGTCTATCGGTGCTCACCGACGGCCCGTCCTTCCAGGGCGCGCCGGACTACCTCGTCGAGGCGCGCGATGCCTGCGCCCTGCCGGTTCTGCGCAAGGACTTCCTGTTCGAGCCCTATCAGGTGTTCGAGGCGCGCAGCTGGGGCGCCGATTGCGTCCTCGTGATCATGGCCTGCCTCGACGACGCGGAGGCCGCCGCCATCACCGAGACCGCGCACGACCTCGGCATGGACGTGCTGGTGGAGGTCCACGACGCGGCCGAACTCGCGCGGGCCCTGCCGCTCGGCACGCGGCTGGTGGGCGTGAACAACCGCAACCTCAAGACCTTCGAGGTCTCGTTCGAGACCGCGATCCGCCTCAAGCCCGGCATCCCGGACGACCGCATCGCGGTGGCCGAGAGCGGCATCGGGGGACACGCCGACGTGCTGCGCCTGCGCGAGGCGGGGCTGCACACGATCCTCGTCGGCGAGAGCCTGATGCGGCAGGCGGACGTCACGGCGGCGACCCGCGCGCTGCTGTTCGGGGAGGACAAGCGCTGATGGCCGAGCTGACCCATCTCGACGCGCAGGGCGCGGCCAACATGGTCGACGTGTCCGACAAGGCCGCGACCAGCCGTACCGCGCGGGCGCAGGGCGTCGTGGTCATGATGCCCGAGACCCTGCGCCTGATCCGCGAGGGCGACGCCAAGAAGGGCGACGTGATCGGGACCGCCCGGCTCGCCGGCATCATGGCGGCCAAGCGCACGCACGAGCTGATCCCGCTCTGCCACCCGCTGCTGCTCACCAAGGTCCGGGTGACCTGCGAGCCGGACGACACTCTGCCGGGCCTGCGCGTCGTGGCCGAGGTGAAGGTGCAGGGCCAGACCGGCGTGGAGATGGAGGCGCTCACCGCCGTGTCGGTGGCCTGCCTGACCGTCTACGACATGGTGAAGGCCGCCGACCGCTTCATGCGGATCGAGGGCATCCGGCTGCTGGCGAAGGAGGGCGGCCGCTCCGGTTCGTGGCTCGCGGAGGATGCGGTGTGAGCGGCCTGATCTCCGTCGCGGAGGCGCTGGCGCGCGTCCTCGCGAACGTGCCGGGGCCGGTGGAGGCCGAGACCGTGCCGGTGGCGCACGCCGCCGGGCGGACGCTCGGTACCGACGTTCTCGCCCTTCGCACGCAGCCGCCTTTCCCGGCATCTGCCATGGACGGCTACGCCGTGCGCACGGCCGATCTCGCGCAGATCCCCGCGAGGCTGACGCTGATCGGCACGAGTGCCGCCGGCCACGGCTTCTCCGGACGGATCGCGCCCGGCGAGGCCGTGCGGATCTTCACCGGCGCGCCGGTGCCGGAGGGCGCCGATGCGATCCTGATCCAGGAAAACGCGCGGGCCGACGACCGATCCGTCACCGCCCTGGAGCCTGTCGCGGCGGGGCGCTTCCTGCGGCACGCCGGGCTCGATTTCAGCGAGGGGGACCGCCTGCTCTCGGCCGGCGACACCCTCGACGCCCGCCGCATCGCGCTGGCCGCCTCGGCCGGGCATGCCGCCCTGAGCCTGCGCCGTCGCCCCCGCGTCGCCATCCTCGCCACCGGCGACGAGCTGGTGCGGCCGGGGGAGCCGGCCCGCTGGGACCAGATCGTGGCCTCGAACGGCCTCGCGCTCGCGGCGCTCGCCCGCGAGGCCGGCGCCGAGATCATCGACCTCGACATCGCCGGCGACACCCCTGAGGCGCTCTCGGGCGCGATCGGCCGCGCCCGCACGGCGCAGGCCGACCTTCTGGTCACGTTGGGCGGCGCCTCCGTGGGCGATCACGATCTCGTCCAGGCAGCCCTGCGCGCCGAGGGCATGGACCTCGGCTTCTGGCGGGTGGCCCTGCGACCGGGCAAGCCCCTGATGCACGGGCGCCTCGGTGCGATGGGGGTGATCGGCCTGCCGGGCAATCCGGTCTCCTCCATCGTCTGCGGCCTGCTCTTCGTGGTGCCCGCGATCCGGGCGCTGCTGGGCGATCCGTCCGCCGGGGCCGACCGCTCCGAGCCCGCGATCCTCGGCCGCGACATGCCGGAGAACGACCAGCGCCAGGACTACCTGCGCGCACGGATCGAGACGACCCCCGACCGCCTGCCGGTGGCGCATGCCGAGACCCGGCAGGATTCCTCGATGCTGTCCGTACTCGGTCAGTCGGAGGCCCTGCTGATCCGTGCGCCCCACGCCCCGGCCGCGACGGCGGGCGACCCCTGCCGGATCATCCGCCTCGACCGCCGCATCGTATAGGCCGTCTCCTCCGCGCGACCCGTCCGCGTCGGCGGCGGGTGCGGACGCGAGGACTCACAGGCACAGGACCGACTCCATGCGCCCCGTCGTTGTCGCCGTCGCGATCACCGGCTCGGTCCCGCGCAAGCGGGACAACTCCACGCTCCCGGTGACGCCGGCCGAGCAGATCGAATCCACTCACGCCGCCTTCGAGGCCGGCGCGTCGCTGGTGCACATCCACGTGCGCGCCTCCGACGAGTCTCCCTCCTCGGACCCGGATCTCTTCGCGGAGGTGCAGGCGGGCGTGCGCCGGCACTGTCCGGGCATGATCGTGCAGTTCTCCACCGGGGGGCGCGGGCGCGATCCGGCCGCGCGCGGCCTGCCGCTGCGGCTGCGGCCGGACATGGCCTCGCTCTCGACGGGCTCGGTCAACTTTCCCACCATCGTCTACGAGAACCCCGCCGCGCTCGTCTCGGAGCTGGCCTGCGGCATGCGGGCCAACGGCGTGCGACCGGAGATCGAGATCTTCGATCTGTCCCACTTGCACGGTGCGCGCCGGCTCCTCGACGAGGGGCTGATCGACGACCACCCGCACGTGCAGGTCGTGATGGGCGTGAGGAACGCCCTGCCGGCCGAGCCGCATCTCCTCGACATCCTGCTCGGCGAGGTGAAGCGGGTTCTGCCGAAGGCGACCTGGACCGCGGCCGGCATCGGCCGCCACCAGAGCGAGGTCATGGCCTGGGCCCTGGAGCGCGGCGCGGACGGGGTTCGCACGGGGCTCGAGGACAACATCCGGCTGTCGAGGACGGTTTTGGCCGACGGCAACGCCGACCTCGTGCGGGTCGCGGTCGGGATCTGCGAGCGCCACGGGGCGAGGCCCGCGACGCCCGCCGAGGCGCGAGCGATGCTCGGCCTTACGCCGTGACCGCCCGCTGCGGCCGGGCGCCGAGCGCCTCCTCCACCGTGCCGTCGCCGTCGAGATAGCCGTGGCGCTTGGGGTTCGGCATGATCAGCGAGGCCACGAACGAGATCGCGAGCATTCCGGCGACGTACCAGAAGAACGTGCCCTCCATGCCCTCGTTCTTGAACCATAGGGCCACGTACTCGGCCGTGCCGCCGAACAGCGAGTTGGCGACCGCGTAGGACAGCCCGACCCCCAGCGCCCGCACCTGCGTCGGGAACAGCTCGGCTTTCACGATGCCGCTGATGCCCGTGTAGAAGCTGATCGAGAGCATCCCCGTCATCACCAGGGCGAAGGCCAGCAGCGGGTCCGTCGTCTCGCCGATGGCCGTCATCAGGGGGACCACCAGCACCATGGTGAGGCCGGAGAACAGCAGCATGTTGGTCTTGCGGCCGATCCGGTCCGAGAGCCAGCCGAAGACGGGCTGCACGAGCATGTAGACGAAGAGGGCCGCCGTCATCGTTCGCGAGGCGGTCACCGTCTCGATATGCGCCGTGTTGACGAGGTATTTCTGCATGTAGGTGGTGAAGGTGTAGAAGCTCAACGACCCACCGGCCGTGTAGGCGAGCACCACGCAGAATGCCCGCCAGTGCCTGAACAGGGCGCTGATGGTGCCGGCCTCCTTGGATTCGAGGTTGTCCTTCGTGGCGGTCTCGGCGAGCGAGCGGCGCAGGAACAGGGCGACCACCGCCGCGAGCGCACCGATCACGAAGGGAATGCGCCAGCCCCCGCCCGTCAGCTGCTCGCGCGTCATCAGCGCCTGCAGCGTCACGAGCACGAGGGAGGCGAGCAGCTGCCCGCCGATCAGGGTGACGTACTGGAACGAGGCGTAGAAGCCGCGCTGGCCCCTGGTGGCGACCTCGCTCATGTAGGTGGCGCTGGTGCCGTACTCGCCGCCCACCGAGAGCCCCTGGATCATGCGCGCCAGCAGCAGGAAGACCGGTGCCAATGTGCCCACGGTCTCGTAGGTCGGCAGCACCGCGATCAAGAGCGAGCCGCC
>Ga0182229_1000008_pt1 | contig 52720 bp, 45 predicted proteins | sample G6R1MG_32_FD_129663 | JGI IMG/M metagenome (GOLD analysis project Ga0182229, IMG submission 129663) | Miscanthus phyllosphere microbial communities from Michigan, USA - G6R4_MAIN_07NOV2016_LD1 MG | ecosystem: Host-associated > Plants > Phyllosphere > Phylloplane/Leaf | place: USA: Michigan...
ATCACCCGCGCGCTGACCAACACCCTGCCGGGGAAGGCCCCGAACCTGTTCTTCCTCGACGTGCCCTCGCGCGACGCCGACGCCTTCACCGGGTTCCTCCAGGGCAAGGCACCGCAGGCCAAGCTCGAGCGGGTGCCGATGCTGCGCGGCCGCATCACGGCGCTGGACGGCGTGCCGGTGGAGCAGATCAAGCCGCCGGAGGACGCCGCCTGGGTGCTCGACGGCGACCGCGGCATCACCTACGCCGACGATCCTCCCGACGGCTCGGTCCTGGTCGAGGGCAGATGGTGGAGCGCGGAGGAAGGCGCCAAGCCGCTGGTCTCCTTCGACGCCGAACTCGGCCGCGCGCTGGGGCTGACGCTCGGGAGCAGCGTGACCGTCAACGTGCTCGGCCGCCCGCTGACCGCGACCATCGCCAACTTCCGCAAGGTCGAGTGGCGCTCGCTGGGCATCAACTTCGTGATGGTGTTCTCCCCCGGCACCTTCCGCGGGGCGCCCCATTCCGACCTCGCCACGCTGACCCTGCCACACGGGCCGGACGCCGCCCTTGAGGCGCGCGTGCTGCGCGACGCCGCCAAGCGCTTCCCCTCGGTCACCAGCGTGCGGGTCAAGGACGCCCTGGAGGCCGTCAACGACGTGGTCGGCAAGCTCGTGCTGGCGATCCGCGGTGCCAGCGGCGTGGCGATCCTGGCGAGCCTGTTCGTGCTGGCGGGCGCGCTCGCGGCCGGCCACCGCGCCCGGCTCTACGATGCCGTGGTGCTGAAGGTCCTCGGTGCCACCCGCGGACGGCTGATCAGGGCCTACGCGCTCGAATACGGGGCGCTGGGCCTCGCCACGGCGCTGTTCGGCCTGATCGCCGGGACGGCGGCGGGGTGGGTCGTGGTCGCCAAGGTCATGCGCCTCGACTTCGGTCTCGATCTGCGCGGGGCCCTCGTCGCGGCCGGGCTCGCCGTCGTGTTCGCCATCGGGGTGGGGCTCGCCGGCACATGGCGCATCCTCGGCCAGAAACCGGCCCCGTACCTGCGCGATCTGTGACACGCGGCTTTGCTTGGCCGGGCCTCAATGCAGTCGAGGATTAATTCCGGATGCGACTGATCAAGGTTTAATCCTTCGTAAACTTAAAAAAGGCCGGCCCGACACCGGGCTGGAATCGCTGCGGCAAGCTCGGCGGCCCTCTTGTTTACCGGGCACGGGCGGAACATATTTCCGTTCAAGGCGCTCTCGTGAGCGCCAGAGGTTGCGCGTGAGCCTCGTCCCCATCCCACGCTGAGAGCTTCCAAGGGAAACTCCCATGGCCTTCGAGAACAGTCCCTTCCGCAGCCCTGCCCAGGGGCAGGGTTACGCGGCGCCCCAGGTCGAGACCGACCAGGGCCTGCGCAGCTTCATGCTGGGCGTCTACAACAACATGGTCGTCGGCCTCGGGATCTCCGGTCTCGTGGCGCTCGGCCTGAACATGGCCGCCACCGCCACCAGCCAGACCGGCCGGTTGGCCCTGACCCCCTTCGGTCAGTTCCTCTACACCAGCCCGTTCAAGTGGGTGCTGATGCTAGCGCCCCTCGCCTTCATCTTCGTCTTCTCCTTCCGCATGGACCGGATGTCGGCGTCGTCCGCGCGCACGATGTTCTGGGCCTTCGCGGCGGTGATGGGCGCCTCGATGTCCACCCTGCTGCTCGTGTTCACGGGTGCCAGCGTGGTCAGGGTGTTCTTCATCACCTCGGCGACCTTCGCTGGCCTGAGCCTCTACGGCTACACCACGAAGCGCAGCCTGTCGGGCATGGGCTCGTTCCTGATCATGGGCCTGATCGGCATCATCATCGCCTCGATCGTGAACATCTTCCTCGCCTCCTCGGCGCTGCAGTTCGCGATCTCGGTGCTGGGCGTGCTGATCTTTGCGGGGCTCACCGCCTACGACACGCAGAAGCTCAAGGAGATGTATCTCTACAGCGGCTTCGACGCGGAAGGCGCGGCCAAGATGTCGATCAACGGTGCCCTGACGCTGTACCTGGACTTCATCAACATGTTCCAGTTCCTGCTGACCCTGCTCGGCGACCGCCGCTGAGCGTCAAGGCAGGGCCGAAACGAGAAAGCCCCGGCATCCGCCGGGGCTTTTTTGTCGGTCGCGCGGGCGCCGGTCGGCCGTCACACCGCCCGCAGCGGCGTCTCCAGCACGGCCAGCACGCGGGCGAGGTCGGTGCCGCGCTTCATCACCAGCCCGGTCGCCGCGACCACCGCGTAGGCGCCCTGCTTGCGCGCGAGCTTCGGATCCTTCTCGATCCGATAGAGCGGCATCTCCGAGGTGCGCCTGTAGATCGAGAACACCGCCTTGTCCCGGCGGAAATCCATCGCGTAGTCGCGCCACTCGCCCTCGGCCACGCGCCGGCCGTAGAGGTTGAAGATCGTGCGCAACTCGTGCCGGTCGAAGCTGATCTGGGGCGTGGACGGGGCGGTGGGAAACGGGATCACCTGCGGGCTGTCGCCCTTGGGTGATTCGGCATCGCTCCTCTGGCTCAAACGTCTCTCCGGTGTCGGGGCCGCCGGCGCGGCCGGTCCGGGAGAATGGCCCCGCCCGATTCCGCCCGCAAGGTGGTTGCCCCGGTAAAACACCTGCCACGATCCTGCCGCCGTATCGCCCCGACCCGGCCATGCCGATGGGCTCTACCTGTGGCCGAAACCTCGCTGGCTCGACGCCCCGAGGCGGTGGCCGCAACCCGTGCTCCCCAGCTCGCGGCCCTCGCCCCGGACCCGCGACGAGCCGGCGTCCAGAGGTTTCGAGACCCAAGGACTTCAGGCGGCCTCCTCGGAGTGCCGCCCTTTTTTCTTGAGCCGCGCTCCGGTTCCGGCGATGCACGAGCGCGATGACCGGCTCCGCCCCCCCCACCTTCGACGACGGCTTCCGCGACCGGCTCGCGGCGCTGATGGCGTGGCGGCGCGACGTGCGCCGCTTCCGGCCTGATCCGGTGGACGAGGAGATGCTCGCGGCCTGCCTCGCCTGCGCGGGCCTCGGGCCGTCGGTGGGCAACAGCCAGCCCTGGCGCTTCGTGCGCGTGGCCGATCCGGCGCGCCGGGGCGCCGTCGCCGACAGCTTCGCGCGCTGCAACGCGGCGGCGGCCGAGGCCTTCACGGACGCGCGCCGCGACCTCTACGCCAGCCTGAAGCTCGAGGGGTTGCGCGAGGCGCCGGTCCACCTCGCCGTGTTCTGCGACGAGGCCACGCCAGCCGGCCTGGGGCTCGGCCGGGCGACCATGCCCGAGATGCTGCGCTACTCGGCGGTGATCGCGGTGCACGGCTTCTGGCTCGCCGCCCGCGCCCGCGGGCTCGGGGTCGGCTGGGTCTCGATCCTGGAGCCGGGGGCGGTGACCGCCCTCCTCGACGTCCCCCCGGACTGGCGCCTGATCGCCTATCTCTGCGTCGGGTATCCCGTGGAGGAGCACGCCGATCCCGAGCTGATCCGCCACGGCTGGCAGAACCGCTCGCCCGAGGCCGCCCGCTTCATCGAGCGGTGAGAGGTTGCGGGAGTCTCAACCGAAACGCGCGGCTTCGCGGATGATCGGTAGTCTCCCATTAGCCCCTTGATCGGGTTTGCGTATTTCGCACCGGGTTAACCGCGCCGCTTACCGGAACGGCAAGCTCGGCCGTCGAATTGTTCCCCGCGAATGGTCACGCTTGAGCGGGGAAGTCCGATGCCGGGACGGTGGGTTTGGGGTCGGAGCGCGCTCTGTGCGCTCGCGATCTGCGCAGGAGGGGCGTCGGCCGGGGCCCGTGAAATCGTCCCGTTCCAGGGCGGCGTGATGCCGGGCTCGCTCGTGGTGCATACGGGGGAGCGCCGACTCTACCTCGTCAACGGCGACGGCACCGCGATCCGCTATCCCGTGGCCGTGGGCAAGCCGGGCAAGCAGTGGAGCGGGGTCACGGCCATCGACGGCAAGTACTACCAGCCCGACTGGTCGCCGCCGGCGGAGGTGAAGCGCGACAACCCGCGCCTGCCCGACCTCATCCGGGGCGGCTCGCCGCACAACCCGATGGGCGTCGCCGCGATGACCCTGCGCGGCGGTCAGTACGCGATCCACGGCACCAACCGGCCGTCCTCGATCGGCACCTTCGCCTCCTACGGCTGCATCCGGATGTACAACCAGGACATCGCCGACCTGTTCGAGCGGGTCGACGTGGGCACGCAGGTCTACGTGGTGCGCTGAACCGTGTGCCCCTCCGGTCGGAACCGGAGGGGCATCATGCCTCAGGCCGCAGGCGGCGACGTGGCCTCGATGGCGGTGAAGGTCTCCAGGATGCGGTAGGTGTGCTCGGCACCCGCCGGCACCAGCCAGGAATCGCCCGGCTCCAGGGGTACGGTCTCGCCGTCCAGAACCAGCTCGGCCCGGCCCGCGATCACGTATCCCACCGTCTCGTAGGGGCTGCGCCGGCCGGGCTTGTCGTCGGTCGCCGGCTCGTTGCGCCACATCCGCATCGCCACCTGCTTGCCGGCTGCCAGCGCCACCTCGCCGTGCTCGCCCTCGCTCGCCCCGCGGCTCGAAATCTTTGTCGCCATTCCGTCTCGGCCTCCCCGGCCCGTGTCTCGTCCGATGCGGGCCAACCGCAGCGGACTCACGGACGTTCCGAGACGAGCGGTTTTCCACCGTGATTCGGTGGCGGCGGACCCGCGAAAGGGTCAGAAGTCGACGGCGAGGCCCTTCACCTCCCAGTCCGTGTAGCGGACCGGTTCCAGGCCGCCGCGGCCCTTCCATTCCTTCCGCGCCGCGATGTCGGCGGCCCGCGCGTCGATGGCGGCACGACGCTCGGCGGCCTCGGCCAGCGCCCGCCGCGCGGCGGGGGACAGGTCGCGGCCGGGGATCTCGGTCGGGCTCGCGTCGGTCGGGGTCGCGTCGGTTCGCGTCACTTCGGTCCGAGTCACTTCGGTCATGGTGTTTCCTGTGATCCCGCTTGCATCGCGGCGCGCCGGGTGGGAGGGCCTTGGCCAGGGCCGCCCACGGTCCGCGTATCCGGAGAGAAGTGGCATTCATGGCGACCCACCGCAACGAGCCGGCGCGAGGGGAGGCGCGAGGGGAGGCGCAGGAATCCCCGATCGATCGGCTCACCGCGGGGCTCGCCGCCCGTCAGGTGGCGCAGCGCGCCGTGGCCGACCTGCTCGGCCAGAACCGCGCCCTGGCGCTGGAGGACGCGCTGACCCAGGCCGGCCGCCATGCCGGGCTCGATCCCGCCGACACCGCCCTCGCCCGCGCCATCGCCACCGCGACCTTCCGCCGCCTCGGCTTCCTGCGCGCCGCGCTCGCCGCGCGCATGACGCAGGGGCTGCCCGACGACCCGCGCCTCGTGGCGCTGCTCGCCACCGGCGCCGCCCAGATCCTCGACCTCAACGTGCCGGACCACGCCGCCGTCGACGTGTCGGTGCGCCTCGCCAAGGCCGACCCGCAGCTGCGCCATCTCGCGAGCCTCGTGAACGCGGTGCTGCGGCGGGTGGCGCGCGAGCGCGACGCGATCCGCGCGGACGAGGCCGATCCGCTCGCCCGCAACACGCCCCCCTGGCTGCGCGAGCGCTGGGTCGCGGCCTACGGCGAGGCGGCGGCGCGCGCCGTCGCGGCGGCCCATCTCGAGGGCGCCGCCGTCGATCTCACCGTGCCGAAGGACGCAGGCGCCTGGGCCGGGACGCTGGGCGGGATCGCGCTCGATCTCGGCAGCGTGCGGCTCACCGACGTCCGCTCCCCCGTCTCCGAACTGCCGGGCTACGCGGACGGCGCATGGTGGGTGCAGGACGCCGCCGCGGCGCTCCCCGCGCGCCTGCTCGGGGTGAGCGCGGGCGAGCGCGTCGCCGACCTCTGCGCGGCGCCGGGCGGCAAGACCGCGCAGCTCGCCGCCATGGGAGCGCAGGTGATGGCCGTGGACCGCTCCAAGTCCCGGCTCGAACGCCTGACCCGCAACCTCGCGCGCCTCGGCCTCTCGGCCGAGATCCGCATCATCGACGCCCTCGACCTGCCCGGAGACGGCACCTACGACGCGGTGCTGCTCGACGCGCCCTGCTCGGCCACCGGCACCCTGCGCCGCCATCCCGACGTCGCCTGGACCAAGGACCACACGGACGTCGCCCGGCTCGCCGGCCTGCAATCGCGCCTGCTCGACAAGGCCGCGCGCCTCGTGAAGCCGGGCGGGCGACTGGTCTACTGCACCTGCTCCCTCGAACCCGAGGAGGGCGAGGCCCAGATCGCCCGGTTCCTCGCCCGCCATCCCGACTACAGGCGCGTGCCGATCGCGGCGGCGGAGATCGGGGGGCACGCCGAGCTGATCGACGCCGACGGCGACCTGCGCACCCTGCCCTGCCACCTTGCGGACGAGGCCCCCGCCCGCCGGGGCGGCCTCGACGGGTTCTTCGCGAGCCGGCTGAGGCGGGCGGAGGCCACGGCGCAGGACACAGCGTTAGCGGAGGGTTAAGGGGCTGGGTCTAGCCTGATCATCCGGGAGTCCGCGACGGACCCGGTTCGTGTGCACCGGGAGAGGACACCGCGTGGGTTGGGGGCCGGAAGGCTGGCAAGTGTATCGGCTGGTCGGGCGGGAACTGGCGCGCACGGTCCGCGGCGCCGCCGCGCGCCTCACCGCCCCGCCCGACATCCTGGCGCGCGCCAAGGTCACGGCGCTCGTCATCGCGCCGCACGACCTGCGCACCAGCGACCCCACCTTCGCCGACGACATCTATTCCGGCCTGTTCGTCTTCGCCGGCCGCTCCCTGGTGGTGAGCGGGCGCTCGCCCTTCGACTACGACCCGCCGTCGCCCGAATGGGCGGAGATCCTCTACGGCTTCGGCTGGCTGCGCCATCTGCGCGCCGCCGACACGGCGCTGGCGCGGGCCAACGCCCGCGCCTTCGTCTCGGATTTCCTGAGCGGGCGCGGCCATCCCCAGCTCGCCCGCCCGGTGCCGGTGGCGGCCCGGCGCCTGATCGCCTTCCTGTGCCAGTCGCCCCTCGTGCTGGAGGGGGCCGACCACGCCTTCTACCACGCCTTCCTGCGCGCCATCGGCCGCGGCGCGCGCGACCTGGAGCATTCCCTGCGCCGGGGCGTCGCGCCGCAATCGCGCCTGCTGGCGGCGGTGGCGCTCTGCTACGCCGGTCTCTGCTGCGAGGGGCTGGAGGCGATCCTGCGGCGTTCGACCCGGATCCTCTCGCGGGAACTCGACCGGCAGGTGCTGCCGGACGGCGGGCATCGCAGCCGCGATCCGCGCTTCGTCATGGAGCTGCTGCTCGACCTGCTGCCCCTGCGCCAGAGCTTCCTCAGCCGCAGCGTCGACCCGCCCGAGGCGCTGCTGCGGGCCATCGACCGGATGCTGCCGCTGCTGCGCCTGCTGCGCCAGGGCGACGCCTCGCTGAGCCATTTCAACGGCATGGGCGCCACCGCCGCCGACCACCTCGCCACGCTGCTGGTCTACGACGGCGTCCAGGGCCAGCCGATGATGCGCGCGCCCGCCGCGGGCTACGAACGCCTGGAGGGCGGCGGCCTCGTCCTCGTGGCGGACGTGGGGGCGAGCCCGCCCCTGCCGTTCTCGGGGCGTGCCTCGGCGGGCTGTCTCTCCTTCGAGATGTCGAGCGGGACGCAGCGCCTCGTGGTGAACTGCGGCATGCCGGCGAGCGGGCCGGAGCTGCGCCGGATGGCCCGCAGCACCGCCGCCCATTCCACGGCGACGGTGGCCGACACCTCCTCCTGCCGCTTCCTGGGCGAGCGCGAGGGCTGGTGGGGGCGCCGCCTCGCCGCCGGCTGGCTGCTCGACCGGCGCGGCCCCGTGATCCTGCGCGGGCCCGGACCGGTGACCGTGGAGCGCCGCGGCGAGGGCGACACCCTGGTGCTGGCCGGGCGTCACGACGGCTATCTCGGCCCCTTCGGCGTGATCCATGAACGCCGCTGGCGGTTGCACGGGGCGCAGGGGCGCGTGGAGGGCGAGGACGCCTTCCTGCGCGAGGGGCGCGCCAAGGCCCGGCCGCACGAGGTCGCCGTGCGCTTCCACATCCACCCGACGGTGCGCCTGCGCGGCGAGGGCGGCGGACAGGTCGAGTTGACGACGGGACAGGGCGAGGTCTGGCGCTTCTCCGCGGAGGGTGCCGACGTCGCCATCGAGGAGAGCGTGTACTTCGCGGGCACGGTCGGCGCCCGCCGCACGGGACAGATCGCCCTCTATCTCACGCTCACCGAGGATGCCCGGGTGCGCTGGACCTTCGCGCGGCGTGAGCCGTGAGGGGATGCTGGCCGGGCCGTCCGCATCCGTGCTACCGCGCCGCACCACCTTCGATCCCCCGACCGGACCTCGTCTCACCATGTCGCGCGACCAGATGCGGGTGACCCGCGCCCTCCTCTCCGTCTCCGACAAGACCGGACTGGTCGATTTCGCCCGGGCCCTGTCCGAGCGGGGCATCGATCTCGTCTCCACCGGCGGCACGCACCGGACCCTCACCGAGGCCGGCCTCGCCGTGACCGAGGTCGCCGACATCACCGCCTTCCCGGAGATGATGGACGGGCGCGTGAAGACCCTGCATCCGGCGGTCCACGGCGGCCTGCTCGCGGTGCGCGACAACCCGGAGCATCAGGCCGCGCTCGCCGCCCACGGCATCCGCGCCATCGACCTGCTCGTGGTCAACCTCTACCCCTTCGAGGCGACGTTGGCTCAGGGGAGCCCCTATCGAGACTGCGTCGAGACCATCGATGTGGGCGGCCCGGCGATGATCCGCGCGGCGGCCAAGAACCACGCCGACGTGGCGGTGGTGGTGGATGTCGCCGACTACGCCGACATCCTGGCCGAACTCGGTCTCCATGAGGGCACGCTGGGGACCGCCACCCGGCGGCGCCTCGCCCAGAAGGCGTTTTCGCGCACGGCGTCCTACGATGCGGCCATCGCGAACTGGCTCGCCGGCGAGATCGGGCTCACCGAGGCGCCGGCCTTCCGGGCGCTCGGCGGCAGCCTGGGGCAGACCCTGCGCTACGGCGAGAACCCTCACCAGTCGGCGGCCTTCTACCGCCTGCCCGGCAGCCTCCGTCCCGGCGTCGCGGGTGCGCGCCAGATCCAGGGCAAGGCGCTGTCCTACAACAACCTGAACGACACCGACGCGGCCTACGAGTGCGTCGCCGAGTTCGATTCCACCCGCACGGCGGCCGTCGTGATCGTCAAGCACGCCAACCCCTGCGGCGTGGCGGAAGGCGCGAGCCTGCTCGACGCCTACGAGCGGGCGCTGGCCTGCGACCCGACCTCGGCCTTCGGCGGCATCGTCGCCCTCAACCGCACGCTCGACGCGCAAGCCGCGCGCAGGATCGTCGAGATCTTCACCGAGGTGATCATCGCCCCGGACGCCACCGAGGAGGCCATGGCCATCGTCGGCGCCAAGACGAACCTGCGCCTGCTGCTGGCCGGCAGCCTGCCCGACCCGCGGGCCGGGGGCGAGACCGTGCGCACCCTCTCCGGCGGCTTCCTCGTCCAGGGTCGCGACGCCTCGGTCGTCGACGACATGACGCTGCGCGTGGTGACGCGACGCCAACCGACACAGGCCGAACTCGCCGACATGCGCTTCGCCTATCGGGTGGCCAAGCACGTCAAGTCGAACGCCATCGTCTACGCGCGGGGGGGCGCCACGGTGGGCATCGGGGCCGGGCAGATGTCGCGGGTGGATTCCTCCCGCGTCGCCGCCTGGAAGGCGGCGGAGGGCGCCGCGCGCGTCGGCGCCGCGGACAGCCTCGCCAAGGGCTCGGTGGTGGCCTCCGACGCCTTCTTCCCCTTCGCCGACGGCCTGCTCGCGGCGGCCGAGGCCGGCGCCACCGCCGTGATCCAGCCCGGCGGCTCACTGCGCGACGACGAGGTGATCCGCGCCGCCGACGAGGCCGGCCTCGCCATGGTGTTCACAGGGTTGCGCCACTTCCGGCATTAGGGGCGCAAGGCCGGGGACGTCAGTCCCGCACGCGGAAACCGGTGGCGTCCACCGGCTCGGCGGGCTCCACCGTCACGTCGTCCACCCGCGCGGCGGTCGGCCCGTGCCGGCATTCGGCGAGAAGCGTCTCCACCGCCTCGACGGGCCCCGAGACCACCGCCTCCACCGCGCCGTCCGCCCGGTTGCGCACCCAGCCGGACAGGCCCAGCGCCCGCGCGCGGTCCCGCGTCCAGGCGCGGTAGAACACGCCCTGGACGCGGCCCACGATCACGACGTGGACGGATCTGGTCTCGCTCACGATCCTGCTCCCGGATGATCGCCGTCGCGGGTGAGATAGGGCCGGTCGCGGGCCCCGTCAGCGCATCGCCGGATCAGGCCCGGACCCGGCGCAGCCAGCCGCGCAGTTCCTGGCAGTAGGGGCCGGGCAGCTGGGCGGCCTCGGCCGCGGCGAGCACGTCTTCCAGATAGCCCGGACGGGGCATGCCGGCGGCCACGCTGCGGCCGAGATAGATCAGCGCCCGCTTGATCCCGGCCTCCGTCGTCACGGGCTGCGAGGCCTTCACGTAGAGCCCGCTCGCCACGCCCTCGTAGCGGTCGAGCGCCGGCACGTCGGCGAGCGACAAGTCCCACAGCACGCCCCAGACCGTCCCCGTCGGCGCCCGCACCACCGAGGCGTAGCCCTCCTTCATGATGATGAAGCGGTGCCGGTTCAGCCGGCCCCGCCCGATCAGGCGCGAGGCCGGACAGCGCAGGGCCATGGCGGCGGCGTCCATGTTGGCGCCGTAGGCGAAGTAGAGCGGCATGGTGTGCGGGAGCGTGCGGTGGGCTCGTGGGCGCGGGCCTATTCGCCCTTGGCCTGCCGTTCACGCGCGACGGCCCGTCTGACCGCGCGCTCGTTGGCGAGCATGGCCGGGTCCGCCGCGGTCAGAACGAAACCCGGGATCACGAACGTGACGAAGATTTCCCCCGAACTCACGACCCGAGACTCCGAAGCACCCGTCTTGCCACCCAATGTAGGACGGCCCCCGCGCCGAACCAAATCAGCGCGAAACCCGCCGTGCCCAGGCTCGGCTTCGGTGCGGTGGCCACGCCGAAGCTGATCGCCGTCGGCGGCGTCGCCCCGCCGATGACAATGAAGGCCACGGCGACATTATATCAGGCCCGTCGCGAGCAGCCTTGTCTGCTCGTCGTGGATCGGATCGGACACCGATCCGCCCGAACGGACCGCGTCAGGCGAATTCGAGGATCACCGCGTCCACGGCGAGGCTGTCGCCCTCCTTCGCCAGGATCTTGGCGACGGTGGCGTCGCGCTCGGCGCGCAGCACGTTCTCCATCTTCATCGCCTCGACGATGGCGAGCGACTCGCCGGTCTTCACCTCCTGGCCCTCGGTGACCAGGATCTGTTTCACGAGGCCCGGCATCGGGCAGAGCACCTGCTTGCCCGAGCCCGCATCCTCCTTCACGGGCATCAGCGCGGCGAGTTCGGCCTCGCGCCGGGTGAAGACGCGGGCCTGGGCGGCCGCGCCCCCGTGCTGCAGGAAGACGCCGTTCAGGAGGCTGCGCACCTGGATGGCGACGCTCTCGGCCCCCACCGTGCCCTGCCAGACCGGCTCGCCCGGACGCCAGTCGCTGCGCACCGGGATCAGGGCGCCGGCCGAATCCGTCACCACGAGGTCGTTGCCGATGGTGTCGACGGTGACCTCGTAGGTCTCGCCCGCCAGCACCACGACGCGCTCGCGCTCGAACTGCAGCAGGTCCGGATCGCGCATCTGGCCGGAGATGCCGCGCTTGCGCGTGTTGAGCTTGTGGTCGATCGCCGCCGCCACCGCCGCGAGGCGCAGCGCGACCTCGCCCGCGGGCTCCGGCGCCGAGAACCCCTCCGGGAATTCCTCCGCGATGAAGCCGGTGGAGAGGTTGCCCTCGCGCCAGCGCGGATGGGCCATCAGGGTCGCGAGGAACGGGATGTTGTGGCGGATGCCGTCGATGGCGAAGGCGTCGAGCGCGTGCCCCTGCGCCTCGATCGCCTCGAGGCGGGTCGGCGCCCAGGTCACGAGCTTGGCGATCATCGGATCGTAGTGGATCGCGATCTCGCCGCCCTCCTCCACGCCGGTGTCGTTGCGCACGATCGCGGAGCCGAACTGGCCCTCCGCGGGCGGCAGGTAGGTGGTGAGCCGGCCGATGGAGGGCAGGAAGTTGCGGGTCGGGTCCTCGGCGTAGACGCGGCTCTCCACCGCCCAGCCGTCGAGTTTTACGTCGTTCTGCGTCAACGGCAGGTGCTCTCCGGCAGCGACCCGGATCATCAGCTCGACCAGATCGAGGCCGGTGATCATCTCGGTGACCGGATGCTCCACCTGGAGGCGGGTGTTCATCTCCAGGAAGTAGAACGACTTGTCCTGGCCGGCCACGAACTCGACGGTGCCGGCGGAATCGTAGTCGACGGCACGCGCGAGAGCGACCGCCTGCTCGCCCATTTTGCGGCGGGTCTCCTCGTCCAGCAGCGGCGACGGGGCTTCCTCGATGACCTTCTGGTTGCGGCGCTGGATCGAGCACTCGCGTTCGCCGAGGTAGACCACGTTGCCGTGCTTGTCGCCGATCACCTGGATCTCGATGTGGCGCGGATCGGTGATGAACTTCTCGATGAAGACGCGGTCGTCGCCGAAGGAGGACGAGGCCTCGGACTTGGCGCGGGCGAAGCCCTCGGCGACCTCGGCCGAGGCGTGGGCGATGCGCATGCCCTTGCCGCCGCCGCCGGCGGACGCCTTGATCATCACGGGGTAGCCGATCTCGTCGGCGATGGTGACCGCGTGCTCGGGGCTCTCGATCACGCCGAGGAAGCCCGGCACGGTGGAGACGTTGGCGGCGGCGGCCGCCTTCTTCGATTCGATCTTGTCGCCCATGGCGGCGATGGCCCCCGGATTGGGGCCGATGAAGACGATGCCGGCCTCGGCCAGCGCACGGGGGAAGGATTCGCGCTCCGACAGGAAGCCGTAGCCCGGATGCACGGCCTGGGCGCCGGTCTGGCGGCAGGCGTCGATGATCCTGTCGGCGAGCAGATAGGACTGCGCCGCCGCGGCCGGGCCGATATGCACCGCCTCGTCGGCCATGGCGACGTGGACGGCGTCGCGGTCGGCATCCGAGTAGACCGCCACGGTCTTGATGCCCATCCTGCGCGCGGTCTTGATGATCCGGCAGGCGATCTCGCCGCGGTTGGCAATCAGGATCTTCTCGAACATCGCGCGCCGCACTCGTCTTGGAGAAGTGTCGTCCGGAGGTGTGTGACCGGGCACCGCAACGATGCCGGACTGCCTCCCGATAAAGCAGTTGCGCGGTGGACGGAAGCTATGCCGGACCCACCGGCAAAATGAATACAATCCTGTTGGAACCAGCCCGTGCGAACCTGCCCGGTCAGGCGGCGAGGGCGAAGCGGGGGCGGGCGGGGGTTGCGGGTTCGCGGGCCCAGCGGTTCGCCTGCAGGGCGAAGGCGACCAGGCGCTCGTCGCTCGCCTGGGCCTCGCGCACGATCTCGAAGGCGATCCGCGCGCCCGTCGGGGTGGGGCCGGTGCCGTTGCCGATGGTGGCCGCGAGCCAGGCCGCCGTCTCGTGGGTGATGGATCCGGTCGGACGCTCGCCCCACACGGCGAAATCGACGACGAGGGAGACGAGAAGGTCGGCAAACGCCGGGTCCGCGTTCGGGACGGCGCGGTCCAGCGCGATCAGCAGGTCGGCCTCGTCGCGGGTCGAGACGCCGTCGCCCAGCAGGTCCCGTCCGAGGACGCGCACGTCGTCCCGACCGATGCGGCCGGTGGAGGCGATACGGTTGCAGAAGTGTTGAAGAGAAACGTTGCTCATGTCTTGATCTCCTGCCGGCCGTTGCTTGGGACGGACTGTGTCCCGGTGTGTCTCCACTATGGCGGGAGGGATCGTCTTCGGAGGTTAACGCGCAAATCTGAACCCGCGTTCAGGTTAAAGCGCACTCACGAATGAGGCTTTCGGAAAGCTTAGCCGAGAACGCGCTCCGCCGAAGTGGGCGCCGGTTCGGCGAGAAGAGCGCGCGGCAATACCAGGACCCGGGGACGGACCTGGCCCGATGGAGTCGGGTCCGTCCCCGGGCCGTTCACCGCACCACCACCGTGGAGCCGATCGGCACGCGCTCGTAGAGATCCATCACGTCCTCGTTGAGCATGCGGATGCAGCCCGACGACACCGCCTGCCCGATCTTCTCGGGCTCGTTGGTGCCGTGGATGCGAAACAGCGTGTCCTTGCGGTTCTGCGCGAGGTAGAGCGCCCGGGCGCCGATCGGGCTGGTGGGACCGCCCTCCAGCCGCGCCGGCAGGTCGGGCCGGCGGGCGATCATCTCGGGCGGGGGGTTCCAGTCGGGCCATTCGAGCTTGCGGTCGACCTCCGCCGTGCCGGACCACGCCATGCCGGCCTTGCCCACCGACACGGGATAGCGCACCGCCCTGCCCTCCGGCAGGACGAAGTAGAGCCGCCGCTCCTTGGCGGAGACGATCACCGTGCCGGGCGCCTCGCGGCCGGTGAAGGGCACGGTGGTGCGGGCCATCTTCGGATCGACCTCGACCTGCGGGGCGAGCTTCATCCACTCCCGGTCGCGCTCCGGCCCGGTGAGGACGGCCGGCGTGGCGGCGACCTGGACGGGCGGCGCCGTCCGGGCCGTCTGCCCCTGGCAGGCCGCGAGGGGGAGTGCGCCGGCAAGCACGAGGATGAGGGGTCGCATGGCGGTGGCTGCCCGGGAGGTCGGCTCGTCCCGCCGCGGATCTTCGCGTCAGGGTTGAGGAAGCGTTGCCGAGCTTAAGGCCGGATGGTCCCGGGGTGGAGCGGTGGCGGCGGAACCGCGGCGCAATCGCCGGGCTTGTTGCGCGAGGGATACAGGCGTCTAAGCCTGAGCGTGTCCCACGAGGCTCCCGCCGGTCGGGAGTGTCCGTGAGGAGCACCGACAAACGGCTCGGGAGGAACCTGCGTGACGACGTTGTACGTGAGCCACCCGTCGGCCCTCGACCACGCCGTGCCGGTCGGCCATCCCGAACGGCCCTCCCGCATCCAGGCGGTCGAGCGTGCGCTGGAGAACGAGCGCTTCGCCGCGCTGATCCGCGGGCTGGCGCCCAGGGCCGAGCTGTCGCTGGCGGAACTCGCGCACTCCGCCTCCTACGTCGAGGCGATCGCGGCGGCCGTCCCGCGGGAGGGATCCGTCCAGATCGATGCGGACACGACGCTGTCGCCGCGCACCCTCGACGCGGTGCTGCACGCCGTCGGCGGGGCGACCCACGCGGTCGAGGCGGTGATGCGGGGCGAGTGCGCCAACGCCTTCGTGGCCATGCGCCCCCCCGGCCATCATGCCGAGCGGGAGCGCGCCATGGGCTTCTGCCTGTTCAACACGGCGGCCATCGCCGTGCGCCATGCCCGCAAGGCCTTCGGCGCCACCCGCGTGGCGCTGGTGGACTGGGACGTCCATCACGGCAACGGCTCGCAGGACATCTTCTGGGACGACTCGGACGTGCTCTACGCCTCGACCCATCAGATGCCGCTGTTTCCGGGCACGGGGGCGGCGAGCGAGCGGGGCAACCACGACACCATCGTCAACGTGCCGCTGCGGGCCTACGACGACGGACCCCTGTTCCGGGAGGTGTTCGAGGCGGGCATCCTGCGCCGGGTCGAGGCGTTCGCGCCGGACGTGATCGTGATCTCGGCGGGCTTCGACGCCCACCATCTCGATCCGCTGGCCAACCTGCGCCTCGACGAGTCGGATTTCGGCTGGGCCACGCGACGGCTGATGGAGGTCGCCGACCGGCACGCGGGCGGTCGCGTCGTCTCGATCCTGGAGGGGGGCTACGACCTCGACGGCCTGAGCCGCTCGGTCGCGGCCCATGTCGACGCGCTGATGGGGCGCTGAGCCAGCCCTCGGGCGCATCGGCCCTGTCGACGAGCCGGCCGTCCCCTCCGGGCCGATGCGCTACTGCTCCGGCGTCGCGCTCACGGCGGCGTCGCCGCCTCCGGCCCCGAACAGCTTGCGCAGGAAGCCGGGCGCCACGGCGGAGAGCGGGTTGACGTTGACGTTCGGCTTGGCGATCGGGCCGGACACGTTGAAGTTGACCGCGAACAGTCCCTCGTTGCGCCCGCCCGCCAGGAGCGGGCCGAACAGCGGCACGTGCGCCACCACGTTGTTCAGGCCGTAGAGGGGCACGAAGGTGCCGTCGATGTTGGTGGTGCCCCTGGCCGTATCGAGCCAGCCGCCGAGGGTGAAGCCGAGCGCCGCGTTCGAGATCGCCGCGTCGGAGAAGCTCATGCGCGCGCCGGCGCGGGTGAAGTTCGCCCGCATCCGGTCGAAGGTGACCTCGCCGCCCTCCCCCTGCACCACGCGCCGGCGACCGCGGGCGTCGACGACCTCGCTGGTGGCGGGGCCCTGCGCCATGATGCTCGACAGGGCCGGCTCGTTGCGCAGGGTGAAGTCGCGGATCTGCACGACGCCCGGCTGCGGCCCGTCGTTGAGGGCGATGCTGAGCGCCAGCCGGCCCCCGACCATCCGCTTGTAGATGTCGAGGAAGCGCAGGGTCGCGCCGGAATCGGCGGATTCGAGGGCGAGCGTCGGCGCGCCGCGCTCCCCCTTGGCGACCGTGGCCGTGAAGGGGGCGGCCCCGAATCGGCCGCGGAACTGCGCCGCGCGCACGTCGCCGCCCCTGGTGTTCAGCTTCAGGCTCGCGCCGGTGATGTTCTCGCCGTTGTAGCCGGTCAGGATGCTGAGGTTGACGTCCGCGTCGACGTCGCGACCGCCGTCCTTGCCGGACTTCGTCTCCGGGCCGGTCAGCGATTTCAGGAAGGGCCGTGCGTCGGCCACCGCTCCCTTCACCGACACCCGGTACCCGTTGCCCGAGCGCTCCAGGGCGACGCGCATGTCGTCGCCGGGCGAGAGCTTGAGGGCGGTCAGGTCGGCCCGCTCGAACGCACCCTCGGCGGAGAGGGTGGCGCTGCCGCGGAGCTGGACGGGCGCCGCGTCGAGGCTGATGTCGCGCAGTTCCATGGCGCCGCCCGCCCCCTCGGTCAGGGTGAGGGCGAGCCGTCCGGGCTTGCCCGCGGGCTTGCTCCAGCCCGGGATCAGGCCGTCGATGCCGGCTTTGGCGAGGTCGGCCTCGACCTTGATCGGCGCCTTGCCGGGGCCGGACCGGCCGATCGCCATGACGAAGCGCGCGGGAATCGTGCCCGTGATCTGGGGCGCGACGGGCAGCCCCTTCCGGGCCCGGAAGGCGTCGTCCACGGCGAGGGTGACCTGCGCCTCGCCGGGACTGCCGGGCTTGGCCTGCTTCAGGTCGATCGTCACGGGGGCGCCGAGCACCCGGCCGTCGCCCTTCAGGGCGAAGCCCGCGCGGTCGTAGGACAGCGTGAACCGGCCCGCCTCGAAGCGCTCCTTGCCGAAGGCCTTGTCCATCGACATCTCGGAGAGGTTGCCGGACAGCGTCACGGGGATATCGACGAGGTCGGCCACCTGCTTGAGGTTGAGCGGGAAGTCCACGCGCAGGTCCGCATGGCCCTTGACCGCGGCGGGGTCGATGTCGGCGCCGGTCAATCCGCGAAACATCTTGGTGTCGAGCAGGGCGGCGAGCGCGTCGGCCCCGCCGGTCAAGCGCAGGCCGATCTGCGCCATGACCTTGTCCGGCTGCGGGTCCCGGATCACGAAGGAGCCGTCGCTCACGGCCAGCACCCGGTCGGCCATGCGCAGGTCGGCCGTCGCCCCCCGGATCGTGGTGGTGCGCCCGGTGATGGTGCCGGCGACCCGCCCGCGGCTCAGCGGGGGAGCGTCCGGCGAGACCGTGAGGCCGGCATCCGAGACCGCGAAGGCGATGCGCAGCGCGCCGTCCGGCATCGGCTCGCCCTTGGTGGCGGCGGCGAGTTCCGCCCCGCTCATGTCCACGACGATGTCGGCCGAGTCCACGCGCCCGCCGCGCAGGAAGTCGATGAGGTAGTTGCGCACCGCCGGCGCCACGTGCTCGGGCCAGAGCCGCAGGGCGGCGCGGCCCTCCGTGTCGCCCGCGGTGATGTGCAGGGTGAGGCCGTCGTCGTCGGCCGAGGTGCCGATGGTGCCGGTGATCCGGCCGTCGACGCCGCGGCCCTTGAGGGTGAAGTCGTCGATGCTGACCCCGCCGGCCCGGCCCGTCAGGCGGCCCTCGATCGCGTCGATCGTCACCGGGGCGTCCCCGCGCGAGGCGCCGCGCAGCACGGCGTCGCGCCCGCCGAAGGCGAAGGTCCAGAGGCTGTCGGCACCGGGCGGGCTCATGGCGAAGGCGCCCGTGAGATGCGCGCCGTTGCCGCCGCCGCGATAGTCGAGGGCGTCGAGGTTCAGGGCGCGGCGCGCCTCGTCCCAGCTCGTGCGGACCTCGACCGCCTCGACGGCGACCGGGTTGAAGTCCTTCTCCTCGATGAGCAGCGAGCCGTCGCCGGTGCGTAGCGTCGAGGCCATGGTCTCGATGCGCCCGTTCGTCAGCGCCACCTCGGCCCTCGCCGAGAGCTTGAGGTCGGTGGTCACCGGCAGCTTGGACTGACCCGAGAGCAGGAGCAGGTCGGTCACCGGCAGGTCGTCGAGGGTGATGGTCCCGTCGCGCTTGCCCCCGCCCGCCTCGTGCAGGTCGCCGCCGAAGCGCCACTCGCCGTGCGGACCGTCGATGCGCAGCTCGAACAGCCGGGCGTCGCGGGCGGCGTCGCGGCGGAACAGCCCGTTGACGCGCTCGAACACCGCCCGCTCGCGGTTGGCGTCGTCCATGAGCGTCAGGCGGCCGTTCGTGATGCGGGCACGGTCGAGGGCGCCGATCACGCCCGCCGAATCGAGCACGACCCCGAAGATCGAGGCCACGGCGGCCGAGATCGGCGAGACCGTCCCGCGCGCCGCCTCGACGCTGGGCAGGGTATGGGGATGGGCCGCGTCCGCCTGGGAGGGCGAGGACGCGGCGAAGGCGATCGAGCCGTCACCGTGCACGAGCGCCGTCATCTGCAGGTCGCGGAACTCGATGGAGCGCGGCTGCACCGAGAGGCGCAGCAGGCTCGCCGTATCGAGGCTGACCACGGCCTGGGGCGCGCGCACCACGAGCGCCCCGTCCGGGTTGAACACGTCGAGGCCGGCCACGTGCAGGGCCAGCGCGTTCTCGGAATCGAGTTCGAGAGCGCTGTCGCGCAGGTCCACGCGCCAGCCCGGACCGACGCTGCCCGCGATGGCCTCGGCCACGCGCGCCGACATGCCGTCGATCCGCACCGGACCCTGCGAGAGCCGCAGGACGGCGAGCCCCGCGCCGAGACCGAGCAGGGCCACGAGCCCGACGACGCTCCACAGGATCGGCCGCCGACGCCGCCGCGCCGCCCTCGCGGGCGCACCCGAGACGGCCTGCTGGAGTAGGGTCCTGGCCGTGTCCTGGTCCATCAATCCTTCGCCGCTGGATCCGATCGCCGGCCCGGGCTATCGGGCGGAGCGTCCACGGGGTTCGCGTCCTCGGGCGTGGTGTGCCTTACCCTGAACGGCGCCCATCTCGGCGGCACACGTCCCGAAGCATACCATCAATCGGCCGAAAGGAAGGCACGATGCCCCTCGTTACGGGTGATTCCGCTCCCCCCTTCGCATTGCCCGGCGCGGGCGGCGAGACAATCGCCCTGGCGGCCCTGCGCGGTCACAAGGTCGTGCTCTACTTCTATCCGAAGGACGATACGAGCGGTTGTACCCTCGAGGCCCAGGGGTTCAACAGGTTGAACGAAGCTTTCGCCGCCGCCGACGCCACTGTCGTCGGCGTCTCGCCCGACAGCGTGAAGAGCCACGACAGGTTTCGCGCGAAGTACGGCCTCGCCTTCCCGCTCGCGTCCGACGAGGCCAAGTCGATGCTCGACGCCTACGGGGTGTGGGTCGAGAAGAGCATGTACGGGCGCAAGTATATGGGCGTGGAGCGCACCACCCTGCTGATCGACCGCGAGGGCCGGATCGCGCGGATCTGGCCGCGGGTGAAGGTGCCGGGTCACGTCGAGGAGGTCCTGGAGGCCGCCCGCGCCCTGCCCTGATAGCGGGCGTGTCGCGCAGGTCGCCTTCCGAGGCTCTGCGGGTCGTGAACGCACGGGGCTCCTCGTGAGGCTTCCTTAACCTCGATCGCGTGTTCTGGGCTCGACCAGACGTACGGTGCCCCCGTAATGCCCTCACCCTTCCGATCCGGCCCGGCCGCCGTCACCCCGCATCCGTCCCGGCCCCGATTCCCGGCCCGGACGATCCTCGTCGGGGCCGCGCTCGGGCTCTCGCTGAGCTGGGCCGCCGGGGCGACCTACTACCTCGTCTTCCACGACGAGGTGCTGGCCCGCTTCGTCTCGCAGCAGAGCGCGATGCAGTTCGGCTACGAGGAGCGCATCGGCGCCCTCCGGTCGCAGCTGGAGCGGGCCGCCTCGGACCGCTCGGCGGTGCGCGGCGGCATCGAGAGCCGGCTGGCGACGCTGGCCGAGCGGCAGGCGCTGATCGAGACGCGCCAGAGCCTGCTGGCGGGCCTCGGCGGTCGGATGCCCGACGCCGCCCTCCCCCCGGAGCCGGCGCCCGTCGCCGAGCCGCCCCGTTCGGCCAAGCCGTTCCCGACGCCCGACACGCCGGAACTGCGCATGCGCGGCGACGACCGCGCCGAGGCCGCAGCCCACCGGGCCGCGGCCCTGGAGCGGCGCCTCGACCGTCTGACCGAAAACCTGTTCCGCGCCGTCGGGAGCGTCGCCGGACGCGCCGCCGACAGTGCCGGGCGCTTCCGCGGGCTGATCCTCCAGGCCGGACTCGATCCCGCCCGGTTCCAGGGCCCGCGCGAGGCCGTGGGCGGCCCGCTGGTGCCGCTGGGCGCCGACGCGTTCGCCTCGAGCCTGGCCCAGGCGCAGCGCCAGGTCGAGGAGGAGACGCAGCTGCGCCGGGTGGTGGCCGCCCTGCCCTTCCGGCGACCGCTGCCGGGCGAGCCCGCGCTCACCAGCGCGTTCGGGGCCCGGCTCGATCCCTTCACCCGCGGCTACGCGCTGCACACCGGCCTCGACATGCGCGCCGAGACCGGTGCGCCGGCCCGCGCGACCGCGGCCGGGCGGGTCACCGCGGCGGAGTCGGCCGGGGGCTACGGCAACATGGTCGAGATCGACCACGGCGACGGCGTCGCCACGCGCTACGCGCATCTCTCGGGCTTCGCCGTGTCGCCGGGCCAGCGCGTCGAGCCGGGCGCCGTCATCGGCTATGTCGGCTCCACCGGCCGCTCCACCGGCAGCCACCTGCACTACGAGACCCGGATCGACGGCGAGCCCGTCGATCCGCAGCGCTTCCTCCGGGCCGGGGCCCAGCTTGACTTCGCCGATTGAGGAGCGTCAGTCGATGTCCTCGACGACCTCGGTCGCCCCGTACAGGCGCTGCGCCAGGGACGCCTCGATGAACGGGTCGATGGCGCCGTCGAGCACCTCCTCCGGATCGGTCGACTGGGTGCCGGTGCGGAGATCCTTCACGAGCTGGTAGGGCTGCAGCACGTAGCTCCGGATCTGGTGGCCCCAGCCGATGTCGGTCTTCGAGGCGGCTTCCGCGTTGGCCTTCTCCTCGCGCTTCTTCAGCTCGGCCTCGTAGAGCCGGGCGCGCAGCATGTTCCAGGCCGTGGCCCGGTTCTTGTGCTGCGAGCGCTCCTGCTGGCAGGCCACCACGATTCCGGTGGGGTTGTGGGTGATGCGCACCGCCGAATCGGTCGTGTTGACGTGCTGGCCGCCCGCGCCCGACGACCGGTAGGTGTCGATGCGGCAGTCCGATTCCTTGATCTCGATCTCGATCCGGTCGTCGATCACCGGATAGACCCACACGCTGGCGAAGCTCGTGTGCCGGCGCGCGTTGGAATCGTAGGGCGAGATCCGCACGAGCCGGTGCACGCCCGACTCGGTCTTGAGCCGGCCGTAGGCGTTGTGGCCCTTGATCAGGAGCGTGGCGCCCTTGATCCCGGCCTCCTCGCCGTCGGTCATCTCGACGATGTCGACCTTGAACTTCTTGCGCTCGGCCCAGCGCCCGTACATGCGCTGGAGCATGTTGGCCCAGTCCTGGCTCTCGGTGCCGCCCGCGCCCGCATGGACCTCGAGATAGGTGTCGAAGCCGTCGGCCTCGCCCGAGAGCAGCGTATCGACCTGGCGGGCGGCGGCCTCCTTCTCGACGGCCTTGATCAGGGCTTCGCCCTCGGTGACGGATCCCTCGTCACCCTCCATCTCGCCGAGTTCGATCAGCGTGGCGCCGTCCTCGAGATCGCTCTCCAGTTTGCGGATCGCGCTCGCCGCCTCGTCGAGCTGGGTGCGCTCGCGCATGACCTTCTGGGCGGCCTCGGCGTCGTTCCAGAGGTTCGGGTCCTCGGAGGCCGCATTCAGCTCCGCGAGGCGTTTGTCGACGGTATCCCAGTCAAAGATGCCTCCTCAGCAGTCCGATCGACTGCTTGGCGGCATCCGAGAGGTGCTCGATCTCGGCGCGCATCTAGGGGTGAAACTCGTGGGTGAGGGGACGTCGCCGCGGTGATAGCGGCTGGGTCCGGACCTGTAAATGCGGCCCGGACCCGGCGCCGTGCGCTCACGCGTGCCGGTCGCCCGCCTCCCGGAGGTGACGCAGGAACTCGGCCGCCTGGCGCCCGCGCACCACCGGATCCTCGCTGCCCCGGCGCATCACCACGCGGCCCGCGCGCACGACGATCTCGTCGCCGACCGGCATGGTCGGGGCGGCCCGGCCCGGACGGAAATCGGCGGCGATCCCCTGCGGACCTCCGTTGAGCCGGTCGATCCCGAGTTCGCAGCAGGCGGTGCGCAGGCGCGCCAGGGTGAACAACGCCTCGACGGAGTCCGGCGGCGCGCCGAAGCGGTCCTCGATCTCGTCGCGCAGCGCGTCGAGCTCCTCCGCCTCGCGCAGGCGCAGGAGCCGCGTGTAGAGGCTCAGGCGGATCTCCGGCTCGGGCACGTAGTCGGCCGGCACGCGCCCGGAGAGGCCGATGCGCACCTCCGGGTTCCAGTCGTCGACCGCCTCGCCCTTGGCCGCGCGCAGCGCCAGCTGAAGCAGGTGCTGGTAGAGCCCGAGCCCGATCAGCTTGACGTGGCCGGCCTGGGTGTCCCCGACGAGGTCGCCCGCGCCGCGCAGATCGAGATCGCGGGCGCTGATGGCGAAGCCCGCCCCGAGCCGGTCGAGGGCCTCCAGCGTCCGCAGCCGCTTCTCGGTGGCGGCGGAGAGCGGCTTCCGGGGATGGCCGAACAGGTAGGCGACCCCGCGCCGCTGGCCCCGCCCGACCCGACCGCGCAGCTGGTGCAGCTGCGACAGGCCGAACCGCTCCGCGTCCCAGACCAGCATGGTGTTGGCCTGGGGCACGTCGAGGCCGCTCTCGATGATGCTGGTGGCCAGCAGCACGTCGCCCTCTCCGTCGGCGAAGCCCACCATGGCCGCGTCCATCTCGGCGGGCTTCATCTCGCCGTGCGCGACCACCGTCCGCAGGTCCGGAACCAGGGTGCGCAGCCGCTCGGCCATCGGCGCGATGTCCTCGATGCGCGGGCAGACCACGAAGCTCTGGCCGCCCCGGCGGTGCTCGCGCGTCAGGGCCGCGCGCAGGGTCTCGGCCTCGAACGGCGCGATCACCGTGCGGATGGGCTGGCGCACGGCGGGCGGCGTCGCGATCACGCTGAGGCTCTGCAGTCCCACCATCGCGGCCTGGAGCGTGCGGGGGATCGGCGTCGCGCTCAAGGTCAGGATGTGCGCGCTGCCCGCCGCCTGACGCAGGGCCGCCTTGGTCCTGGCCCCGAAGCGCTGCTCCTCGTCGATGATGGCGAGCCCGAGATCGTGGAAGGCGACGCCGCGCCCGGCCAGCGCCTGGGTGCCGACGACGAGGCGGACCGAGCCGTCCGCCAGTCCCTGCTTGACGCGCTTGGCATCAGTGGGTGTCACCAGCCGCGATAGGTGCGCCACCTCGATGCCGAAGCGGGCGAACCGCCGCCGGAAGGTCTCGACGTGCTGGCGCACCAGCACGGTGGTCGGCGCCATCACGGCGACCTGCCGGCCGGCGAAGATCGCGGCGGCGGCGGCGCGCATCGCCACCTCCGTCTTGCCGAAGCCGACATCGCCGCAGACCAGACGGTCCATGGGCTGCTCGGCGGCGAGGTCGGCCAGGGTCTCGTCCACGGCCTGGGCCTGATCCCCCGTCAGGGGAAACCCGAAGCCCGCCGCGAACCGCTCCAGCTCGCTCTCAGGTGCCGCGATGCGCGGCGCCCTCGTGTTGCGGCGGTCCTCGGCCGCCGCCAGCAGGGTGCGGGCGGCCTTGGCCAGCGTCGCTTCCGCCTCCAGCCGGCGCCGGCCCCAGGTGCCGCCGTCGAGCCTGTCCAGGGACACGGCCTCGGTCTCCGAACCGTAGCGCCAGATCCGGTCGGCCTGGGTCACCGGCACCATCAGGACGGCCTCGTCGGCGAACCGCAGGCGCAGGGCATCCTCCTGCCCGTCCTGATCGCCCCGGATCGTCTCCAGCCCCTCGAACACGCACAGGCCGTGATCCCGGTCGATCGCCACGTCGCCGGTCCGCAGCTCGACCTCCCCGATCGGCAGCACGGCGGCCCGGTACGACGCGCTCGCGACCGACCCGCCGAACAGGTCGGCGGCGGCGATCACGGTCGCGCCGGCCTCCGGCACGCAAAAGCCCGCCTCGATCGGCGCCTCGATCGCCAGCACCTGCCCGGGCTCGGCCGCCGCGGCCTCGTCCCAGGCGTCGATCAGGCGGACGGTTCGCTCGGTGACCGCGGCCCCCTCGCGCACCAGGCGGCGCAGGGGGTGCTTGGGGCCGGCGAGCACGATGCGCTCCCCGGTCTTCGACCGCGCGCACAGAAACTTGGCGAAGGCGGCCTCGGGTCGGCGCTCGCGCACGAACGCGGGCACCTCGATGCTCTGCGACCCCTCGTCGGTGGCCTGGGCCAAACCGCGGTTCGCCACCAGCGCGGTCCAGTCCTCCGGCGTCAGGTAGAGATCGGCCGACGCATGGCCGCCCACACGCCCCGGGGCCATGCTCTCGCGTGCCTCGGCGATCTGCTCGAAGAAGGCGTCCGCGCGGTCCTGCGCGCCCGCCTCGACCACGAGGCGGGCCTCCGGCACATAGTCCAGCACGCCGGAGAGCGACTCGTAGAACTGCGAGAGCCGGTGTTCCTGGCCGGAAAACGGCTTGAGCGCGTGGCCCGAATCCGGCTCCAGGATGATCTCGGTGGCCGGATCGATCACCAGGGTGCCGACATCGGCGCGCGAGCGCTGCGAGACCGGATCGTAGGACCGGATCGCGGTGACGCGGCCGTTCTCGTGCTCGATGCGGCACGGCAGGGGGGCGGCTGCCGGGAACACGTCGACGGTCCGCCCGCGAACCGCGACCTCGCCGGGCTCGTCGACGCGGTCGTCCACGATGTAGCCCAGGCGCTGCAGCGACGTCGTCAGCGTCTCCGGATCGAGATCGTCGCCGACCCGCAGCTCGACATGCGCGGTGGCCCAGATCCGGGGTGGGGGCACCCGCTGCAGCAGGGCGGGCGCCGTCGTGAGCACGATGTGCGGCCACGCCGCCCGGTCGGTCAGCCAGCGCAGCACCCCCGTGCGCGCGCCCATCACACCGCGCGAGGGCGAGGCCCGGTCGAAGGGCAGACAGTCCCATTCGGGGTAGATCGCCACCGTACGGTCCGGCGCGAGCGCTCTCACGACCGCCGCGATGGCATCGAGACGCCGGGCGTCGCGGGCCACGTGCACCAGCGGCCGGGCCCCGTCCGCGAGCCCGAGCAGGGAGACCGCGAGCGCCCCCACCGGGATCAGCGGAGCGGCGACCGGATTGCGATCCCCGGCTCGGGTCTTCGACGCGGCCTTCGCCGTATCGGCCCCCGTCGCCTTGGCTCCCGTTGACTTGGGCCCCGTCGCCTTGGCTCCCGTCGCCTTGGCCTTGGCCTTGGCCTTGGCCTTCGCTTTCGCGGCCGTCTCATGCGCCGTCCTGGGCTTTGCCATCGATGGTCCGTCGTGATCGCCTGGGAAGCGGCTCCTGAGAACGCCGCGCGGCCCGTCGGGGTCCATCGCCGTCCCCGGTTTCAACAGGGTCCGACGGCGTCGTGCGAGGCGCACCATCCGCCCGGTCCACGCGCATCGCGGCTCCCGGACGGGACGCTCCACGCAGGACGAGGACAGAGTCGCGACGATCAGGCAGGCGGGCAGGACTGGATGAAGGTTCGACTGAGTTCGTGACGGCGAACAGCGAAAAATAATCCGGAATAAATGATTGATTTTTATATTGAATTCGCGTGCCTCAGCGGAACATGGTGTCCCTCCATGACGGTTTTATGACACTCAGTCTCATGAGACCTGTACGGCGTGCGACGTCCCGCACGCGAAGGATCGAGAGGACCCACCCATGATGCGAATCGTTCCCGTTCTGGCCGCCGGCGTCGCGCTCTGTGTTCTGGGCGGCGCGTCCGCGTCCGCGTCCCCGGCCCCGCTGCCCGGCCGCGTCGGGAGCGACATCGAGTGGCATCCCAGCACCCGGCACTGGGATCATCATTTCCACGCGCATCAGCATACGCGCGCCACGCCCTATCTCGCCGAGGCGGACGGGTACGGCCGCGAGCCCCTCCGCTACGGGCGACCCTCCGCCCGCCGTCCGGCCTGGACCGGCGCGGGCCCGGGTGCGCAGCGCAACTGAGCGGGCGCCGTCCATCCCGGCGATGCGCCGTCGGCCGGGGCGCGTCCGGGATATCACCGCGCGGGAACGCACTCTACGGCGCGCCGCGGGAGGGAGGCCATCGCGCGGCATTCGTGTCGGGGAGGCGCGCGGCCGGTCGTTCGGCGGAACCACGTCGGACCAAGATGGCGGAGGCGGGCCGTCAGCCCGCCCGGCGCCGCTCCCGCGTCCCCGGCGCGCCGGCGTGGTGGCGCGCGTCGTAGGCCCTGCGCGTGGGGGTGCCGTCCCCGCCCCGGCCCTCCCGGCTGCATCCGAAGCGAGGGGCGCCATCCGGCCGTAGAGGCGCGTCACCTCGAATCGCCTCGCTCGATCGGCGGAGGCGAGAGCCGTTTCAGGCTCAACCGATCTGTTCACGGGCATCGTGGCCGTGTCGTATGGACGGATCCGGTGATCGCTCCGCCCCGCGCGACCTCAACCGGTCAGGCTCCCCGCCTCGCATGCGAACGTCGAGACGAGGCGTGGCTTCGATCCCGTGCTGGACACGCGATCCCCTCCGCTCGGCGCGCGCGACGACAGGTCGAAACGCGGGAAGCCGAGTCGCCGGTGACCGAGGAACGGCTCATGTGGCCGGGCTCCCCACTCAAGATCCACACGAGGCGCGACGTCCTTGAACGACGGGTTTCGGTGAACGCCGCTCGGGTGTGAGGCCGACACCGACAGCCTTCGCAAGAGACATAGGTCGAGGATCGCCGCACCGGACCCACGCTCAAAGCTTGCCGGGCGACCCGGCGACGAACGCCGTGGACTATAGCGGGCAGGTCGATCGCGCCATTCGCGGCGATCGGGTTTGGCGACTGCCGAAATGGGAGTGGCGCACCCGACACGATTCGAACGTGTGACCTTTGCCTTCGGAGGGCAACGCTCTATCCAGCTGAGCTACGGGTGCTGACCGTGAGTGGTGAGTAGCCCAAGCTGCCCCTGCGTGCAACGGGGTTGGCCAAGCGCGCGTGCGCGATCGGATGAGGGCGAAGGCTCCTGCGGCAGAGGTCTCACGATCGAAGCGTGTCGGGTCGTGCCTGGGTGGCTTGCCTGTGAGGTGACCGAAGAGGGGCCCCAGGATCGGCACGAGCGGTTGCGTCGCTCGTGCGCCTTGCCGTCACGATCGCAAAACCGGTGGGCCCGCCGTGCGAGCGTAGGCCGGGCGCGGGCTCAGTCGCCGAAGCCTTCGAGCACGATCTTGCCCTTCGCCCGGCCGCTCTCGATCAGTGCGTGGGCGCGGGCGAGGTTCGCGGCGTCGATCGAACCGAGGGACTCGCTCAGCGTGCTGCGCAGCCGCCCCGCGTCGATCAGGCGGGAGACCTCCGTGAGGATCTCGTGCTGACGCTGCATGTCGGCCGTCCCGAACAGCGAGCGGGTGAACATCAGCTCCCAATGCAGCGACAGGCTCTTGGGCTTGAGCGGCATCACGTCGAGCGTCGCGGGGTCGTCGATCGGGCCGAGCCGTCCCTGCGGCGCCAGGAGCGCGACGAGTTCCGGAAGATGCGCCCCGGTCCCCGTCGTCGAGAACACGAAGCCCGGCGCTCCGAGACCGAGGGCGGCCACCTCGGCGGCCAGCGGCCGGGCATGATCGACCACGTGGTGGGCGCCGAGGTCCCGGCACCATTGCGCGGTTTCGGGGCGCGAGGCGGTGGCGATCACGGTGAGATCGGTGAGCTGGCGCGCGAGCTGGATCGCGATCGATCCGACCCCGCCCGCGCCGCCGACGATCAGCAGCGCGGATGCCGCGCCGGGCACGGGCTCTGCCACGTCGAGCCGGTCGAACAGCATCTCCCAGGCGGTCAGCGCGGTGAGCGGCAGCGCCGCCGCGGCGGCGAAGCCGAGACTGTCGGGTTTGCGCCCGACCAGGCGCTCGTCCACGCAGTGCAGCGCGGCGTTGCTGCCGGGCCGGTCGAGGGCCCCGGCGTAGAAGACCGCGTCGCCGGGCGCGAACAGGCGCGCCTCGGGTCCGACCGCGATCACGGTGCCCGCCGCATCCCAGCCGAGGATCTTCGGCTCGCAGGCCTGCGTGTAGGCGCCCTGACGCACCTTGGTGTCGATCGGGTTCACCGAGACGGCCCCCACCCGCACGAGCAGGTCGCGCCCCGTGGGGACGGGATCGGCGAAGGTCGTGTCGACGAGGGCACCGGCCGCGCCGATCGGGGAGCCCGCGGTGTAGGTGACGGCGCGCATGATGCTCTCGTGATGCTTGGGTTCGGGGACGCCTGCGGACGCACGGCTCTCGCACCGACGATATAGGCGGAACGCCGGGCCGCAGGACAGCACGGCGCCGGGCCGGGGCACGCGAAGCCGGCACGACGATCCCGCGATCCGGCGGGCCGATTGCGTCGCGATCCCCTCGCCGCCCCGCCCCACTCCGTCGCCGCGAGAATCAGGAGCGCCCATGCCGACGCATCACGAGAGCCCCGCGACTGCGGAAACCATGGTGCTCGGCTACTTCGACGCCGCCCTGCCGCCCGTTCTCACGATCGAGTCCGGCGACACCGTCACCCTGCATTCCTTCCCGGCGGGCGGGCGCGAATCCCTGCATCCCGACTCCTCACGGGTGCCGGCCGACCTCCTCGCCGCGCTGGACGCCTGCGTGCCCGGACCCGGCCCGCACTTCGTCACCGGCCCCGTGCATGTGCGGGGTGCCGAGCCCGGCGACGTGCTGCAGGTCGAGATCCTGGACCGACACCTCCGCCAGGACCGGGGCTTCGTGGCGATCCTGCCGCTGCCGGGCACGCTGCCCGACGAGTTCACCGACTACTAGACCATCCACCCCGACATCGACGTGGCCCGCGGCGTCTGCGTGCTGCCCTGGGGCACCGAGCTGCCCCTCGCGCCGTTCTTCGGCATCCTCGGCACCGCGCCCCCCGCGGCCTGGGGCCGGGTCGGCACGCCGGTGCCCCGCGGCTTCGGCGGCACCATGGACAACAAGGAACTGAAGGTCGGCTCGACCCTCTACCTGCCGGTCTACAACCCGGGAGCGGGCTTCTGCGCGGGCGACGGCCACGGCGTGCAGGGCGACGGCGAGGTCTGCATCACGGCCCTGGAGACCGGGCTCACCGGCACCTTCCGGCTCACCGTACGCAAGGACCTCGGCGACACGTGGCCGTTCGCAGAGACGCCCACCGACCTGATGTCCATCGGCCTGCACGAGAGCCTCGACGAGGCGATGCGCCAGGCGGTGCGCGAGATGGTCCGCCACGTCTGCGCCCGCACCGGGCTCACCCGCAACCAGGCCTACGTGCTGTGCTCGCTCGCGGGGAACCTGCGCATCACCCAGACGGTGGACGCCAACAAGGGCGTGCACATGCCGATGCCGAAGAGTGCCCTGTGAGACCGGTACCGCTCGATCATGGCGGAGCCGGATCCGCTTTTTTCGGAGGGATCGAACGGTCCGACGGGAACCGGGAGATCGCCGCGCTTCGAGGAATGACGGGAGGCACCTGCGGCAAAGGTCCCCCGGCCCTCCCGGCCGCGATCCCGAGCCGGTGCCAACGTGTCGCCCGCCGTTCGGGAGCCTCTCCGCCCGCCCGCCGTTGCCTCCCGTACGGTTCGGGAGGCTGACGACATCGTGGTGGGACGACGGAGCCTGCGCTGGCGCGACGACGATCCCGACACGCACGGGCCCAAGCCCGAGGCCGTGCCGGTCTGCCCGCTCTGCGAGCGGCCGATCCCGCGTCACGCCCGGCAGAGCCTCCACCATCTCACGCCGAAACTGAAGGGCGGCACGCACGGCGCGACCGTGAGGCTCCACCAGATCTGCCACTCGGCGATCCATGCCCGCTACAGCGAGGCCGAGATCGCCCGGCGGCTCGCCGACGTCGAGGCGCTCCGATCCGATCCCGAGATCGCCCGCTTCCTCGACTGGGTGCGGGGCAAGCCCGACGACTTCTACGTGCCGACCCGCCGGACGCGCGAGCGGCGCGGCGACGGGAAGGCCCGGCGCTGACCCGCGTCGCGTCCGTCTGCCGGGGCTCCCCATGAGCGGACGCCACGACGACGTCGCAGTCCTTGCCGGACCCCGGTCGAGCCCCCCAGATCAGACCCTTTTCGCCTCGCTCCCCATGAGACCCGCGTGCTCCGGATCGTCCTTCTCGTCTTCGTCGTCGTATTCCTGGCGCCGATCGCCGTCTCGGCCGCGCTCTACTTTCTCAGTAACGACGTCGCCGACTGGCGCTCGGCCGACCGGTCCAGTGCGGGCTTGCTGCCGCCCGCAGGGCGTCATCCCGAGGCCGCCGTGCGGGTGTTCTCGGCACGCACGGTGAGCTGGCGCGGCATCGTCGCGAGCCACAGCTGGATCGTCGTGAAGGGGGCGGGCGATCGGGCCTACCAGCGCTTCGACTACACGGCCTGGGGCCTGCCGATCTGGGTCGATCGCTTCGTGCCGGACGGGCGCTGGTTCGGCCGTGCGCCGGAGGTGGTCTTTGCCGCCGACGGTCCGGAGGCGGAGCGGATGCTGCCGCGCATCCGGGCCACGATCGCCGGCTACCGCTATGCCGGGATCGGCGATTACCGCCTGTGGCCCGGGCCGAACTCCAACACCTTCGTGGCGGCGGTCATGAACTCCGTCCCGGAGATGCGGGCGAGCCTGCCGGCGACGGCGATCGGCAGGGATTTCCCCTACGACGGTCGCTGGATCGGCCTCACGCCGTCCGGCACCGGCGTCCGGGTCAATCTCGGGGGCTACCTCGGGCTCACGGCGGGCTGGGCGGAGGGGGTCGAGGTCAACGTCCTCGGCGCGGTCGCCGGGGTCGATCTGCGCCGTCCCGGCCTCAAGCTGCCCGGTCTCGGTCGTATCGGCATCTGACGGGACAGGCCGGGGGCGTTCGGTCTAGGCGGCTACTCCGCCGTCTCGGTGCCCACCATCCGCACCGTCGCCTCGAAACGGACCCGATCCAGACCCTTCGCACCGTAGCGATCGTCCGATCTCGCGATCGTCTTGCGAGCCGGGCCGGACCTTCCGTGGATCCCGTCGTCCCGCATGGCCCGCTCCAACTGGGACCGCACGCCGCTGTCGGCGAGGATCGCCAATGCCGCCACGGCGACGACCGCCAGGAGGCTGCGCACGAACAACGAGGTGAGGGTGAGCATGGCGTGATCCCGGCGTCATGCGCAGCCTTAGCAGAACCCTCCGGGCCCGGATGCGGCACGCAGGACACGGACGCGGTCCCATCGACATGAGCCGGGCCCGAAGCACGGCGGCGTGCTCCGAACCCGATCCCCGCGTCACCACGGAACCGTCTGTCCCGTGTGGTCGAGGAAGACGCAGCCGGACTGCCCGAGATGCCCTTCCAGGACCGCGACCATGCCGCGGGCGCTGGTCTCGACGTCGAGGGTGGCCCGTCGCCCCCCGAGATCCGTGCGCACCCATCCGGGGTGCATCAGCACGACGCCCCACCGCGCTTTCGGGTGTTGGCCCACGAACGAGCGCGCCAGTGTGTTGAGGTCCGCCTTGCTCGCCCGGTAGCCGCCCCAACCGCCGCCGCGGTTCAGCGAGACCGAGCCGAGCTTCGAGGTCATCAGGACGATGAGCCCGCCGGGCGCGACGCGCTTCTGAAAGGCTTCGGCGAAGCGGATCGGGCTCAGCGCGTTCGTCTGGAACATCGCGCCCGCCACCGGACGCGGCAGGGCCGTGACCGGCGTGCCGGCCTGCGTGGCGACGCCCGCCACCACGAAGACGAGATCGAAGTCGGGGGCGTCGGCGAGCGTCGCGCGCAAGGCGGTCACGGCGTCGTCGTCGTCGATGTCCACGCCCGATTCGATCCGGAGAGGCCCGGCGGCGGCCAGATCGCCCAATGCCGCCGAGGGACGACGCACGGTGGCGGTGACGCTCCAGCCACGCGCGAGGAAACGGGCGACGAGGCCGAGACCGAGGCCGCGGGAGGCCCCGACCACCAGCACCCTGCGCGTGCTCATACGCTCGATGCCTCCCTGGACGGGGGGCGGATCGCGTGGCGACACCGCATCCGGGTCGAGCGGGCCAAGCCCACCTTATCGCTCGGCGCGCAGGCTCTTGATGAACCGCCGGGCGATGTCGCGCACGGCCTCGTCGTCCTTCTCCTCGCCCCGGGCCTTGTCCCAGAGATGGTCGAGGCTGCCGTCGAGGTCGTCCAGCAGATCGGGATGGCGCTGCGCGACGAAGCGGATCGTGCCGAACAGCAGATGCTCGATCGCCATTTCGCGGCGGCGCGCATCGGTGATCTGGTCGGAGACGGGTGTGGAGGTCTGATCGGACATGCCTGCACAACTGCGTCCCCCTGCCCTCGGTTCGCGCGATCCGGGCGGCGTGAGTGCCGCAGCCCGCCCCGAACCGATCTGTCGTCGAAGGGAGCGGATGGGGCCGGGACGCGTTGGATACGGGATCGCCAAACCCATGGGACCACCGGGATGACCACGAACCGATTGGCCGAGACCGAAGCGATGCTGGCGCGGACCGATCGCGCGTGGCGATCCGAGATGACCCGCCTCTACGGTCCCGACGGCGTCCTGCGCTTCGGCTACGGTCGCGAGGGGCGGGGTGAGGACGGGACGCCCGTCCGGCAGGCTTTCGAAGCGCGACGGCACGCGATCGCATCCTGGCGGCAGGAGCGGCGGGCTCGGGCCTGAGGGCGGGACCGGATCGATCGTGAGCAGCGCCGTCTTGAGCCTGTGGTCGGCCTACTGGGCCGCGATGTTCGCGCAGGTCGCCCATCTGCGCGCCCTCGACGACGGGGTGGCGGTGAGCACGTTCGCCTGGATCTCGCGCGGGTTCCTGGCGGTGGGAGTGGTCTTCTTCCTGCTGGCCAAGCTCGTGTGAGCGCGTGCGTCCGGCGCTGGGCCGACGCCGCGCTCCGCTTCGCATGGAGCATCGGGCCGTCGAGCGCGGGAAGGTCACGCCGTCCGTCATTCCACGACCCGCGGCGCTGGGCCGCCGGGTCGCCTCACCCGCGGGCTCGGGCGGCCATCCCGCGGACCGTCTCGCCGTCGCCCACGGTGCCGCCGCGACAGATCTCGGCATCGGGGTCCACGACGAACGCCACCACCAGGGACGCCTCGGCGGCCCGGATCGTCACGAGCGCATCGTCCCCGCAGAGCCCGGTCTCCGCTTCGCCGAACCTCTGCTCCCCGGCCTCGATGCATCCGGAAAAGACGAAGAAGTAGGTGCGCCAGCCGGACCGCGCCGGCAGGACGGCCGTGTCGCCCGGCGCCATGCGGATGTCGTGGCAGTGAACGGCATTGCGCACGGTGAACGGCGCCTCGCTTCCGGTGGGGCCGAACACGTGCCGCCACGCGTTCGCGTGCGCCGCCGGCAACGGTCCATGCTGGATTTGCGGCTCGAGGTCGGGGGCATGGGGGCGCACGAAGATCTGGAGCATGCGCAACGGCGGGTCGTCGTCCCGCGTGCGCTCCTCGTGCCGGAAGCCGTGCCCGGCATTCATGATCATCAGGTGACCGGCATCGATCGTCAGGTGCCCGCCGTGCGGATCGTCGTGGCGCATGACGCCGGCCGGAACCCAGGAGACGATCTCGTCCTGGACGTGCTCGTGGAGCTTGATGTGCGTGCCCGGCGCCAGGAAGGACTCCATGATCGTCGCCAGGGGCCCGAGGCCGTGGTCCGGGCGACCCGGCATCAGGTGTCCCGGAAAGGAGGCCCTGGCCACGAAGCCATCGCTGTCGATGGCGTTCTGCGTCGTCCGCTCGGCTTTCTCGATCATGGGAGGGTCGCTCGATCCTGTCCTGGGGCACCCGCGCGGGACGGTGCGTCCGACAACCCGTCCGACCGCTTCGGGTGCCGGTGCCCGATGCGAAAAGCACGGCCAGCGCCGAAGCGGGCGGACCCGACCGTCTCGGGGGCGCGGCCGACCGTCAGATCAGATCCTCGACCCGGATCGGCAAGCTGTGGATACGGCGGCCGGTGGCGTGGTGCACCGCATCAGGCACCCATCGCGCGCAGGGCGAAGGCGGCGGCCAGCATGCCGAGCACGTAGAGCGGGATGCCGAAGCCGCTGTACCAGATCGCCCGCTCCGCAGGCGCCTTGAGGAAGCGGCGCATCATCCATGCCTGGATCGCCAGCAGCGCCAGGACGATTCCACCCTCGACCGGGCGGTCCCAGTCCAGGAGCAGACCGATCACGGCGCATTGCGACAGGATCATCGTCCAGCACGCGACGCGGGCCGCGCGGGCCGCGCCCAGGCGCGCGGGCAGCGAGCGGATGCCCATCGCGCGATCGCCCGCGACCGACTTGAAGTCGTTGAGCGTCATGATGCCGTGGGCGCCCAGGCTGTACAGCCCCGCGAGAGCGAGGCTCGACCCGGGCGGCAGGGCGCCGCCGATCATCGCGGCATGACCCGTCACCCAGGCCAGGCCCTCGTAGCAGAGCCCGCAGGCGAGGTTGCCCCACCAGCCGTTGCGCTTGAGCCGGAGCGGGGGCGCGCTGTAGGCCCAGGCGAGCGCCAGCCCGACCAGGGCGGCCACGAACACCCACGGGCCGAGCGTCAGAGCGACCAGCAGCGAGAGCGCCGTCCAGGCGACGGCGATGGCGAGCCCCCACCGTCCGGGAATGCGCCCCGAGGGGATCGGCCGGTGGGGCTCGTTGATGGCGTCGACCTCGCGGTCGTACCAGTCGTTCACGGCCTGGCTCGTGGCGCAGACGAGCGGGCCGGCGAGCAGGATGCCGACGAGCGCCGTGCCCCAGCGCGGGCCGAGCGGCATGCCGGAGGCCACGACCCCGCAGCCGAAGGCCCACATCGGCGGGAACCACGTGACGGGTTTCAGCAACTCCAGCACCGCGCCGGGGGCGGGGGTCGTGCGGGGCGTCACGCTCGCGGTCGCCATGCCCCTGCCTCCTGACGCTCCTCGCCCTCGCGCGGCGCCAGCCCGTAGGGCGCCACCAGGGCCCAGACATGGGCCGGCACCATGTGGCGCAGGCGGCGGGGCCGCTCGCGGCGCAGGTGCAGCACCGTCTCGACCGCCTTCATCTCGACGCGGGCGCGGGCGAATTCGAGGCCGCGCGGCCCGACCCGCGGCATCAGCCAGCCCATGAGCGGGCGCAGCCAGTCCGGCATGCGCCGCAACGGGAGCCCGCCCGCCGCGCGCTCGACATTGGCCAGGAACCCACGCACGGCCCCCCGCCGCCGTCCCCGGCTGCCGGGGACGGAGGTGCGCAATTCGTCGCCCAGCAGATCGACCAGTTCCTCGCCGCGGGCATTGCGCACGATGAGCCATTGCTCGCCCCCGCCCGCCATGTAGCCGACCGTGATGTCGGCGAGCACGTTGGTGTAGTCGACGCAGGTGCGGCAGGTCAGCGGGAAGAAGTCGGGCGGCAATCGCGAGATCGGCAGTTGCAGGAACGGGATCGTCTTCACCCGTCCGTCCGAGAAGCGCAGCTCGACGTGATAGTCCGCGCGGAACTCGCAATAGACGATGCTGCCGGGCTCGTCCGTGAGCAGCGCCAGGAAGTCGTGAAACCGCTCCGTGGTGGTGTTGTCGGAGCAGGGCGTGCCGATCACGGTGAGCGTCTCGAAGCCCAGCTCGGTCTCCAGCGCCCGCAGGGCGTGGACCTGACAGGGGATGCCGATCACCGCGAGACGGCGGTAGCCGAGGTCGCGCGCAGGCTCCAGCAGCGCCAGCAGCGGCGCGTAGCCCATGCGCATGCCCCGGCAGGCGGCCATGCCCTCGGGCTTCGTGACGAGGACGGGGACCGGGCGCCAGCGGTCGTGCGCATCGGGCGCCATGGTGAGCACCGCATCGACCGCCCCGGTCTCCAGCAACCGCTCGGCCATGCGCGTCGCGATCCCGCTCCACTGCGCGCCTGCGCGGGGGCGGACAAGGGAGGCGCGCAGCATCCGCCGGAAGGGTCCGAAATGGCCCTCGTCCGCACGCTCCGGATCGCGCGGGCGGCCGTGGACCCGCTCTTCGAGCGCCGCGTAGTCGGGCCGGATGAACTGGCAGGCCCGGCCGCAGGCCTTCGGGTCCGCCATCCGGGAGACGCCGCAATCCGTGCACAGGTCGCGTGGGACGGCCTCCGCCACGGGCGGGGCCTGATACGGGGGCCGTGGCTCCGGCAGACGGGCTTGAACCGCGCTCATCCGCCTCCCCGCTTGCGCACCCTCGCGATCGTCGGCGCAGCCTAGGAAGGCGGTACGCGAGTGTCAATTGAAGTTGACAGTCGAGGCCGTGCGCCAGGGTCTGGGATCAGACCGGGCGCATCCGTGAGACCAGCCGCGCGAGACGCGGGCGCAGGGGCAGGAAGGCGCGGTAGGCGATTTCCGCCAGGGGCAGCACGGGCGGCAGGGCCACGATGCGGCCGAGCCAGCGCCAGTTCGGCAGGGTGCGCCACAGATGCGCGAAGGCGGCCGCTCCCGACAGCAATCGCCCGTCCGCGTCGCGGACGTGGAAGCGGCGCCGTGCCGATGCCCGGTCGAGGTCGGCGTCCAGCCGCTCGGGGGCGGCCTCCGCGCCCACATCGACGAAGGCGAGGCGCTCGGCCCCGGCGCATCGGCGGTAGTGCCCGATCTCGGCCCGGCAGAGCGGGCAGGCGCCGTCGTAATAGACCGTGGTTTTGGGAGCGGGGTCGCTCATGGGGGGCTTCCTCGGCCGACAAGGGCATCGGGCGGACAATCGGCACGGCCCCCCTCAAGGTCCGTGCCGCGACGCCGCAGCCCTTCGCCCCGGCTCCATGCCGGGGCGCCTCTCTTTCACACGGAGATCAGTTCGTCGGCGCGGCTCCGCTCACGCGCCAGACCGTCTTGCCGACGTCGTCCGTGACCAGCAGGGCACCGGTCTTGTCGAGGGCGACGCCGACGGGGCGCCCCTGCGCGTTCTCGTCCGCGTCGAGGAAGCCGGTGAGTACGTCGATGGACCGGCCGGCGGGCTTGCCGTCCTTGAAGGGCACGTAGATCACCTTGTACCCGCTCTTGGGGCGGCGGTTCCACGAGCCGTGCTGGGCCACGAACAGGCCGTTGCGCCACGCCTCGGGCAGCTTGGCGTCCATCGCGAAGGCGATGCCGAGCGAGGCGGTGTGCGTGCCCACGGCGTAGTCCGGGGTGATCGCCGTCGCGACGAGTGCAGGGTCCTGCGGCTGCGCGCGCTCGTCCACGTGCTTGCCCCAGTAGCTGAAGGGCCAGCCGTAGAACCCGCCCTCCTTCACGGAGGTGACGTAGTCGGGCACGAGGTCGCTGCCGATCTCGTCGCGCTCGTTCACCGCCGTCCAGAGCGTGCCGGTGGTGGGCTCGAAGTCGAGTCCGTTGGGGTTGCGCAGGCCGGTGGCGTATTCGCGCATCTGCTTGGTGGCGATGGTGTATTCCCAGATCGCGGCACGGCCCTTCTCCCTGTCGAGGCCGTTCTCGCCGACGTTGCTGTTCGAGCCCACCGTCACGAACAGCGTCCGGCCGTCGGGGCTGGCGATGACGTTCTTGGTCCAGTGGTGGTTGATGCCCGCGGGCAGGTCGACGACCTTCTCGGGCGTCGCCGTGATCTCGGTCTGGCCCTCCTGATAGGGCACCTTCACCAGGGCGTCGGCATTGGCGACGTAGAGGTCGCCCCCCACCAGCGCCATGCCGAAGGGCGAGTGCAGCCCCTTCAGGAATTCGTGGCGCTCCTCGGCGACGCCGTCGCCGTCGCGGTCGCGCAGCAGCACGATGCGCTCGGGGCTCTTCACGCCGGCGCCCGCCAGGCTCTTGACCTTGTCGGCGACCCAATCGGTGAGGCCGGTGGAGGGGTCGTCCGTCTGCGGCTTGTTGGATTCGGCCACCAGCACGTCGCCGTTGGGCAGGAGGTGGAGCCAGCGCGGATGGTCGAAGCCCTGCGCGTAGGCCGCGACCTGAAGCCCGGCGGCGGCCTGGGGCTTGGCGCCGTCCTTCCACTGCGCGACGCGGGCGATGTTCACCGTCGGCATCACGGTGGGGTTGGGGGCGGGCAGGACCGGGTTCGGTCCGTGGCCGGCGGCGGCCTCCAGGCTCGCGCTCTCGGGGTAGACGACGAAGCGGACGACGGCAGCGCCTCCCAGAAGCACGACGGCGAGCGCCGCAAGGCCGATTTTCGATCCGGTTCGCATGGGTGTCCTGTTCCGCTCGAGGGCCCGTACGGGCGCGTCTCGCTGCGACAAGTCGCAGGGGCGGCTTTGGGTCCGCCGATGGGTGGCTGCGGCGCAGCGAGCCTCAATGAAAATCCCGTGACTTCGGCACCACGCTGCGCTCGTGGGGGTGGCGGCGCGGCGCCTGCGGATGGGCGACCACGTCGGCGCGCGCGAGCTGGATCGTCGTCTCGTGCTCCTCCGACAGGCGCCGCAGCTCCGCGCTGCGGTCGGCCACCCGCGTCCCCATGAGATGGGTCACCCCCTCTGGACTCCGCTGGACGCGTCCCTCCACCAGCAGCAGGCGCGCGCCCATCACCGCGGGCCGGAAGCGCTCGAAGGTGCGCGCCCACAGCACGACGTTGGTGACGCCGGTCTCGTCCTCCAGGGTGAGGAAGATGGCGTGGCCGTTGCCGGGGCGCTGGCGCATGAGGACGACCCCCGCGTTGCGGCAGAAGGCGGCGTCGGGCAGCGCGGAGGTCTCCGACGAACTGACGACGCCTTCCGCCCGGAACACCGGCCGCAGGATCGCCATGGGATGCGCCTTGAGGGAGAGCCGGGACGAGCGGTAGTCGGCGGCGACGTGCGCGCCGAGCGGCATCTCGGGCAGGTGGACCTCCGGCTCCTCCCCGAGTTCGCGAGCGTCGGCCGCCGCGAACAGGGGCAGGGGTGCGCCGTCCGGCAGGCGGCGCACGGCCCAGAGGGCGGCGCGCCGGTCGAGACCGAGCGAGCGGAACGCGTCGGCGCCCGCGAGGATCTCCAGGGCGCGGCCCGACAGTCTCGTGCGTGCGGCGAGCCCCTCGATGTCGGAGAACCCCGCGCCGCGCACGTCCGCGAGGCGCAGGCTGTCGGCCTCGCGAAAGCCCGAGACCTGCCGGAAGCCGAGGCGCAGGGCCAGCCGGCCGCCCGCGTCCCGCTCCAGGGTGCAGTCGTGGCGGCTGTGGTTCACGTCGAGGGGCAGGACCGGCACGCGGTGGTCCTGCGCATCGCGCACGATCTGCGCCGGGGCGTAGAAGCCCATGGGCTGCGAATTCAGCAGGGCGCAGGCGAACACCGCCGGATGGTGGCACTTGATCCAGGCTGAGACGAAGACGAGCTTGGCGAAGGAGGCGGCGTGGCTCTCGGGGAATCCATAGGAGCCGAAGCCCTTGATCTGCTCGAAGCAGCGCTGCGCGAAGGCGCGCTCGTAGCCCCGCGCCACCATCCGCTCGACCATCAGCGTCTCGAAGCCGCCGATCATGCCGTTGTGGCGGAACGTCGCCATGGCCCGGCGCAGCTGGTTGGCCTCCACGTCGGTGAACTTCGCCGCGACCATGGCGAGCCGCATCGCCTGCTCCTGGAACAGCGGCACGCCGAGCGTCCGGCCGAGCGCCTGCCGGAGTTCGTTCGGATCGCCCTGGCCGGGGGCCGGGGACGGGAAATGCACGGCCTCGTCGCCGTTGCGGCGGCGCAGGTAGGGATGGACCATGTCGCCCTGGATCGGGCCGGGCCGCACGATCGCCACCTGGATCACGAGGTCGTAGAATTCCTTCGGCTTCAGGCGGGGCAGCATGTTCATCTGCGCCCGGCTCTCGACCTGGAACACGCCCAGCGAATCCGCCCGGCGGAGCATCGCGTAGACGGCCTCGTCGTCGCTCGGGATGTCGGCGAGGCCGAGATCCAGGTCCTGGTGCTCGCGCAGCAGGTCGAAGGCCTTGCGGATGCAGGTCAGCATGCCGAGGGCCAGCACGTCGATCTTCATCAGGCCCAGCGCGTCGATGTCGTCCTTGTCCCACTCGATGAAGGTGCGCTCGCGCATGGCCGCGTTGCCGATGGGCACGGTCTCGTCCAGGCGCCCGCGGGTCAGCACGAAGCCGCCGACGTGCTGCGAGAGGTGGCGGGGAAATCCCAGCAGCCGCGTGGCGAGATCGAGCGCGCGGCGGATCGAGGGGTTCTGGGGGTCGAGCCCGGCCTGGCGGACGTGGTCGTCGCGGATCTCCCGGCCCCAGCTGCCCCACTGGGTCGAGGCGAGGCGGGCGGTGACGTCCTCGGTGAGGCCCAAGACCTTGCCGACCTCGCGCATGGCGCTGCGCGGGCGATAGCTGATCACGGTGGCCGCGATGCCGGCGCGGTGGCGCCCGTAGCGGGCATAGATGTGCTGGATGATCTCCTCGCGCCGCTCATGCTCGAAGTCGACGTCGATGTCGGGGGGCTCGCGCCGCTCTTCCGAGATGAACCGGGCAAACAGCAACTCGTGCTCGGCCGGGTCCACCGCCGTGATGCCGAGCGCGTAGCAGACGGCGGAGTTCGCCGCCGACCCCCTCCCCTGGCAGAGGATGCCCTTGTCCTCGGCCACCCGCACGATGTCGTGGATGGTCAGGAAGTAGCGGGCGTAGTCGAGCTTGGCGATGAGGGCGAGTTCCTCGCGCAGCAGGCCCGTGACCTTGTCCGGAATGCCGTGCGGATAGCGCAGGGCGGCGCGCGCCCAGGTCTGCTCCTCCAGCCAGCCCTGCGGGGTCCGGCCCGGCGGCACGGCCTCGTCGGGATAGTCGTAGGTCAGCACCGCGAGCGAGAAGTCGATGCGGGCGAGCACGTCCCCGGTCTGCGCGATCGCGTCGGGCCGGTCGCGGAACAGGCGCGCCATCTCGATGGGCGCCTTGAGGTGGCGCTCGGCGTTGGCCTCCAGCCGCCGCCCGGCGGTCTCGATGCCGACCCCCTCGCGGATGCAGGTGAGCACGTCCTGCAGGTCGCGGGCGTCGGGGTCGGCGTAGAGGGCGTCGTTGACGGCGAGCAAGGGCACGCGCGCCGCCTCCGCCAGCGCGCCGAGGCGGGCGAGCCGCCTGCGGTCGTCGCCGCGCCGGTGCATGGCGGCCCCGAGCCAGACCGCCCCCGGCGCCGCCTCGGCGACGCCCGCGAGCGCGGACGCGACCCCGTCGAGACGCCGTTCCGGCAGGACGATCAGGACGAGCCCGGCCGGGTCGGCGAGGAGGTCGGGCAGGTGCAGGAGGCAGGTTCCCTTCTGCGCGCGACGGTTGCCGAGCGTCAGCAGGCGGCACAGGCGCCCCCACGCCGCCCGGTCGACGGGGTAGGCGACGATGTCCGGCGTGCCGTCGCAGAACACGAGCCGGGCCCCGACGACGAGCTGGAACTCCCGCGCCCGCCGCTGCAGGAGTTCCCGCGGGATGGACAGGTCGGGACGATCCACGAGGACGACCTCGCCGGGCCCCGAGCCCTCGCGCACCCTGTCGGGGGGCGGGCTGCCGACCTCCCGCAGCTCCTTGAGGGCGCCGTAGGCCCGCACCACGCCGGCGACCGAGTTGCGGTCGGCGATGCCGAGCCCCGTCTGCCCCAGGAGCAGCGCGCTCAGCACCATGTCCTGCGGGTGCGAGGCCCCGCGCAGGAACGAGAAGTTCGTGGCGGCCACGAGTTCGGCGTAGGCGGGTTCCGCGGAAGCCGGCGTCCCGTCGCTCACGCGAACAGCCCGTGCAGGAACCAGCGCGGATGCCCGGCCTCGCGCCCGTAGAGGCCCGCCCGGAACAGCCAGAAGCGGCGGCCCTCCACATCCTCGACCCGGTAGTAGTCCCGGGTCGGAGCGGGATATGCCGCGCGCTCCCGCGCCGGGCCCGCATCCGGCTCCACGGAGGGCGCCATGGGCCGGCGCCACCACTCGGCCGCGATGCGCTCCGGCCCTTCGGCGAGCACCACGACGTGCTGGACGCGCCGCCAGCGAAAGCGCAGGGGCGGCCCGTCCGGCACCTCGGCCAGGGCCTCGATGGGGTGGGGCGGATCGAACAGCCGCAGCGGTCGCGTCGGCGGTTCGCCCGGCTCGGGGACGGGCCAGGGCTCGCCCGACACCCCGTGCGCCGGCACCATCTGCGAGGAGCGCAGCGGGTCGTGGCTGTCCCAGGCCGCGAAGCGCAGCACGCGGGAGGGGCCGAGGCGCGCCACCAGCCGGTCGACGAGATCGCCGAACGCGTCCTCCCCCGTCTCGTCGCCGTGGAGGCCGGTCTGGAGCGGGCGCAGCGGCTCCGCGACCGGGACGCAGAGCCGGACGAGGTCGAAGCCGTAGCCGGGGTCGAGGGGATCGGCCAGAGCGTCGAGCCGCTCGCGCAGCAGGCTCAGGATCGTGACCGCCTCGCGCACGGGCCGGCCGGTCTCGACCGCGATCCGCCGCACGCTGCCGTCGCTGCGGAAGAAGCTCGCCTCGAAGGTCCGGCCGCCCCGGCCGGCCGCGTCGAGCAGGCCCGCGGCCCGGCCGATCAGCTCCCTCAGGCCGGCCTCGATCGCCCCCGCATGGGCGATCGGCTCGGCGTAGGCCCGCTCCACGCTGACGGCGGGGACGGGCCGCAGCGGCGTGATCCGCCCCTCCTCCCGGCCGAGGACGCGATGCAGGCGGCGCGTCAGGTCCTCGCCGAACCGGGCGGCGAGCGGCCGGCTCGGCAGGTCGGCGAGGTCGGCGAGCCGCTTCAGGCCGGAGAGCGCCAGCGCCGCGCGGGTCGTCTCGGGCAGGGTCAGGCACGCGATCGGCAGCGGCCGGGCCGCCGCCTCGTCATGGCCCGGCGGCACGACCGTGGCCCGGCCGAAGCGGGCCAGCGCGCGGGCCGTGTCGGGGGTGCCGGCGAGCGTCGCGCGCAGGTGGAGCCTCGCCCCCTGGATGGTGCGCACCACCGTCTCCCGCAGGGCCGCCTCGCCGCCGACGAGATGATCGCACCCGGTCACGTCGAGCAGGAGACCGTCCGGCGGATCGAGGGCGACGTGGGGCGTCCAGCGATCGCAGCCCTCGGCCAGGCGCCCGAGCAGGAGCGCGTCGGCCGCCGGATCGTGGTCCACCGCGACGAGGTAGGGGATGCGGGCGCTGGCGTCGGCGAGCGTCAGCCCCGGCCCCAGGCCCAGCGCACGCGCCTGCCGGCTCACGGCGGCGAGGCGCAGGGCTCCCTGGACCGGCTCGGCGAGCACCAGCGGCTCAGCCGGCGCGCCGCCACGGCAGGACGGCCGGCGCAGCAGCCGGTCGGCCGACAGGAACGGAAACCACAGGGCGATGTAGCGTCGGCGCGGCGAAGCGGAGGCTGTCACTGTCCCATTCCAGGCGCCAGATCCGGGAGCCGAGCCCGGCGCGGTGGCGCGTCAGGGCGGCGTTGAAGGCGGGGCGGCCTGGAGCGGCGGCCTCCAGCGGGGTCGAGGCCGCCGCGGTGACGTGCCAGCGGGACGCCGCGGCGCTCGGGGCCGGGCTCGCCCGCAGGCGGATCACGATCAGGGTCACCCCGGAGGTGGACGCGGCCAGGGCGAGGCGCCGGCTCGCGGTCAGATCGAGGCCCCTCGCCTCGCCCGAGATCTCCAGGAGGGCCGCCCCGAGGGCGGAGCAGCGCGCGGCCTCCCCCGTCACCCGCAGGGCCGCCATCGGGTCGCGCGCCCGCACCAGGAGGAGGCGCCCCGGATCGAGGCCGAGCGCGGCGAGCCCGTCGCCGTAGAGCCGCCCCGTCTCGTCCTCCGCCCCGTCCTGGCGTGCCCAGACCAGGGGACGCCCCCCCGCCGCCCGCAGGGCGAGCCCGAGCCCGAACCCGCCCGCCGCCGAATCCGATTCCGGCGGCGCGTAGACCTCGTGCAGGGCGCCGCGCGGCAGGCCGCCCCCGAGCCACGCATCCAGGGGCGCGAGGCCGAGCCCGAAGGTCGCGCCCTCGCGCGCGGACGCCGTCACGTCCAGGGCGGCGACGGCCTTGCGCAGGGCGGACAGGGTGGCGGGATCGGGTGGGGGCACGCATGTTCTTTCTTTGTTCTAGTGAGCCTCCGTCGGCGTCCCGAGTCAAGTGGTCACGCTTGTATCCTGCCGGCGGCCCATCGGAACCCGTGGGACTGCGCCGTATCGATCCGCGGGACTCAGGCGGCCAGATCGTCGCGGCGGCGCAGGTCGGAGAAGACGCGCCCGTCCTCGAAGCGGTAGGCCACGCTCTCGGAGAGACGCCCGTTGGCGCGGATCTGGATGGAGACGGGCCGGCTCAGCTCGTCCCGGCGCTCCAGCGCCTCGGTCACGGTCATCGGGGCGGGACGTGCTCCCCCGAAGCCCCGCCACCACTGCACCGCCTTCTCGCGCTCGTAGCCGGAGCGCTCCAGAGCCAGCTCGACCCGGTAGCCCCCTCCCCCGCAGCGGATCTCGGCCGCCAGCCGGTCGGGGCCGCATCGCGCGAGCCGCCAGTCCTCCACCGGCCGCCATCCGGTGACGGCGGCGGACAGGATCGTCAGCTCGTCGTCGGCGGCGGCCTCGTGCCGGGCCTCCTCGTCCTCGTGCTCCGGCTCGCTCCAGCACGCCTCGCAGGTGCTGGCGTTCAGGGCGATCAGGGCCCCGCAGCCGGGGCAGGCCTTGGCCCGGACCTCCCCCGGCCCCTTCAGCCCCAGGGCGACGCTGCGGGGGGTGACGACGTCGACGGGGCCGTGGGCCCGCACCAGCCCGGCATAGTCGAGGATCAGCGCGTCCGTCTTGCCGGGCGCCCGGCGCAGGGCGCGACCGACCTGCTGCACGTAGAGGCCGGCGCTCTGGGTCGGGCGCAGCAGCGCGATCAGGTCGACCTCCGGCACGTTGAAGCCGGTGGACAGCACCCCCACCGAGGTCAGGCAGCGGATTGTTTGCGCTCGAAACGCCTGGATGATCCGGTCTCGCTCGCGCTTCGGTGTCTCGCCGGACAGGGTCTCGCAGGAAAAACCCTCCGCCCGCACCGCGTCGCGCACGGCGGTCGCGTGGGCGACGCCCGCGCAGAAGGCGAGCCACGCGCGCCTGTCCCGCCCGTAGCCCGCCATCTCCTCGACGGCGGCGCGGGTGATCCAGTCGCGGTTGACCGCCGCCTCCAGCGCGGCCGGGATGTAGTCGCCCCCGCGCTTTCCCACCCCCGACACGTCGAGCGCCGTCACCGTGGCCTTCGAGATCAGCGGCGCCAGCCAGCCCTGATGGATCAGGTCGCCGACATTGGCCTCGTAGACGATGCGCTCGAAGATTTTTTCCGCGCCCTCGTCGAGGCGGCCCGAATCGAGCCGGTAGGGCGTCGCCGTGAGGCCGACGATCCGCAGCCCGGGGTTCCGGGTCCGGGCGCCCGCGAGGAAGCGGCCGTAACCCGTATCGGCCGAGCGGGGGATCAGATGGGCCTCGTCGACGATGACGAGGTCGAACGGACCCAGGATCTCGGCGCGGTCGCGCACCGACTGGATGCCGCAGAACAGGATCGGCGCGTCCGCGTCGCGCCGGCCGACGCCCGCCGAGAAGATGCCGGCGGGCGCCTCGGGCCAGTAGCTCATCAGCTCGCGGTGGTTCTGGACGATCAGCTCGCGCACGTGGGTGAGGATCGCGACCCGCGTGCCCGGCACGCGGGCGGTCGCCTCGCGCACCAGCGCGGCGATCACCAGGGCCTTGCCCGCCCCGGTGGGCAGGACGATCAGGCCGTCGCCCCCACCGCCCCGCCAATGGGCGTCGAGGGCGTCGAGAGCCGCGCGCTGGTAGGGGCGAAGCTGGAGCATGGCGCTCTCTAGCGAGCCGGGGCCCGGGAGAACAGAGGGGGATCGCCGGAACGATTCCGCCGCCTCGCGGATGCGAGCGGGCGCGCAGACGAGAAAGATGAAATCCGAGGATACTTTACGGGTTCGACTTGCGCGCTGCGGCAATCATCATCGATCCGAAGCACTCGCGGTGTCGAATGCTCACGGTTCATCAACCTTATCCGTAGATCAACGCACCGGATTCCCCAACCGTCGGACGCGGCGCATGCTCAACCTGAACCTTTCCCGCAAGCTCTACGCGCTCATCGCGCTGGCGGGCGTGTGCCTGACGATCCTCGGCGTGGTCGCGCTGACCAACCAGTACCAGAACATGCTCGATCAGCGCGTCAACCGGCTGCGCCTGATGACCGAGGCCGCGGTCAACCTGATCGATCGCCACCACAAGCGGGCCGAGCGCGGGGAAATGAGTTGGGAGGCGGCCCGCGCCGCCGCGCTCGCTGACATCGACGCGATGCGGCACGGCGAGGACGGCTACTTCTTCGTCACCGACGAGCGGGGCATCTACCTGATGCACCCCAGGGCCGACCTGCTCGGCCGTGACCTCAGCACCCTGAAGGACACGGACGGCTTCCTGTTCTTCGCCGACGTGTTGCCGCGGGTGCTGCGCGACGGGGTGGGCGACGTGCGCTACAACTGGGTGAGACCCGGCGAGTCCGAGGCGTCGGCGAAGATCGGCGTGTTCCGCCTGCACCGGCCCACGAACATGATCGTCGCCACGGGCGTCCACATCAGCAACCTGAAGGCCACGATCTGGGATCAGGTCCAGCGCCTGGCGCTGGTCGGCCTCGCGATCCTGCTGGTCCTCGCGCTGGTCTCCTGGCTGATCATCCGCTCGGTCGTGCGCCCGATGGAGCGTCTGCGCCGGGCGATGGGCGTGCTCGCCGAGGGACGCACGGACGTGGCGTTGCCGGAGGCCGAGCGGCGTGACGAGGTCGGCACCATGGCCCGCGCCGTCCTCGTGTTCCGCGACAGCGCGATCGAGCGCGAGAGCCTGCGCGGCGAGCAGGAGGTCGAGCAGGTCCGCAAGGTGCAGCGGGCCGAGACGCTGAACGGAGTCCTCCGGGATTTCGAGGGGACGATCACGCAGGTCGTCGGCGCGATCGGCCACGCGGCGACCGCCCTCCAGAGCACGGCCTCCGGCATGACCGCCACCGCCACCGAGACCGCCGCGCAGGCGACCAGCGTCGCGGCGGCCGCGAGCCAAGCCGCCTCCAACGTCGGCACCGTCGCCGCGGCCGCCGAGGAACTCGGCTCGTCCGTGCAGGAGATCGGTCGGCGCGCGGCCGATTCCGCCACCCTGGCCCGGGCCGCCGTCGCCGAGTCCGAGCGGACGGCAACGCTGGTGCAGGAACTGAGCGGTGCGGCCGGCCGGATCGGCGACGTGGTCGGTCTGATCTCCAGCATCGCGGGCCAGACCAACCTGCTCGCGCTCAACGCCACCATCGAGGCGGCGCGTGCGGGCGAAGCGGGCCGCGGCTTCGCGGTGGTCGCGGCGGAGGTGAAGGAGCTCGCCTCGCAGACCGCCCGCGCCACGGGCGAGATCTCCGCTCAGATCGGCCGCATCCAGGAGGCGACGGGGCAGGCGGTGGACGCGATCGGCGAGAGCGCGGCGCGCATCCGCCAGATCAGCGACGTCGCCACGGCCATCGCGGCGGCGGTCGAGGAGCAGGGCGCGGCGACCCAGGAGATCGTGCTCAACGTGGCGCAGGCCTCGGCGGGGACGGGAGAGGTCACCGACAACATCGCGGGCGTCGCCGGGGCGGCGGAGGAGACCGGCTCGGCCGCCAGCCACGTCTTCGATGCGGCGGCCCGGCTCTCGCACCAGTCCGAGAGCCTGACCCAGGAAGTCACGCGGTTCCTCGCGACGGTGCGCGCGGCCTGACCCCGGCGGATCCGCGCTCGGCCCTCGGCGGCCGGGCACGGACGATCTGCGTGGGGCACCCTAGGCCATCCGCGCGATCCCCTCCCTCAGCGCGACCCGCGAAACACCTGCAGATCCAGATCGCGCACCTTCTTGCGCAGGGTGTTGCGGTTGACCCCGAGGAGTTCCGCGGCGCGGATCTGGTTGCCGCGGGTGGCGGCCAGCGCCGCGCCGATCAGCGGGCCTTCGATCTCGCGCAGAATGCGGTGGTAGAGGCCGGGCGGCGGCAGGGAGTCCTTGTAGTCGGAGAAGTAGTCGTTGAGGTGCCGTTCGACCGCACCGGACAGGGTCTCGTTGTCGCCCGCCGTCGGGCGCCCGCCGCCGTTGGCGCTCTGCGGCTGCATCAGCGGCAGGGTGTCGAGTTCGGCCTCGATCACCGGGCCGGTGATGGTCTCCTGGGGATAGAGTGCGGCGAGCCGCCTCACGAGGTTCTCGAGTTCGCGCACGTTGCCGGGCCAGCGGTAGCGCTTGAGCCGGTCCATGGCGTCGCCGTCGAGCGTCTTGCGGGTCAGGCCCTCGCGCTCGACCAGCACGAAGAAGTGCCGGATCAGGTCGGGCACGTCCTCGGAGCGCTCCCGCAAAGCCGGCAGCCGCAGCGGCACCACGTTGAGGCGGAAGAACAGGTCCTCGCGGAAGATCCCCTGCTGGATCGAGACGCGCAGGTCCTTGTTCGTGGCCGCGATGATGCGCACGTTGGTCTTGATCGGCACCCGGCCGCCCACCGTGGTGTACTCGCCCTGCTGCAGCACGCGCAGCAGGCGGGTCTGGGCCTCCATCGGCATGTCGCCGATCTCGTCGAGGAAGAGCGTCCCGCCCTCGGCCTGCTCGAAGCGGCCGGCCGAGCGCTGGAGCGCGCCGGTGAAGGCGCCCTTCTCGTGGCCGAACAGCTCCGACTCGATCAGGTCGCGGGGGATCGCGGCCATGTTGACGGGCACGAACGGCCCGGTGCGGCGGCGCCCGTAATCGTGCAGCGCGCGGGCCACCAGTTCCTTGCCGGTGCCGGACTCGCCGGTGATCATCACGGTGAGGTCGGTGGGCATCAGGCGGGCGAGCGCCCGGTAGATCTCCTGCATGGCGGGCGAACGGCCCACCAGCGGGATGTCCTCGTGGCCGGGATCCGCGCCGGGCGCGGGCGCGCCGCGGGGGCGCGAGAGCGCGCGGCCGGCGATGGCGATCAGCTCCTTCAGGTCGAAGGGCTTGGGCAGGTACTCGTAGGCGCCGCGCTCGGAGGCCCGGATCGCGGTCATGAAGGTGTTCTGAGCGCTCATCACGATGATCGGCAGCTCCGGCCGCACCCGCTTGATGCGGGGCAGCAGGTCGAACACGTTCTCGTCGGGCATCATCACGTCGGTGATGACGAGGTCGCCCTCCCCTTGCGCGACCCAGCGCCAGAGCGTGGCGCAGTTGCCCGTGGTGCGGACCTCGTAGCCCGCCCGCGACAGGGCCTGGTTCAGGACCGTGCGGATCGCGGCGTCGTCGTCCGCGACGATGATGTGGCCGTTCGGCATGATGGCGACTCAGGTCTCACGGCTCCGACGTCGAGGCACGCCCGTCGCGGGCGCTCGACATCGGCAGAAGGATGCGGAAGGTGGTGCGGCGGGGGGCGGGATCGCACTCGACGATGCCGCCGTGATCGCCGACGATCTTGGCGACCAAAGCAAGTCCCAGGCCCGAGCCCTGGACCTTCGTGGTCACGAACGGGTCGAACAGGTCCGGCAGGAGGTCGGGCGAGATGCCGGGGCCGTTGTCGCGCACCGCCACCTCGATCGGCAGGCTGACCCGCTCGCGCGAGCCGGGCACCTGCAGGCGCAGGCCCGTGCGGAAGGCGGTGGACAGGGTGATCTCGCCGTCGACCGCGTCGGCGCCGATCGCCTCGGCGGCGTTCTTGACGAGGTTGAGGATCACCTGGATCAACTGGTCGCGGTTGCCCAGCACCGGCGGCAGGGACGGATCGTAGGTTTCCGTGAACCGGATGTGGCGGGCGAAGCCGGACTGGGCCGAGCGCTTCACCTGATCGAGCACGCCGTGCACGTTGACCGCGCCGCGCTCCACCGGGCGCTCCTCGCCGAACAGCTCCATGCGCTCGACGATGCGCACGATCCGGTCCGATTCGTCGCAGATCAGGCGGGTGAGGATGCGGTCGTCCTCGACGCCGGACTGTTCGAGGAGCTGCGCCGCGCCGCGGATGCCGGCGAGCGGGTTCTTGATCTCGTGGGCGAGCATGGCGCCGAGCGCCACCATGGAGCGCGCCGCGCCGCGATGGGTGAGCTGGCGGTTCATCTTGTCCGCGATGGTGCGCTCCTGCAGCATCAGCACCACCGCGCCGTCCTCGCCCAGAGCGGAGGCGAACACGTCGACGCTGCGCTCGGTGCCGGAGCGGGGCTGGATCAGCTCGACCCGGTACTCGCTGACGCTGGAGCGGCGGCGGCGCACCTCGGCCACGAGCGCGATGATCGGCGAGGAGAACGGGATGATGTCGCGCAGGCGGCCCCGCTGCATCAGCCGTGCGGAATGCGCGAAGAAGCTCTCCGCGGCGTGGTTGGCACTGAGGATGCGCTCGTCCGCGCCGATGGCCAGCACCGGCAGCGGCAGCGCGTTCAGCACGGCCACCTCGTCGAGGCCGCTGGCAGGCCGATGCTTGGGGCCGTCGCTCATGGCCGCTACGCCGCCTCCCCGTAGATGGCGGCCCCCGCCGCCGGCTCGTGGGCGCCCGGTTCGAGGAAGGCCTGCGCCAGCAGCGCCAGCGCCAGTCCGGGGTCGTGGGTGGTGAGCAGGCGGGTGCGGTCCTGCGGAGCGAGGGCCCCGGGGCCGGCGGCCTCCACATAGGCGGAGAGGTGCTTGCGGGCGTGGCGCACGCCCATGCGCTCGCCGTAGAGGGCGATCAGACCCCGGTAATGCTCGGCCGCGATCTCGGCCTGCATCGGTCGCGTGGGCGCGCGCCACGCACGGCCCGCGAGCCCCGCCGCGATCTCGCCGACGAGCCAGGGGCGGCCCACTGCGGCGCGTCCCACCATCAGCCCGGCCGCGCCGGAGGCGGTCAGGCAGGCCCGGGCCTCGGCGAGGCCGGTCACGTCGCCGTTGGCGATGACCGGGATGCGCACCGCCTCCACCACCGCACGGATCGCGTGCCAGTCGGCGCGCCCCTTGTAGAATTGCTGCCGGGTGCGGCCGTGGACCGTCACCGCGTTCAGGCCGAGCCCTTCGGCCCGGCGGGCGAGCTCGGCCGCGTTCAGGCTCGCCTGATCCCAGCCCAGGCGCATCTTGACGGTGACCGGTACGCGCACCGCCTCGCGCACGGCGGCGAGCAGGCGCACGGCATGGTCGAGGTCGCGCATCAGGGCCGAGCCCGCCTCGCCGCCGGTCACGGTCTTGGCCGGGCAGCCCATGTTCACGTCGATGACGTCGGCGCCGCCCTCCACGGCGATGCGCGCGGCCTCAGCCATCGGTTCCGGAGAGCAGCCGGCCAGCTGGACGACGTGGGGGCTGACGCCGGCTCCCTCGGCCCTCAGACACGATTCGGCATCGCCGCGCGCGAGCTCTGCGGCCGCCACCATCTCGGAGACGACGGCGCTCGCTCCGAGCCTGCGCGCGATGCGGCGCATGTGCAGGTCGGTGACGCCCGAGAGCGGCGCCAGCAGCACGGGCGGCGCCGATGGCGACCGGTCGTCCGGGGAGCGCAGTGCGCACAAATAATGTTCACTCATCATCTTGCACAATAACTAGCCAAACGGTGGCCGGACGCAAGCGCCGCGGCGGTTTGATTTCGCGGGGGGCGACGCCTAAGAGCGCAGCCTCTCATGCCAGACGCAGTTCGAAGGCCCGCCATGTCCGATCCCGCCGCGATGCCGCAGACCGCCGTGGTGGTGGTCGCTGCCGGGCGCGGCGTGCGAATCGGCGGCGACGTCCCCAAGCAATATCGCCGGGTCGGAGGCCGTGCAGTCCTGACGCGCACCCTGGCCGCCCTGGCCGTCCACGACGCGATCGCCCGCATCCAGCCGGTGATCGCGGCCGACGCCGCAGCCTTCTACCGCGAATGCCTGGAGGACCTCGACCCTGCGCATCGCGACAAGCTCGCCGAGCCGGTGGAGGGCGGGGCGACGCGCCAGGACTCGGTGCGGGCCGGGCTCGAAGCCCTGGAGCGCGCGGGCGCGCCCGACCTCGTGCTGGTGCACGACGCGGCCCGGCCCTTCGTCGATGCGGCCCTCGTCGCCCGCGCCGTCGCGGCCGGGCGCGATCACGGCGCGGCGGTGCCGGGGGTGGCGGTCTCGGACACGATCAAGCTGGTGGAGGACGTCGCCCCCGGGATCGGGCGCGTGCACCAGACCCCCGCCCGCGAGGCCCTGCGCGCGGTCCAGACCCCGCAATCCTTCGCCTTCTGCACGCTGCTCGCGGCGCATCGGCGCGCGCTCGCCGAGGAGCGGGGCGGGTTCACCGACGACGGGGCGCTGGCCGAATGGGCCGGGTTGCCGGTGGTGGTGTTCGAGGGTGACGCGCGCAACCGCAAGATCACCCAGCCCTCCGACCTGATCGAGGCGGATCGGACTTTCTCGGGCGCGGCGACAGGAGTATCGCTACCCGCCATGACGACTTACGTGACCCGCCTCGGCACCG
>Ga0182229_1000009_pt1 | contig 48483 bp, 52 predicted proteins | sample G6R1MG_32_FD_129663 | JGI IMG/M metagenome (GOLD analysis project Ga0182229, IMG submission 129663) | Miscanthus phyllosphere microbial communities from Michigan, USA - G6R4_MAIN_07NOV2016_LD1 MG | ecosystem: Host-associated > Plants > Phyllosphere > Phylloplane/Leaf | place: USA: Michigan...
CGGTCCCCTCCATCAGGCGGCGCTTGGCCTCGGCCTGTCCGAGATCGTGCGGGATGTCGACGATGAGGGGCTTCGGCATCGGGGGAACCGTGTTGGGCGCGGGGCTCGCGCGGTCGGGAGCCCCAGACATGGTGTCGCCCCCTGCGCCCGGCAACGAAGGGAGCGCACATGAAAAACGGGACGGCTCGCGCCGCCCCGTTGAGTTGTGTTCCGTCGGGGCCTTCGGCCCAACCCTGAAACGCCCCGGGCGGAGCACCGCCCGGACCACGCCGCCATCCCGGAGGATGACGGCGCGACCTTAGTGTTCCTCAAACCGTCGCTAAGCGGACAACCGGCGCCCGGTGTCCGGCGTCACGCCTCAACGGCCAAGGAAGATCGAAGCCAACCGCTGGAGCAGACCCCGCGGTGCGGGCGGAGGTGCGCTCTGCCCAGGGCCGTCCCCGATCTAAGCGTTCGCGGCGAAGGGGTGCTTGGCCGTGTTGCGCTGCTCGGTGACCACGGAAGCCTTCGGCTCACCGCTGACGGCGCGCTGGATCGAGAGCTTGGTGGCCTCGTAGTTGTACTGCTGGATCTTGGCGTCGTCGGCCGCTTCCCAGTGGATGAACACGCCGACCAGCACGTACAGGTCGTCGGCCTCGTCCGCCGGGATGATGCCTTCGGCGACGCAATCCTGCACCGCCTTCGCCACGCCGTGCTGGGCCGGTCCGAACATCTGCACCGCCTGGCGGGCGTCGTTGATCGTGACCTTGTTGAACATCAGCGTGTTCGGCTTGCACGGCAGGTTCGGCGCGATCACCGCGAGCAGGCTGGTGAAGCCGTGCTTGTTGTTGGTCAGGCCGTTGCAGAAAGCCGTCTCGGCCGGCGAGTTGCGCGGTCCGATGATCAGGTCGATGTGGGCGACCTCGTTGCCATCGCCGACGAGAGCCTCGCCAACCATGACCTTATTGATCTTCGCCATTCGGTGTCTCTCCCTGAATCCGTAAGTGGCTGCGGCGCCGGGCGAAGCCGCTGCCGGGAAGCCATCCTTGTTATCGGCGCCCGGCACGCCCCCGATGGGGTCAGGCCGGGCCGGTTGGGCCGGATAGCGCGGCGGACCCTACAGCGACCCCCGAACTGTAACAAGGCGCGCAACGCCCTGATTTTGAGGAATATCTCTATGCCGGCGAAAGGAACGGCCGAGCAAAGCCCCGTTCAGGCGAGCCCCGCCCCCGCCATGACCAGCGCGTGATAGAACAGCGTGGCCACGGTGAAATCGGCGCTGGTGCCGGGATTGATGCCCCGCTCCTTCAACGCGGCATCGAAGGCCAGGAGATCGGCGACGGGCTTGGCCGCCATATCGACGCGCTCCCGGAGCCGGGCGGCCTGCGCGCGGATCTCCTCCGCCACCGCCGCCCCGTGCTTGCGCAGGATGTGGCTGTCCGGGACGGCGCTCAGATAGGCGAGATGCACCGCGCTGGCGCACCAGGGGGCATCGAGCCCGGCCGCCCGGGCCGCGTCGAGGGCCGGCAGGCCGATGGCGCGGACATCCGCGAAGCCGGTGACGTAGGCGCGGGCGATCCGGTCGCGCGGGGCGGCCTCGGCCATGGCGTCGGCGAGCGGCGGCAGGGGGGCCGATTCATCGGTCACGTCGTGGCGGGCCGCCTGCCCCAGCCCGCCCGGCGAGGCGAGGCGGATCGCGGCGAAGACGTCGCTTGCCTCCTCCGGCCCGAGGGAATCGAGCGCCTGCGCCAGGGTGATGCCCCGCTCGGCCGCCTTCGCCAGCGGCGCGCAGAGGAGGAGGATGCCGAGATTGGTGTTCTGCCCCACTGCCGCGCGGGTGGCGGCGACGCCCGCCAGCACCCGCGCGCCGATCCCCGCCCCCGCCCGTGCAAGGCCCTCAGCCGAGACCTCGGCGCTGCGGGCGAAATCGCGCACCTCCATCCGGTGCCCCGCCGCGTAGGCGTGGACGTTGCCGACCTTCAGCGCGTCGAGTTCGGCGAGGCAGGCGGCCCGGTAGAGATCGGCGATCTGGGAGGATTGTAGTGTCATGGGCTCCCATCCACCGGCCTCATCCTGAGGTGCCCGCGCCAGCGGGCCTCGAAGGAGGGATCCAGAACCCGCTCACGGACTGGAGGGCTCCTTCGAGGCCGCTTCGCGGCACCTCAGGATGAGGGGAGTGCATGGGAACGGCACGCGGCATAGCACTCACGCCACGACGAGGCGCGGGCGCACCTGCCCCCGCACCGCCGACAGGAAGCCGCGCACCACCGTCGCCGCGATGTCGGTCTCGCAGACGGTCTGGAGGCCCGACCACGCCGGCATGGAATTCACTTCGAGCACGGCATAGCCGCCCTCCCCGTCCTCCACGAGGTCGACGCCGGAATAGGCGACGCCCACCGCCGCCGCTGCTGCCTCGGCGAGTTCGGCCGCCGCCGGGGGCATCGCCCAGGGCAGCGGGCGGCCGCCCCGGTGGACGTTGGTGATCCAGCCGTCGCCCTCGCGGATCATGCCCGCGACGGCGTGCCCGTCGCAGACGAAGACGCGAAAGTCCCGCCACAGCCCGTCCCGCCGGGGGACGTAGCGCTGCAGGTAATAGACCCGCGACACCGCCTCCTCCTCGGGAAGGTCCTCCGGCCGTTCGATGAGGGCCAGCCCCTCGCCCTGCGAGCCGAAGAGCGGCTTCAGCACCAGCGGGTTGCCGGGCCTCGCCTCCCGCGCGGCGACGACGCAGGCGGCCTCGCGGGTGGAGACCACCCAGGTCTGGGGCGTCGGCAGGCCGGCGCGGGCGATGAGCAGCGAGGTCGCCGCCTTGTCCACCGAGCGCTCGATGGCGCTCGGCGAGTTCCACACCACGCAGCCCGCCGCCACCAGGGCGTGGAGCACCCCGAGGCGCATCGTCGTCGCCTCGAAGGTGCCGCCCGCGATGGTCCGCAGCAGCACCCCGTCTGGCAGGGCGCCGTCGAAGCCCGGCACCCGCAGGGGTTCCCCGGCGCCGGTCTCGATGGTGACGTCGGCGAGCGAGAACAGCACCGGCTCGACACCCTGCGCCCGCAGGGCCGCGAGCAGCCGCGCCTTGTGCCAGTTGCCGTTATCGGCCGCGAGGGCGATCCTCATCGCGGCTCAGGCGAAGGACGCATCGACCAGCGACGGCTCCAGCCGGCCGCCGCGGAAGGTCGAGCCGGTGCGCACCGAGGTGACGATGGCCTCGGCCGGGGAGAACAGGGCGCCGTCGATCTTGTAGAAGTCGCCGTTCACCCGCGAGAAGATCTCCGCGAAGGGCGAGCCATGGTCGGCCGAGCCCGACGAGGGCAACTGCTCGGCGAGCTGCTTTGCGTCGGCATCGTCGGCATCCACGAAGAGCTGCACCCGGCCGCCATAGATGATGGCGTCGTTGGTGCGGCCCATGGCCTTGATGAAATCCGGGTGCGGGGGCGAGAGCGGCGCGGAGCCGATCCCGTCGAGGATGGCGTGCAGGTCGAAGCCGACCGTGTGCGCCTTGTGCAGGGCCACTTCCAGCACGCGGGCCACGACCTGGGTGGAGCCGGCAAGGCTCTGGGTCGGAGCGAAGATGAAGGTCAGGTCCTCGGGGCGGACATTGGCCGCCTCGGCCACCTTGGCCACCACGCTGTCGGGCGGGCCGCCGGCCGATTCGAGGACGAGGGCCGTCTTGGTGGCGGTGTCGCGGTAGCCGAGTTCGCCGTAAAGCTCCTCGACGGCGGCGACGGCGCGGCCGGGGCCGGAGCCGAGGGCGAAGAAGCCCGTGCCGCCGGTCTCGTCCGCGAGGCTCCAGCCGGCATACTGGCTGCCGAGGCAGGCGAGCACCGGATCGGCCGAGTGGACGGTGAGCGTGTAGGGCCACGCGGCGACCGGGCCGGAGGGGACCACGGTGACGGTGCCGAGGCCGCCGAGGCAGATCTCGGCGATGCGCCGCCCGGCCTCGATGGAGCCCCGCGCGGTGGAGCCCGCATCCACCATCCGCGCGCCGCCGGGCGCCTGCGAGACGGCGAGCCGCAGGGCCTGGGCATCGGCGACGAAGCGCTCGACCAGGGGGGCGCTCAGCGCGTTGATGCTCGGGGGGCTCTGGCTGTCGCTCATACTCGGGCTTCCTCGTGTCTCATGTTCTCGTTCAGAACCGTCCGCAGACGGTCCGTCCGTGCGTCGAGGGCGGCGCGGGCCGCCGCGCCATCCGCGCCCGTGGCGAAGACGGTGCAGAGCGGCGTATCCCGCCTCACGGTGCTGCCGGCGGCGGGCCGGTCGCGGATATGGGCGGGCCACGCGACGGCGGGGACCGGCGCATGGTCGGCCAGGGCGTAACAGATCGCCGAGGCCGCCGCATCCTCCGGCGGCGCTGCGATCGACGGAGACCCGCGCTCCGAAAGGCAGGCCTCCACATGCGCGGCCAGGAGCGGCGTCGTCCGCCGGTCGAGCACGTCGAGGGTCGCGCCGGGGCGCGGGTTGATCTCCATGAGCCACCAGTCGGCGCCATCGCTCAGGAAATCCGCGCTGGCGAGGCCGACGAGCCCGGTCGCCGCCGCGATCCGCGTCGCGGCCTCCTCCACCTCCGCGAGGATCGCGGCCGGTAGGGGATGCGCCTCCCCCGCCGCGAGGGCCAGCGCGCCGCCGTAGCGGAACGGCCGCTCCGGGGAGGGGATGGACCATTGCGCCGTCACCGCCAGCACCTCCGCGCCGCCGGGGCCGGCGAGGATGTTCACCGCGTAAGCACGGCCGGGCACGCGGGCCTGATGGTAATGGCCAACCTCCGGCGCCGCCCCGGTGGCGGCGCGGACATGGCCGCCGCCCGATCCGCCGACGGCCTTCACGAGCCAGCGGGCGGGCTCGTCCACCGGCCCCGCCGTGACGGGGGGATGCGGCACCCCGAGCCGGGCGCAGAGCGCGGCGAAGGCGAAGGGGTCCTTCAGGGCCGCGACGGCCTCGGCCCCGGCGCCGATCAGCCGGTGACGCCGGGCGATCTGCGCGATCAGGCCGGGATCGTCCTCGAACCCGCTGCCGAGCACCACGCCGAGCGGCGTACCCGCTTCCCCCGCGAGGGCGTCGATGGCACCGAGCGCCGCCTCCGGCACCATGCCCCGCCCGAACCGGCCCGGCATGACCCGTGTCGATTCGGCGAGCGCGACCGTATCCGCGTCCCCGAACAGGTCGGCGACGTAGGGGCGCAGGCCCGACCGCCGCGCCGCCTGCGCGAGGGCGCGGCCGGACTGGGCCGCGATCACGATGGCCTCGCCCACGGATGAGTGAATCAGCCGGCGATCTCCACCGCGAGGGGGTAGGCGTCGCGGAAATCGAGGCAGAGCGGCGTGTCGGATTCGAGCATCCGCTGGAACAGGCGCTTCTGCGTCTGGTACTTCACGTTGCCGACCGCCAGGGCGCCGATGCCGAAGCCCCGACCGCCGGGCAGTTCCACGTCCACCGCGTTCACGTCGATCCCGGCGATGCCGGCCGGGGGCACGGCGTTCACGTCGGAGGCGACGAGGAGCTTGCCCGCGCAGGACAAATCGTCGGCGGTGAGGATCGGGATGCCGGCGGGGCCGGCGGAGAGGATCACGTCGGCGTCGCGGATTGCCTCGCGGCGGTCGGCGGGGGTGGTGCCGTCCACGGCGCCGACCTCGACGCCGAAGCGCCACTTCATGGTGAAGGCGATCTTGGAGACGCGCTCCTCGCCGTCATGGCCGACGAGGACGGTCTTGGCGCCTTCCAGCGCGCCGATCACCGCCGCCACGTAGGCGACGACGCCCGCGCCGCCGAAGATCACGATGCGCTTGCCCTTGAGATCGGTGCCGAACTTCACCCGCAGGGCGCGGGAGACCTGCGCGACCATGGCCGCGCCCGTGGTGAACGAGCCCGCCGGATCGGCGAAGACGTGGTTCACGAAGGGCGGCACGAAGGCCTTCTTCGCCCGGTCGACCATGTCGAGGGCGTCCTCGGCGTTCTTGCCGCCGATGAAGAGGCCGGTGCGGGTCCCGTCCTGGGGCGAGCGGGAGAAGATCGAGTCCTGGGTGAGCGACACGACATCGGAGAGGCTGACCTCCGTGTACGTCACCAGCGTCTCGAAGCCGGCATCGACGGCCATGTTCACGTCGAACGGGCTCATGTGCCGGAGCGGCGTGAGCATGTGCAGGATCGAGCGGGCCATTCCTTCGACCTCTCCCATTGATCGGCCCCTTCTGAGGCCGATTCCTTTAAACAAGTCTTCCGCGAGCCCTCCGGTCAAGCGGAACCCGCCCGCGTCAGGCGCGGGTCCCCCCGGCGACCGTTGCACCGGTGTTGCGTCCCCGGGCGATCAGGAAGCGCAAGGACCCGCCGCCGTCGAGGTCGGAAACGAGCGCGCTGGCCTCCTCCTCGGAGCGGGCGAGGATAAAGCCGGTCGGCCCCCAGGAGCTCTGCCCGTAGCCGGCGACGCCGCGCTGCGCGGCCTGTTCGAGCACGCGGGCGACGGCCGCGCTGGCGTAGCGCCCGCCCTGGTGCGGGGCGAAATGGTCGCCCACCAGATCCTGCATCCGGGTGATGCCGGCGCCGAAGGCATCCGCGTCGCCGGTCACGCAGGCCGGCAGGACCTGCATCAGCACGATGCGGCAGATCTCGGCGGCCTGCGCCTCGGGAAAGCGCGGCAGATCGCGGAACGCCTCCACCTCCCGCGTGCCGTGAACGCCGGCCATGGAGGTGTCGAGGATCAGGACGAGGCGCCATGCCTCCGGAAAGGGCAGCCGGGCGATGACCGGCGGCGGCGCGGCATCGGCCCCGCGCCCGCCATCGACGATGAGCCCGCCCTCGGTAAAGGCGCGCAGGCCGACGCCCGAGCGGTTGCCGCGATCGAGCGCGTTGGAAAAATCCTCCGGTGAGAAGGGCCGCCCGGCGAGCCGCGCCAGGGCCGCCGCGACGGCGAGCGCGAGCTGCGTGCCGGAGCCGAACCCGGCATGGGCGGGAATCGCCTGCTCGACCCGGAAGGCGACCCGCGTGCCGACCCCGAGATGGGCGGCGGCGGCTTGCGCATAGCGGCGGACGCGTTCGGCCTCCGGCCCCTCGGCGTGGAGGCTGTCGGCGGGCCGCGCCGTGAGGATCAGGGAGGGGGCGTCGATGGCCAGCCCGACGCTGCCGAACCGGCGGCCGAGGCCGCCATGCAGGTCGAGGAAACCGAAATGCAGCCGCGCGGGCGCTTCGATGCGCACGCTCTCCGCTGCGGAATCGGGGACGTCGGACACGGCGATCCCCTTCCTCCGGGTCAAGCGTCGGAACTGGCGCGCTTCTCACACGGGAAACCCGGCGGGGCAACCGCCAAGGCCCTTGCCGGACGCGCCCGATGAAGGCAAACCTAGGCCCGCGACGGCGTGCCGAGTTTGCCGTCCGTCCGGGCAAGGGCCCGGCGGGCAGGCCATTCCGAGCCGGCGGGACTTTATGGAATGTCCCGCTCCTCCGGTCTTACGGCCGTCGCCCGCCCGACAGAGATTCACGATTCCCGGGGCCTCCACCCCGCGGGTCGCAAGAAAGATCGAGCGAGGGGAGCAATGCCAGCCTGGGTCAAAGGCGCGGCCACCGACATCGACGCCGCCATCGCAGCGGCCGCCGACCTGTTGGGCGCGGCACGGATGCCGGTCATCGCCGGCCTCAACGCCGAAGTCTCCGCCATTCGGGCGGCCTTCGATCTCGCCGGGCGCGTGGGCGCCTCCCTCGACACGGACGGTGCCGCCGGCACCTATGCCGAACTCGGCGCCCTGTCCCGCGTCGGCGCGATGACCTCGACGCCGGCCGAGGCGGTCGGCCGGGCCGATGCCGTGCTCGTGCTCGGTTCGGCGCCGGCGAAGAGCGAGATTCTCGGCCGCATCGCGGCCGGCGCCCCCACGCGGGGCCGGGCGGCGGGCGCCGCCCGCGCCATCCTGGCGCTGGACGGCGCCAACGAGGGCGGCGTCCTGCCGGCCCTGGCGCGGCTGCGCGCCCATTTCCGGGGGCACCTCGCCGACGAATCGCCCACCGCCGTGCTGGCCTCCAAGCTCGCCGCCGCGCAATACGTGGTGGTGCTCTACGATCCCGCCGAGATCGGTGAGATGGGCGTCGAGACCGTTCAGGGGCTCGTGACCGACCTCAACGACAGGACGCGCGCCTTCTCCCTCGCGGTCTCCGGCGGCCACCGGAACCAGGACAGGGCCGTGGTGCCCGTCTCGGCCTGGACGACGGGGCAGGCCCCGCGCGTCGGCCTCGGCCGCAAGGTGCCCGAGCACGATCCCTGGCGCTTCGATGCCGCGAGGCAGGTCGCGGCGGGCGAGGCGGATGCCGCCCTGTGGCTGTCCTCGCTGCCCGCCCCCCGGCCCGACTGGCTGGGGCAAGTGCCCTCCGTCGCGCTGGTCGGCGAGGCGAGCCCCGACGCCGCCGAGGTGGTGATCGCCGTGGGCGTACCCGGCCGCGACGTCGGCGGGGTGCTGTGGAACGAGACGCGGGGCGCCCTCACCTACTGGCCGGCTCAGGCGGGAGGATCCGCCCCGGCGGATCGGCCCACGGCCGCCGCGGTGCTGGGAATGCTGACCGACCGACTTGCGGCGAGGAGTGGCACCGCATGCTGAGTGTGATCCGGGGCGGGCGCGTCGTCGATCCGACCGCGTCCCGCGATGCCGTCGGCGACGTCTGGATCGAGGACGGCCGGGTGATCGAGGCACCGGGGCGCGAGCCCGACAGGGTGATCGACGCGGCGGGCTGCGTTGTGATGGCCGGCGGCGTCGAGGTGCATTCGCACATCGCGGGCGGCAACGTCATTACCTCGCGGCTGCTGCTGCCCGAGCTCTACGTGAGCGAGGCGGCGCCGGAGGGGCACCCCTTCGCCCATGCCGGCGGCGCGGCCGCCTGGATCGGCTCGACCTATGCGCGGATGGGCTACACCACCGCCGTCGAGCCGGCGATGCCGCCGACCCATGCGCTCGGCACGCAACTCGAACTCGCCGACATCCCGCTCCTCGACCGGGGCGCCCTGACGGTGATGGGCAACGACGACCAGCTGCTGCAATTGCTCCGCGACGGCGTGGGCAAGGCGGCGGTGCGGGACCTCGTGGCCCTCAACGTCGCCACTTCGCGCGGGCTCGGGGTGAAGTGCATCAATGCGGGCGGCGCCTCGGCCTTCAAGGACGGCGCGCTGAAGCTCTCCCTCGATGACGAGATCCCCTGCTACGGGCTCTCGACGCGGCGGATCATGGGCTCCCTCCTCGACGCGGTGGAGGAGATCGGCGTGCCGCATCCGCTGCACGTCCACTGCAACAACCTCGGCCTGCCGGGCGCCGACGATTCGTTCATGGCGACCCTCGACGCGGCGGAAGGGCGGCGCATCCACTTCGCCCACGCGCAGTTCTACGCCTATGGCGAGACCGACGACGGCAAGGGCTTCCGCTCGGCCGCCGAGCGCATCGCCCGCGCCATCGGGGACAACCCGCAGGCCACACTCGATATCGGGCAGGTGGTGTTCGGCCAGACCGTGACGGTCTCCCTCGACATCCTGCGCCAGTTCGCCGGCCGCAAGGGCGCCAACCCGAAGAAGTGGGTGCTGAACGCGGGCGACGCGGAGGGCGGCGGCGTGGTGCCGTTCCTCTACCGGCCGAAGGGCCCGACTTCCTCGCTGCAATGGGCGATCGGCCTGGAGATCATGCTCCTGTCGCCCGACCCGGAGCGGACGATCCTCACCACGGACCACCCGAACGGCGGCCCGTTCACCCAATACCCGCGTATCATCCACCTGCTGATGGACAGGTCCGAGCGCGAGCGCGAGATCGCGACGCTGCCGGGCATCGTCGGCGAGCGCAGCGGCCTGCCGGGGATCGAGCGGGAATACACCCTGTCCGAGATCGCGCAGCTCACCCGCTCCGGGCCGGCGAAGCTCCTGGGCCTCGCCGACCGGGGGCACCTGCGCCCAGGGGCGCGGGCGGACGTGGCGGTCTACCGCGACGACCCGAACCGCACGGCGATGTTCACCGCCGCCAAGCTCGTGCTCAAGGACGGCACGCCGATCGTCGAGGACGGCGAGGTCGTGGAATGGCGGGCGGGCCGCACCCTGTCGCTCACCGTCGAATCGGACCGGGCGATGGAGAAGCGCACCGATTCCTACCTCACCGACCGCTTCGGCACCGGGCTCGACAGCTTCACCGTGCCGGACGAGGCGTTCGATGCACCGACCTTCGAGGCCGTGCCATGTCGGGCGTGACCAGCGAGCCGCACCCCATGTCTGACCTCACCCTCAACGGCATCCGCGTCATCGACACCTTCGCCGAGGCGTTCGATGTCGCGGGCACGGCCATCGTCGTCACCAACGACACGCCCAAATGGGCGATGATCGCGGCCACGACCATGACCGGCTTCGCCACCTCGGTGATCGGCTGCGGCGCCGAGGCCGGGATCGACGCCATCCTCTCCCCCGACCAGACGCCGGACGGACGGCCGGGCGTGCGCATCCTGCTGTTCGGCTTCGAGCCGAACGGCTTGAAGGAACAGCTGATCAAGCGGGTCGGCCAGTGCATCCTCACCTGCCCCGGCACCGCCTGCTACGCGGGCGTGGACGGGCCGAACAAGATCAAGCTCGGCGGCGCGATCCGCTACTTCGGTGACGGCTTCGCCATCGCCAAGCGCATGCCCGACGAGACCGGCAAGGAGCGCCGCTACTGGCGCATCCCGGTGATGGACGGCGAATTCCTCTGCGAGGATTCCGTGCGCGCCGTCGAGGGCGCGGTGGGCGGCGGCAACCTGCTGTTCCTCGGCCGCACCCATGCCGAGACCCTGAAGGTCGCCGAAATCGCGGTGGAAGCGGCCTCCTCCATCCCCGGCGCGATCCTGCCCTTCCCCGGCGGCATCGTCCGCTCCGGCTCGAAGGTCGGCGGACGGACCAAGGGCATGATGGCCTCCACCAACGATGCCTATTGCCCGACCCTCAAGGGCCGGGCCGGCTCCGCGCTGCCGCCCGAATGCGGCGTGGTGCTGGAGATCGTCATCGACGCCCTCACCTCGCAGGGCGTGTCCGATTCCATGCGGGCGGGGCTCCACGCCGCCACGGAGATCGGCGAGCGACACGGGCTGATCGCCGTCACGGCGGGCAATTACGGCGGCAATCTCGGCCGCCATCACTACCACCTGCGCGACCTGCTCGCGCCGGCCGCCGGCCAGGAGGGCTGAGCCTTGAGCACCCTCACCCTCCGCGAGGCGCCCCCCGAGCGCCTGGACTTCCTCTCCATCTCGCCCCTCGCCTTGAGCGGCCTGTCGCAGGCCGAGGCCGAGCGGCTGGAAATCGGCACCAGCCGCCGGGGCGTAAAGCTCGGTGACTGCTTCGCCGTCTCCCTCGACGGCTCCGACACCCTGACCATCGAGGGCGGGCACGAGCGCCTCGACCGGGTCGGCGCCTCCCTCTCCGGGGGGACGATCCGCGTCGTCGGCGATGTCGGCCAGCGCCTCGGCGCGGGCATGGCGTCGGGCACGCTCACCGTCACCGGACATGCCGGCCCCTATGCGGCCTCCGGCGCCACCGGCGGCACCATCACCATCGAGGGCGACGCGGGCGACTACGCGGGCGGCGCCGTCTACGCGGCCAAGGCCGGGCTCGACGGTGCGAGCCTGATCGTGCGCGGCCGGGCCGGGGCCCATTGCGGCGACCGGATGCGCCGGGGGCTGATCCTCGTCGGCCAGGCCGGCGCCCATGCCGGCGCGCGGATGATCGCGGGCACCATCGCCGCCCTCGAAGTCGGCGACCTGCCGGGCTACGGCATGCGCCGGGGCACCCTCGTCACCGGCAAGCACGGCACCCTGTCGCCGACCTTCGTGGAGACCGGGAGCCACGACCTCGTGTTCCTGCGCCTCCTCGGCAAGCACCTGCGCGCCGTGAGCGAGGCGCATGCCGCGCTGCTGGACAGGCCCCTGCGGCGCTATTCAGGCGACCTCGCGACCCTGGCCAAGGGCGAGCTCTGGGTCGCGGGCTGAAGGCGCGGGCCTGCGCCCCCTGGGCGCGGGCCTTGGCCCTGTCCACGCGGCGCCGGGCCGGATTATGCTGAGCGCAAGCCGGCCCGAGACGATGGCCGGCATTCGGGAGATCGCCCTTGCTGCTGCTTCTGTCCGCCTGCCTCATCGCCCAGCCCGCCACCTGCCGCGACGAGCAGATCCCGGTGGGCGGCGGGTCCGCCAACGCCTTCGTCTGCCTGCGCAATTCGCAGAGCGTGCTCGCCCAGTGGCAGGACGAGCATCCCGAATGGCACGTCGCGAAGTGGCGCTGCGCGGCCAAGAAGCCGTGAGGGGCCTGCGCCCATGGGCTCGCTGAAGGCCCGGTTCGCCATCCTCTTCGCCGTCAGCGCCATCGTGGTGCTGCTGGCGGCGGCGGCCGTGCTGGCCTCGATCGGGCTCGCCGAGCGGACGGTGGACCGGACGCTCGCCGCCCAGGGGCGCCTGGAACTGCTGGCGGAACTCTCCGGCCGGCTCACCCAGTTCGGCCTCGCCGCCGTGGAGACGGTGGGCAACCCGGACGGCCAGCCCGAGGCCATGGCCATCGCCCGCGCCAACGTCGACAAGGCCCTGATCGCCGTGGACGAGGCCATGGCGCGCTCCTTCCCGCCGAGCGACGACCCGACCGACCGGATGCAATACGCCATGCGCTCGCGGCCGATGTCGCAATTGCGCGGGGCGCGGGCGATCCTCGACCGGCAGGTCTCGCTCATCAGCCGCCAGATGGACCCGGAGAAGCGCCAGGATTCGATCAAGGGCGCCCTCAACGGATTCGGGGCCATGACCGGCCAGCCGCTCTCCTTCCTGATCGAGGCCGAGCGGCGGAGCATGACGCGGGGCTCCGAGGAGGCGCGCGAATTGTCGAGCCGCCTGCGGATCGCGGCGGTGGTCGCCGTGGCGGCGGCCCTGGCGCTGCTCCTGATCCTCTACCGCACCCTGACCCGGCCGATCCTGGCGCGGATCGTGGAGGTGCGGCTCGCCGCCAGCGCCATCGGGCGGGGCGCCCTCGACACGCGCCTGCCGGTGCAGTCCCGCGACGAGCTCGGCCTGCTCATGGCCAACGTCAACCGCATGGCCGCGCGCCTCTCCCGGCGGGAGGTGCATGTCGCGGCCGACCGGGCGGCCCTCGAATCGACCATCGCCGCCCGCACGGCGGATCTGCGCGCCGCCAATGCCCGCCTTGAGGCGGTGGACCGCTCCCGCCGCCGCTTCTTCGCCGACGTCAGCCACGAATTGCGCACGCCGCTCACCGTCATCCTCGGCGAATGCGACATCGCCATGCGGGGCGCCGCCCGCGCCGCCGACCCGATGCCGGCCTTCACCACCATCCGCAAGCGCGCCCAGCGGCTGAAGCGCCGGGTGGAGGATCTGCTCCGCGTCGCCCGCTCCGAATCCGGGGAGATCGAGCTCGACCGCCGGCCCCTCGGCGTCGCCGCCGTCCTGGCCGAGGCGGTGGACACGATGTCCTCCGAGGCCGCCCGCCGCCGGGTCGTCCTCGACCTCCTGCCCGGCGCCGAGGACGTGGAATGCGTGGCCGACCGGGAATGGCTGCGCCAGACCGTGGAGAGCCTGATCGACAACGCCCTGCGCCATGCCACCGGGCTCACCCGCGTCGAGGTCGCGCTGGCGCGGGTCGAGGGGAACGCGGCGCGCATCACCGTCACCGACGACGGGCCGGGCTTCGGCGCGCCGGAGGCCGAACTGACCGAGCGGTTCAAGCGCGGCAAGCGCGTGGACGGCGCCCCCGCCCCGGACGAGACCGGCTTCGGCATCGGCCTCGCCCTGGCCCGCTGGGTGGTGGAGCAGCATGGCGGCACGCTGCATCTCGGTGAAGGCGGGGGCGGACGCGGCGCCCGCGTCCGCCTGGACATTCCCGCCGCCGAGCCGGCATGGATAGGCCGAGCGTCCGCGCAAACGGATGCCGGAGGGAAGCTGAGGGAGCCGGCCGCATGACGCGGATCCTGATCGTCGAGGACGACATCGATATCCGGGGCCTTCTCGCCCGTGGCCTGGAAGCCGAGGGGTTCGAGGTCGGCACCGCCGACAGCGTCGGCGACGCCCTGAAGGCCGCCCGCGACCCCGCCCCCGGCGCGGTGCTCCTCGATGTCGGCCTGCCCGACGGGTCCGGCCACGACGTCTGCCGCTCCCTCCGCGAGGGCGGCTTCTCCGGCCCGATCCTGTTCCTCTCGGCCCGCGACGAGATCCGCGACCGGGCCGAGGGTCTGGCGCTCGGCGCCGACGACTACATCGTCAAGCCGTTCGAGTTCGACGAATTGGTCGCGCGGCTGCGCACCCACCTGATGCGCCGCCAGCAGGCGGAGGCGCCGCGCTCCCGCCTCGTCGCCGGCCGGCTGCATTTCGACCTCGACACCCGGCAGGTCACCTGCGGCGAGGCCAGCGCCCGGCTCACCCCGCGGGAGGCGGAACTCCTCGCCATGCTCATGGACAGCCTCGGCAAGCCGGTCTCCCGCGCCGAGATCTTCGACCGGCTCTGGGCGAGCCAGGGCGGGCTCTCCCTGAACGTGGTCGATGTCTATATCGGCTATCTCCGGTCCAAGATGGCCGATTTCGTCCGCTACGGCGGCCCGGTCCTCACCACGGTGCGCGGCAAGGGCTTCATGCTCGAATCCCGGGGGCCGGATTTCCGGCAATGAACCCCTCTCTTGGACCTTTGGGGGATAGCGGGGGTCCGAGCGGAATTATTTTGTTGGATCAATCCCTTCGGCTCACCTCTCACGAAAAATTTGGGATGATCCGGCAATTTGGTGCTTGAATGCGAAGGGCAAATGGACAATATCAGTCCTGCGCCAGAAACGAGAGCGCCATCAGTGTCTTAGGGTCCTCTTAGGATTGATCTGAGGACGCTCGGTGAACGAATTACTAAGGAGAAACACCATGGCCTGGGCTGCCCCCGTCGTGTCCGAGATCTGCGTCGGCATGGAAGTGACGAGCTACGAGTCGGCCGAGATCGACACGTTCAACTGATTTCAGGCGGGCCGGGAATCGCGGGAGACGCACCATGCGCGTCGTGGTTCTCGGCTCCGCTGCGGGCGGCGGGCTTCCTCAATGGAATTGCCGCTGCCCCATCTGCTCCCTCGCGCGCAGCGAGCCGGAGCGCGTCCGCCCCCGGACGCAATCGAGCATTGCCGTGTCCGCCGATGGCGATGACTGGCTGCTGATCAATGCTTCCCCCGACATCCGCCAGCAGTTGTTCGACAACGGCGCGATGCATCCGCGCGAGGGGCTGCGCCACTCCCCCATCCGCGCCGTGCTCCTCACGAACGGCGACGTGGACCATGTGGCCGGACTGCTGACCCTGCGAGAGGGCCAGCCCTATACGCTCTACGCCACCTCCGGCATCCTCGACTCGGTCAACGCGAACCGGGTGTTCGACGTGATGGCCGAGGGCGTCGTCAGACGCACGAACGTGGCGCTGGAAACCCCCTTCGAGCCCCTGCCCGGCCTCACCGTCACGCTGTTCGCGGTACCAGGGAAGGTGCCGCTCTGGCTGGAGGGCGCCGAGGTCGAGATTGGCGCGGCGACCGAGACGACGGTCGGCGCGATGATCGAAGCCAACGGCCGCCGCCTCGCCTACATCCCCGGCTGCGCCCTGGTGGACGACGCGGTGCGGGCCCGCCTCGACGGGGTGGACGCCCTGCTCTTCGACGGCACGGTGCTGCACGACGACGACATGATCCGGGCTGGCGTCGGCACCAAGACCGGCTGGCGCATGGGCCATGTGCCGATGCGGGGCGAGAACGGCTCGATCGAGGCCCTGTCGGGCGTTGCCATCGGGCAGAGGGTCTTCGTCCACATCAACAACACCAATCCCGTCCTCGTGGAGGGCTCGGCCGAGCGGGCCGATGTCGAATCAGCGGGTTGGACGGTCGCTCACGACGGGCTGGCCCTACAGCTCTGAGCGTCGCGCACCATTTAAGTGGGCGCGTCTCGTACCTACATTCCCGGTCTGGGGCCGTGCACTCGGTCCGGGCAACGCCAAGAAGTCGGTCACAAGACCATCGGGCACGAGCCTAAGTCGGACGCCGGAAACGCCATGAACGCCATCTTCCCGACCCCGGATGCCACGGAGAGCGAACGCCTCCTCACCGGCGACGAAATGGAAGCCGCCCTGCGCGACATCGGCGCCCGGCGCTACCACAACCTGCACCCGTTCCACCGCCTGCTGCATGACGGCAAGCTCTCGAAGGATCAGGTCCGGGCCTGGGCACTCAACCGCTACTATTATCAGGCGATGATCCCGGTGAAGGATTCCGCCGTCCTCGCCCGGATGCACGATGCCGAGCTTCGGCGGATCTGGCGCCAGCGCATCGTCGACCATGACGGCGATGCCCCCGGCGACGGCGGCATCGAGCGCTGGCTGAAGCTCGCCGAGGGCGTCGGCTTCCAGCGCGACTACGTGCTCTCCACGAACGGCATCCTCTCGGCGACCAAGTTCGCCGTGGAAGCCTATGTGCATTTCGTCTCGGAGCGGTCGCTCCTGGAGGCCATCGCCTCGTCGCTGACCGAGATGTTCTCGCCGACCATCATCTCCGAGCGCGTCGCCGGGATGCTGAAGAACTACGACTTCATCACGAAGGAGACGTTGGCCTATTTCGACAAGCGCCTCACCCAGGCGCCGCGCGATGCCGACTTCGCCCTCGACTACGTGAAGAAGCACGCGACGACGCCGGAGCTGCAGCGCCAGGCGATGGCCGCGCTGACCTTCAAGTGCAACGTCCTCTGGGTGCAGCTCGACGCGCTCTACTTCGCCTACGTGGCCCCCGGCATGATCCCGCCGGATGCGTGGCAGCCGGGCGTCGGCCTCGTCGCGGGGGCGGATGCGCCTAAGCCGGAAGCCGGCCCGCGCAGGACCGTGCCGGGCGATACCCCGCGCCTGCCGCGCGGCGTGCGCCTGCGCGATGACGAGACGCGCGGCAAGACCGTGCTGCTCGCCCCCGAGCGCACCTTCGACCTCGATGACAACGCCGTGGCCGTCCTCAAGCTGGTGGACGGGTCGCGCACGGTGTCCCAGATCGCCGACGAGTTGGGCACGATCTACGCCGCCGATCCGCGTGCGATCGAGGCGGATATCTGCGTGATGCTCGACGGCCTCGCCGAGAAGCGGGTGTTGGAGCGATGAACGCACAAGCGCCGATCCGCCCGGAAGCGCCGGCCCCGGTGGGGCTCCTCGCGGAGCTGACCCACCGCTGCCCCCTGCGCTGCCCCTACTGCTCGAACCCGCTGGAACTCGACCGACGCTCGGGGGAACTCGACACGGCGACGTGGCAGCGGGTGCTGCGGGAGGCGGCGGGCCTCGGCGTGCTGCACGTTCACCTGTCGGGCGGCGAGCCCACCGCCCGCAACGACATCGTCGAGATCACCAAGACCTGCGCCGATCTCGGCCTGTACTCGAACCTCATCACCTCCGGCGTCGGCGGCGCGCTCGACAAGCTCCAGGCGCTCTACGATGTCGGGCTCGACCATGTGCAATTGTCGGTGCAGGGCGTCGACGCCGCCAACGCCGAGAAGATCGGCGGCCTGAAGAACGCCCAGCCGCAGAAGATGACCTTCGCCGCCAAGGTGGTGGAACTCGGCCTGCCGCTGACGCTGAACTCGGTGATCCACCGGGGCAACATCCACGAGGTGGCGGGCTTCATCGACCTCGCGGTGAAGATGGGCGCCAAGCGCCTCGAAGTGGCGCACACCCAATATTACGGCTGGGCCTACGTGAACCGCGCCGCGCTGATGCCGAACAAGGCCCAGGTGGACGAGTCGATCCGCATCGTCGAGGCCGCCCGCGAGCGCCTGAAGGGCCAGCTCGTCATCGACCTCGTGGTGCCGGACTATTACGCCAAGTACCCGAAGGCCTGTGCCGGCGGCTGGGGCCGCAAGCTCATGAACGTCACGCCCCAGGGCAAGGTGCTGCCCTGCCACGCGGCGGAGACGATCCCCGGCCTCGAATTCTGGCACGTGACGGACCATTCCCTCGGGGAGATCTGGCGCGATTCGCCGGCCTTCACCGCCTATCGCGGCACCGATTGGATGCAGGAGCCCTGCCGCTCCTGCGACCGCCGGGAGAAGGATTGGGGCGGATGCCGCTGCCAGGCGCTCGCGCTGGCGGGCGATGCGGCGGCGACCGATCCGGCCTGCTCCCTCTCCCCGTTGCACGCCAAGGTGCGTGCCCTCGCCGTCGAGGAGGCGGCCGAGACGCCTCCCGACTACGTCTACCGCACGATCGGCAGCAACATCCGCTCGCCGCTGAAAGAAGGTGCCTCTTCGTGAGACTCATCCCCGTCGCGGCTGCCCTCGCCCTCGGCCTGTCCGTCCCGACCCTCGTGTCGGCCACGGAAACGCCCGCGCCGACGCAAGCCAACGCCACGGCCGCGCCCAGCGCCGCCGACCTGCTGTTCGAGCAGCCGCAGATGAAGAACGCGGCGCCGGGCAGCACCATCACCTACGATTACCTGCGCCGCTCCGGCATCGCGAAGGGCCCCTTCGGCGCGCCGCTGCAAGACACGGTGACGATCAAGGTCGAGCCGGGCAAGCAGCCCGACGGCCGCAACATGGACGTCGCCATGTTCTCCGGCCTGAACCGCCGCCCGGCGGGGCCGTTCGAGGACATGGTCGGCAACCCCATCGTGCCGCTCTTCCTCGAAAACCACGTGATGGCGCTCTCCAAGGTGCTGGAGGCGAACCCGCGCTACCTGAAGCTCGCGATCCGCAAGGGCATGCGCGAGAAGGCGACCGTCACGCCGGTCAAGATCCCGTTCGACGGCAAGCAGGTCGATGCGTATCGCATCGAGATGCAGCCCTTCCTGGGCGATCCGATGGGCGAGCGCATGCGCGGCCTCGAGAACCTCACCTATACGTTCGTCACCTCGCCCTCGGTCCCGGGCGAGATCGTGTCCATGGAAGCCGTGTCCAAGACCAAGGATGGCGGCGAATTGCTGGAGGAGAAGCTCGGCTATGAGCAGAAGGCTGGCTAGTCTCGCGATCCTCACCGCCCTGGGGGCCGGCCTCGCCGCCGCGCCCGGCCGCGCCGCCGAGGAGAACGACTACCCGACCAACGCGCGGGTGGATTACGTGTTCGGCTGCATGGCCGCCAACGGGCAGACCCGCGAGAGCCTGGAGAAGTGCTCCTGCTCGGTGGATCAGCTCGCCGCGATCCTGCCTTACGACAAGTACGTGCAGGCGAGCACGATCCTGTCGATGCGCCAGGGCATCGGCCAGCGGGCCAACGAGTTCAAGTCGACCAAGATCTTCGACGACAAGGTCGCCGACCTGCGCCGCGCCCAGGCCGAGGCCGAGATCCGCTGCTACCGGGGCTGATCGGCCCATAATTCGGGGGCGACGTCCCGTTGCGCGCCGCCCCCGTTTCCCGCACACCGGGTCCGTGACCGAGACACCCCGCTCCCCCGCCCTCCCCGGTTTGCTGCCCGATCTCGGGCGGCGAAGTCTCGTGATGGGCATCCTCAACGTCACGCCGGATTCCTTCTCGGATGGCGGGCTGTTCCGGGGCGAGGCGGAGGCCCGCGCCCAGGCCGAGAGGCTGGCGGCGGAAGGGGCGGCGATCCTCGACATCGGCGGCGAATCCACCCGCCCCGGCCACACCCCCGTGCCGGCCGAGGAGGAGCAGGCCCGCGTCCTGCCGGTGATCCGGTCGCTCGCCGGGCACCTTCGGATCCCGATCTCCATCGACACCTACAAGGCCTCCACCGCCGACCTCGCCCTCGCGGCGGGCGCCGGCATCGTCAACGACGTCTGGGGGCTTCAGCGCGAGCCGGACATCGCTTCGGTGGCCGCCGCCCATGGCGCCCCGGTCATCGTGATGCACAACCGCGAGACCATCGACCCCGGCCTCGACATCGTGGCCGACATGCTCGCCTTCTTCGACCGCTCGCTGGGCATCGCCCGCAAGGCCGGCATCCCGGACGGGGACATCGTGCTCGATCCCGGCGTCGGCTTCGGCAAGACCTGGGAGCAGCATCTCGAAGCCCTGCGGCGCCTGCCGGAGATCCGGGCGCTCGGCTTCCCGCTCCTCGTCGGCGTCTCGCGAAAATCGCTGCTCGGGCGCCTGCACGACCGTGAGACCAAGCCGGCCGACCGACTCTACGGCTCCCTTGCCGCGCATGCCCTGGCCGGGACGCTCGGGGCCGACATCGTGCGCGTCCACGACGTCGCCGCCCATGTGGACGCGATGCGCGTCGTCGATGCGGTGATGCGGCCGGAGTCGCGGGCATGAGCGACCATATTCGCGTCGAGGGCATTGCCGTCTTCGGTCGCCATGGCGTGTTGCCGGAAGAGGAGGTGCTGGGCCAGCGCTTCTATCTCGGCCTCGACGCCGAGCTCGACCTCACTCCCGCCGGTCGGGCGGACGACGTGGCCCTGACCGTGAGCTACGCGGACTTGACAGCCATCGCCGTCTCCATCGCCACGGAGCGCCGCTTCCAGCTCATCGAGGCCCTGGCCGAGACCATCGCGCAGGACATTCTGGCCGGCTTCCCAATCATCGCGGCGATCACCGTGCGGATCGACAAGCCGAGCGCCCCGGTGCCCGCGATCCTGGAGCGGGTCGGCGTCACCATCACCCGCCGCCGGGAGGGCGCGCGGTGAAGGCGTGGCTCGGCATCGGCAGCAATATCGGCGACATGGCCGCGATGCTGGACCGGGCGGTGGACAAGCTCGCCGCCATCCCCGGCATCAGGGTCGTCGCCCGCTCGCCGGATTACCGCACCCCGCCCTGGGGCAAGACGGACCAGCCCTGGTTCCTGAACGGCGCGGTCGCCATCGAGACCGATCTCGATCCCCATGCCCTGCTCGACGCCTGCCAGGGCATCGAGCGCGACCTCGGCCGCATCCGCGAGGAACGCTGGGGCCCCCGGATCATCGACATCGACGTCCTGGCCTACGAGGGCGCGGCGGTGGAGGACGAGCGTCTCGTCCTGCCCCATCGCTACGTGCGCGAGCGCGCCTTCGTGCTGGTGCCCCTGAACGAGATCGCCCCCGACCTGACGATCGGGGGCGAAAAGGTGAGCGATGCGCTGGCCAAGCTCGACCAAACGGGGATCGCGCGGGCCTGAGCTTGCCCGCCCCTAGCGCGTGTTGCTGAGCAGCAGGTCCGGCAGCCACATGGCGATGCCGGGCACGAGGCACAGGATCAGGATCGCCACCGCCATCAGGATCACGAAGGGCAGCGTGCCCCAGATGATGTCCGAGAGCGGGATGTCGGGGGCAATGTTCTTGATGACGAAGATGTTGAGGCCCACCGGCGGGTGGATCAGCCCCATCTCCATGGTGATCGTCATCACCACGCCGAACCACACGAGATCGAACCCGGCGGCCTTGAGCGGCGGCAGGATGATCGGCGCGGTCATCAGGATGATCGAGACCGGCGGCAGGAAGAAGCCGAGCACGATCACGAGGCCGAGGATCGTCAGCAGCAGCAGCCAGGGCGAGAGCTGCATCGCCACGATCGCCGCCGCCGCCGATTGCGAGATGTGGAGGTAGCTCATCACGTAGGCGTAGAGGAGCGACATGCCGATGATCAGCATCAGCATGGTCGATTCCCGCAGCGTCGCCGTGAGGATCGGGTTCACGTCGCGCGCCCGCCACACGCCGTAGATCGCCGCGATCAGGGCCAGCGCCAGCAGGCCGCCGAGGCCCGCCGTCTCGGAGGGCGTGGCGTAGCCGCCGTAGAGGGCCACCATCACGCCGGTCAGCAGGATGACGAAGGGCGCCACGCGGGGCAGCGTCGAGAAGCGCTGCGCCATGCTGTACTTGTCTTCGGCGAGGATCGGCGAGGCCGGGCCGCCGTTCTCCAGCACCGCCTTGGCGGTGGCGTATTCGGAGCGGAAGCGGAACATCGCCCAGGTCGCGAACAGGCCGACCAGCAGGAGGCCCGGCCCGATGCCGGCCAGGAACAGCCGCCCGAGGGATTGCTCGGCCGCCACCGCATAGAGGATCATGGTGATCGAGGGCGGCAGCAGGATGCCGAGCGTGCCGCCCGCCGCGATGATGCCCGCCGCGAAGCCCGGCGAGTAGCCGCGCTTCCTCATCTCCGGGATGCCCGCTGAGCCGATGGCCGAGCAGGTCGCCGGGCTCGATCCCGCCATGGCCGCGAACAGGGCGCAGGCGAAGACGTTGGCGATGCCGAGCCCGCCGGGGATGCGGTGCATCCAGGCATGCATGGCCGAGTAGAGATCCTGCCCCGCCCGGGAGCGGCCGATGGCGGCGCCCTTCAGGATGAAGAGCGGGATCGAGAGGAGGGTGATGGAGGCCATCTCCTCGTAGACGTTCTGCGCCACCGTATCGAGGGAGGCGGCGGGCATGAACGCCAGCATGAAGGCCAGCGCCACCGCGCCCAGCGCGAAGGCGATGGGAATCCCAGAGAGCATCGCCCCCAGGGTGGCACCGGCGTAGAGGAAACCGATCGTCGCGACGCTCATCGTGTGTCCCCTGCCTCAGCCGCGAGCCTGTCCGGCCTTCCGGCCGGTGCGGACGGTCTTCCCCATCGGGTCGGGACCGGCCGGCGTCACGTCCGGGCGTCCCCTCATGTCGCGGTTGATGTCGGCACCGAGCCCGATCTTCGGCCGGGCCCAGCCGGCGCCGCTCGGGCCCAAGCGGATCGCCTCGGCGATCTGCAGGGCGATCTGCAGGCAGAGCAGGCTCATGCCCACCGCCATCAGGGTGTAGGGAATCCACAGCGGCGGACCCCAGGTCGATTGCGAGACCTGTCCATCGACCCAGGCCTCGTGGTCGAGGGACCAGCTCTTCCAGGCGAAGAACAGGCAGAAGGCGAGGCTGACGCAATCGACCAGCACCAGCCGCACCCGGTTGACGGAGGGCGGCAGCAGGCCGGTCAGCGCCTCGATGGCGACGTGGCCGCGCTTGGCCTGCACCGCCGCCGCCGAGCCGAAGGTGGCGCCGACGATGAGGAACACCGCCATCTCGTCCTGCCACTCGGTCGGCTCGTGGAAGACGTAGCGGATCACCACGCTGTAGCTGAGCACGAGGCAGGCGCCGAACAGCGCCAGCCCGCCGAGCCCCATGATGATGCGGTTGATCGCCTTCGACATCCGGTCGAGCACCCCGAGGGTGCCGGGGATTCGCGGCTCGGGTGGGGCATGCGCCTCGGAGATCGCCGTGGCGGCGTCGAAACCGTGACTCACGAAACCTGCTCCGCCAGCTTGAGGAGTTCCGCGCAGCGCGCGCTCTTGCCCGAGAAGTCCTTCCAGGCCGTGCCCCGGGCGAGGTCTCGCCACTTCTCGATGTTGGCGTCGCTGAGGTCGTGGATCTGCACGCCGCGCGCGCCGTAGATCTTCACGAGTTCCTCGTCGTCGGCCTTGGCGGCGGCGAAGGAGAAGGCCTCCATCTCGCGCCCGACATCGACGAGCGCCTTCTTCTGCTCGGGGGACAGCCCGTCGAAGACGATCTTCGACATGATCAGCGGTTCGAGGACGAACCAGAACGAGCGGCCCCGGCCGGCGGTGAGGTTCTTCGTCATCTCGTCCAGGCGGAACGAGATCAGGCTGGTGGACGAGCTGATCGCCGCCTCCAGGGCGCCGGTCTGCATGCCGATATACATCTCGCTCGACGGCATGGTGGAGACGATGCCCCCCATCGCCTGGAACATCATGTCGATCTCGCGCCCGCCGCCGCGCACCTTCACGCCCTTCACGTCCTCGGGCACGAGGATCGGCTTCACCTTCGAGGCGACGGAACCCGACTGCCAGACCCAGGTGAGGATGACGACGCCCTTCTCGGCCAGCGTCTTGGAGAATTCCTCGCCGATCCTGGCGTCGCGCCACTTGGCGGCCTGCTCGTAGCTCGCCACGACGGCCGGCATCAGGGCGAGGTTGGTCTCGGGCACCTCGCCGCCCGCGTAGGAGAGCGGCACGAGGCTCATGTCGAGGGCGCCCTTCCGGACGGCGCTGAACTGGGCCAGCGTCTTCATGAGCGACGAGGTCGGGTAGACCTGGACCTGCAGGCCGCCGCCCGTGCGCTTCTCGAGTTCGGCGGCGAAGCGGCGGGCGATGCGGTCGCGGGCGTCGCCCTCCTCCAGGGTGCCGCCGGGAAACTGGTGCGACAGCTTCAGGATCTTCGGCGCTTGCGCGCGCAGCACGGCCGGACAGGCGACGAGGCCGCCCATCGCCGAGGCCGCGCCAAGGACATGGCGTCGTGTGATCACCGGCTTCCCCCCTGTTCGGTCGCGGCGTTCCTGCGGCAGACCATCAAACGGCCGCATGGCGGGATTTCATCCCTGTCCGCGCGGCCGGTCGGTGACAGTTCCGGCTAGGCCACCTGCTCCGCGAGCTTCAGGAGCTCGGCGCAGCTTGCGTTCTTCCCGGCATAGTCCTTCCAGGCCGTCGCGCGGGCGATGTCGCGCCACTTGCCGAGCGTCGCTTCGTCGATCTGATCGACCTTCGCGCCCGCCTTGGCGAACAGCTCCTCGACGCGGGTGTCGTCCGCCTTGGCGCCGGCCTGGCCGAAGCTCTCGAGCTCGGCGCCGGTCGCCATGATCGCGTCCTGCTGGTCCTTGGGCAGGCCGTCGAACACGATCTTCGACATCATGATCGGCTCCAGCATGAACCAGTAGGAATGCTGGCGGCCGGAGGTGAGCGCCTTCGACAATTCCTCCAGGCGGAAGGAGATCAGGCTGGTGGAGGAGGTGATGACCGCGTCGCAGGCGCCGGTCTGCATGGCGGCGTAGGATTCGTTCGACGGGATGGAGAGGGTGGCCGCGCCCGCCTCCTTCATCATCATGTCCATCTCGCGGGAGCCGCCGCGCACCTTCATGCCCTTGGCGTCGGCGGGGCCGACCAGCGGGCGCTCGCGGCTCGCGACGCCGCCCGCCTGCCACACCCACGAGACCAGCACGATGCCCTTCGCGGCCAGGATCTCGGTGAGCTTGCGCCCCACGGGGGCGCTCTTCCAGGCGATGGCCTGATCGTAGGAGGTCACGAGGGCCGGCATCAGCCCGATATTCATCTCGGGCACCTCGCCGCCGGCATAGGGCGCCGGGTAGAGCGACATGTCGAGGGCGCCCTTCCGCATGGCGCCGAACTGGGCGTTCGTCTTCATCAGCGACGAGCCGGGATAGACCTGCACGTCCAGCGCGCCCTTGGTCTTCTCGCCGACCTGCTTGGCGAACATCCGGCACATCCGGTCGCGGAAATCGCCCTCGTCGATCGTCCCGCCGGGGAACTGGTGCGACAGCTTGAGCGTGGTGGCCGCCATCGCCCCGCTCAGCCCGAAGCGCAGGAGCGCCGGGGCGGCAAGGGTCGCGGCGACGAAATGGCGTCGTGTGGGCGTCATGGGCACCTCCCGCGCCGCACAATGGCGGCGAATATTGTGTGCGCTGCGGTATTCATCGATACCGTTCTGATATGCAGAAGAAGGCCTCTTGTATATTTTGTCAACGCCCTCGCATAATGGCTGCGCAATTCGGGGCACCAACGAACCCGGACGCCAGGACGGGAGGGGGAGGATGAGCCGCGCTCAGGATCTCCGGCAGACGATCGAGGACGAGATCGTCGAGGGGCGGCTGGCCCTGGGGGCGCGCCTGGACGAGGTGCAGCTCGCGGCCCGGTTCGGCGTGTCGCGCACGCCGATTCGCGAGGCGCTGCTGCAACTGGCGGTGAGCGGCCTCGTGGAAACGAAGCCCCGGCGCGGCACGATCGTCAGCTCACCGGAGCCCCACAACCTCGTGGCGATGTTCGAGACCATGGCCGAGATCGAGGCGGCCTGCGGGCGGCTGGCGGCGCGGCGCCTCGCCGCTTCGGACAGGGAGGCGCTGGAGGCCGCACTCGCGGCCTGCGCGGCGGCCTCCGACGATTGCGAGGCGTATTACGCCGAGAACTACGTGTTCCACGGCCTCATCTACCGGGCGAGCCGCAACGCCTTCCTGGCGGAGCAGGCCCTGACCCTGCACCGCCGCCTCGCCCCCTACCGCCGGTTGCAACTGCGCGTGCGCCAGAGGCTGCCGCAATCCCTCGCGGAGCACAGGGCCATCGTGGAGGCCATCCTCGTCGGCGACGACGCCCTCGCGGCGGAGCGCCTGCGCAGCCACGTCCTCGTGCAGGGCGACCGCTTCGCCGACCTCGTGGCGGGCTTGAGGGCGCCGGACGCGGCCTAGGCCGCACCGAGGTCGACGTAATTCGCCGCGATCACCCGCTTCTTGCCGCGGATATGCTCCCGCAGCAGGCTCCCGAGGGCGGCGCCGTCGCGGGCGCGCAGGTGCACGATCATCTGCTCGTGCTCCGACATGGCCTGCTGCCACTGGTCCTGCGTCTGGTGGGCGCGGTAGCGCGAGCGCTGCACCCGGCCCGACAGGCTGAGATAGATGCTCGTCAGCGTGGCGTTGCGCGCCGCCGCCATGATCGCCTCGTGGATCAGGCGGTTATGGGCGAAGTAGCCGGCCTCGTCCCCCGCCTTGAAGGCGCTGACCATCGCGTCGTGATCGACCTGGATCGCGTCGATCTCTTCGTCGGTGATTGTGCGGCAGGCGAGGTCGCCGGCCGTCGCCTCCAGGCCCGCGATGACCTCGATCATGTCCTCCAGTTCGGCTTCGGTGATGCTCGCGACGCGGGCACCCCGGTTCGGCAGCAATTCGAGCAGACCCTCGGTGGCGAGGATCTTGATCGCCTCGCGCAGGGGGGTGCGCGAGATGCCGAACCGCTCTGTCAACTCGCTCTCGTTGATCCGTTCCTTCGGCTCCATCTCGCCGGACTGGATCAACTCGCGCATACGGTCCGCCACCTCGTCATGGAGGTAGCGGCGGCTGATGCCGAAGCCGGATTCGATCTTGTTCATGCGCACACACAGAACCCGCCCGGTCGCGCACGACCGAGCCACTGGAACAATATGTGTAGGTGCACCTGTATTCAGTGTCGAGGCGTCAAAGCTTGGTCGAGCACGCGGATCACATGCTTGGCCTGGATTCCCAGGCCGTCATGGATCTGGTGACGGCACGACGTGCCGTCCGCGACCACGAGATCCTCGGGCCCCGCCTGCCGCAGGGCCGGGAACAGGGACAGCTCCGCCATGGCGAAGGACACGTCCACCGTGTCCTTGCCGTAGCCGAACGCCCCGGCCATGCCGCAGCAGCTCGACTCGATCACCCGGACATCGAGACCGGGCACGGAGCGCAGCAGCGTCTCCACCGGGCCCATCACGCCGAACGACTTCTGGTGGCAATGCCCGTGCAGATGCGCCAATCGGCCGCCCTGATGGACGAAGGGCAGGCTGATCCGCCCTGCCGAGAGGTCGCGCATCAACAATTCCTCGATCAGCAGGGATTGCTGGGCGAGCGCCTGCGCCTCCTCGCCCGGTAGTAGCGCCAGGAACTCGTCGCGGAAGGTGAGCAGGCAGGATGGTTCCAGCCCGACCACCCGCGCCCCAGCGCGGACATAGGGGAGCAGCGCGTCGAGGGTGCGCCGCGCCTCCGCCCGCGCCCGGTCGGTCTGGCCCGAGGCGAGCCAGGTCCGGCCGCAGCACAGGGGCCGGCGGCCCTTGGCCGGAAACACCCGGTGCAGCCGGTAGCCCGCCGCCGCGAGCACCCGCTCGGCGGCTTCCAGGTTCTCCCGCTCGAAGGCGCGGTTGAACGTGTCGCCGAACAGGATCACGTCGCGGAAGTCGCCCGTGATGTCGGAGGGGTGGGCGGGCTCGCCGATCTCCTTCCACGGCCGCCGCCATTGCGGCAGGGTGCGACGCGCCGAGAAGCCCGTGACCCGCTCCGACACCGCCGCCAGGGCCGGATGCCGGTCCCGCAGGTTGAGGAGCGGCGCGAGCCGCGCGGCCACGCCCGCATAATGCGGCATCAGCCCGATCAGCCGGTCCTTCAGGGGCAGGCCGTGCTTGGCGTGGTAATGGTGCAGGAACTCGACCTTCATCTTGGCCATGTCGACGCCGGTCGGGCATTCGCGCCGGCAGGCCTTGCACGACACGCAGAGGTCCATCGTCCGCTTCATCTCGGGGCTGGTGAAGGCGTCGGTCCCGAGCTGGCCGGAGATGGCCAGCCGCAGGGAGTTCGCCCGGCCGCGCGTGAGGTGCTGCTCCTCCTTCGTCACCCGGTAGGAGGGGCACATCGCCCCGCCCGCGAGTTTCCGGCAGGTGCCGTTGTTGTTGCACATCTCCACCGCGCCGCCGAAGCCGCCCCAATCCGCCCAGTCGAGGGCCGTCCGGGCGGGCGCCGTCACCGCGTAATCGGGCTTGAAGCGGAACAGGCTGCGGTCGTCCATCCGCAGGGGGCGGACGATCTTGCCGGGGTTGAGGTGGTTCTCCGGGTCGAACCCGTCCTTCACCGTCTCGAAGGCGCGGGCCAGCGTCGCGCCGAACAGCGGCTCCACGAATTCCGAGCGGGAGATGCCGTCGCCGTGCTCGCCGGAATACGAGCCCTTGTAGCGGCGGACCAGTTCCGAGGTCTCCTCGGCGATGGCGCGCATCTTCGCGACGTCGCCCCCGAGCTTCATGTCGAGGATCGGGCGCACATGCAGGCAGCCCACCGAGGCGTGGGCGTACCACGTGCCCCGCGTGCCGTGCTTGGTGAACACCTCGGTCACGGCGTCGGTGTAGTCGGCGAGGTGTTCGAGGGGGACGGCGCAATCCTCGATAAAGGAGACCGGCTTCGCGTCGCCCTTCATCGACATCATGATGTTGAGGCAGGCTTCCCGCACCTCCCAGACCGGCTTCTGCCGGGCGGGCTCGATCACCTCGACCACCGCGTTCGGGAAGCCGTGGTCGGCCATGCAGGACTCGAGGCGCTTGAGGTCGCGCTTCAGGGCCGCGAGGTCGTCCCCCGCGAATTCGGCGAGCAGCAGGCAGTTCGGCTTGCCGCGGGTGATGTCGGCCAGCGTCGTGCGGAACAGCGGGATGTCGGCGCCGAGCACGAGGACGTTATTGTCCACGAGTTCCACCGCCACCGGGTCGAGGGCGACGATGTGCCGGGTCGTCTCCATCGCCGCGCGGAACGAGGGGAAATGGCAGACGCCCATCACCCGGTGCGTCGGCAGGCGCGAGAGCTTCAGCGTCACCGCCGTGGTGGCGGCCAGCGTCCCCTCGGACCCGACGAGCAGATGGGCGAGGTTCGGCCGGTCCGTCACCAGCGCGTCGAGGTTGTAGCCGCCGACCCGGCGCTGCACCTTCGGGTAGCGCGCCTCGATCTCGTCCCGGTGGTCGTGGGCGAGGCGCAGCATCCGCACCGCGAGGTCTTCCGCCCGCGCCGAGCCGGCGACGCCCGTGGCGTCGTTGCCGGTGAGCGAGAAGGCGAAGGGCTCGCCGTCCGGCAGCAGGGCGCGGATCGCCAGCACGTTGTCGCGCATCGTGCCGTAGCGGAGGGAGCGGGCGCCGCAGGAATTGTTGCCGGCCATGCCGCCGATGGTGCAGCGGGTCGCCGTCGAGGGCTCGACGGGGAAGAACCAGCCATCCGCCTTCAGCCTTGCGTTCAGCCGTTCCAGCACCACCCCCGGCTCGACGGTGATCGTGCCGGCCTCCGCATCGTAATCGAGCACGCCGTTGAAGTGGCGCGAGCAATCCACGACGAGGCCGGTGCCGATGGGCTGGCCGTTCTGCGAGGTGCCGCCGCCCCGCATGATGACGGGCACGCCGTGCTCGGCGGCGATCTGCAGGGTCGCGGCGATGTCGTCGCCGGAGCGCGGCAGGACCACGCCGGCGGGGGTGATCTGGTAGATCGAGGCGTCGGTGGCGTAGCGCCCCCGGGTGAAGGCGTCGAAGCGCGCCTCGCCCTTGAGCCGTTCCGCGAGCCGCCGGGCCAGCCCGGCATCCTTCCGCGCCGCCGCGCGGGGTGTCTCAGCCGTCCCTGCCGCCACGAATTCCCCCCGTCGAGCCTCGTCCGGGCTCTCTTCTGCGGGCGATTGTATTCAAGATTCAGGCGGACGGAAGTCCGCCTGAGGGGGGATGCCACGCGGCATGGTGCGGCGGTGGGGTGGAAAGAAGAATGGTGTCCCCGGCAGGGCTCGAACCTGCGACCCCAGGTTTCATACCACCTCGGCTTTCGCCGCCGCCCGGCCGTCGGCCCAAGGCGTTCGTGGTCTGGACTATCCCTTCACCCTGGGCCTTTCGGCCTGTAGGTGCCGCCCGTCTAGTCTCTACACCTTCCCGCCGGGGCGGGCTTGGCTCGGGATCGGCAGGGCCGTGGTGCCGAGGCACCGGGCCGGAAGCTTTCCCCGACTTTGAGCGGATCCGTCGCGCGGTTTCCCGGCGCGACGCCCAATTTGAACCTCTAGGAAACCTGTGCTCTGTCCAGCTGAGCTACGGAGACGACCGCGCGTCCTTAGCATCTCCATGGGGCGCGGCCAACACCGTCGGAGGCCGGGAACCATGGGTCTGCGGCGTCACTCGGCGCTTCTCGCGCTCCTGGCGTGGCCGTGTTCCGCCCCCGCCGAGCCCGTCGCCCACCCCGATTGCCGGGCGGCCCCGGCCCGGACCGAGACCCTGGCGGGACTCGGCCCCCGGGGCGAATTGCGCTTCGCCTCGGGCGGACGGGCCGTGCTCGATTCGCTCCGCTGGCCGGAGGACGACGAATCGGCGCGCGAAAGGCTCTCGGCCAGGGCCGGGCAGCGCATCCTCGTGACGCCGCGCGGCCTGCCAGACCGCTGGGGCCGGGAGCGCGTCGGCGCCGAAGCCCTCGACGACGCCGCCGACCTCGCCGGAGACCTCGTGGCGGCGGGCCTCGCCGCCGTCGATCCCGGCGAGGCGGACGCGCTCTGCCGCCCCGCCCTCCGCCTCGTGGAGGAGGCCGCCCGGCGGCGGCGGCTCAGCCTGTGGCGCGAAGCCTCCCCCGATGCGCAGGACGGCCCCGCCCTCCGGCAGCTGGCCGGGCGCTTCGCCGTGATCGAGGGCATCGTCCGCCATGTCGGCGAGCGCGGCACGCGCACCTATCTCGACTTCGTCCCTCGGGGCGGCGACGGCTTGACCGTCACGGTAACGAAACGCACTTGGCGAACGATGGCCGCCCATGGTTTGACTGCCGACTCGCTGCACGGCACACGCGTGCGGGTCCGTGGCGTCATCGAGATCGGGCGCGGCCCCGTCATCGCGGCCGCGACGCCCGATGCGATCGAGGTGCTGCACGGGCAGGACGATTCTGGGATGCGGCGCTGAGCGCGATGGACGTGATGCGGGGGTTGGTCGGTTTCCGGCGGGCGGCCTGTCTCGGCCTCGCCGCCCTGGCTCTGGGCGCCTGCGTGGCGGACCAGACCGGTTCCGTGAGCACGCCCGCCGCCGTGCGCGTGCCGGCCGGGGCGCCCAAGGTGACGGGCCGCGAGCGCGCGACCGATGCCGACCACCAGAAGCTCGTCGCCTCCTTCGGCGGCGAGGTGAAGGCCCCCGCCGTCACGCGCCTGCTGACCGAAGTCACCGACCGCCTCGTGAAGGCGAGCGACCGGCCGGACCAGAGCTACGCCGTCACCCTGCTCGATTCGCCCGTCGTCAACGCCTTCGCCCTGCCGAACGGGCGGCTCTACGTCACGCGCGGACTCGTGGCGCTCGCCAACGACACGTCCGAGGTCGCGGCGGTGCTGGCGCATGAGATCGCCCACGTCACCCTCAACCACGCCACCGCCCGCAGCGAGCTGGAACTGCGCTCCGCCCTGGTGAGCAAGGTGGTGGCGGACGTGCTGAACGACCCCGACACGGGGGCGCAGCTCAAGAGCCAGTCGCGCTTCGCCCTCGCCCGCTTCTCCCGCGAGCAGGAACTGGAGGCCGACGCCGCCGGGGTGAAGACCCTCGCGGCGGCGGGCTACGACCCCTTCGCGGCGGCGCGGTTCCTCACGGCGCTCAACCGCACCGTCCAGTTGAAGCAGGGCGGCGGCACGGCGGGCGAGCCCGACATGCTCGCCACCCATCCCGGCACGACCGAGCGGGTGAACCTCGCCATCCGCGCCGCCCGCAAGATCGGCGCGCCGGGCATCGGCACCGACGACCGCAGCCGCTACCTCACCGCCATCGACGGGCTGGCCTACGGCGACAGCCCCCGCGACGGCGTGGTGCGCAGCGGGCGCTTCATCCATTCCGGCCTCGGCATCGCCTTCGCGGTGCCGGAGGGGTTCAGCCTGGAGAACACCCGCTCGGCGGTGCTCGGCACCACGGCGGACGGCAACCGCCGCCTCCTGTTCGACCAGATCGAGACCAAGGAGGGCCAGGGCCTCGACGCGATGCTCAAGGCGACCTGGAACGACAGCCTCGACCCCGCCGGCTCGGAGAGCCGGGAGGTCAACGGCAACCCGGCCGCCTTCGCCCTGTCGCGGGGCAAGGACTGGACGTTCCGCCTCGCCGCGATCCGCCTCGGCGGCGCGACCTATCGGATGATCATGGCGGCCAAGGGCAGCGCCGACCCGGAGGCCGCCTTCCAGCGCTGGGTGTCGAGCCTCGCCGAGGTCCCGCCGGAGGAGGTCGCGGCCCTGCGCCCGACCCATCTGCAGATCGTCCAGGCGGGGGGCGCCAACGCGGAGGAGCTTGCCCGGCGCATGGTCGTGTCCGACCGCGCCCTCGACCGGTTCCTCGTCCTGAACGGCCTGGAGCGCGGGGCGGCCCTCGTGCCGGGCCGCAGCTACAAGATCGTCACCGAATAGGCGTCAGCCCCGGAGAGCGCGCGTGATCCGCTTCTATTACAACCTCTCGCCCAATCCGATGAAGGTCGCCCTCTGCTTGGAGGAGCTGGGCCTCCCCTACGAGCCGGTGCCGGTGGACACCCGCAAGGGCGACCAGTTCGACGCTGCCTACGCGGCGGTCAACCCGAACGCCAAGGTGCCGGCGATCGTGGACGGGGAGACGACGGTGTTCGATTCGAACGCCATCCTCCTCTACCTCGCCGAGAAGACGGGCCAGTTCCTGCCGCCACAGAACGGTGCGGCGCGGGGCGAGATGCTGTCCTGGCTGATGTTCGTGGCGACCGGCATCGGGCCGTTCTCCGGCCAGTGCGTCCACTTCCGGCATTTCGCGCCGAAGGACGCGGGCGCCTACGCCCTGGACCGCTACGTCTACGAGGCACGCCGCCACTGGGACGTGCTCGACACGCATCTCGAAGGCCGGTCTTTCATGGTGGGCGACGCCTACTCGATCGTCGACATGGCGGCCTGGGGCTGGGCGCGGATGGTGCCCTTCGTGCTCGGCGAGGATGCGTTCGCCGGCCTGCCCAACGTCAAGCGGCTGCTCGACACGATCAACGCCCGCCCGGCGGCCCAGCGCGCCAAGGCGCTGAAGGGCCGCCACGCCTTCAAGGCCGAGATGGACGACGAGGCGCGGGCGAACATGTTCCGCTTCATCAAGCCGGCCGCCTGAGGCCGAGGCCGGCGGGGCGTCCTAGGCCCCGCCGCCGCCCCGCTTGTCCTTGCTGCGCCCCCGCTCTGCGCGCAACTCGCGCTCGGCGATCAGCCAGAACTCGATTTCGAGGCCTTCGGGCCGGTGGTTGCGCTCCCACAATTCGTAGGCGCGCTCCCGGATCTGCTCGAAGGTGATCACGTCCCGGCCGGGGGCATCCCCGCCTGCATTCCGTTCTGAGGTCATCGCGCCCTACCGAACCGGTGCCACGCGCCGCGCCATCGGCGCGTCCTCAGGATCCGGGCCGGTGCAGGTAGGCGGTGATGCTGGTGACGCGGGTGCCCACCATCGTCACCGCCTTGCGCAGGCGCTCCTCGCTCACGCCGAAATGCTGGGCCCAGACGGCCCGGCTGGCGCGGTCGAAGATGTCGATATGGCTCTTGCCCTCGGTTCCCATCGTCATGGCGCCCGATCCCGATCTCTGGAGGTGCCCGGCCGCGCCGGGCTCTTTCCGGGTCAACCGGAGGCCGCAGATTAGGTTTCACGGGCACGCGTGGAACGGGCCCGGCTGTCACTCCCAGCGGAAGGGCGGGGCGCGGAAGGGGAAGTCCACCAGCGGAGGGGTCTCCGCCCGCGATTCGGCGGGAGGCGTGGGTGGCGGCGGGGGCGCCGGCTCCTCGACCTCCTCGCAGACGAGCAACGACCCCTCCGGCAGGGGCGGAGCCTCGACCCCGCGCCAGCGTCCGTAGGACCAGGGTCGGTACCACGCCGCGTTCTCCGGCAGGCGTCCGGGCACGAGGTCGATGCCGTGGGTGCCGAACGGCCCGCAGCGGCAGAAGCGGGCGAAGCCCATCCACGCCCCCGGCCAGACGCCGTAGGTGGCGATGGCTTGGTCCGCGTAGGCGGAACAGCTCGGCCAGTGGCGGCACTGGCGTCCGACCAGGGACGACAGGCTGAGCTGATAGGTGCGCAGCGCCAGCCGCGCGGCCTGCTGCGGCAGGCTCACGCCGCCGCCCTCCGCCTGGCCTCGATCTGGTCGAGGGCATCCACCACCGCGTCGAAGGTCAGGAGCGTCGAGGCGTGCCGCGCCTTGAAGTCCCGCACCGGCTCCAGCACCGCGAAATCGGCGAAGGGGCCGTCCGGCGGCGGGGCGCCCTCCTTCAGCATCGCCCGCACGGCCTCGCGCAGGCCCCGCAGGTCCCCCGCCGAGGTGCCGACCACATGCCGGCCCATCAGCGACGAGGAGGCCTGGCCCAGCGCGCAGGCTTTGACATCCTGCGCGAAATCCGTCACCCGGCCGTCCTCGCCGAGGGTCACGTCGACGGTGACGGTCGAGCCGCAGAGCCGGGAATGGGCGGTGGCGCTCGCATCGGGCGCGTCGAGCCGGCCGAGCCTCGGGATGTCGGCGGCGAGTTCCAGGATGCGTCGGTTGTATATATCGTCCAGCATTAAAGCCTCAGTTGAGCAAGCATAAGGGCAGCTAGACCGCCTGCGCAGCCGGCGTCGGATTGCGCGTTTGCTCAGGACGCACGATATAGGCGATGTGCCGCTGCTTCGCGAGGAGGCGGCCGGTCGACCGAGGTCGCGCCCAAGGCCGAGGTCGGGCTCATCCGCCCAAGTTCATCCGGGGCACCGGCCCGTGCGCCAGCCACGGGCGCGGGTCCCACACCAGAGCCCGAGCCCGATCCGCATGTACGCCAAGCCCGACAGCACCACGATGAAGACCCGTGTGGCGCGGGCCGGAGATGCCATGGATGCCGCCCTCAAGTCCCTTTCCTACAGTGTCGATGGTCAGTCCCTGAACGGCATGCGCAACGATAATCGGCCGTTTCGCGACGGCACCGCCGCCGTGACCGAGATCGCGCCGGAGCCGGCCTCCGCGACCCGCGTCCCCGAGGGCCTCGCCCTGGGCCGTCCGAGCCGCGAGGAGGCCGAGGCCGCCGTGCGTACCCTGCTGCGCTGGGCCGGCGACGATCCCACCCGCGAGGGCCTGATCGAGACCCCCGCCCGCGTGGCCAAGGCCTACGAGCAGCTGTTCTCCGGCTACAGCTTGAATGCCGATTCGCTGCTGGAGCGGGTGTTCGAGGAGGTCGAGGGCTATTCCGACATCGTCCTCGTGCGGGACATCCCGTTCCACTCCCATTGCGAGCACCACATGGTGCCGTTCATGGGGCTGGCGCATATCGCCTATTACCCGTCCAAGGGCGTGGTCGGCCTCTCGAAGCTCGCCCGCGTGGTCGATGCCTTCGCCAAGCGCCTGCAGACGCAGGAGACGATGACGGCGCAGATCGCGGACGTGATCGAGAGCATCCTCAAGCCGCGCGGCGTCGCCGTGATGCTGGAGGCCGAGCACCTGTGCATGGCCATGCGCGGCGTGCAGAAGGCCGGCGTCTCGACCCTCACCACCCAGTTCCGCGGCGTGTTCAAGAACGCGCCCGACGAGCAGGTCCGCTTCCTGACCCTCGTCCGCGGCGGAGCCAAATAAGCCCTCACGGCTTTTGACCGCCATGCCCGAAACCGCCCCGTCGCCTGCGTCCCGCATCGTCTTCCCCGAACCCGGCAGCAAGGCCGAGGTCGAGGAGGGCGACCTCTTCATGCCCCGCTTCGACCGGGACGGCCTCGTGACCTGCGTCACGGTCGATGCCGGCGACGGGCGGGTGCTGATGGTCGCGCACATGAACGCCGAGTCCCTGGCGCGGACGGTCGAGACCGGCGAGGCGTGGTACTGGTCGCGCTCGCGCGGCGAGTTGTGGCGCAAGGGCGCCACGAGCGGCCAGACCCAGCGCGTCCTCGAGATGCGCACCGATTGCGATCAGGACGCCGTGCTGATCACCGTCGCGGTCGGCGGCGATGGCGGCTGCTGCCACACGGGCCGCCGCGCCTGCTTCTACCGCACCGTCGCCCTCGACCGGGAGACCGGACAGGTGCGGCTGCGGCTCGCCGGGGAATGACCCACCGACCCGAGCGGCGCGAGCCTCTTCCTCGCCCTCTCCCCGTTCCGACCCGCAGCGCCGAGGCGCCCCGGCGCCCCGCCGCGTGGGCCAAGTCCGGGGCCAAGCCCGTGGCCAAGCCCGTCTTCCCGCCCGGCGCCGTCGAGCCGGTGCGCGCTGCCGAGACCGGCCCGCGCCTCGGCCTCGCGCTCGGCGGCGGCTCGGCCCGGGGCTGGGCGCATATCGGCGTCATCCGCGCCCTGGAAGAGGCGGGCCTCGCGCCCGCCGTCGTCGCCGGCTGCTCCATCGGCGCCGTGGTCGGCGCCTGCTACGCGGCGGGGCGGCTCGACCGGCTCGAATCCTTCGCCCGCTCCCTGACGCGGGGTCGCGTCGTGCGCCTCGTGGACCCGCGCCTGCCGGGCTCCGGCCTCATCGCGGGCAACCGCCTGCGGCGGCGCCTTCTGACGGATCTCGGCGACAGCCGGATCGAGACCCTGCGGATCGCCTTCGGCTGCGTCGCCACGGAGTTCGGCACCGGCGCGGAGGTCGCCCTCACCGAGGGGCCGCTGGTCGAAGCGGTGCGGGCCTCCTACGCGATTCCAGGCCTGTTCCCCCCGGTGGACATCGCCGGGCGGTTCTTCATGGACGGCACCCTCGTCAACCCGGTGCCCGTGGCGCTGGCGCGGGCCCTGGGGGCGGACGTCGTCGTCTGCGTGAACCTCAACGGCGACACGGGCGGGCCGGTGGTCCGCGAGGTGACGGCACCCACGCCGCGCCGGGGCCTGCTACACGCCGTGCGCGGACGCCTGCCGGGCTTCGCCCGCACGCCGCCGGAGGCGGCACCGCTGCCGGGCATCGCCAGCGTCGTCCTCGACGCCTTCAACATCACGCAGGACCGCATCTCCCGCGCCCGCCTGGAGCGCGACCCGCCGGACGTGGCCATCGGCCCGGACGTGGCGGCCTTCGGCCTGTTCGACTTCCACCGCGCCGCCGACGGCATCGCCCTCGGCTACCACGCGGCCCGCACCGCCCTCCCCCGCATCCGCGCGGCGCTGGACGGGGCCGCCGCGCGGGTGTGAGGGGCCACCGCCCCTCAGACTGCCTTCGGCAGACACGAGCGCCGGATAGAGGTTGCCGCCCACGGGCGCGCTTCAGCAGGCAGAGGCCAGTTTGGCGTGGACGAGGGGCTCGATGCGCACCGGAATGCCACGCCCCGCCGGGACATCGGACTCGAGGTGGTTGGCCGCCACGAGATCGGGCACGAGATCGGTGATGATCTCCACCAGTTCGTCGAACGTCGCTGCCTCGGCGTTCAGACCCAGGATCGCTGACTCGGAAACGTTTCAGACGCCGAGGTCGCGGTCCCTGGCGATCTTGACCTCGAAATCCATCCGGGTCGCGGCCGCTGCACGGCCATCGGGATCGTCGAGCCTTGCCATAGCGCGGACGTTCTGACCGTCCCCCGGCCACTGCAAGCAAGGCACGGTTGAAGACACCCAGAAACGACGAAGCCGCCCGAAGGCGGCTTATCGTTAGTCCGGTCGTATGGTTGGGAAAACTGGAGCGGGCGAAGGGATTCGAACCCTCGACCCCAACCTTGGCAAGGTTGTGCTCTACCCCTGAGCTACACCCGCTCACTGTGCTGTTGGCCGCCCCGGAAGTCCGTGCCGGCGGCCCCCGGCGGCGCTCTCTAAACACCATTCCGACGGGCGACGCAAGCCCGTTTTCCACCTCACCATCGCAAAGCTGGCGAAAGGCCCTCCCGGAACTCCCGCAGGCGGGCCAGGGTGCCCCGGCTCGTGCCCTCGGGCAGGGCGTCGGCGGGGAAAAAACCGCCCTCGGCGATCTCCCGATCCGGCGCCTTCGGGCGCAGCACGGTGAAGGCCGGCGCCTCGTAGAGCGCGACGTGATCCAGGGCGGAGCCCGCGTTGTTGTGGAACAGCCCGAGGAGCCGCAGCGGCCCCTCGGTGCGGAGTTCCCCCTCCTCGCGGAATTCCCGCACCATCGCTTCTTCGGCGGTCTCGCCGCGCTCGACGCCGCCGCCCGGCAGGTGCCAGCCGCTGATATAGGTGTGGCGCACGAGAAACACGCGCCCCTCCCCGTCCCGCGCGATCCCGCGCACGCCGAGGGTGACGCCCCGCGTGGCGAGGGCGCCGAAAAAGAACAGCCGGCGGAGGGCCGGGTGGTCGAGGATCAGCCGCTTCGTCACACGACGTCCAGGGTGATCGCGCCCAGCCCCTCGACGGCCGCCACCATGCGCTGCCCGCGCTCCACCGGGCCGACGCCGGAGGGCGTGCCGGTGAAGATCAGGTCGCCGGGCTGAAGGGCGAAGTAGCTCGACAGGTACGCGATCTGCTCGGCAACGGACCAGATCAGATCGCCGAGATCGCCCTTCTGCTTCACCGTGCCGTCGACGGAGAGGGTGATCGCGCCCCTGGTCGGGTGCCCGATCAGGGAGACCGGATGGAGCGCGCCGATGGGCGCGGAGGAATCGGCCGCCTTGCCGGTGTCCCAGGGGCGGGACATCTTCTTGGCCTCGTCCTGCAAGTCGCGGCGGGTCATGTCGAGGCCGACCGCATAGCCGTAGACGAGTTCGAGGGCCGCCTCGACGGGCACGTCGGTGCCGCCGCCGGAGAGCGCGGCCACCATCTCCACCTCGAAATGGTAGTTGCTGGTCTTGGACGGGTAGGGATGCGGGGCCGGCTCCGCGCCGACCACCTGCAGGGCGTCGGCCGGCTTCATGAAGAAGAACGGCGGCTCGCGATCCGGGTCGGCGCCCATCTCGCGGGCATGGGCGGCGTAGTTGCGACCGACGCAATAGACCCGCCGTACCGGGAAGAAATCCTGGCTGCCGACGATGGGCAGGGTGGTCCGGGGCGGATTCTGGATGACGGAGAGCATCGGGATCCTCAGGTCTTCGCGTCGCCTGCGGCAGGAAGGCTGCCGGGCGCGAGCCTCGTTGTAAGCCATCCGCCACGGGCCGCCATCCGACCGGGCTTGCTGAGCGGGCCGTGGAGCGCAAAATTCATGCGATGTCCGAGCCCGCCCCCTCCCCTCTCCTCGACGCCCTGCGCGGTGCCCTCGGCGACCGCCACGTCCTGACCGATCCCGACCTGCTGGCGCCCTATCTCAGCGAGCGGCGCGGCCTCTTCCACGGCACGACGCCCGCCGTGCTCCGGCCGGGCTCGACGGAGGAGGTCGCGGCCTCCGTGCGCCTCTGCGCCGGGGCGGGGGTGCCCGTCGTGGCGCTCGGCGGCAATACCGGCCTCACCGGCGGGGGCGTACCGCAGGGCGGCGTGGTGATCTCCCTGGAACGGATGACGGCCGTGCGGGCGGTCGATCCCATCGGCGCGACGCTCATCGTGGAGGCCGGCGCGATCCTCGAAACCGTGCAGGCGGCGGCCGACGCGGCGGGGATGCTGTTCCCCCTCACCTACGCCTCGCGCGGCTCGGCGCGGATCGGCGGGGGCATCGCCACCAATGCGGGCGGCCTCAACGTGCTGGCCTACGGCAATGCCCGCGAACTGACCCTCGGCCTCGAAGTCGTGCTGGCGGACGGGCGGATCTGGAACGGGCTGAAGGCCCTGCGCAAGGACAACGCGGGCTACGACCTGAAGCAGCTCTTCATCGGCTCGGAGGGCACGCTGGGCATCGTCACCGCCGCCGCCCTGCGGCTGTTCCCGAAGCCGCGCTCCACGGGGGTCGCCTTCGTGGGCCTCGATTCGGCGCAGGCCGCCCTCGACCTGTTCGTGTTCCTGCGCGACCGGGCCGACCGCGACCTCACCGCCTTCGAATACCTGCCGCCCTTCGCCCTCGACCTCGCCCTGCGGCACGGCAAGGGCACGGTGCGCCCGCTCTCCGGGGATCACGGCGCCTACGCCCTCGTCGAGTTCTCGTCCTGCCGGCCGGGCTCCGAGGCGCGGCAGGACCTCGAATCGGCCCTCGGCGCGGCCTTGGAGGCGGGGATGATCGGCGATGCCGCCATCGCGTCGGGCGGGGTGCAGGCGAACGCCCTGTGGGACCTGCGCGAGGCCGTGCCGGAGGCCCAGACCCGCGAGGGCGGCTCGATCAAGCACGACGTGTCGGTGCCCCTCACCCGCCTGCCCGAGTTCCTGGAACGGGCCGACGCCGCCTGCATCGCCGCCATGCCGGGCCTGCGCCCCTGCGGCTTCGGCCATTTCGGCGACGGCAACATCCACTTCAACCTGAGCCAGCCGGTGGGCATGGACAAGGCCGCCTTCCTCGACCACTGGACCCGCTTCAACCGGATCGTTCACGACATCGTGCACGAACTCGGCGGCTCCATCGCGGCCGAGCACGGGGTCGGGCTCATCAAGCGCGACGAACTCGCCCGCTACGCCCCACCCGTCGCCCTCGACCTGATGCGGGACATCAAGGCGGCCCTCGATCCGAAGGGCCTCCTGAACCCCGGCAAGGTCGTCCCGCCGGCGGACGCGACTGCGTAGAACGGATCGACTTTTGTGCGCCGCGCCATAATTCGGCTCCCCTGACGGCAGAGAACCGGGACGCGGCGGACACACCCGCCGCAATCGAACCTTGGCGTTAACCTGCTGCTAAGGCGTCGATTGGACCTTCTGGTGAGGACGCGGCCACGATCCACGGGAAAAGGCCCGCCCCTTGCTTCTCGCCGTCGGGCGTTTCGCAGTTGCGAGACAAACCGTCGAGCGCCACCGATCCGGAGTCATCCGATGCCCTCTTCACTGGCCCGCGTGCAGACCACCGAAGCTAGCCGCTACCTGCAGCAGCTCTGCCGCCACTGGAGCCACAAGTTCGACGTCGAGGCCACCGCCGACCAGGGCAAGGTGCCCTTCGGCGCGGACCGCGTCTGCACCCTGAACGCCGAGCCCGACGCCCTCGTGATGCGCATCGAGAGCGCCGACCCGGTGAACCTCACCCGCCTGGAGAACGTGGTCTCGGACCATCTCCTGCGCTTCGCCTTCCGCGAAGGGCTCGGCGACATCCGCTGGTCGCGCGCCGTCGCCTGAGCCGTCCGGCGCGGAACTACCGCGCCGCCTCGTCCAGCGCCTCGATGACAAGGTTGCCGTTGGTGTAGACGCAGATCTCCGCCGCGATGCCCATCGCCTTGCGGACGATCGCCTCGGCATCCAGCGCGCTGTCCTCGAGCGCCCGCGCGGCGGCGAGGGCATAATTGCCGCCCGAGCCGATCGCCATCACGCCGCTCTCCGGCTCCAGCACGTCGCCGGAGCCCGACAGCAGCAGGCTGACCTCGCGGTCGGCCACCAGCATCATCGCTTCCAGGCGGCGCAGGTAGCGGTCGGTCCGCCAATCCTTCGTCAGCTCCACGCAGGCGCGGGTGAGCTGGCCGGGATACTGCTCCAGCTTGGCTTCCAGCCGCTCGAACAGGGTGAAGGCGTCGGCCGTCGCTCCGGCGAAGCCGCCGATCACCGCGCCCTTGGCGAGCTTGCGCACCTTGCGGGCATTGCCCTTCACGATCGTCTGGCCGAGGCTCACCTGCCCGTCGCCGCCGATGACGACGCGACCGCCCTTCCGCACCATCAGGATCGTGGTGGCGTGCATGCTGGGCATGCCGCCCCGCTCGTCGTGGCTCACGTCTGCGCTCCTGTCTCGTGATGCGGCGCAGATGGGGAGTTTTTCCCCTCGCGTCCAGCGGTGAGGGCGAAGGCCCATTCCTCGCGGACATGCCCGTCCGCCTCGTCCGCCCCGAAGCGGCGGTGGAGGTCGCGCAGGGCGTCGGCGTCCAGCAGCCGGCCGCAGGCCCAGACCGCCATGCCGCGCACCAGCGGCGAGGCGTCCGCGAGGCGCGCGACGGCACTCGGCGCGAGGCCGGACTCGTCCGAATTGCCCACCGCGATGAGGACGTTGCGCAGGAAGCGGTCGCGCCCCGTGCGCTTCACGGGCGTGCCAGCGAAGAACATGCGGAAGCCGGCCTCGTCGAGGGCGGCGAGGGTCCGCAGGTCCGGCGCGGCGAGGTCGTCGCGGGCGGACAGGCGCGTCTCGGCGGCCTGCTTGGCGAACTTGTTCCAGGGGCAGACCGCGAGGCAATCGTCGCAGCCGAACACCCGGTTGCCGATGGCGACGCGGAACGCGGCCGGGATCGGCCCCTGGTGCTCGATGGTGAGGTAGGAGATGCAGCGCCGCGCATCGAGCCGGTAGGGCTCGGGCAGGGCGTCGGTGGGGCAGATGTCGAGGCAGGCCCGGCAGGATCCGCACCGGTCGACGCCCGGCACGTCGGGTTCGAATTCGGCGCTGGTGTAGATCGCCCCGAGGAGCAGCCAGTTGCCGGCCTCGCGGGAGATCAGCACCGTGTGCTTGCCCTGCCAGCCGAGCCCCGCCGCCTCGGCGAGCGCCTTCTCCATCACGGGGGCGGTGTCGCAGAAGACCTTCACCCGCGCATCGGCCTTGGCCGACAGGTAGCCCCCCAGCTCCTTCAGCTTGCCCTTCAACACTTCGTGATAATCGCGCCGCTGGGCGTAGGCCGCGATGGCGCCGTGCCCGCGAAGGGCGACGAGCGCCAGGGGATCCTCCTCCGGCCGGTAGCTCATGGCGACCACGAGGATGCTGCGCACCCCCGGCCACAGGCCGACGGGGCGGGCGCGCTGGTCCGCGCGCTCCTCCATCCAGTCCATGGTGCCGTGGGCGCCCTCGGCGAGCCAATGCGCGAGGCGTTCGGGCAGATGGGGGACGCGGTCGGGCCGGGTGATGCGCAGGCCGCAGAAGCCCAGATGGCGGGCCCTGTCCTCGACCAGCCGGCGCAACCGTTCGCCGTGGAAGAACCGCTTGTCGCTCAGAAATCGAGATCCGCGTAATGGGCGGCCGGCGGCATGCCGGCGACCCGGTCGGCGAGGATGGCGCGGAAGGAGGGCCGCGACTTCACCCGCGCATACCAGTTGCGGGCCATCTCGTCCTCCTCCCACGGCACGTCGCCGAGATAGTCGACGCAGGAGAGATGGGCCGCCGCCGCGAGGTCGGCATAGGACAGGTCGTCGCCCGCGAGCCAGCGCCGCCGGGCGATGAGATAGCCGATGTATTTCAAGTGGTAGCGCACGTTGGTGCGGGCGGCGCGGATGGCGTTCATGTCCGGCGGGCCGCCGCCCTGGCTCGTGGTCATGAAGCGCTTGGCGATCTTCTCGGCCACGAGATAGCCCGTGACCTCGCCCTCGAACTTCACGAGGAACCAGTCGAGCAGGCGGCGCACCTCGACGCGGCCGGTGGGGTCCTCCGGCAGGAGGCGCCGCCCGCTGAGGCCCAGGCCCCTGGTCTCGTCGAGATATTCCGCGATGACGCCCGCGCCCGGGACGACGGTGCCCGATTGCTCCAGCAGGACGGGCGTGGTGCCGGCCGGGTTGATCAGCAGGAACTCGTCGCGCCGGTCCCAGCTGCGCTCCTCGATGAGAAGCGGTTCCAGGCCCATCTCGGCCATGACCAGCCGGACGAAGCGGGAATTCGCGCAGAAGGGGAAATGATAGAGGTTCGCCATCGAAGCCGCAGTGAGGCTCCCTCTCGCGCCGTCCGCCCCGGCGGCAGGGCCTCGATCCGAGCGTTATTGCCGGTTTCTTGCCGCCCCCTTAACACGCGCCGCCAAGCACGGTAACCGCCCGTCAACCGCGATCGGTGATGCCACCGGGCGGACAGGGGTGTGGGCGGCGCCTCGTGCGTGCGCCGGAAGGCGCGAGGACAGGCATGGATCCGATCAGCATCGGGAAGGCAATTCTGCTCGGCCTCGTGGAAGGCGCGACGGAGTTCATCCCCGTCTCCTCCACCGGCCATCAGCTGCTCGTCGGGCACTTCATCGGCTTCCACTCGCCGAACAACACCTTCGAGGTGCTGATCCAGCTCGGCGCCATCCTGGCGATCCTGGCGGTGTATTTCCGCCGCCTGCTGAACATCGCCACGGCCGCGCCGCACAACCCGCAGGCGCGCCGCTTCATCCTCGGCATCCTCATCGCCTTCCTCCCGGCGGCGATCATCGGCGGCCTCTTCTCGAAGCTGATCAAGGCCTACCTGTTCAACCCGTGGATCGTCTGCGCGACCCTGGTGGCCGGCGGCCTCGTCCTCCTCGTCATCGACGACACCGACCTGGAGGTGAAGAAGACCGACGTCTACGACTTCACCCTGCCGATGGACTTCAAGATCGGCATCTTCCAGTGCCTCGCGATGATCCCCGGCGTGTCGCGCTCGGGCGCCACCATCGTCGGCGCGATGCTGATGGGCGCGGACAAGCGTTCCGCCACCGAATTCTCGTTCTACCTCGCGATGCCGACCATGGCCGGCGCCTTCGCGAAGGACCTGTTCGACAATTACAAGAACCTGTCGAGCAACGATGTCGGGCTGATCGTGATCGGCTTCGTCGTCTCCTTCATCTCGGCCCTGTTCGTCGTGCGGGTGCTGCTCGATTACGTGTCGCGTCACGGGTTCCGGCTGTTCGCGTGGTGGCGCATCATCGTCGGCGCGCTGGGCCTCGCGGGGCTCATCATCCTGGGCTGAGACGGGAGCGGCCAGGAGGGGAATTGCATCGGAACGGGTTCTCGTGTCACGCAGCGCGGAGACCGCGGCGCCTGAACCGCGGCAACCACGCTGCGACGCGCTCCCCACCGGCCGGATGCCGGTTCGGGGCGCCTTGAGGGGGGCTCGGCCGAACCGATGGAAGACAGACCGCTCGCCGATCTTTTCGAGCCGGCCGACCGCAAGCGGTGGCTCTCCCTGGTCGAGTCCGCGCTGAAGGGCGCGGATTTCGAGAAGAAGCTCGTCTCCAAGACCGCCGACGGGCTGCGCATCGAGCCGCTCTACGGCGCCGCCGAGGCGACCGCGCAGCCGGTGCGGGCGCCGGGCCCCTGGAAGATCGCCCAGCGCGTCGATCATCCCGATCCCGCCGCCGCCGCCCGTCAGGTGATGACGGACCTCGAAGGCGGCGCGGACGCCCTGGTCCTCGCCTTCGCCGGAGCGCCGGGGGCGCGCGGCTACGGCCTGACCGTGACCGACGCCGCCGGGCTCGACGCGGCGCTCGCGGGCGTGATGCTGCCCATCGTGAGCCTGCGCCTCGACGCGGGCGGGCGCGGCCTCGACGCCGCCCGCTGGGTCCGCGACCTCGCCGTTGCGCGGGGCGAGGACCTGTCCTCCTACGATCTCGACCTCGGCATCGACCCCGTGGGCGTGCTCGCCGCCACCGGCAGCCTCGGCGCCGGGTGGAAGGACATCGCCCCCCAGCTCGCCGCCACCGTCTCCGAACTGCACGAGGCCGGCTTCACCGGCCGCGCCTTCCTGGCGGACGGGCGCCCCTATCACGAGGCCGGGGCCGGCGAGGCCGCCGAACTCGGCGCGGTGCTCGCCACCGCGCTTGCCTATCTGCGGGCCCTCGAAGCCGCCGGCCACGACCTCGACACGGCCCGCGACCGGATCGCCGTGCTCCTCGTGGCCGATGCCGACGAGTTCGTGACGCTGGCGAAGTTCCGCGCCATGCGCCGGCTCTGGGCGCGGGTGGAGCAGGCCTGCGGCCTCGATCCCAAGCCCCTGCGCATCCATGCCGAGACGGCGTGGCGCATGATGACCAAGCGCGACCCCTTCACCAACATCCTGCGCACCGGCATGGCCGCCGCCGCCGCCGGGATGGGCGGGGCCGACGCCGTCTGCGTGCTGCCCTACACCCAGGCGCTCGGCCTGCCGGACGCCTTCGCCCGGCGCGTCGGCCGCAACAGCCAGATCGTCCTCCTGGAGGAATCGCATCTCGGCCGGGTCAGCGATCCGGCGGCGGGCGCGGGCGGGTTCGAGGCCCTGACCGACCAGATCGCGGAAGCCGCCTGGGACGCCTTCCGCGCCATCGAGGGCGAGGGCGGCATCGTCGCCTCCCTCAGCGTGGGCAAGATCCAGCGCCGGATCGAGGCCGTGCGCGAGGCCCGCACCAAAGCGATCGCCACGCGGCGGATGCCGCTGACCGGCGCCACCGAGTTCCCGAACCTCGCCGAGAAGCCGGTCGCCGTCCTCGACGTGCCCCCGGTCGCGCCGGGCAAGCCCGCGAATTTCGGGGCCGGCGCGGCGGTGGCCTGCGATCCCCTGCCCTCGCAGCGCCTCGCGGAGCCGTTCGAGACCCTGCGCGACGCCTCCGACGCGGCGCTGGCCAAGGCCGGGCGCCGGCCGAGCGTGTTCCTCGCCAATCTCGGGCCCCTCGCGGCCTTCAACACCCGCGCGACCTTCGCCGCCAACGCCTTCGCGGCGGGCGGCATCGAGGCCCTGTCGAACGAGGGTTTCGCGGACACCGCCTCCCTGGTCGAGGCCTACAAGGCGTCGGGCGCGTCCCTCGTCTGCCTGTGCTCGTCGGATGCGGTCTATGCCGAGACGGCGGTGGAGGCCGCCGAGGCGCTGGCGGCGGCCGGCGCCGGAACGATCTACCTCGCCGGGCGCCCGGCCGACTTGGAGGCGCCCCTGAAGGCGGCGGGCGTCCACGCCTTCCTGTTCATGGGGTGCGACCTTCTGGCGCTTCTGGACGAGGCGATCCGGCGCGGACTTCGCTCTGCTCCGCGCTGAGTGTGACCCGGTCGATCCCATGATCCGTTCGATTCTTCTGGCGACAGCCCTCGTCTGTTCCGTCCCGGCTCTGGCCGCGCCCCCCCGCTACGACGGGACATGGAGCGTCGAGATCATCACCGAATCCGGCGCCTGCGACCGGGCCTACCGCTACCCGGTGCGCATCGAGAACGGGCAAGCCCGGTTCATAGGCACCGCCTTCACCGTGAACGGGCAGGTTGCCCGCAACGGGGCGCTCCGGGGCTCGATCTCCTCCGGCCTCTCCACCGCGATGGTCGTCGGCCGGCTCGGTGCCAACGGGTTCGGCCAGGGCACCTGGGTCGCCTCCGGCTCCCTCGAATGCCGGGGCCGCTGGAGCGCCGAGAAGCGCGGCTGAGGCGGCGCGTTTCTTGCGCCCTCCGTCACGTCGGGACCGCGCCCCGGCCCTGTTCCCGACGCAATCCGGGGGGAATCTGACACCCGGTTCGGACACCCGACGAGGCCGCCCCGCATGAAGTTCCCGATCCTCGCCACGCTCGCCGTTCTCACCGCCGTGACGGGCGCGGAGGCCCGCCCGCAGCGGGCCGTGAAGGCGCCCGACCGCGCCGAGGCCGAATCGGTGATGTCGCCCCTGCGGCAGGCCGCGACCGATTGCTTCGCCGAGACGGTGATGTCGAACCCGAAGGCGATCCGCGAGGCCCGCGCCGGCCATTGGTACGAGGCTGCGTCCGTCACCGGCTTCCTGTGCCGGCCCGAGGTCGCGGCGATGATCCAGGCACATGACCGCCTGTTCGGCGCCAAGACCGGCGAGCGCTACTTCAAGGGCGCCTACGCCAAGCATCTCGACAAGCAGCTCGCCGAGCGGCTTCAGCCGATGCTGGAGCGCAAGGCCGTGGCAAGTGCCGAGCCGCCGGCCGAGAAGGCCGGCGCCGAGGATTCCACCCCGGCGGAGTAAGCCGGCCCCTCACGCCGTTCCCTCGCTCCTCCCCCGGTAGGACAGCGCCTCCGCGAGGTGCAGCCGCCGCACCTGCCCCTCGCCGTCGAGATCGGCGAGGGTGCGCGCGACCCGCAGCACCCGGTGGAAGCTGCGGGCCGAGAGGCGCATCGTCTCGGCCGCCTGCCGGATGAGCGCCGTGCCCTGCGCGTCCGGGCTCGCCACCGCCTCGATCACCTTGGCCGGACAGGTCGCGTTCGTCGTCTCCGGCGGCAGGCCGTGCTCCGCGTAGCGCGCCGTCTGCCGGGCGCGGGCGGCAGCGACGCGGGATGCCGCCTCGGCCGATCCCTCGGCGGGCGCGGGCAGGATCAGATCCGCCGCCGAGACCGCCGGCACCTCGATGCGCAGGTCGATCCGGTCGAGGAGCGGGCCGGAGAGGCGGGCCTGATACTGCGCCATGCAGCGCTCGTTCGGGCCCTTCCGGCAGGCATAGCCGGGATCGAGCCCGTGCCCGCACCGGCAGGGATTCATCGCCGCCACCAGCTGGAACCGGGCCGGGTAGGTCACGCGGTGGTTCGCCCGCGCGATCATCACCGTGCCCGTCTCCAGGGGCTGGCGCAGGGAATCGAGCACCTGCGGGCTGAATTCCGGCAACTCGTCCAGAAAGAGCACGCCGCCATGGGCGAGGGACACCTCCCCCGGCCGGACGCCGTGGCCACCGCCGACCAGTGCCGCCATGGAGGCCGAATGGTGCGGCTGGCGGAACGGGCGCCGGTTCGACAGGGCGCCGCCCTTCAGGCCCCCCGCCACCGAGCGCACCATGGCGATGTCGAGCAGTTCGCGGGGGCCCAGCGGCGGCAGGATCGAGGGCAGCCGCGCGGCGAGCATCGACTTGCC
>Ga0182229_1000010_pt1 | contig 45246 bp, 54 predicted proteins | sample G6R1MG_32_FD_129663 | JGI IMG/M metagenome (GOLD analysis project Ga0182229, IMG submission 129663) | Miscanthus phyllosphere microbial communities from Michigan, USA - G6R4_MAIN_07NOV2016_LD1 MG | ecosystem: Host-associated > Plants > Phyllosphere > Phylloplane/Leaf | place: USA: Michigan...
AGGTGGCGAGCAGGCTGTCGAGGGGCCGTGCGCGCATCGCCTCGATCACCGCCGCGTCCACGTCCACGATCTCGTAGCGCGCGAAGATGCCCTCGGGGGTGGTCACGTCCGCACCGTCCGCGATCGCGCTCGCCGTCGGCCCCGCCGCAGGCAGCACCGAGCACCCCGACACCGCGAGCGCGGTGAGGAGGAGGGTTGGGAGAGCACGCATTCCGTGTCGCCTCACGGTTTCTCTGAGCTGCCGGCCTAGACCAATCTGTTCGAGCTGTCCGTGGCGGGGCAGTCACAGGTCCGCCGGGACCGCCCCGGCCAGGCGGCTATCCCCGAAGGCCACAGGCATTGAACCCGAACTGACCGACCCGGCCCGGGATCCGCGTCGTTTGCACTCCCGGCCTCCGGTCGGTAACTGCGTGGGTCCAGATCGAAGAGCCGCTGAGTTCCGTCCGGCCCCATGTCCAAGCCCGTCAGCTACACACCGCCGGACTTGGCCGATCCGATCGCCGGCACGGTCGCGCGCCGCCTCGTCTTCTACATTCCGGGCTACGATCCGGAGGCGCGCTCCCGCTACCGTCTGCTGTTCGTGCGGGAATTGGGATTGCGCACCAAGCGCTTCGGCGAGGCCAAGCGCGAGATCGGCCGCGCCAGCCTCAGCGCCGACGGCCTCGTGCAGAGCTGGACGGTCAAGGCCCATCCGCAGACGCAAGGGGCGGAAACCCGCTACGAGGTGCTGCTGTGGGACGACATCGTCCTGCGCGACGCGGCCCGCTCCAAGTTCGCGAGCGCCGGGCTGCTGCTGGCGGGCACCGGCCACGCCCTGCTGGCCGGCAAGCTCTTCACGTTCTACCGCCTGAACTGGAAGTACGGGAACGTCATCCTCTACCCGTTCGTGCTGCTGCTGCTGCTCGGTATGGTCGCGGCCCTCGTCGCCATGTCGGTGCACGCCCACCTCGGCACGGGGTACGCTCACAGCCTGGGGCTGCCGGCTTGGCTCTCGATCCCTGCGGGAATCCTGGCCGGTCTCGCGATGATCAAGGCTTGCGAGCGTCTGCTCGACAGGGCGTATTTCTGGCAGTTGCTGAACGACTGGATCTTCAACTGGCAACACGGCCAGGGCTGGCGCCGCGACTACGAGCGCCGTCTCGATGCATTCGCCGAGCACGTGCTCGCCCGCCTCGCCGCTCCGGACATCATCGGCGGCGTCCCCGACGAGGTGATGATCGTCGGGCATTCCTCAGGCGCCCTCACGGCGGTCGAGGTCGCCGCCCGCCTGCTCGCCCGGACTTCGGACCTGGGCGAGGACGTTCCCAATCTCTCCCTCCTCACCCTCGGCTCCGGCCTGCCGCTGGTGGCGCTGCAACCACGCGCGACGCGGCTGCGGGCCGAGATCGCCCGCTTGGTGACCTCTCGCCGCATCGTCTGGACCGATTACGCAGCTCCGCAGGACTGGATGAACTTCCCGGGCTTCAATCCCGTGCACGACCTCGACCTGAAGCTCGGGGCGGCGGACAGGATCGCCAACCCAGTGCTGCGCTCCCCGCGCTTTCGCGACATCATCGAGCCGGCGACCTACGCCAGGGTGCGCTTCCGCCCCTTCCGGATGCACTTTCAGTTCCTGATGGCGAACGATCTGCGCGGCGACTACGATTTCTTCGATCTGACCCTCGGGCACCAACGGCTGCGCGACCGGGTGAGCGAACCCGCCGAGGACGGGCGCACCACCGCGCATGCCGGCCGGGGCCTGAACCCACCCGCGAGGCTCGCCCAGGAGACCCCATGAGCGGCCACATCGATGTGAAGCCCAGGCATCCGAACGGTCCGACCGTGATCGTCGTGATGGGCGTGTCGGGCTCGGGCAAGAGCACCGTGGCCTCGCTCGTGGCCGAGCGGCTCGGCTGGCCCTTCGTCGATGGGGACGACCTTCACAGCCCCGATCATGTCGCCAAGATGCATGCGGGCCTCGCCCTCGACGAGCACGATCGCGAGCCCTGGCTCGCCAAAGTCGGCGCCTGGATCGACGCGCAGCTGGATGCGGGACAGAACGGCGTGATCGTCTGCTCGGCCCTGCGCCGGAGCTACCGCGACCATCTCCGCCGCGGTAGGGCCGCCGTGCGAATCGTCTATCTGGAGGGCGAACGCGGGTTGATCCGTTCGCGTCTCGAAGCCCGTCGCGGGCACTTCATGCCGTCCAAGCTCCTCGACAGCCAGTTCGCGGCCTTGGACGTGCCGGAGCGGGACGAGGATCCGATCACGGTCGGCATCGCGGACAGCCCCGACGACATCGCCGCCACCATCACCGCCCGGCTCGGGTTCCGTGAGGGCGCTCCAGCCTGAACTCGCCTCCCGATCGCACGAAAGACGGCATGGACATCGCACTCGTCATCTCGGACGTCGACGGCACCCTGGTCACGACCGACAAGCGGCTGACGCCGGCCACGATTGCCGCGGTCCGGCGGTTGGAAGCGGCGGGGATCGGCTTCACCGTCGCGTCGAGCCGGCCGCCGGTGGGGATGAAGGGACTGGTGGCCGAGCTCGGCCTGCGCCTTCCGATCGGCGCCTTCAACGGCACCACCATCGTCGGCCCCGACCTAGCCTCGATCTCGCAGGTGTTGATCCCCGCCGGGGCCGCACGGGAGGCGGCCGAACGGCTCAGCCACGGCAGCGTCGACGTGTGGGTCTTCGCCCGGGGTGCGTGGTCCCTGCGCGATCCGGCCGCGGCGTACGTGGATCTCGAACGGCGGACGCTGGGCGTCGGACCCGAGGTCGTGGCCGACCTGAGCCCGCTGCTCGACGAGGCGCAGAAGGTCGTCGGCGTCTCGTCCGACCCCGATCGCCTCGCGGCGCTCGAGACGACCCTCGCTGCGGCCCTCGGCGGACGGGCCACGGTACACCGCTCGCAGCCCTACTACCTCGACGTGACGCCGCCCGGCATCGACAAGGGCAGCTTCGTCGAGGCGATGGCGCGCCGACTCGGAATTTCCCCGCAGGCAATCATGACGCTGGGGGACGGCGCCAACGACATCGCGATGTTCGCGAGATCCGGCCTCTCGATCGCCATGGGCAACGCCTCACTCGATGTGCGGCATGCCGCCTCCGCCGTGACGGCCGGCAACGACGCGGACGGCTTCGCCGAGGCGATCACACGCTACGCGCTTCCCCGCGACCGGACCTGAGCGGCGGCGCCTCCGGTTCCCGAATTGTCAAGCACATTCCGACAAGCTGTGCCATTCCGGTGACAGCCTCGGACGAAACGGCCGTGCTTCCCCAGGCCGATGCCCGAATTCCCCGGTCCCGCCTCATTTGACCCGGATCCAGGCCCGACAAACTAAGCCGTTCGAAGAAACGTCTGGGTCCGAAAGAATGCGTCAGAGCCTCCTGTTCGCCGCCATGCTCGCCGTCGCTACCGTGCCGGCCGTCGCCCAGGAGGCGGCGCGGGACAACATCGACGCCCTGATCGAGCAGCACGCCAAGGCCAACAAGGTTCCGGCCGCCTTCGTCCACCGGGTGGTCAAGCGTGAGAGCAACTACAACGCGCATGCCAGGGGCGGTTCGGCGCTCGGCCTGATGCAGATCAAGCACGCCACCGCCCGCGGCATGGGGTACTCGGGCGAGGCCTCCGGACTGTACGATCCCGCCACCAACCTGAAATACGGCATCGCCTATCTGGCCGGGGCCTACCGGGCGGCGCAAGGCGATCTGGAACAGGCCTACCGCTACTACAACCGCGGCTATTACTACGTCGCGAAGAAGCTCGGCATCGACACCGGCGTGGCGGAGCCCGATCCGGCACCGGCCGCCCAATCGGCCTCGGGCTTCGCCGGCCTGTTCGGACCACGCGTCGGCACGAGCACGCCGGTCGTGACGGCCTCGGCTGATCCGAACGCGGCCCTGTCCTACGCCGCCGCGCCGGCTACGGTCTCGGGTTCCTTCGAGGTTCCGCTGCCGCCCCGTCGGCCGGCCGCGCTGTCGGGGGGCGACGTCCTGCTCGCCACCGCCTCCGGTGGGGGCGTGCCAACCGCCGCCTCACAGATCGTCGCCACCCAATCGGCCGCCTCGGCTGTGTCCGCGACGCCCGGCGCGGCGACCGCCTCGGCCGAGACCTTCGAGGTGCCGCTGCCCCCACGTCGGCCCTCCGACACCCTGCTCTCGACGGTCGCGCGCCCGACGGCGGTCGCCCGCAGGCCCGCCGTTGCCCCGGTGCTCGAAGCGTCGGCCCAGCCACCCGCGCAGTAACCCACCCCAGCCCCCGATCCGACCGGTTGAGGACGACGGGCGAGCGCGACGCCGCGCCGTCTTGTGCGGTGCACATACCCGGCCTCACGATCGGCGTATGGCTGTTCCGCAGCCGCGCAGCTTGCGAGCGGGCCGGCGAATCGACATGTGCACGCTCGTATGCCGCGCAACCCGATCATGGTCCGCCGGTTGCTTGGGCACGGATAGGTTTGCACGGGACGGTACCGGGATTCCCGGGCCGGCTCGGTCCTTCCGCAGGTCGCGGGCGGAAGGGGAATCGGGTTTCGGGGAATGGATGTGAACACCATGGCCGGCGCGACGAGCGCCGATGAAGAGGCGGCGTTCCTGAGCGAACTCGGACGCCGAGTGCGCAATGCGCGGACGCTGCGGGCGCTCTCGCGAAAGCTCCTCTCCCAGACGTCGGGGCTGTCCGAGCGCTACATCGCGCAGCTCGAAGGCGGACAAGGGAATGTCTCGATCATCCTGCTGCGCCGGGTCGCCAACGCCATGGGCGTTCGTCTGGACGATCTGATTGCCGGACCGGACACGCCCGACGAGTGGCGCGTGGTGCGCGACCTGCTGGATCGCGCCGCGCCCGACCGGATCGCCCAGGCCAAGGCGATCCTGGCTGGTTCCGCCGCCGGATCCGAGGGCGCCTCGCGCAAACGCGTCGCCCTGATCGGCCTGCGCGGGGCCGGCAAGTCGACGCTGGGCAAGCTCGTCGCCGAGCGGCTGGGCTGGACCTTCGTAGAGCTGAACCGGGAGATCCAGCAGGAGAACGCCCTGTCCGTGAAAGAGATCTTCGCGATCTACGGGCAGGAGGGCTACCGGCGGCTGGAACAGAAAGCCCTGCGCCGCCTCACCGAACATCCCGGCCCGATCATCCTGGCGACGAGCGGCAGCATCGTGGCCGAGCCGCTGACCTACGACCTGCTGCTGCAATCGTTCTTCACGATCTGGCTGCGGGCCCGGCCCGAGGAACATCTGCAGCGCGTGCGCGACCAAGATCACCTCGACAACGCGGGCGCGCCGCTGGCCGCACTCGATGACTTGCGCGCCATCCTGCTGACGCGCGAACCGCTCTACGCTCGCGCGTCGTCCGTCGTGGATACCTCCGGCATTCCGGTCGAGACGATGGCGGACCGTCTCATCGCGGCCGTGGTGGCGCGCTTCGGTGAAGCCGAGTCGCCCAGGACGGACCTCACGCACCGCCGCAGCGCCTGACGCTCAGCGCCCCCGCCCCTTGCTGCAGGACGCGCGACCCACCACGCTAGGCTTGACGCAGCGCAGCGAGACTCTTCATCTCCCGCCAATGCGGGTGGTGGGCTTCGCGTCTGCCGGCGGAGCGTTCCGGCGTGGAAAGCCGTCGCCGGGATACGAGTTCTGCCGAATCGTTGGCGTCGCCGCGGCACGGTGACCCGACCGCGTCCGCACCATGATGGGAGGAGAGTCATGTCCGCCAGCGCGTACCCGAACCGGGTCGCCGACGGCGTTGTCGGCACCATCGATCCGCTCTGGACCCGCCTGCGCGCCGAGGCCGAACTCGTCGTGCGTGAGGAGCCCCAGCTCGCATCGTTCTTCGTGGCGACGATCCTGAATCATCCGACTCTGGAGGCGGCGGTGGCACACCGCGTCGCTGCGCGGCTCGGGCATCCCTCGCTGCCGGCGGAGATGGTTTCGCACGGGTTCTACGAGGCATTGAGCCACGACGCCCGCATCGCGCAGGGGATCCGTGCCGATATCGTCGCCGTGATGGACCGCGACCCGGCCACCACGCGCGCGATCGAGCCGGTGCTGTATTTCAAGGGTTTTCATGCGATCCAGGCGCACCGTCTCGCGCATTGGTACTGGGGCCAGGGCCGGCGCGACCTCGCCCTCTACCTTCAGAGCCGATCCTCCGAGGTCTTCCAGACCGACATCCATCCGGGCGCCCGGATCGGCCGCGGCGTCTTCCTCGACCACGCCACCGGCGTGGTGATCGGCTCCACCGCCGTAATCGAGGACGACGTCTCGATCCTGCACGGGGTGACGCTGGGCGGCACGGGAAAGCAGAGCGGCGACCGCCACCCCAAGATCCGCCGCGGCGTGATGATCGGAGCCGGCGCGAAGATCCTCGGCAACATCGAGGTGGGAGCCTGCGCCCGGGTCGCGGCAGGCTCCGTGGTGCTGCGCTCGGTGCCGCCCCACACCACCGTGGTCGGCGTGCCGGCCCGCGTCGTCGGCGCCGCCGGCTGCGCCGAGCCCTCGCGGTCCATGGATCAGCTCGTGGCGATGAGCGACTTCATCGACATCGCCGGCGGCATCTGAGGCGGGTTGCCCGTCACCGGGCGACGTGGCAAGCGGTGGCCCGAGCCCGCGCCGGTCCAGGCGGATCGCGCCGCCAGCCCCCGAAAAGAATCCGACGAGAGGCGAGACCCGTGAAGAAGGAAGAGATCGCCAAGGTGCAGGACTACCTGCGCCGCACCTTCGCCAACACCAACATCCGCGTGGTGGCCCGCCCCAAGAAAGAGGATTCGGCGGAGGTCTACATCGGCGAGGAGTTCCTGGGCACCGTGTCCGAGGACAACGAGGACGGCGACCAGTCCTTCCAGTTCCAGATGGCGATCCTCGACATCGATCTCGAGGAATAGGGCCCCGATTCCCGATCTCTGTGGGCCGCGTTTACCCTGCCTGCGGGAAGTGCTTAACAGATCGTGAAGATGCGGGCAGTGTGGACGTCCCCAATCGGTGGAGCGTTCCCGCGTCATGTCGATCAGCCCGTCCTCTCTAGACGCGATCCGCACCCTATGCCTCGGGCTCGCCCTGTCGGGCCTGCTCGCCAGCGCCTTCGAGGCGGTGACCGAGCGGCGGGCGAGCTTCCGCCTGCTGGAGGCCGGCGGCGTGGGGGCCATCGTCGCCCTGCCGATGCTGGCCTTCAGCGCGCCCTTCATCATCCTGCGCAACACCCTGCGCGGGCGCCGCCTGGAGCGCCGGCCGATCCCATTCGTGATGATCGCCACCATCATCGCCTGCGGCTGGAGCCTGCTCTCGGGCCGGATCGCCCTGGATCTGGCGCAGCGCGTGGCCGGCATCTGATCCGCACCGCGCCGCCGGTCCGTCGCGGGCGGACCCGAGCTCGGCTATAGCCGGCTCCATGAGCCGAGCTGCCCCTCCCGACAAGAATCCCGCCGCCCGCATCCTGATCGCGAGCTTCGTCGGCACGGCGATCGAGTTCTACGACTTCTACGTCTACGCCACCGCCGCCGCCCTGGTGATCGGGCCGCTGTTCTTCCCCGTGGGCGCGCCGGGGGTGCCCGCCCTCGCGGCGTTTGCCAGCTTCGCCATCGCCTTCGTGGCACGCCCGGTGGGGGCGGCGCTGTTCGGGCATTTCGGCGACCGGATCGGCCGCAAGGCGACACTGGTCGCCTCCCTGATGATCATGGGCGTCTCCACCGTCCTGATCGGCTGCCTGCCGACCTACGCGCAGGCCGGCTGGTGGGCGCCAGCCATGCTCTGCGCCCTGCGCTTCGGACAGGGGCTCGGCTTCGGCGGGGAATGGGGCGGGGCGGCGCTGCTCGCCGTGGAGAACGCCCCGCCGGGGCGGCGCGCGTTGTACGGGATCGCCCCGCAGATGGGCGCGCCCATGGGCTTTCTGGCCGCCAACCTCGTGTTCCTGGCACTGAGCTACGGGCTCAGTCCGGCCGCGTTCGAGTCCTGGGGCTGGCGCCTGCCGTTCCTGGCCTCCGCCGCGCTGGTGGGGGTCGGGCTCTACGTGCGGCTGCGGCTCACCGAGACCCCGGAGTTTCGCGCGGCCTTGGCCGAGGCGCCGCCGGAGCGGGTTCCGCTGGCGCTGATCCTGACCCGGCACCTGCGCGCGACCGTGCTGGGCAGCCTCGCCATGGTCGCGTGCTACGCGGTGTTCTACCTCTCGACGGTGTTCGCGCTAGGCTTTGGTACCACCACCCTGGGCTACCCGCGAAAAACCTTCCTGCTGTTCGAGTGCGTGGCAATCCTGTTCATGGCGGCGGCGATCCCCCTTTCGGGAGCGGCGGCCGACCGCTACGGCCGCAGGCCGGTGCTGCTCTCCGGACTCATTGTGACGGCAGCGCTCGGCGCCCTGCTCGGGCCGATGCTCGGCAGCGGACAGGCGCCCCTCGTGCTGGGCTTCCTGTGCCTCGGGCTCGCGACGATGGGCTGGATCTTCGGGCCAATGGGTGCATGGCTGCCCGAACTGTTCCCGACCCGGGTGCGCTACACGGGCGCCTCGGTCACCTACAATCTCGGCGGGATTCTCGGCGCCTCGGGGGCGCCGTTCCTGGCGCAGGCGCTGACGGAATGGGGCGGGGTCGGCTGGGCCGGGGCCTACCTGGCCGTTGCTGCCGCGATCAGCGCGGGCGCCATCCTGATGGTACGGAACGCGGACGTCGACACGCTGGCGTAACGATCGGCGGAGGGCTCCTCCGGCCGCGCCTACCGCTCCGCGATCGTCAGCTTCTGCACCCCGCCCTTGGCCAGCACCGGCCGCCGCGCGCTGATGATGCGCGAGTTCACCCCCGCCCAGCCGATCTCGCCGGAGAGGCGGCCGTACTCGATCTTGGGGCAGCGGTTCATGATCACGGTGACGCCCCGGGCCTCCGCCCGCGCGGCCGCCGCCTCGTCGCGCACGCCGAGCTGCATCCAGATGATGGTCGGGAGGTGGGGCAGGGCGAGCGCCTCGTCGACGATCCCGCCCGCGGCGGCGGAGCTGCGAAAGATCTCGACCATGTCCACCGGGCCGGGGAGGTCGGCCAGCCGCGCGATCACCGGGCGGCCGAGCAGGGTCTGGCCGGCGAGCCCCGGATTGACCGGGGTCACCGCGTAGCCGCGCTCGGACAGGTACTTGAACACGATGAAGCTAGGCCGGGCCGGGTTCGCCGAGGCGCCGACGAGCGCGATCGTACGCGTCGCGGTCAGCAAAGTGCGGATGTGGCCGTCCGCGTAGCGATCATGGCGGGCGGGCGGCCCTTCGGGCAGGCTGTCTGCGCTGTCGGTCATGGCCGATCTTGTCGGGCAAGCCGGCGCGTGCTGCAAGACGTGGCATGAGCGAGGCCGTCGAGCATACCATCCGCATGAGTCTCGGGGAGACGATCGCGTTCCTCAACCGCGAGTTTCCGCAGATGCAGGCGGGCGGGCGCCACTATCACCTGGAGGCGGTGGGGCCGCTCAGCGCGCGGATGCGGCTCGACCATCACGAGCGCCACCTGCGCCCAGGCGGCACCGTCTCCGGGCCGGCGATGATGGCTTTGGCCGACTACGCCCTCTACGCGGCGATCCTGGCCAATCTCGGCCCGGTGGCGCTGGCGGTGACGACGAACCTGAACTTCAACTTCCTGCGTCGGCCCGGCGCGGGCGGGCTGGTGGCAGAGTGCCGCCTGCTCAAGCTCGGGCGTCGACTCGCGGTGGGGGAGGTGGCGATCACCGCTCCGGGCTCGGCCGACATGGTCTGCCACGCCACGGGGACGTATGCGCTGCCTCCGCAATGAGCCGTCGTCGAGGACGACGAAAACCGAATACGGTACCGAGATACCGCAGAAGCGAAATCGCTCGATCCATTGTGCTTTTCGCCGTTTCGCGTGCCCGAAGGCGCCTTGACGCGAAGGCCTCTCTGCCCCTATGCACCGCCCATACGCCGCCGTGTCGTTCCATCGACGCGGCGGCGCCTCGTTTGAATCGGTCCACCGGCACGGGAATCGGCCATGAAGACAACCTCGCTGAAACCCGCCGACGTCGACAAGAAGTGGCTCGTGATCGATGCGGAGGGCCTCGTCGTCGGCCGCCTCGCCTCGATCGTGGCGATGCGCCTGCGCGGGAAGCACAAGGCCGCCTACACGCCCCACGTCGATTGCGGCGACAACGTCATCGTCATCAACGCCGAGAAGGTGAAGTTCACCGGGCGCAAGTACGAGCAGAAGAACTACTACCACCACACCGGCTATCCGGGTGGCATCAAGGAGCGCTCGGCCAAGTACATCCTCGAAGGGCGCTTCCCCGAGCGCGTGGTCGAGAAGGCCGTGGAGCGCATGCTGCCGCGCGGGCCGCTCTTCCGCCAGATCATGGGCAACCTGCGTGTCTACAAGGGCACCAGCCATCCCCACGAGGCCCAGCAGCCGCAGACGTTCGACGTCGGCGCCCTCAACCGCAAGAACGTGAGCGCTTGATCATGGCGACCCTTCAGTCTCTCGCCGATCTCAATCGGTCGAACGCCGCCGGCGACACCTCAAACGAGGCCGCCCCGGTCCACGTGCAGAAGATCGACGCGCAGGGCCGCGCCTACGCCACCGGCAAGCGCAAGGATGCGGTCGCCCGCGTCTGGATCAAGCCCGGCTCCGGCAAGGTGGTGGTGAACAACCGCACCATCGAGGTCTACTTCGCCCGCCCCGTGCTGCGCATGATCCTGCGCCAGCCGCTCGAGATCGTCTCGCGCGTCGACCAGTACGACATCACCGTCACGGTGAAGGGCGGCGGCCTCTCCGGTCAGGCCGGCGCCGTGCGCCACGGCTTGTCCAAGGCCCTCACCTACTACGAGCCCGAGCTGCGCGCGCCGCTCAAGCGCGAAGGCTTCCTGACCCGCGACAGCCGCGTGGTCGAGCGCAAGAAGTACGGCCGCAAGAAGGCCCGCCGCAGCTTCCAGTTCTCGAAGCGCTGATCGGTTTCTTTTGGACGATGGGAAGGGCGGGTCCGCGAGGATCCGCCCTTTTCGTTTGCGCGGTGGCGACGGTCGGACAATCTCAATCCGATCGGCCTAGAGTGACTTGGCCTGCCCTTGTGAGCCCCCCATGACCGAGACCGCTTCGGCGCCCGCCGTGATCGAGGCCGCAGCCTATCGCGAGGCCATGGCGCGGCTCGCCAGCGCCGTGCACGTGGTCACCACGGACGGACCCGCAGGCCGGGCGGGCTTCACGGCCTCGGCCGTCTGCTCGGTCAGCGACGCGCCCCCGACGCTGCTGGTCTGCCTCAACCACGCCTCGTCCTCCCACCGGGTGTTCGGCCGCAACGAGGCGTTGTGCGTCAACACGCTTTCGGCGACGCAGGCCGGCGTGGCGGCGACCTTCAGCGGCAGGCTGTCCGCGCCGGAACGCTTCGCCAGCGTCGGGTGGAGCGGGCTCGCCACCGGCGCCCCGGTGCTCGACGATTGCCTCGTCGCCTTCGACTGCCGCATCGTGAAGCGCGTCACGGTGGGCAGCCACGACGTGCTGTTCTGCGAGGTCGTGGGGCTCGCCGCCCCCTCGGAAGCCGATGGGCTGGTCTATGCCGACCGGCGCTACCACGCCGTGCCCTGGCCCCGTCCGGTGGAGGAAGGCGGGGACGAGCCGGCGGTCGAGCGCCGCTCGGGTCGGCAGGGCAGGCGCCGGACCGATGCCGGCGCCGCCCCCGACCCGCTCCCCCGCGCCCCGAAGTAGTCGGCGTCGCTCAGCGCGCGTGCAGCACGGCGCGGCAGGCGTCCGGCAGGGCCGCGAGCGTCATGGGCGGGCGGGGCTTCGGCGCCACCTTGGGCTTGGGCGGGTTTAAGATTGCCGGGCTGAACCAGTGGGCGAGTTCCGCGCCGCAGCCGTCGCCAGGGGGCGGGGGGGCCTGGTCCCCGCACGCCTCCTCGCCGCCGGGGCAGCTCAGGCGGATGTGGTAGTGGTAGTTGTGCCCGTACATCGGCCGCACCTTGGTGAGCCAGCCGCGATCCCCGCCTGCCTCGCGGCAGAGCGCCTTCTTGATCGCCGGGTTGACGAAGATGCGCGCCACCTCGGGCTGACGCGCGGTCATCCGGATCAGCCCGAGATGCTGTTCGGTCCAGGCGTCGGGATCGATGTCGAGCCGGTCCTCGCGCACGACGTTGGTGGCCGAGGTCTCCTCGCGCTCGGCCCGGCTCATGCGATGGCCGGGCATCGGCGTCAGCCAGACGTCGACGTCGAGGCCGAGCTGGTGCGAGGCGTGGCCCGTCAGCATCGGGCCGCCGCGTGGCTGGGACATATCGCCCACGAGAAGCCCCGGCCAGCCGGCCTGGGGGGCACGCGCGGCGAGCCGCTCGATGAAATCGACGAGGCGCGGCGTTCCCCACATCCGGTTGCGCGAGGGTCGCATCACCTGCCAGGTCGCCCCGTCCATCGGCAGGGCCTCGCCCCCCGAGAAGCAGCCCTTGGCGTAGGAGCCGAAAGATTCCGCCGTCCCGCCCGTGGGCCCGGTGACCCGGCCGAACAGCGCCTTGGCCGGGGTCGAGGGATCGTTGGGGTTGGCGAGCGGCGGCAGGGGCCTCGGGTTCACGCTGCCGCGATCCTGGGCCGCCGCCGGTCCGACCGCCAGGACAAGGCCCGCGAGCGCGGCGACGATCGGGAGCGGCAGGGTGCTGGCGAGCGGCATCGGCGTGGGGTCATCCGTCGTCTGGAGAGGCGCCGGGAACGTGGATCGGCGACCGGGCGTTTTTCGGGCACACGTGTAACAAGGTTGCGAGGTTGCCGTCATGGACCCTGTTGCGGACACCACGCGCGACGGCCGCCCGCGCCGCCTGATCGCCAGCGACCGGGTGGTCGGGACTGAGGTGCGCCGTCCCGACGGCAGCAAGGTCGGCCGGATCGAGCGCCTGATGCTCGACAAGACCTCGGGCCGCGTCGCCTACGCGGTGATGAGCTTCGGCGGCTTCCTCGGCCTCGGCGAAGACTACTACACGCTGCCCTGGGGCACGCTCCGCTTCGATCCCGAGATCGACGCCTACGTGGTGGACATCACCGAGGAGCAGTTGCGCGCCGCCCCCGACCGCTCGCCGGAGGGCGGCAACCCCTCCGACGAGCGGGAATGGGAGGAGCACGTCCACCGCTACTACAACGCCGCGCCGTACTGGGGGATCTGACCGTCGTCGCCACCCCGGGTCTCGGCATGGTAGGCCGCCTTGCCGCCCGAGCCGAGGACGAACGACGATGCAGGCCTACACCGCGCTCACCACCACCTTCGCCCGCCTCGGAGCGCTGTGCGATGCCGGCGGCATCCTCGGCTGGGACACGCAGACCCAGATGCCGGACGGCGCCTCCGACGCACGCGGCGAGCAGACGGCCGTCCTCGCGGTGCTGGGCCACGAGATCCTGACCTCACCGGAGACGGCCGACCGCCTTGGCGAGGCCGAGGCGGCGGCCGGGACGCTCGGGGCATGGGAGCGGGCGAACCTGCGCGAGATGCGCCGGGCCTACACGCATGCGGCGGCCGTCCCCGGCGATCTCGTCGAGGCGAGCTCGAAGGCGGCCACGCGCTGCGAGATGGTCTGGCGGGACGCCAGACGGGATTCCGACTTCGCCCGGCTGCGCCCCCACCTCGACGAGGTGTTGCGGCTGCAGCGACGCGTGGGCGAGGCCAAGGGCGCGGTGCTGGGGCTCTCCCCCTACGACGCCCTGCTCGACGGCTACGATCCCGGCATGCGGCAGGCCCGCATCGACCCGCTGTTCGCGGACCTGCGCGCCACGCTGCCGGGGCTGATCGCCGAGGCGACGGCCCGGCAGGAGGCGCACGGGGCGCCCCTGCCGCTGCCCGGCCCGTTCCCGGTGAAGATCCAGCGGACGGTGGGCCTGCAGCTGATGGGGGCGGCGGGCTTCGACTTCGCCCGCGGGCGCCTCGACGTCAGCCTGCACCCCTTCTGCGGCGGCGCCACCGACGACGTGCGCATCACCACCCGCTACGACGAGGCGGACGCCACCCGCGCCCTGATGGGGGTGATGCACGAGACCGGGCACGCCCTCTACGAGCAGGGCCGCCCCGCCGCGTGGCGCCACCAGCCGGTGGGACAGGCCCGCGGAATGAGCCTGCACGAGAGCCAGTCCCTGCTCATCGAGATGCAGGCCTGCCGCACGGCCGAGTTCTGCGCGTACCTCGCCCCCGTCCTGCGCGAGGCCTTCGGCGGGGAGGGGCCGGCCTGGACGGCCGAGAACCTGCACCGGCTCTACACCCGCGTGGAGCCCGGCCCGATCCGGGTCGATGCCGACGAGGTGACCTACCCGGCCCACATCCTGCTGCGCTACCGGCTGGAGACGGCGATGATCGCGGGCGACCTCGCGGTGGCCGACCTGCCCGGCGCCTTCGACGAGGGCCTGCGCGAGCTGCTCGGGGTCACCGTGCCGAACGACCGCCTCGGCTGCCTGCAGGACATCCACTGGCCCGGCGGCAGCTTCGGCTATTTCCCGACCTACACGCTGGGCGCCGTGGCCGCCGCGCAGCTCTTCGCCGCCGCCTGCGCGGCCCATCCCGGCATCCTGCCCGACCTCGCCCGCGGCGACTTCTCGAAGTTGCACGCGTGGCTGCGCACAAACGTGCATGCCCGCGCCAGCGTGATGGAGACGGACGAGCTGATGCTGGCCGCCACCGGTCGTCCGCTCGAAGCGACGTCGTTCCAGCGCCACCTGCACGCGCGCTACCTCGGGGAGGCGGTCTGACGCGGCTGGACCGGTCGGGCTCCAGCCTGTAGGGGGGCCGCCCCTTCCTGAACCGACCGGACCTCCATGGCGGCCTGCGGCCTCGACTTCGGCACCTCGAACACCACGCTGGGCATTCCGGCGACGGGGCGTCCGGCGCTGCTGCCCCTGGAGGGCAGCCACCGCACCGTGCCGAGCGCGATCTTCTTCTCGCCCGGGCATGAGGCCGTGATCGGGCGCGCCGCCATGGAGGCCTATGTCGAGGGGACTCCGGGCCGGCTCATGCGCAGCCTCAAGTCGGTGTTGGGCTCCTCCCTGATCGAGGAGACCACGCCGGTGGGCCGCGAGCGCATCCGGTTCCGCGACGTGATCGCCCGCTACCTCGCCCTGGTGAAGGCACGCGCCGAGGACGCCGCCGGGACCGGTCTCGACACCGTCGTGCACGGCCGTCCGGTGCACTTCGTGGACGGCGACGAGGCGGGCGACCGCAAGGCCGAAGAGGCGCTGCGCGAGATCGCGCAGTCCGTCGGCTTTCGCCATGTCACCTTCCAGTACGAGCCGATCGCCGCGGCGCTGGACTACGAGCAGTCGGTGCGGGGCGAGGAGATCGCGCTGATCGCCGACATCGGCGGCGGCACCTCGGACTTCTCCATCGTCCGGCTCTCGCCCGAGCGCCACGGCCGGCCGGACCGGGCGGGCGACATCCTCGCCAACGACGGCGTGCGCATCGGCGGCACCGACTTCGACCGGCAGCTCAGCCTCGGCGCGGTGATGCCGCTGCTCGGCCTCGGCAGCCCGATGAAGCGGGCCGACCTCGCCGTTCCCAACGCCTACTTCCACGACCTCGCGACATGGTCGAGCATCAATCGGCTCTACAACGCCAAGACCCGCCGGGAGATCGACGAGGTGCTGCGCGACGGCGCCCGGCCCGACCTGATCGCCCGCCTGCGCACCGTGGTGGAGGCGGAGCGCGGGCATTCGCTGGCCATGGCCGTGGAGGGCGCCAAGATCGGCGCCTCGGACTCGGGCGAGGCCCGGGTCGATCTCGACTGGGTCGAGGCCCGGCTCGCGGCGCCCGTGGACCGCGCCGCCCTCGTCGCCCACACCGAGACGTTGGCCCGGCGCATCGCCGAGCGGGTCGATCGCTGCCTCGCGCAGGCGGGCCTTGCCCGGAACGCCATCGACGCCCTGTTCCTCACCGGCGGCTCCACCGGCCTGCCGCACGTGCGTGCCAGCCTGATCGCCGCCGTCCCCGGTGCGCGGGTGGTGGACGGCGACACCTTCGGCTCGGTGGGCGTCGGACTGACGATCGAGGCCGCGCAACTGGCGCGCTCCTGACAGCCTCGACCCGAAAGGCGGTCATCGACGTTCGGGCCGCGGCGGGCACGATCGTCGAGGGTGCGCGTCGAAGCGGGAAGCCCCCGGATGCGCCCTCGCGAGCACACCCCGTCGTCCGGCAGCACGGGCATGCTCCGATCGACGCGCGGCGCGGGCGATGGTCCCGCACGCGCGTCGGTGTACCCGCACCCGAGAAAGGCTATGGTCCCGTCATGAGTTGGTCCGGGTACGCCTCCCCGTGATAGGACCGGCACACGCCGAGGTCGAGGAGGCTCGCCTACCCCGGCTGGCCGTCTCGTCGCTCGCCGACACGGTGGCAATCCTGCGTGACACGGGTCCGCCGGATCGACAGGCTCGGACGGCATCGCCGGGGTGCTGAGGGACGGCGCGTCCTGCCGCTACGTCGCCGAAGATGCCATTCGGCCGCTGTGGCGCGGCTCGCGTTTCCGCCTAGAGGGCTGCATCTCGGGTTGGGCGATGCAGCACGGTCGATCAGGATCGTCCCCGACATCGCGAGCGATCCGCGCATTCCGGCCGCCCTCTGCCGCTCCAGCTCCATGCGCAGCTTCGGCATGACCCCGATCGGCTCGCCGGTCGCCGTCGCCGACCTCGGCGCGTACTGGTGCGCCTATGTCGAGCCTGACGCGGACACGGTCCGGCGCCTGCAGATGTTGGCCGATATGGCCGCGGGAGCGATCGCGCAGGTCCAGCCGGCCTCGCGCGGCACGGCCTCGGGGCAGGAACTGCAGGCGTAGGACCATCACCGCTCCGGCGGCGCTTCCACGTCACGGGCTCACTGCGTCAGACGGGCCACCGCTACGGCCTGGTCGAACATGGCGTTCAGGGCGTTCGCGATCTCGCTCGCGGTGCTGGCCGAGCGGAAATATCCCGCGGACGCACAATCCTTCAGGGTCTGCGGCACCTTCGGGATCAGCCCGTTCACGGTCAGGTTCTCGCTCGCGACAGAGGGGTTGAAGGGCGCGGCGATCGGCTCGTAGGGCACGTAGAGGACGGAGATGATCACGCCCCGATCCTTGAGCGGTTGGCACAGCTTGGGATCGAGAAGCTTGGCCTGCGATCCGGTCCAGCCGGTCTTGTTGTACCAGTACTGGTTGTTGGCCACGCCGTCGGTGACCAGGAACACGAACGCTTTCGGGGTCGAGGCCGTACGGCCGTCGCCGAGGCGGGTGATCTTGGCGTTCATCGTGGGCAGCACATTCTCGTAATGGGTGCCTCCGCTGCCGCGCGTCGTATTGGAATCACCGACATCCATGTAGGATTCGAGGCTGGCCGCCCTGGTATAGAGTGAGTCGAGGTTGGTCGTGGCCTCCGCTGCCGTCTCCATGAAGCTGACGAAGGGATACAGCCCGACCCGGAACTGGTTGATGATCTTCTGCTTGGCTTTGGCCAAGTCGATCAGGCCCTGAACGGCCTTACCCACGGTGTTGATTCGCAACTCGATGTTGTTGGCCTTGGAGATGTCGTAGCCTTTCCATCCCGCGAAGTGACAGGCGAAGGCGCAGTTGTTGACGCCGAACGTGCTCATGTCGGGGTTCATCTTCGCGAACGAGAGCTGCTGGTCCCTCGACGTCGGAAAACCCATCGAGCCGGAGGTGTCGAGCAGGAGGTAGAAATCCGCGTAGGCTTCTATCTGCAGACTGGAGGTCGCATTGCCTTCGAGCGACAGGGACGACTGGCCGAGCAGGGCCCCGAACAGCAGGGGATAGGACAGCGCGTAATCCACTGTGGCGTTCAGCGTCTGTCCGACGCGGGTGAGCGACACGACGGGGGTGACGGGGGTCACGTCGAGTTGCGAACCGGCGTTGGCCCGGAAGGCGAGCTGGGCCCGGGCGAGTCCCTGTCGGATGCCGTCGTCGGTCGGGTCCGTCTGATTCTTGGTGTTGTTCACGATGTAGCTGCGCGCGGTCGTGATGGCCGCCATCGCCGCCGCATCGGCGGCGGTGGAGAGGCGCGAGCGGTACATCACCGCGCGGGTGTACTCGACGCCGAGCCCGGTGATCCCCAGGATCGGAACGAGACTCAGCGCGAACATGATCACGATGTTGCCGTCCGATTGGGACAGCAGACGGCGAAGAACGGCGCCGAGGCGCGCGGCACGGGACGGGAGCGAACGCGGCACGGTCACGGTCCTGTTGATAGACGACGAAGGGGGTGAGCCTGCGTGGCGCTCGGCCGTGCGCCCGCGCGATCCGTCACGAGGGGACCGTGCAGGCCTTGGCGAAGCTCGATCCGGCGCTGGCGTCGAACGCGACGGAGGGTACGTAGCGCGGCGCGACGTAGTAGGATTGCTTGATCCGGACGTTGCCGATCACCGAGGACGCAAAGAACGGCTTGTAGTCGAACATCACGTCGACGACGATCAGGAACCCGGCTCCGAACGTGTCCTGGGGCAGGGTCGCCGGGCTGGGCGCCGCGCTGTTGCTCGCGGGCGTGAGCGGGGTGCCGCAGGGTCGACCTTGGCCGCTCGTCCAGGCGACGTACGGGGTGTAGGTGCAGGTGCCGGTGCCCGCGCAGCCGCTGGACGCCTTGAACGTCACGCCGGAGATCGACGACAGGATCGTGTCCCAGACCCACATCTTGCGGTCCTGCGCGACCTGCATGACCTCCGGGAAGATCACGAGCTGAGACTGGAACACCGTGTCGAGACCGGCCTGCGTGATCTTGCCGGTGTCGTTCCCGGCGACCAGTTCGCCCATCGTGCTCGCGGCGAGCTGGAGCTTATGGCTGTCGTTCATGAAGACGACGACATCGACGCTCGCGAGTGCGATGAGCAGCAGGAGGGGCAGCACAAGCGCGAACTCCACCGCGCCGATGCCGCGCCGATCCGCGCCGATCCGACGGCAATGCCGTCCAAGAGCCTGAAGCATCGTCGGGCCCCTCAGCAACCGGTGACGACGCTGGCGGTGGTGAACGGCTCGTTCCGGAAGGCGGCCGCCGCGCGGACGAAGGCGATCTGCGAACCGTTCCAGTTCGTGCTCAGGGCTGCTCGCCAGACCGGACTGAACACCGGCATCGCGTAGAAGACTTGGAGATACTGATAGGCCCGTGGTGCGCCTGCGCAGTACGGCGTCCGGGCGTTGTCCTTGGCAACCTCGATCAGGCCCGTCTGGTCGGGCTTCACGAACGTCGCGTATCCGCCGCCGTAATACCCTTCCTGGGCCGTTTGCAGGCTCGATACGATGTTGGCGCACGCCATGGCCGGAAGGAGATTGGGACACAGCACCGTGCTGCGGAAACCGTCGGCGGTGGCGGCCGAACTGCCGAGGTTACCCACCGCGATCTGTCGAGCGGCTTTTGTCGTGGCCACGTCCAGAGCCGCGCTGACGTAGACGTAGATACCGCCCTGCATGATCTCGAAGAGCGTCAGCAGCATCAGGGGAGCGACCATGGCGAACTCGATCGCCGTGACTCCTGCTTCCTGCCTCAGAAAAGCGCTCCAGCCGCGCGGGATCAACATTTCGACTCTTGGTTGCATTTCGCAAGACCGACACCGAGCAAAAACTGTATCGCGACGTGGGCTGAGAGAGTTGTGCGACGACCACATTCAAATGTGGCGGGAGACTGCGGACAAACCCGTAGGGATCAACGTGTTAAAGAATGATGTATACTGCCGCTGACTCAGAGAACCTTCTGCGCGACGGGCTTCAGATACAACGGTACTATGGAAAACAGAAAACAGAACGGTGCCGGTAGCTCCCTACGATGCTCGTTTAGCCTGACATCCAGAACCTGTGCGCGGTCGGACCGGCCGGACGGCACGACGGCGCACGCCCGTCATCGTAAGCGGGTCGGCAGGTGAGCCCTGCGCCGGATCGCTTTGCGCCGGCCCGGCACGGGTGATAGCAGCGGCGGATGACCACACGACCACCATCCCGCGGCGGCCCCGGCGGGAGAGGCCCCGGCAAAGGCCCTGTGAAGGGTCCCGGCCGCCCCGCTGCGGGCGGGCGTGGCGGCAAGCCGCGCTTCGGCCCCGGCAGCTTCCCGCCCCGCGCCGGCACGGGTCCGCGCACAAGCGCGCTGGAAGCCGCCCGCCGCGCCGCGCGCAACCGCGGCGAGGATGCCGTCGAGCGCTCGCCCTGGGGCCACGAGGACGAGCCCGCTCAGGCTGCCCGCCCGCCCCGGCGGGAGACCGGTGGCACATCCGACGTCAGGCCGTCCCGGCCCTCGGGCGCCAAGCCTGTCCGTACCAAACCTTTCGCCGGCAAGGGCGCGCCCCGTGCGGACGAACGCCGGCCTGCGCCTCCCGTCACCGAGGGTCCGACTCGACGCGAGCAGCGCGCGGCGGCCTCCGCGACCCTTGCCTCCGGCGTCCAGACGCTGACCGTGGAGGAGGACGAGGCCGGGATGCGCATCGACCGTTTCCTAACCACGCGCTTCCCCCAGCTGCCCTTCACCCGCGTGCAGAGCATCGTGCGCAAGGGCGAGCTGCGGGTCGACGGCAAGCGGGCCAAGCCCAACGACCGGCTGGAGCCGGGCATGTCCGTGCGGGTGCCTCCGCTCAAGCTCGACCAGCCCGTCGAGCGCCCGCGCAGCGCCACCCGGATCTCGGACGACGCCGAATTCATCCGCTCGCTGATCCTCTACGAGGACGCGGACATGATGATCCTGAACAAGCCCTTCGGGCTCGCGGTCCAGGGCGGCTCGGGCACCGTGCGCCACGTGGACGGCCTGCTGGAGGCGCTCACGGGTGCCGACGGGCAGAAACCCCGCTTGGTCCACCGCCTCGACAAGGACACCGCCGGCTGCCTGATCGTGGCCAAGACCCGGCTCGCCGCAGCGACCCTGGCCAAGAGCTTCCGCTCGCGGGCCGCGCGCAAGATCTACTGGGCGCTGGCGGCGGGCGTGCCGCGTACCCGACAGGGCCGGGTCTCGACCTACCTCGTCAAGGAGGAGCCCACCGACGCCGACGCCCGCATGCGGGTGGCCAAGCACGGCGACGAGGGCGCGAGCCACGCGTTGACCTACTACGCGGTGGTCGATCAGGTGGCGCAGAAGCTAGCATGGCTCTCGCTCAAGCCCGTCACGGGGCGCACGCACCAGCTGCGTGCGCATGCCGCCCATATCGGGCACCCGCTCGTCGGCGACCCGAAATACTTCGACATCGAGAATTGGGAGTTGCCCGGCGGCATCCAGAACCGCCTGCACCTGCTCGCCCGCCGCATCGTGATCCCGCATCCGCGCACGGGCCAGCCCGTGGACGTGAGCGCGCCGCTGCCGCCGCACATGGCGCAGAGCTGGAACCTGCTCGGATTCGAGGCCGGCCGCTACGATCCCATCGTCGAGGCTCCGGAGAGCTGAGACGGGCGCATCCCGGCACCTTCTCCGGTTCACGAGGGCGTGCTGCACCCCAAGGTAGATCGGAGAAGGGGATACCGCCTTGGCAACGGACGGGCGGAGCTTATTCTTTCAGTTCAGCGAACCCATTCGGGGCAGCCCCTCGGCCGGCCTCGCCTGCATTGTCACCGTCCAACCGAGATCGGACTACATGGGAACCGCGACGACCTCCGCGACGCTGCTGTCCCTCGCGCTGGCCGGGTGGCTAGGGGCGACGGCAGCCTCGCCCGCGGCACCCGTCACCCGCCCCCCCGCGACGGCACAGGCCCAGACGCCCCCGCCTCCCGCCCCGCAGGGCGCGCCCGCCGACACTGCCGACGGCGCAGGCTCCGGGGCCGCCCGCAACGCTCCCCCCCCCGCCGCGGGAAGGGAGAAGCGCCGCCGGACCTCCTACGCGAGCTGCAACCGGGAATCCCATCGGCGCAACCTGCGGGGCGGCACGCGCCGCCGCTTCCTAATCCGCTGCCGCCTTGGCTACGAGCGGCGGCAGCAGCCTGCGGTCGGTCAGGGCGGCGCACAGGGCCAAGCCCCGCCGCCGGCCCGGCGCCCGTGAGCGTCGGGCGGGCCCCCGCGTGACACGGCTCGTCGTCTTCGACGTCGACGGCACCCTCGTCGACAGTCAGCATCTCATCGTCGAGGCGCAGAGGCGCGCCTTCACCGAACACGGCATGGCGCTGCCCGAACGCAGAGAGGCGCTGTCGGTCGTGGGCTTGTCCTTGCCCGAAGCCTTCCGGAGGCTGGCCGGGGAGGCGGGGCCGATCGAATCGCTGTCTCAGAGTTACCGGCGCGCCTTCCAGGCCCTGCGCGTCGATCCCGATTACGAGGAGCCGCTGTTTCCCGGCATGGAGGACCTGCTCGCACGGATGCGCGGGCGGGACGACCTGCGGCTTGCCATCGCCACGGGCAAGTCGCGGCGCGGCGTCGCCCACCTCGTCGCCAAGTACGGTTGGACCGGCTGGTTCGCCTCGATCCAGACCGCCGACGACGCCCCCTCCAAGCCCGATCCGACCATGCTTCGCCAGGCCATGCGGGAGGCGGAGGCCGAACCGGGCATGACCGTGATGATCGGCGACACCACCTTCGACATGATGATGGCGGTGAGCGCGGGGGCGGCCGCCATCGGCGTCTCCTGGGGCTATCACACGCCGGGGGCGCTCTTCGGAGCGGGGGCGGTGACCGTCGTGGACAGCGCCGCCACCCTGGCCGACCTCGTCGCCGGTCCCCTCGATGCGGGTCGCGCCGGCCCGGTACCGGACGAGCTCGGCCCGCGATAGGCCGCCCTCGCGCCGACACGGCCGATACGGTATGCCGGGTCATGAGCGACGACGTCACGCAAGACTGGCTCGGCGAGCCGACCCCGCGCCCCGATCCCGTCCGCGCGGCCCGCGGCATCGGCAAGCCCGCGCTGCCCAAGCGGTTCTACGCGCACGCCGCTTTCGTGCAAGCCGAGGGCGGCTTCCGGCTGACGCTCGACGGGCGCCCTGCCAACACACCGGCCCGCAAGCCGTTGACCCTGCCGACGCGGACGCTGGCCGAGCGGATCGCGGCGGAGTGGGGGGCGCAGGTCGAGGTCATCGACCCGGCGACGATGCCGCTCACCCGCCTCGTCAACACCGCCCTCGACGGGGTGGCCGACCGGCGAGAGGCCGTGGCGGACGATCTTGCGGCCTACGCCGGAACGGACCTCGTGGCGTACCGCGCGGGCGAGCCCGAGCGTCTGGTCCAAGCCCAGTCCGCGGCCTGGGATCCCGTCATCGCTTGGGCGCACGAGGCGCTGGGAGTTCGCCTGATCCTGAGCGAGGGTGTGATGCACGTGACGCAGCCCGAGACCACCGTCGCGGCCCTGCGTGAGGCGATCCACGCCGTCCGCGATCCGTTCCGGCTCGCTGCGCTGCACACCCTGACGACGCTCACCGGCTCCCTGCTGATCGGTCTCGCGGTGCTGCGCGGCCGGTTCACGCCCGACGACGCTTGGGCGGCGGCCCATGTCGACGAGACCTATCAGGCCGCCGTCTGGGGTCGGGACGAGGAGGCCGAAGCCCGCCATGCCCTGCGCAAAGTCGAGTTCGAGGCCGCCGCCACGGTCGCCGGCCTGAGCGCCTGACGCCGGGCCGATTGGGCTCGGCCACTGCGGGAGCAGCCGACGATGAATAGTGTATTCATTCGAAGTGTCAGCGGATTCGGCTCTCGTGAAGGACTGCGCCGACCAGCCGATGGAGCGGTTTGCCGTCGAAGGGCCGCATGCTAAGGGCCGTGCAACCGTATACGGCCGAGCCTGAACCGCTCGCGGCCGTGCCGCGGATGAACACGACCGGGCAGGGGCGCCAGAGACCATGAAGGACATCCTCGAAAAGCTCGAAGAGCGCCGCGCCCAGGCCCGGCTCGGCGGCGGCGAGAAGCGCCTCGAGGCCCAACACTCACGCGGCAAGCTCACGGCGCGCGAGCGCATCGATCTCCTGCTCGACCACGGGTCGTTCGAGGAGTTCGACATGTTCGTGCAGCACCGCTCCACCGATTTCGGCATGGAGCGCCAGAAGATCCCCGGCGACGGCGTCGTCACCGGCTGGGGCACGATCAACGGCCGCACCGTGTTCCTGTTCTCGAAGGACTTCACGGTGTTCGGAGGCTCGCTCTCCGAGACGCACGCGGCCAAGATCGTCAAGGTCCAAGACATGGCGCTGAAGATGCGCGCCCCGATCATCGGCATCTTCGATGCCGGTGGCGCGCGCATCCAGGAGGGCGTGGCGGCGCTCGGTGGCTACGGCGAGGTCTTTCGCCGCAACGTCGCGGCGTCGGGCGTGATCCCGCAGATCTCGGTGATCATGGGGCCGTGCGCGGGCGGCGACGTCTATTCGCCGGCCATGACCGACTTCATCTTCATGGTGCGCGACACGAGCTACATGTTCGTCACCGGTCCCGACGTGGTCAAGACCGTGACCAACGAGGTCGTCACGGCGGAGGAACTGGGTGGCGCCAAGGTCCACACCTCGAAATCCTCCATCGCCGACGGCTCGTTCGAGAACGACGTCGAGGCGCTGCTGCAGATCCGCCGTCTGATCGACTTCCTGCCCGCCAACAACATCGACGGCGTGCCGGAGATCGAGAGCTTCGACGACCCGCTGCGGCTCGACAGATCCCTCGACACCCTGATCCCCGACAACCCGAACATGCCCTACGACATGGGCGAGTTGATCCGCCGGGTCGTGGACGAGGGTGATTTCTTCGAGATCCAGGCGGCGTACGCGCGCAACATCATGACCGGCTTCGGCCGGATCGAGGGCCGCACGGTCGGTTTCGTGGCCAACCAACCGATGGTGCTGGCGGGCGTCCTCGACTCGGACGCCTCGCGGAAAGCTGCCCGCTTCGTGCGCTTCTGCAACGCCTTCTCGATCCCGATCGTCACCTTCGTGGACGTGCCGGGCTTCCTTCCCGGAACGGCTCAGGAATACGGCGGCCTGATCAAGCACGGCGCCAAGCTGCTGTTCGCCTATTCCCAGGCCACCGTCCCGCTCGTCACCATCATCACGCGCAAGGCCTTCGGCGGCGCCTACGATGTGATGGCCTCCAAGCACGTCGGGGCCGACCTCAATTACGCATGGCCCACCGCCCAGATCGCGGTGATGGGCGCCAAGGGCGCGGTGGAGATCATCTTCCGCAGCGAGATCGGCGACGCCGAGAAGATCGCCGGCCGCACCAAGGAGTACGAGGACCGCTTCCTCTCGCCCTTCGTGGCGGCCGAACGCGGCTACATCGACGAGGTGATCATGCCGCATTCCACCCGCAAGCGCATCGCGCGGGCGCTCGGCATGCTGCGCACCAAGGAGATGGAGCAGCCCTGGAAGAAGCACGACAACATCCCGCTCTGAGGCAGGCGCGGACGGGGCTTCAGGCTCCCGCCCACGCGCGAAAGTCGATCACGGTCGGCTGGAAGGGTTGCAGCCCCTCGGCACGGCGGGCGAAGGCGTCGAGGAAGCGCTCAGGCTCGTGGAAAGGCAGGCCGTCGAGCTGCCAGGGGGCGAAGCGCCACCACGCGCTGGCGAGCAATCCCTCCACCAGCGCCTCCGGCACACGCATGCGCAGCACCTGGGCCGGGTTGCCGCCCACGATCGCGTAGGGGGGCACGTCGCGCACCACCACGCTGCCGGCGGCGACGATCGAACCGGTGCCGAGCGTGACCCCGGCCCCGATCCGCGCGGCCTGACCGATATAGACGTCGTGCCCGATCGTGGTCGGACGGAAGCGCGTCGATTCGGCCTTGCCGTAGAGGTGGGGCCGATAGGCCTCGTACTCGCCCGCGCCCTCGAAGTCCGGACCCAGGCGCGAGAACAGCGGCTCGCCGAGGTAGAAGGCCGGGCTGGTGCTGACCCAGGTGGTGGGGTGGCTCTGCCGGCCGATGTCGAGTTCGGCCGCGCCCGACACGTAGCGGCCGATCTCCGCACCGCAGGCATGGCCGCCGACGATGTAGCTGAACGCGCCCATGCGCAGGTAGAACCCGGTCGCCTGCAGCCATTTCAGGCTGCACGGCGCCTCCAGGACGGTCTCGTCGGGGTATTGCGTGCCGTCGCCCAGGAAGCACTCGACGCCCGCGTCGTGCAGCCTGCGCCTCAGGGCCTCGTCGAAGGTGATCGGCACGGCAAGATCCCCCTTGCAGCAGCCCCGGCGTCGGGCGTCGGTCTCCGCGGCGCGCGAGGGACCTATAGCCACGATATGTCCGAACGGGCCTTCCCGCCCAGGTCAAGGAGGCGCGAAGATCGTCATGTTCGAGTTCATCTGGTAGGCGGCGGTCGGCGGCGTGTTGGCGAACCTTAGAACGATCGGGCTCTCGCCGAGGACCGCGCCGAAGCTCGGCGTGACAGGTGCCGGAAAGCAGCGGTCGAGGGCCTGCAATGCCGCGTCCTCGTAGCGCCGCCGCGTGTCGGCGTCCCCCTGGAGACGACGTGCGCTGATCAGGGGCTTGCTGCGAAGGGCTCCGCTCTTGTCGAGGCCGAACCGGAAGGCGATGAGTGAGCCCTTCGTGTCGGACGGAACCCGCCAGCACTTTTCCAGAGCCGTGCGCAGGTCCGACCAGTTGTTGAGGGCGGGACGGTCGGCGGCTTCGCGACCGTGCAGGGTCTGCGTGGCCAGACCCGCCGCCAGGGCGAGGGCCGCCGCGAGCGTCAGCTGCGGTCGCCCTGCTCGATCACGGCGCATAAAGTCAGCGTTCCCTTGTCCGGTTTCGTCATCAGCGAGCAGGTGACGAGGGCGCCGCCCGCACTGACGTTGCTGTGGCGCAGGCGCTGGGCTTCGGCGCGGGCCTTGCGGGCGGCGGCGTCGAGGATGTCCTCGGCGATGCCCGTGACCGCATGGCCGGCTCCGGCGAAGAGGGCGTAGTAGGCGTCGGGCGGCGTCTCGCCGCGGTGCTGCGCTCCCACCGAGGACGGATGGATGCCCCCGCAGGACAGGCTCAGCGTCGTGTCCGGGCCCGCGGTGAACTCCGCGAAATCCGAGGTGCGCCGTCCGACCTCGGCTTTCGTGGCCGAGGCGACCCTGTCGACGAGATCCCCGCACTCGTCGGCCAGGGCCGGGCCGGCGGCGAGGAGGGCGAGGGCGGCGAGCAGCGTGCGCATGGGATAGAAGATAGAGCGGCGCCGGGTGGTGGCTGCGGACCGGTGCTGGGTTATTTCGACGCTCGGTCGCCTCGCTCCTCGCGAGCGAGTTCCACCAGAAGGATCTCGGGGGGAACGCCGAAGCGGACGCCGACCCCGCTCACGCCCAAGCCCCCGGAGACGATCAGATGCCGCCCGCCTTCGACCACATGGCCATAGATGAAGCGCTGGCCGAAGTCCGAGTTCGAGAACGGCGAATAGCCCAGCAGCCGCACCTGTCCGCCGTGGGTGTGACCGGCGAGCGTGAGCGACACCCGGGCCGGAACCGAGGGGAAGATGTCCGGCTCGTGCGCCATCAGGATCACCGGCGCGTCGTCCGTGATGCGCGCGAGCGTGCCCGGCAGGTCGGCGAGGCTGCGCCGGCTGTGCAGACGCAGGAAGGGAATCTGGTCGGCCAGCCCCGCGAGCCAGAACGGACGTCCGTCCTTGGACAGACGAAGGACGTCGTTCTCCAACACGGGAATGCCTTGCCGCTCCAGCACGCGACGGGCCTCCACCGGCCCCTTGCGCTCGCGCATTGCGTCCGCGTCGTCCCACCAATCGTGATTGCCGAGGACGGCGTAGGCGCCCAGTGGCGCCCGCAAGGAGGCGACGACGCGGGCGAACTCGGGCAGAGGCACGCGCCGCCCCGTCACGCTCGGCCCGGCGGGATAGTCTCCGAGCATGAGGATCAGGTCGGGAGCCAAGGCGTTGGCCGCATCGACGATTTCGGCGACGCGGTCGAGGGGCATCCACGGCTCGCAGACATGGATGTCGGCAAGCACGACGATGCGCAGCGAGGGGCCGGAGTTCCAGCCCGGCGGCGCCAGGGCGTACGCGGTCGTGACGAGGCGGAAGCGCGGCTCGACGACGAAGGCATAGCCGCCCGTGCTCCCCATGGTGAGAACGCCGGCGCCGAGCCCGGCCAGCACCTGCCGCCGGCTGGGCGGGATCACCATGCGTCCGTTTCTCTGGACGACGACGGGCGCGGAGGCCTGTTCAGGCGGCAGGCTCGTCCTCGTGCACGATTCGCGGGGATCGGCCGGCGGCTGCCCTGGCGCGCGCGGCTTCGGCCGAGGCCGTGCCGACATGGACGGCGGCGGCGAGCGCCGGCAACGCCACGGGGCGGAAGCCCTCGCGACCCTGGACCACATCCGTCACCCGGCGACCGGGCTGGGTCGCGATGCTCGTGGTCCCGATGGAGGGGTACATGGGTCTCGGTGTCCTGGCTGGTCTGGCGAAGCGGCCCCTCGGGCCCTTCGGTCCAGACTCCGATGCGATCGCGACGAAGCGGGGGCATCATCGCGGCCCGGCCCGGAAGAGATCGGGACCGTAGCCGCCTCATTGAGTGCCAGTCAGCCTGAACGGATGCTTAAACCCGGGCGCAAGCCCAACCTTCGTGCAGGCCCGGAGAACAGGCAGAGTGCGTCTCAGGTCGCGGCCGATATAATCCCGTCCTGCGCGATCCAGCCTTGCGTCCGATCGAGGGCACGGGTGAGGCGCTCGAACAGCGTATCGATCTCGTCGGGTTCGATCACCAGCGGCGGGCACACCGCGAGCCGGTCCCCGGCGAAGGAGCGCAGGATCAGCCCCTCGGCCTGCGCGAAGGCCACGCAGCGTGCCGCGACCCCGGCCTTGGGATCGTAGGAGCGCCTGGACGCCTTGTCCGCAACGATCTCGATGCCGCCGATCAGTCCGATGCCGCGCGCCTCGCCGACGAGGGGGTGGTCCGCCAGCGCCGAGAGGCGCGCCTGGAAGTGGGGAGATTTCTGCGCCGTGCGCTCGACGATGCGGTCCCGGCGGTAGATCGCGATGGTCCTGTTGGCGACTGCGCAGGCCACGGGATGCCCGGAATAGGTGGTGCCGTGACCGAAGCCCCCGAGCTTCCGGCTCTCGTCGAGCATCGCTTGGTAGAGCGGCTCGTCGATGGTGATGCCGCCGAGCGGCAGGTAGCCGGAGGTGATGGCCTTGGCGAAGGAGAGGGTGTCCGGCCGGATGTCCAGCGCCTGCGATCCGAACCACGTGCCGAGCCGCCCGAAGCCGCAGATCACCTCGTCGGCGATGAGGCGCACGTCGTGGCGGTCGAGCACCGCCTGGATCGCGGGGAAGTAGCCGGCCGGCGGCATGATCGCGCCGCCCGCGCCCATCACCGGCTCGGCGATGAAGGCCGCTACGGTGTCGGGATCCTCCACCAGGATCAGCGCCTCCAACTCATCGGCGAGCCGCTGCGAGAACGCCTCTTCGGTCTCGCCGGGTTGCGCGTTGCGGTAGTGGTGGGGGCAGGCGGTATGGAGGAAGCCCGGCAGGGGCAGATCGAAATCGGCATGGTTGCCCATCAGCCCGGTCATGGAGGCGGTGGCGACGGTGACGCCGTGATAGCCCTTGTGGCGGGCGATGATCTTCTTCTTGCGCGGCCGCCCCAGCGCATTGTTCATATACCAGAGCAGTTTGACCTGTGTGTCGTTGGCCTCCGACCCCGACGAGGTGAAGAAGATCTTCGAGGTCGGGACCGGCATCAACTCCTTGAGGGTTTCGGCGAGTTCGATCGCCGGATCGTGGCTGCGGCCCGAGAACAGATGCTGGAAGGGCAGGCGCGAGAGCTGCTCGGTGGCGGCCTCCACCAGTTCCTCGTTGGAATAGCCGAGCGCCGTGCACCACAGCCCTGCCATGCCCTCGAGATAGGGACGCCCGTCCGTGTCGTAGACCCAGACGCCGTGGCCGCGCTCCAGCACCAGCGGTCCGGTCTCCCGGAAGGTCGCGAGATTGGTGTAAGGGTGGATCAGGGTTTCGACGTCGCGGGCGGCGATGTTCGAGAGCATGGCGAGGGAACCGGTTCTGGATCCGGCGACGGGCGCCGACACGGCCACACTAACGACCCGATGTCCCCTCAGTCACCCTGTGCGAGTCCCCGCATGCTCGGTGCAAGTCCATCGCGATGCACGATCCCGTCATCATCGACGCTCAACCGGCACCGGGCCGGGCGTGCGGCGCCTGCACGCTCTGCTGCAAGGTCTTCGATGTACCGGATGTGGAGAGCGTGGCCGGTAAGTGGTGCCGGCACGTCAAGGCCGGACGGGGCTGCGGCATCCATGAGACCCGGCCCCGGCATTGCCGGGCCTTCCACTGCTTCTGGATGACGGAGAGCTGGATCGGGCCGGAGTGGAAGCCCGACCGCGCCAAGATGGTGCTCAGCCTCGATCCGGGCACGCGGTCCATGAACGTGCAAGTCGATCCGGGGCAAGCCAACGCGTGGCGACAGCAACCGTACTACGCTCAGCTCAAACGCTGGGCCGCCGCCTCGCTGCCGCTGAAGCGCTTCGTTCTGGTGCATCTCAACAAACACACGACGGTGGTGCTTCCGGACCGCGATGTGGCCCTCGGGGTGTTCGAGCCCGGCGATCGGCTGATCTCTACCGAACGGCTGACGCCCAGCGGCCTGAACGTCGAGGTGAAGAGGGTATCGGTCGGTTGACCGATCAGGTCATGCAGCGGCCCGGCACCATGCGGCGTGCCTCCGGACCGGCCAGTGCACTGATCGGCGCCTCGCACCCCTCCCGCGTCATGCGCCGAGGCTTGAGCGGGATCTCCTGGGTCAGGGTCGAGCCGGACACAGCCGTGTTGGGCACGGTGCGGACCTCGGGCCGAGGTGCGATGGCGACGCGCACGGGAGAACTTCGAACGGGGCTGATCTCCAACGAGACCGGACGCAGACCGGGTATCGTCCGGGCGATGACGGGAAGCGGAGATGCAGCCTCGACCGTTGCGTGAGAAGTGACCGGAGCGGCCCAGGCATCCGCACTGTTCCGGACGGCCGGAAGCAGGAGAAGGCTGAGGATCGCCGCGGGGCCACTCACACCGAGAAGGAAGCCGGACCGAAGCATCGTCGCGATCTCCGAAGGGAGCTTGACAGGTTGTCAGCACAACGCTGGCTCTCCATCATCGGTTCCTGAACTGTCTCGCTTCGGCAAATCTCAGTATTCGGCACTGTCCGCGACCGACCCGAGCCGCGATCCGTGCGGACCCGCGGGCGCCCGAACTGTGACCCGGATGCACCGCACATCGAGAAAACGACACATGACAATAGCGGGGACGGAACCCCTCCGCGGACGATCCGTTAGTCGATCACCCGGCCACCTGGTCCTCCCCGCATTCCCCTTGTGCATTGGCCGGAACCTTCATCACGGGTCGGACGCTGTCCGGCCCGTTTTTTGTTGCCTGAACCCAAAGTTTTGGAACCGCCCACAAAAAAAGCCCCGACAGTGAGCCGGGGCTTGTCTGCGCGGATGGCGTAAAGCCAGGGCCGAGCCGATCGGTACCCTACGCGCTCTTGGCCTCGCGCCGACGGGCGCTCTGCTGGAAGAACAGCGCCTGACTGATCACCGCCGAAACATTGGCGGGCTGAAAGGGCTTGGCGATCAGGAAGGCCGGCTCAGGACGCTCGCCGGTGAGGAAGCGCTCCGGATACGCGGTGATGAAGATCACCGGGACTTCGAAGGTCTTCAGGAGGTCGTTGACCGCATCCAGACCCGACGAACCATCGGCAAGTTGGATGTCGGCCAGGATCAGGCCGGGGCGCGTTCCCTCGGATGCGAGCTTGATCGCCTCCGTTCGCGTGCGGGCCACTCCGATGACGTTGTGGCCGAGTCCCTCGACCAGGGCCTCCAGGTCCATCGCGATCAGCGGCTCGTCCTCGATGATGAGGATCTCGGTGGCCATGTCGGCGGCCAGTTCGCGACCAGCCTCATCGACCAGTTCGCGGACCTGCCCGACATCCACGTCGAGGATGATCGCCGCATCCTCCTCGGAGAACCCTTCCAAGCACGACAGAAGGAACGCCTGGCGCGGCAGCGGCGTGATCTGGCCCAGACGCACCTCGGCGGGCAGATCGTGCTGGACCTGATCGCTGTGTCCGTTGACCGACAGTGAGTTCCAGATCCGGGTGAACACGCGGAAGAGATCCGCTTTGACGTTGGTGCTACGGCCCAACGTCTCGGGTTCGTTGACCAAAGTCTCGAGGGTCGCAGCGACATAGGCATCACCGGCGACCTGGCTCCCGGTCAGAGCGCGAGCATACCGGCGCAGATACGGCAGATGCTGCACAACGAGTTGCGCTGTCGACATGTCTTCCCCTGACCTTTGGCCGGCCTTCGTATTGCTCCCCGCCCAACGCGGGTCACCCGGGTCCGTTCCGGTCCGAAACGGAACCGCTTTCCGAACACCGCGTTGCTGGCAAAGCCATGGCTCATGTCAAGCCGTAAGACAATCGCGGGCTCGCCGCCAAGCGATCAGGGCTTTGAGGCTACCAGACACGGCAGTAGGGGAACGGCTTCGGATGGGGCAGGACGAGAGGCCTGACGGCCTCCAGTCAGAAGATCCGAGGCGTCCGACACCCAAGCGACCGGCGGCTCCCGGCGTCGGGACCCAAACCCGGAGGCGCGTCGGCATACAGCTGCGCGCGATGTACGATCGGATCGTTCAGGAACCCGTTCCGGATCGCTTCAAGGATCTCATCGATCAACTGGGCGACCCGCCTGAGACGTCCCGTTAGACGACACACGCTGCTTGAATCAGGAAGCCGTCCCGGCGTGGGACGGCTTCGTCGTCATGGTCGGTCGCGAGGGTCAGAGAGTGGGCGAACGACCGCGCATCAGGCCGATCACCGCCGAGACGGCGAACAGGACGACGGCGACGAAGAAAACGAGCTTGGCGGCTTCCATGGCCGTCCCGGCGACGCCGCCGAAACCAAGCAGAGCTGCGACCAACGCGACGACGAGAAACGTGACGGCCCAACCAAGCATCGACGTGATCCTTCCGACAACTGGGCACAGCGCAGATGGCGGCCCCTTGACATCGATAACGTCAAGGTTTCGTCGCAGGTTCCGCCGTGCGTCGTCGGATTGTCGCGGTATCAACACGACTTATTGTGCCTCGGCGCCCGATCTTCCGAACGGCTCGCGAAACTCGGTCGCACCCGGAACCGGGTGGCGCAACCCGGTGTTCGTCACCATCTCGCCGTCAACAACCCGATCGAGAGTGGTGATGAGACAGTCGCAGACCGCATCCTCCCGGCCTCGCCCCCGGGCCCCCATGGCTGAAGCCATGCGCGCGGTGCTCAAGAGGCTGACGCGGATGGTCGAATCGCTGGGTCCACAGCCGACGTTGCAACCGATCCCGGTCCGGGTCCGAGAAGGCAGGGTTCGACGCGGCTGAGGTTCAGGCCGTTCTCCTTGCAACGAAGGCACGGTCGAGGGCATTCAATTGCGTTCCGTCATTTCCTGCGATCGGGTTTGCGGCTTGAACATCTGGCCTACAATTTTTTGAAGCCGGAAAAACTGTCTCGATATTTGTCAGATTGAAGCCCAGCCAGCGAGCGGGCTGCTCGATCCGGTGTCCGGGATGTGGGTGCCGGCGTCACGCCTCGGTGATCTGCCGTAGTTGCCCTCCTACCATGCTCCGGCTTAACGTTTCGGCAACAGTGTCTTCCACGGGTGGAACGTCACGGTGAGCGGGCACGACCCGATCCCGCGTCGATAGCCGGTCCCGCGGTCACTCGGCGGGGACGGAATGATAGTCGGCAAGCGCGCAGTCCGTATGGCGCCGGTCGGTGAGGAAGCGGTCCGATCCGCCGTACCTGCTAAGCCAGGTATCCGAATGCCTCGGCAGCTGCTGGGTACGGCGCTCGCCGGGCTGATCCTGGGCTTCGGCGGCATCACCGCGGGCTCGGGCCTCGTGCACGCGTCGGAGCGTGGCGGCCTGTTCAATTTCATCGAGGAATTGTTCCGTGGCCCGCCTCCCGAGGCGCACGCAGTCGCGCGGCCCCGCGCCCCGGCTCGCTACTCGTCGCTGCCGGACGCCCACCGCGTCAGCGCGGTCCGCATACCGCATTACACACCGCGGCCGTCGTCCTTCGCGGAGCGTCGGCCGGGCCGCATTCGCGCGGCGGCGCCTTCGAGGCCGGGTCCGGTGCTGGATGGAACCCGGACGGTGTGCGTGCGCACCTGCGACGGCTACGTGTTCCCGCTCGGCCGTTTGCGCTCACGCAACGACCTGCCGGTGCACGAGGCAGCCTGTGCGGCTGCCTGCCCGAACGCGCCCACCCTGCTGTTCACCCTCGCAGGGGGCCGCAGCGAGATGGAGCAGGCGGTGAGCCTCAAGGGGCAGCCCTACCTCGCGGCCAGTTGGGCGAACGTGTACCGGCAGAAGCGCGTGGAGAACTGCGCTTGCCGGCCGCCGGGCGTCGCATCCGTCCCGCTTCCTATTGCCGAAGACCCCACCGTGCGCCGCGGTGACGTGGTCGCCACGGAGGATGGCGCCGAGGTCGTGACCCGGCTGTCCCACCGCGGTCCCGTGCTGGCGGATTTCCGCGATGCGCGCGGCCTGTCGCGTCGCACCCGCCGTCAGATCGACGATCAGGTGGGCACCCTGCGCCGGGACGCGGCCGCGGAGAGCTTCCGACGGACCCTTCGTACGCTCGAGCGGGAAGGTGCCCGAATCCGTGTCGCCGAAGCCGGTCCCGCACGCCTACATGTCGACGATGCGGGCGGCTTCCGCCCCCTCGCCGTGGAGGGGCCGGGACGCCTCGCACCGGTCCGGGTGGTGGTTGCCTCGCCCTTCACCCCCTGAGAGCCGGCGGAGCCTCGGGTTTGTGGATCGGCCGGGCCTGTCGTAGGGCGCTTCCTTCGGCCCGATGCATTCACGACGGCAGCTATGACGAACGACACGGGCTCCGGCCCGGCCGAGCCGGATCTCGATCGGGCCTTGCCCGTGAGCGGCGAGACCACGGTGCTGACGCCGATGATCCGGCGCCGGATCTGCCCCAATGACGGGCCGTTCACGGCAAGCGGCACCTGCACCTACGTCGTCGGTCGCGGCCGGGTCGCGGTAATCGATCCGGGGCCGGAGGATGCCGGGCACATCGCGGCGTTGCTGGCAGACCTCGACGGCGAGACCATCGAGGCGATCGTCGTCACCCACACTCATCGCGATCATTCCCCGGGTGCCCGCCTGCTCCAGGCCCGTACCGGTGCACCGATCGTCGGCTGCGGCCCGCATGTCGCGGCCCGCGAGCTTCTAGAGGGCGAAGTGCCGGCACTCGATGCCAGCGCCGACCGCGACCACCGCCCCGACCGTGAGATGGGTGAGGGCGACGTGATGGAGGGCCGCGGCTGGAGCCTGCGGGCGCTCGCCACGCCGGGCCATACCATGAACCATCTGGCCTTTGCGCTGCCGGAGGAAAACGCGCTGTTCTCGGGCGATCACGTGATGGCGTGGTCGACGAGCATCGTGGCTCCGCCGGACGGTTCGATGCGTGCCTACATGGCCTCGCTGGACCGCCTGCGCGGCCGGCCGGAGACGATCTACTGGCCCGGGCATGGCGGCCCGGTCCGCGATCCGCGCCGCTTCGTGCGGGGTCTCGCCGCCCACCGCCGCCAGCGGGAGAACGCCATCCGAGCCCGGATCGCGGCGGGCGACCGCGATATCGGCGGAATCGTGGAGGCGATCTACCAGGGGCTCGACCGGCGGCTGATCGGTGCTGCCGCGCTGTCTGTCTTTGCCCATCTCGAAGACATGGTCGAGCGCGGCCTCGTACGCAGCGAGGGGCCGGTCACCCTGACCGGGCGCTTCCTTCCCGTTACTTGACGGCGATGGCGAGGTTGGCGACCTCGTCGAGATAGGTGCGGATGCGGTCGGCATTGGCGCCGAGATCGCGGCTGCCGAAACGGGAGGCGGAACGCACGTCGATGCGGGCTCCGTCCGCCCGTGGCCGAACCCGCACGGTGACGTCGTCGGGCAGGTTTAGAAGCCGGCTGCGCACCACGGCCTCGATGCGCCCGTCGCCGATCCGTCCGCCGGGGCGGACCGCCTCGACGACCTGCCACTTGCGGTTCACCGCCGCCCTGCGGGCGAGTTCGAAGGCCTCGTCCGCGCCGATATCGAGGGTGAGCGGGGCGATCTGAGGATAGGCACCGCGTTGCGCACTCCTCGCCTGTGGGCCGGGATCGGCGGGATAGCGCCCGTCGCGGGCGGCGAAGGCGAGGCGCGAGCGCGAGAAGGCCGGCGGATGCTCGGTGTCGGTCGTGACGTCGGCGATGGCCGGCAGACGCAACGCCTTCAACGCCCCGTAGGCGGGATAAGCCAGTACGCTACCGGCGAGCGCCAGCCCGACCAGCGCGGCGCCCAGGCCCCCGGCGCCCTCGCGCCAGACCCGCACGAAGGCATAGACCGCAAACACGACCGCTAGGAGGGCGAGCGCCAATCCACAGGCCACGACGACCAGGGCGGGCCCGGTCTCCGAGCCGGGCGAGCGCACGATCAGCAGGGCGATTCCGATGACGATCAGGGCGAAGACCGCTACCGTCCTGGCGTGGATGCCGGCTCGGGTGACCGGTTCTTCGACGAGTTGGCGGCGCATGGGCGGAAAATCGCTGTCCTGACCGGTGCGACGGGTTGGCGAGACTTACAGCCCGGCGTTAGCGAGCGCTACCGTCGCACGGCTACCTGCGGTGTGCCGATCCGATATAGCTTGGCTGCCATGCCGCAGATCCCTGTCCGCCCCGCACCGGCCCCAGAGACCGATCCGGTCGATCTTCTCAGGGTGTGGTTCCGGTTCATCCGTCTCAACCGGCGCGTCAGCGCGGCGATCGGAGCGGAGTTGCGGAGCCTCGGGCTGTCGATCCCGCAATTCGACGTGCTTTCGACGTTGAGCGAGCAGGAGGGGCTGACGCAGCAAGACCTGGCCGCTCGCCTCTACGTGACCAAAGGCAACGTCTCCGGACTGATCGACCGCTTGGTCGAGGCGGCCCTCGTCGAGCGGCGCGCGATCCCGGGGGACCGCCGCTCTCACGCGCTCCACCTGACGCCGGCCGGTGCCCATCTCGCCCGATGCGGCATCGCAGCGCAGGAGGCCTACGTCGCGCGGACCCTCGGCCGGCTCGATAGCCGGGACGTGGCCGAATTCGAACGGCTCGTGCTACTTTGGCGCGCACGGGTCCGTGAAGATTCAGAACCCGTTTAAACCCAGCAAACGAAGGCGAGCGCCCGACCCGGACACCCACCTTCGTTCCTTGTCTTGTCTGTCAGGGCCGGTCGGGCCGTCGTCGCAGATGAAGCCGAGGCGATCAATCCTCGCCGCCGCGGCCGGTGGACTGGCCACCCTTGCGCCCGGCGCTCGACGCCAGCTCGCGGTCCTGCGAGAACGAGCGCTTGTCTGCCGGGACAGATCGACCGCCCTTGCTGGCGATCTCCCGCTGCCGCTCAATATTCATCGAGGCGAAGCCTCGCTTGGAAGTGGAATTCCCTGTGGGCATCTGTCTGTCCTCAGCCGTTTCTCTCAGCTTGAACAACCTTCAGCAATATCGATGGTTCCTTGGCCGTATCGGACGGCCGGCGCGGGAAACCGCTTTGGTGGCCATGCGTTAGCGAGTCCGGGGCGGGATCGTGAAATCTCGTCGCAGAGTGCCGGAGGATTCGGATCGATGACCAACCGCGAGATGGTGAAGCCGGGACCGAAACCCGAACCGAACGCGACGCCGCTTCCATCCATGCCTGCGCCCGAGGGGAGCGCGAGGCCGACGACGGACCGGGAACCGATCGACTCGCCCCAACCCAACGCCAGCGCGGAACGCGATCCGCCGGGCCCGGGCAAGATCGGCCTGACTACGAACCGCAAGGCCTGATCCCGCCGGCGGCGTTAGGCCCGTCGCTGTTGCCGGCTCAGAAGGGCGATCCCGAACGCGATCGCCACCATGGTCATGGCCGCCGCAACGCTCAGGACGCGCCGAACCAGCGGCGTATAGACCCCCGTCGCGGCGTCGAAGCCGTAGCACAGCAGCACGAAGCGATCCGCGACGGTGCCAACACGACCTTCGCCCGCCTCCACCAACGCCAGCCGCAAGTCGCGTGCATTCAGGGCCAGGGGCGACAGGACGCGGGCGACCCGGCCATCGCCCGTCATGATCATCGCCGCAGCGGGGTGCGCGTAGCTGTCGGTGCCGGGATCGTAGCGGAAGCCGTAGCCGAGCGCGCCGGTCAACGCGGCGATGGCAGGCTCGTCTCCGATCAGGGCCGCGACGCCTTCGCCGTGCTCCGGCCATTCCCGCTCCAGCATCCGGCGGGCGGCCTCGACGCCGTCCTTGGGATCGAGGCCGACGAGAACAAAGCGGACATCCTCGCCCTGCCGCAGGCCGGTCGCCTTCAGCGCGGCGGCGCTCATGGTCAGCATGGGATCGCAGACGTTGCCGCAGGTGTAATCGACCGGGAGCAGCAGGCTCGGGCGGCCGCCGAACGACCGTTCCAGGGTCGTTGCTCCGCTACCGTCACCGGCAACGGCATCCTCGAACCCGAGTGCGAGCGGAACACGGGCGCCCGGCGGTAAAGTCACTGCGACGGAAGAGAGTTCGCTGCGGTTCAGCCGGGCCTGTACGAGCCCGCCGGGGACGAGTGCCAAGAGACCGGCGAGGGCGGGTGCGATAAGGGTCCGCCGGGAGATCTGAGCCATGGGGTGCAGCCGGGCCTTCCGAGTGAGCGCCGAGACGGCCGGCGGGCCTTGTTTTGACAGCGTGCGCCACCCGGTCTACCGGCCGCTCCGTTCGCGGCGCACGCGGACGCTCGGAGCCGTTCCATGACCCTCGACACCGAGGTCTTGTCCCTGCGGCAGGTTCCCCTGTTCCGCGAGGTCGAGCCTTCCAGGCTGAAGCTGCTCGCCTTCACGAGCGAGCGGGTGCATTTCGAGGCGGGTCAGACCCTGTTCACGCAAGGAGACGCCGCCGACGCGGCATACCTGATCCTCGAAGGCTCCGCCGTCGTTTCGATCGACGGCCACCAGGGCTCGGTTCGCCTCGCTCGACTGGAGACCAACGCGCTGACCGGCGAGATGGGCATCCTCGGCGACCGACCCCGCTCGGCGACCGTCTCGGCCGAGACCCCGCTCACCACCCTGCGGATCGATCGCTCGGTCTTTCTGGAACTGCTGGCCCAGTTCCCCCAGATCGCCATAGCGGTGATGCGCGATCTTGCCCAGCGTCTGGAACAGACCAACCGGCAACTTGCGCAACGCCCGACGCGCTGAGGGACCGTTCGACCGAGCTCCAGGGTCTCGTGCTGTATCGGTTTCCTGCGAAAGCCGACATCGATCCTTCGGGCCGATACGTCAGGTCGTCGGGTACGTGATGAACTCCATCAGCGATCCGTCGGGATCGCGGAAGTAGACGCTGACCCCGGTCCCCGCCGCCCCGTTGCGTTCGACGGGCCCCAGTTCCACCGGCACGCCGTTCCGGCCGAGATGGGCGACGGCCTCCTCGATCGTCCCAGACCAGCGAAAGCACAGGTCGCTGCCGCCCGGTGCCACGGGCTTTTCGGCGAGCGGCGTGCCGATCTGACCGGGACCGTGCACGTTGAGCTGGACCCCGCCGAAACGGAACACGACCCCTTTGCCGAACGGCACCACTTCGGCGCCGACCACGTCCCGGTAGAACGCGGTGGCACGGTCCCAGTCCGAGACGTGGATGACGCAATGGTCGAGGTGGATCGCGGGAGCCAGCGTGACCGGTTCGGCGTCGCCGCCCTCTACGGTCAGGGTGAGTGTGTCGGCCATGCGCGTGATCCCCTCTGCAACCTTCGCCGAGATAGAGCCTGCTCCCGGGCAAGCCAGAGGGCGCTTCCTCGGCCCGTGACACCCTGATGTCACACCGCATCGGCCCCGGGACGGGTAGTCAGGTGGGCAACGCGTCTCCGACGCCCGTCGAACACCGGAGCCTCCATGCTCGCCCGCCGGACCCTGCTCGCCGCGCTCGCCCTCGCGCCACTGGCCGCCTGCCAGTCGCGCGGACCGGTGGCCACGGCCGACGACGACGCGGCCTGGTACATCGGGACCATGCCCGACAAACCCTACGACGTGCCGCTGGTGGACAAGAGCCGCCTCGACCCGAAGTATCGCCGCCAGGTCGTGCAGTACGGCGGCCCCGAGAAGCCCGGCACCATCGTGGTCGACATCGACCGTCGCCAGCTCGCCCTGGTTCAGGAGGACGGCACGGCGGTGCAGTACGGCGTCGGCGTGGGCAAGCTCGGCTTCTCCTGGAAGGGCGAGGCCCGCGTCGGACGCAAGGGGGTCTGGCCGGATTGGAGCCCGACCACCACCATGGTCTCCCTCAACCCGAGCCTGCCCCGCACCCGCAAGGGCGGCGTCGACAACCCGCTCGGCGCCCGCGCGCTCTATCTCTACCAGGGCAACCGGGACATCCTGTTCCGCATCCACGGCACCAACGAGCCCTGGAGCATCGGCGAACAGCTCTCGTCGGGCTGCGTGCGCATGCTCAACGAGGACATCGTCGATCTCTACGAGCGGGTCCCGGTGGGCACGCAGGTGCTGGTGAAGCGGAACGGCAAGTATCGCGTCTGACGCGGCAACCGTGCCATCGAGGCAGAAGCACCGGCTTGCCCGCCGCGCGCCGTCGTGGCGGGGCGCCGAATCAATGGTGCGCATCGCATATGCGACGCTGACACCGACGGATATCGCCTGTCCGTATCCGGCATCTGACGTTGCCGGGTCCGGGGCGTCTCGCACAAAAAACTAATCCAAGGTAAGTTTCGGTGCGCGCTTGGTCGCCGGTACGCTTCGGCTTTGTCCGTCGTACGCGCACGGCCAGCGAGAAAGTGCATCCAATCGCATCCTGGGGATGGTCGGCGACGATGCCTCGTGCTTGTCTCATCCTCACGACACCTCAACCGAGAGGTGCATGGGAGGCGACCATCATGGGCCACCGCGAGACCGTGCCGGCTTGGGTTGTGCGGCAGGCGAACCGTCGGGCCGCGCGCTACGCCGACGACAAGGTCGTGCGTTGGATCACCGTCCCCACCCGCAAGGCGCGCGACGACCAACCGGCCAAGCTCGGCCTGTCGAGCAACGACAACCTCATCGCGTTCACCCGTACGGTGCATTCCGACTCGTAACGACGGTTCCGCTTCCGTCCGGGCCAGGCTGTCCGCACGCAGCACCCGGGCGCCGGAATGCGGACCAAAACCTCGTCGATCAAGCAATCGGACGCCTCGCGGGACCAACCGACAGTCTTCGCGGCGCCGAACCGGGCCGAACGGGGACTTGGCACAGCATTTGGACCGAAACGCGTCGCGAAACCTGCCCCGACACTTGGCAAGATCTCCGACCGCGTTCATGCTGTGTGCGGACGCCGCCGGAGACGCGGCCCGCCAGGAGTGACGCCCATGCTCGCCGCCAATCGTCTGGTCAAATCCGCCTGGATCGCCGTCGAGGTCGGCCGGGAGCGATGCGAACGGGTGCTGGTGGTCGAAGCGTATATCGCGGTGAGCCCGCTGGAGCGGGATTTCGATCCGGTGCGCTACGAGAAGGTGGTGGAGGACGTCCGGCGTGTGCTCGCGGCCAACCCGGCCATCGACCGGGCCTCGATCCTAAGCATGCACCGCGATACGGCCTGCACGGCCCTGTTCCGCACCCCGAACGCCGCCCTCGCACCCGGCGAGGCGACGGCGGCCTGATCCAAAGCCGTCAGTCGACCGGCGCCAGCGAAGGATCGAAGCCCGGCTCCCGGGCGAGTTCCCGGTCCACCGTCGGCCTCAGCCGGGCCGGCAGCGCCTGGGACGAGCGTCCTCCGGCCGTCCCCCCGCACCCGCTGCAGACGGAGCGGATCGCGCGGTTCCCCCGCTCACCGATCAGCCGGTCGAAGGCGGCCTGACGCTCGGCCGCCTCCGCCGAGCGCTTCTGGGCGATTTCCGCCATGTGCTCGATCGAGGGTACGGCCTCCGGTGTCGCGGCCAACTGCGCGACGGCTCCGACGCAGCCGGGGAGGAGCCCGAAGAGCCCGAGAAGTCCTGCCCGCATGATGCTCCCCTACGATCTAGGATTGCACCGGCCACAGAATTCGGGCCGTGGCGGGGCGATCACGCCTTGGGATGCGCCTGCCAGCCGGCCACCCTCGAGCGACCGACCTCGGTGATCTGCCATGTGGCGAAGGTGCCGCCGATATGCGGACCGGCCCGGGTGCCGACCCATCGCAGAGTGCCTGCGCGTTCCAGAACTCTGAGACGGGCGTGGTCGCACGGCCATGCGCGGTCATCAGACTGCTTGATCGAGATGCGACCCTCGACGCCGAGTGCGGCTTTGGAGAGGAGACGACGGACATGCGCAGGCATGGAACATCCTTCCAAATCGCGGGTGTCTCGGTCCGCTTCGGCAGCCATCGCATCGCATGCCGACGATCCGGCTTGCGATACCCGGACCGGATGACGCCCGCGTGAAAGCCCGTTCGCTCCGGTGGGGATGGGATGGGAATCCAGCTTGGCCGCGCCGGTCCGGTCGTGCCAAGTGTCGGGGGTCACGACCGAGCCGACGAGCGGCGCGGGCGGGTCGTGGCTCCCCGGGACAGGGTCGATGACGGCGCGGATGCACGAACTGCTCGGCCTTCTCGGCAAGGTCGTCGATCACGTCCGCGCCGCGGCCGACCGCGCGGGCCGGGCCGAGGCGCGGGTCGCGGAGATGACGCGCCTGCTCGATGCTCTGGCTGACGAGAATGCCGCCCTGCGCGCGGAACTCGAACGGAGCGAATCCGCGATCGCCCGCACGGACCCGACGATCCGCCGGATGCGCGAGATGCTCGAGGACGAGCGCCGCACGGGCGTGGCCCTCGAAGCGCGGGTGGCGGAGGCCGAGGCGCGCATCGCGCGTGCGGCGGACGCCCTCGGCACGGCAAGCCGACCCGGCCAGGACATCCCGCTGCTGAGCGGGGCATCCCTCCCCACCGTCCTGCATTGATGGCTTGAGGTATCGACCCGGAAGGTGGACGCGGGATTTGAGACAAAGAGGATTCGGCGCAGCACGCTAGACTATAGTCACCGAGCGACGACGCGCGGGCGGATCGCGTCGAAGTCGCGCCGGTTGAGGATGCGTCGGGACAGAAGCTCGTCCGGCGACGCATAGGGTCTGTTGGCCACGATGTGCCGGCCGATCATGCCGGCGCCGAGCTCGTTGAGCTGGTCCACGCTCGCGCTGTTCAGGTCGATCGCCTCGCCGACGGGAAGCTCGGCATTGCTCTGCGCGGCGTCCGGGACCGGGGCGGGCAGGGCGGGAGGCGGAGCCGGCGGCTGCAGTTCGCCCGGTTGCGGTTCGGTCGAGGGGGGAGCTGCCGGCTGGGCAGGCGCGATCGACACGACCGGCTCGGAGGGTCTGGGGGCGCTCGGTCCCAGACCGGGATAGACGCTGCGCACGGGAGGCTCCTCCCCGGATCGGGGGAGAGGAGCGGCGACCGTCGGAGCGGCGGTCACCCGCTCGGCCGGACTGCTTGCTGTGCTCAGAGACGGGGGTGTCGAGCGGGGACCGAAGGCCTGCCAGAGCAGGGTGAGGGCGGCGGCGAGCACCACCAGGGTGAAACCGAGAAACAGCCTGGGTCCCGTCGCCATCACGAACGCATCACTCTCTCGCACCGGCATCGAAGCCGGCAGACCGGTGGAGAGCGCCGACGATGCGGCGAAGGTTCCACGCGGATTCAACGAACCCGGTCGACGTTGCGCGGACGCCTCATCACATCCGATCGATCCCTCCGGAACAGGCGGCTTCGGACACGGCTCATGCGCGGCGCGGGCTTGGTCGAACGGTCTGCGCTTCGATCGAGCGGTGACCGTATCAGCTGTCGGGCTTCCAGACCGCGTCGGAGACTTTCAGGGGCTTGGGCAGCAGGCCGAGGCGATGGAAGGCATCGGCCACCCGCTGCTGGTCGGCGACCGTGGCGTCGTCGATCGGCGTGACGCCGTAGGAAAGCCGCTTCAGGGCGACGGTGAGGATCGGGGCGGGAATGCCCACCGAGGGCGCGAGTTCGGCGGCCACGGCCTCGGTGTTGTCCTTGGCCCAAGCGTCGATCTCGCCGATGGCCGCGACGGTCTCGGCAATGGCCTTGCGGTTGGCGTCGGCGAAGCCGCGCGTCGAGAGGTAGAACTGGCGGTTGGGCGCGACGCCCTCGCCGTTGGCGAGCACGCGCCCGCCGGTGGTGCGCTCGCCGGAGGCGAAGTAGGGATCCCAGATCGCCCAGGCGTCGACCGACCCGCGGGCGAAGGCGGCGGCCCCGTCCGAGGGAGCGAGGAACGCCGGCTTGATCTCGGAATAGGGCACGCCGGCCCGCTCGAGGGCGCTGACCAGCAGGAAGTGGACGTTCGAGCCCTTGTTCAGCGCGACCGTCCTGCCCCGAAGGTCGGCCACCGTTTTGATCGGGCCGTCCCCGGCGACCAGGATCGCCTCGCCCTGAGGGGCGGGAGGTTCGTTCGCCACGTAGACGAGGTTGGGGCTCGCGGCCTGGGCGAAGATCGGCGGGGCCTCGCCGGCCGAGCCGAAATCGATCGCCCCCGCGTTGAGGGCTTCCATCAACGGGGGACCCGAGGGGAACTCGGACCACTCCACCCGGTAGCCGAGGGCGCCCAGTCGCTTCTCCAACAGGCCCTTGCCCTTGAGCAGGACCAGGGTGCCGTACTTCTGGTAGCCGACGCGGATCAGCTTTTCGTCGGCCCGCGCCGCAACCGTCGCGAACAGAACGAGGGCCAGGGCCGTCAGCGCGGTCCGAAAGCGGTGGAGGGGCATGCGCTGGAGAGCACGCGGGACGGCCGGCATCGGAGTGGTTCCCAGTGGCGATGGCGCGCTCCCGCGCCCGGCCGGAACGCCGAGGGCGGGGTGTCAGCAAAAATCAGTGCGCGGCGACGCGGCGGCCGGGCACGATGTCGTTGGCGATGACCTCGCCGAACGGCCCGTTGTTGCGCGCGCCCGTGGAGGGGCCGTTGCCGGTGGTGTCGCGCAGCGGCAGCTTCGGGAAGACCAGCTCGGCGAAGCGGTAGGCCTCCTCCAGGTGCGGGTAGCCCGACAGGATGAAACGGTCGATGCCGAGATCGATATACTCCTTCATCCGGTCGGCGACCTGATCGGCCGAGCCCACCAGTGCCGTGCCGGCCCCGCCGCGTACCAGCCCGACGCCCGCCCAGAGGTTGGGCGAGACCTGGAGGTTGTCGCGGCTGCCGTTGTGCAACGCCATCATCCGGCTCTGCCCGACGGAATCCTGTCGCTTGAGGGTGGCCTGGGCCTGGGCGATGGTCTCGTCGTCGAGCTTGGAGATCAGGCGGTCGGCCGCCTCCCAGGCCTCGCCCTCCGTCTCGCGCACGATGACATGCAGGCGGATGCCGTACGAAAAGGTCTTGCCGCGCTTCTCGGCGGCGGCCTTGGCCGTCGCGATCTTCTCCGCGACGCCGGCGGGGGGCTCGCCCCAGGTGAGGTAGACGTCGCAATGGTCGGCCGC
>Ga0182229_1000011_pt1 | contig 42673 bp, 67 predicted proteins | sample G6R1MG_32_FD_129663 | JGI IMG/M metagenome (GOLD analysis project Ga0182229, IMG submission 129663) | Miscanthus phyllosphere microbial communities from Michigan, USA - G6R4_MAIN_07NOV2016_LD1 MG | ecosystem: Host-associated > Plants > Phyllosphere > Phylloplane/Leaf | place: USA: Michigan...
ACGTCTCGGGCGGTTTCACCAACGGACTCATCTTCTCGGCGCAGACAAGCAAGGCGCTCCTGGTTAACCTCCGAATCGGTGCTGCGGCCGGCACGGTCACGGTGCGTGGAGGCGCCTGCAAGCTGACCAACTGCGTCTTCGCTGCTCCGGTGGTGCTGGAGGGGTCGAGTCACAAGTTTGATTGCGAAGTTCCCAGCTTCGACATTACCGACAACAGCATCGGTAGCCAAGTAGAGATCAAGAGCCGATCCTACCCGGCAGCGTGGACCTCATCCGGCTCGGCGCCGTCGATCGGCAACGGCGCTTACCAATCGTTCTTCGATCGCACGGGCAGCCGCATCACAGTCACCATTGACTTCTCAATCGGATCAACCACGAACGTCGGGACGGGTGCCTGGGCGTTTTCACTGCCGAAGATGGACTCAACGGCCCTTGTTCAGGCCGGTGGGTCAGGTTTCACCCAATGTGGCTCAGGCTCGAATTTCCAGGTCGCTTGTCGTGCTTCGCCGGGCGGTCAAAAAGTCGAGTTCTTCTTTGTCAATGGGGCGGGCGCTTTGGCGAACCTTGGCGGTGGCTCTCGCTCTTGGGTTGCCGGCGATAACCTCCGCTTCACCTACAGCTACATCTGCGTATGACCATCGCCAGCTACGCCGACCTCAAAGCATCCGTCGCAAGATGGATGAACCGTCCCGACCTCGTCGATGAGATCCCCAACTTCATCCAGTCGGCCGAGGAGCAGATTTCCCTTGACCTTCGCCTGCGGCAACAATTGTCGGTGACGAGCCTCAACACAACCGTAGGGTTCAACGGCCTGTCCCTGCCCGATGATTTTCTGGAGTTCGACAGCGTTTCGATCAACGGAGGCGAGCTTTCCCAGATCGGATTCGGGGAACTTCTCCGCATGAGAGCGTCGGGGCTCCCGCGTCATTACGCCATTGGCGGGAACGAACTGCTGCTGAGTGTCCCGGCGACGACGGTTTATCCAGTGGACGTGACCTACTTCGCGCGCTTTCCCTCTTTGGAAGAGGTCCCGGTGAACGGCCTTCTCCTGAACTACCCCGACGTGTACCTTTTCGGTGCGCTGATGTGGGCCAATCGGTTCGTGATGAACGAGGAAATGGCGTCGAAGTGGCAGGGGCAGTACATAGGCCTTGTTCAACGACTCATGGCAGCCGATAGAAAGGCGCTATGGAGCGGGTCTTCGCTTAGGATGCGGACACAATGACGCCTCTTGCCGGATTCGCCCCTGACGCCTCGCCGACGACGCCGGGAGTGTTCACGGACTGTCAGAACCTCGTGCCGACGGATGCGGGGTTCTCCTCGGCTCTGTCGCCCTCCTTGGCGGCTCCGGTTGCCCTCCCTGACCCCTGTCAGGGCGCGGCGGTGCTGGACAGGCTCAACGGCACTCGGCGAGTGATTGCGGGTACAGCAACGGCTCTCTATGAGTTGATGACCGGCGCATGGGTGGACCGCAGTAAGTCCGGAGGCTATGCAGGGGCGGGCGATTCGACGTGGAGCTTCGCGCAGTTCGGCGATACGACCATCGCCTCCAACTTGGCAGATGCCATGCAGTCATCGGTCAACGGGCAATTCGCCGATATTCCGGGGGCGCCACGGGCCAAGATCGTCGTCAGCGCAACGAACAACTTCCTGATCGCCTTCAACACCATTGACCCGACCTATGGGGTTTCGCCAGACAGGTGGTGGAACTCGGCGCAGAGCGACCAAACCAACTGGGCGCCTAACGTCTCCACATTGGCTAACTCGGGCCGGCTCGTCGCCGTGCCTGGCCCGATCACGAACGCCAAGGCGCTCGGCGATTATGTCGTCGCCTACAAAGGGCGCGGAATCTTTCTCGGCTCTTTCGTCGGCTCTCCAGTAGTGTGGCAGTGGAATCTGGTGCCGGGCTCTGAAGCTGGGTGTGTGGGTCCGGAAGCTGCGTGCGACATCGGCGTGGCTCACTTCTTGGTTGGTGAAGACGATTTCTGGATCTTCGACGGGACGCGTCCTGTCGCCGTGGGTGGCGGCGTGGTACGCCAGTGGTTCACCCGGAACTGCAACCAGTCGTTCCGGTATCGGTGCAAGGCAAGCTACGACCGACAGCTTGATTGCGTCTATGTGGACTATCCCTCGGCGAACTCTGCTGGAGGTTGCGATTCGCGCCTGGTCTTCCACGTCGCGACGAAGCGATGGGGGCGGGTCGATGCGGATGCTCAAGCAACCCTGCAATTCATCTCGCCTGGCGTGACGATTGACGAACTCGGGGCGTACTCTTCCACCATTGACGGCCTGCCAAACGTCCCGGTGGATTCGCCATTCTGGTCGGCGGGAAGTCGTTCTTCGGCCTACTTCGACAGCAACAACCGCCTCGTCAGCCGCTCGGGTGTTTCCGGCGTCTCCAGCTTCACGACGGGCGACCTCGGGGACGATGATGTTGTCTCGATGCTCGATCAGTTCCGTATCCGCTTCACCTCCCGACCGGCGACAGCGACGGCCACGGGGCTCTACAAATTCAACGAGGGTGAGGATTTGACTATCGGCCCCGCATCTCCGATTGCAGATGGGCGTTTCAACCTGCGACAATCGGGGAGATTCCATCGCGTGAGGATCGACATGACGGGCTCACATTCTGAAACAGCCATGCAGGCAAAGCCGGTCCCGGTGGGGCAACGATGAAGCTCGAACAAGATCCGATCATCACCGAAGTAGGGCTGATCTTCACCCTGAAGCGCCTGTTTCGCCTCATCGCCCAAGCAGTGAACGGGAAAGCCGAACAAGCCGACCTCGACGCCCTCAAGGCCCGCATTGACGCATTGGAGAGCCCGTAATGGCAACAAACCCGTACCTCGGGACTGAAAACCCGTACCTGCAGCAGACCATCGACAAGGCGCAAGGCGACCTCGTCCGCAACTACAACCTCACTGCTCAACCGGCATTCAATGCCGCGATGGTCCGTTCTGGCTCCTTCGGCAACGAGGGGGTGAACCAGATGAACCAGAACGCGCAGTTGAACCTGCAGAACTCGCTCGGGAATATCTCCACCGGCCTGCGTGGTGCCGACTACCAGAACCAGCAGCAGCTTTACATGCAGCAGCAGGGCATGGACACGTCGGCCGACCAGTTCAACCGGCAGTTCGACCGTTCGGGCGAGCAGTGGAATTTGGGCTTTGACCGTTCGGTGTTCAACGATTCGTTCGCACAGAACCAGCAGCAGCTACAGACGGGTATTGGCCTGCTCGGCACGCTGGCCGGCTACAACGCCAATGACCAGCAGAGTGCTACGCAGCAACAGAACACGCCGCTCAACTACTGGCAACAGTTCTCCCAGGGCGCGAACAGCATCGGCCAAGGCTACGGCACGACCACGGGCACGACCGGCACGTCGAGTAATCCGCTCGTTCAAGCCATCGGCGGGGCTCAGTTGGGCAATTCGGCGATGAACTGGTGGAACACGCAAGGCGGATCGGCCGCATCGCCGGCAAGCGCCAACACGGGCGGCTGGTCAACCTCGCCGGCTTGGGACGCGTGGGCCGGTGGTACTGGTGGGATGGGCGGCTGATGACCGCCGACATGATTTCTCACCTCTTTGGTGGCGGCGTGTACGTCAAGGAAACGCGCATCCCGGCCGGCATGGTCTTGGTGCAGCACAAGCACGCCCACGACCACCTTTCTTATCTGGTCGGAGGCATGGTCGAGTTGCAGGTTGACGGCGTCACGCGCACCGTCGTCGGGCCGGTGGGTCTCACCATCGAAGCAGGCAAGCATCACGGCGTCAAGGCGCTCACCGATGCCCTATGGCTGTGCATCCACGCGACCGACTGCGAAGACGAGGATTCCGTCGATGCCGTGCTGGTCGTGCCAAGCGACGAGAACATGCAGGCGATTGCCGAGGGGATGCTGTGATCCCCATTCGCAAGCTGTTTACGGGCGTGAACGTCGATCCGCTGCGCGCTGCGCTTGCTGAGCACCCTGAACTTTGGGATAAGCACACCGAGCGCACCGCGTCGGAAGACTCGCCGCACCATGGCTTATCCGATATCTGGGCGCGCTTTGCGGACCCGAAAACCATCCAGCCGGATGGCTCGCACGATTCGGTCTGGTATCCCCCGGCTGATGTCCTGCCGGTGCGCGACATTGTTTTCCCGCTGATGGCGGCGGTGCGCGGCGAGCGCCTTGGCGGCGTACTGATTACCCGCATCAAGCCGGGCCAAGTCTGCAAGCCGCACACCGATCCGGGCTGGCACGCGCGCTACTACGACAAGTTCGCCGTCCAGATCGAGGCGGCAACGGGCCAAGCATTCCACTTTGAAGGCGTGTCGCTGGTGACGGCGCCGGGCGACGTGTTCTGGTTCGACAATTCACATACGCACTGGGTCACGAATGACAGCCAGAGCGACAGAATCACCATGATCGTCTGCATCAAGACGGAAAGGAACTGATATGCCTTGGGGAGCAGTAGCAGGAGCCGCCATCGGGCTGGTGGGCGATTCGATCAAGAGTGACAAGAACGGCGGCGCCGGCACGCAAACCGCCACGAAGGAGCCGTGGGAAGCCGCTGCCCCGTGGCTTCGCGGCCTTCTGTCGCAAGGCCAGACCCTGAACGACCAGTACACGGCCCAACCCTTCAGCGCACAACAGCAAGCCGCGTACCAGAACCAGTACGGCCAAAGCGACTACATGCGCCAACTCATCCCCGGCTTGCTCGGGCAGATGGGTCAACAGCAAGTCGGCTTTGACCGCAACAACCCGAATGCTCGTGCGAAGGCTTACGACTTTGGCGGCGGGCTGATGGGGCCGAATCTAAATCAAACGGGCCTTCTCAGCGCGGCGCCGCCGCCTGCACCAGCCCCGGCGGCAGCAGCCCCGGCACAAGGCGCCTTCACGCAGAATCGCGCGCTTGAGGGATTCACGCCCCAAAACGTGATGGACTTGCAAAACCCGTCCTCCCTCGGCGGTGGCTACGGTTCGTTCCGCTACGGCGACGCCGCGCCCCAGCCGGGGACGCAGGCGTTCCGGGACTTCCAAGAGTACATGCAATGGGGCGGCAGTGATCCGGCCTACCTCTACACGCAGGCGCCCCGGCCCGAGGGAGGCAGCTAATGGGACTACTCGACCTACTTGGCTCCGATGACGCAAAGCTCGGCCTCGGCCTGCTCGCTGCGGGCGGCGCCTCTGCGACGCCGCTTGACACTTGGCAGCGCGTGCAAGGTGCGATGCAGGGCATGGAGGCCGACAAGGCGAACAAGCTGCGTCTGAGCCTGCTCGCGTCCCAAGTGGACGAAAACAAGCAGCAGGCATTGCTTCGTCAGCAGCAAATGGCTCTTGCTCAACGCAAGTTCGCCCTTGACGAGCAGTTCATGGGCGGCGGACTGCTAGGCTCCGCTCCATCAGGAGGACCTGTCGGGGCTCCGTCAGGCGCTGGCCCGGCCATGCCGTCAGGTGGCGCAGGCCCTGCGCCTGCGGGCGGGTTCAACGCGCAAAGCATCTCTCAGCAGTTCGGCATCCCCGTTGAGGCTGTGATTGCGGACTATCGATTCAACGACGGCAAAAAGATCGCGGAACTGATCGCCAACAAGGCGGAGCCGAAATGGGTCAACGTCGGCGGCAATCTGGTCAACACCAACGCTCAAGGATTCAAGGGCGGCATTCAGGACCAAGTCAGCATCAGCAACGATGGCCGGGCTACGGTCCTTCGCGCGAATGGAGGCAACCCGGTCGTCGGGGCTCCTGCTGGGGCACTGGACACCTATGCTGCTTATCAGGGCATCAGCAACCGCTCCAATGCCGACTACACGCCCGAAACGGTCATTGACCCGGCTACCGGACAAAAGGTCGTCCGCCCACGGTCCCAAGTCCTTCAGCCTCAGACGCGCGACCCCTACCTCAACGCCGTCATTGCCACGGAGAGCGGGGGTAATCCCAATGCAGTCTCGCCAAAGGGCGCGCGGGGCTTGATGCAAGTCATGCCGGGCACCAACACGGCACCAGGCTTCGGCATATCGCCCGCCCGCGATGGATCGGAAACAGAGCGGACCCGTGTTGGGCAGGAGTATCTGTCCAAGATGCAGGAGCGGTACCAAGATCCCACGCTGGCTGCAATCGCCTACAACTGGGGGCCGGGCAATACGGATATGTGGCTCAAGGGCGGCGGCGATTACTCCAAGCTGCCCAAGGAAACCCGCGACTATGTCGCCTCGGTGATGACCCGGACGGCAGTGGGCTCCCGTGCCCCGGCCGGCAATGTGGTCGAGCTTTCCCCGGCGGAGACTGCCGTCAACGAGGCCGCCGCAGCCGCCGCCAAGGTGTCGGCAGTCAAAGCCGCAGAAGGCAAGACGACCAACACGCTCGAAGCGCCTCAGAAGGTCCAGCAGGCAACCGACGCAATCACCTTGATCGACAAGGCCCTGACTCACCCCGGCCTTTCTACTGCCGTTGGTTTGGCTGGGAAGATCGATCCCCGGAACTACGTGCCCGGCACGGACGCCCAAGACTTCCAACGCGTTCGTGAGCAGCTTTCGGGAACCGCGTTCCTCTCGGCCTATACAGCGCTGCGGGGCTCTGGGTCCATCAGTGAGGCCGAAGGCAAAGAGGCGAAGGCGTCCGTCGCTCGGCTGTCTACCGCCCAAAGCGAGCCCGCCTTCCGGGAGGCGCTTCAGGACTACCGCAAGATCCTAGAGCGTGGGCAAAAAAACGCCATCGCTCAGGCTAATGGCGAGACTCCTCCTTTGGCAAGTGCGCCCAAGGCCCTCAAGGACTACGGCTACACAGATCAGTCGGCAGCCCTGCGTGATGCGCAGAATGCCATCATGAAAGGGGCTGACCGCGCCAAGGTTCAAGCCCGTCTTCAGGAACTTGGGTTGTCACTGCCGGGAGGTTCCTAATGGCTGGCGCATTCGACGACCTCATCCCAAAAAATACCGATTATTCGGGAAACCGCCAAAATTCTCCGGAAACGGCGGTTTCCGGCGGGGCGTTCGGCGACCTCATCCCGGAAAAGCCCAAGAAGACAGCGGGCGGACTGATTGATGGCGTTTCCGCTCTGGCGTCCGGCTTCAATCGTGCGTACTTGTCCCGTGCCGGCCTGCCTTTCAACCCTGTTGACGTGGCAGCAAACGTGCTTGACTTGGGGAAGGCCGCCATCGGCGCACCCATCACTGCAATTACCGGGAAGACCCCGGACATGCTCCAACTTCGTCCGCGCGGCGAAATGGTCGGATCGGGTGCATGGATCGTGAACCAAGCGCGCAAGTCGGCTCTAGGCCGCGCCGCACTCGACCCGGCAAATCCAGACTACGAGGGCGGCACGTTGCAGGCGCTGGGCTCCGGCGCAGGCGGCGCCTTGGGCGCTGGCCTTAGCGGCAAGCAGGAGGCGCTGAATGCCGCGATGGGCGCGACCAGTGCTGGGGCATCCAAAATCACGCACGACCTGACGGGAAACACGTCCCTCGCCATCGCGGCCGGCATGCTTCCTCAAGCCGGAGTGATGGCGGCCAACAACGCGGCGAAGTTCGCCATACGAGGCGACGAGTCGGGCCGGCGCGCCATGGAGCAGCGGCGGCAAGACCTGAAAGAAGCGGGCATTGAGAGCCCGTCGCTTGGACTCGCCTCTGGCAATCGCATGCTGCAAGGCACAGAAAATCTTCTGGCTTCCACTCCCGGCGCGGCCAACATCATGGACCGCAGCCGGCAAGGACTGCTCGCCGGCATCACCGGCAAGGTGGACGAAGCCGCGAGCCTTGCCGCACCAACGCGCGGGGTCCGGGAAGCAGGCACCGCAATTCAGTCTGGCTTGCAAGGCTTCAAGAAGTACTGGAAGGATAAGCAAGAGATTTTGTGGGATCAAAAGTTGGGCGCCGTCATCCCCCCTGACCAGCCGACAAGCATCGTCAACACGCGTGCGACACTTGGCCTGCTCAACCAGGACATTCCAAGGGCTCCGGCACTTTCTCGCTTCTTCAAGAACGGCAAACTCCAATCGATGGAGGAGGCGCTTGCCAGCGACACTCAAGCGGCCCCGATGCTGCTGCGCAATGTCCCCAAAGACGACCTGCCGTTTGAAGCGGTCAAGAAACTGCGGACCCTCGTAGGCGGTGAAATCGCGGACAACAACCTCCTGAGCGACATACCGCGTAGCAAGTGGAACCCGCTCTATGGCGCCCTATCGGACGATATCCGCGCCACGGCGGCAAACGTCGGGCCGCAGGCAACCAACGCCTTCAACCGCGCCAACAACTACACGCGCACTGGCATGGGCCGTCTTGATAGGGTCGCTCCATTCGCCGATGCGCCGACGCCGGAACGTGCGTTCAACTCCCTGATGAGCGCGGCCAAGGAGAACACCAGCACGCTACAGGCGGTGAAGAAGTCCCTCCCTTCCGATGCTCGGGGCACCATCGCCGGCACGGTCATTGAGCGTCTGGGCAAGGCCGCGCCGGGACAACAGGACGACGGCGGGGGGGTGTGGTCGCCCAATACCTTCCTGACGAACTGGAACAAGCTCTCCCCACAGTCCCGCACGGAGATGTTTTCAGGCTTCAAGAATGCCCCCGAAGTTGCGGCCCAAGTAGAGGCCGTGGCTAAGGCTGCATCCATGCTGCGCGACAGTTCGAAGATATGGGCTAACCCATCGGGTACGGCGCCGGCTCTCAGCGCTCGTGCAACCTACGGCGGACTCGGCATCGGCATGCTCACCGGCCAAGCCCCTCTCGTGGGTGCCGCCGCAGCCGGCATGCTGGGTTCCAACCTTGCTGCACGCGGGCTCACTAGCCGCCGAGTGCTGGACTACGCATCCAACGCTGCCGCCCCACAGGACTACCTTAACGCGCTCAACCCGTCCATTCCGCAGCAAATTGTCAACTTGCCCGGCCTGTTAGACGAAAATCGCTACAAGTAGGAACGCCACCATGACCGCAAAGCATAAAACGAACCCGACGCCATACCCGGCCACGGTCAAGCCTTGCGTAATGGAGTCGTCCGGGTGGCGACGTTCGTAGAGTTCGACATGCGGGCGATATTCAGGCAGTTTCATATTCCATCCAATGACCATCCCCGTGGATGGCATACAGCAGTTTAAGGGACCATCATGCCCGTCAATCAAACTCTCGCCTCGCTGTCCCAGACTCCTGCCAGCAACGGCCCCCTCGGAAGCGATCCGCCGTCCTCTCTTGACGACTCAATCCGGTTCGGACTCAGCTTCATCGCCCAACTGCGCGACGGCAATGGATTCTCCGCGAACGCCATCACGTCGGCTCTTGGGTATACGCCCATCCAGCAGGGCACGGGCACCGGGCAGACGCAAAACGCGGTAAAAATCGGCTGGGACAATACATTCCTGCGCGTGCAAGTGGATAGCACGAACTTCGGTACCACTTGGCCCATCAACATCGGCGGCAACGCAGCCACGGCGACGAACGCGACCAATGCGGCCTCGGCCACGACTGCCGGATCGGCCGGCAGTGCAACCACTGCGGGGACGGCGAACTTTGCCAACAACGCGGGCGCCGTGGGTGGTCTTGCTTTGTCAGGCCTGGTCCGAAACGGCAGCCCGGGCAACGTCATCAGTGTGGCCTGGGACGGCACCCGCATGAATGGCGGCGTGGACAACATCAACGTCCCATTCCGCACGACATGGGCCAACGTCGATGACCGCCCGACGGACTTGGGCGCGTTCTCCAACACCCCCGGCTATGTCCTGCGATACGGCAATTCGCTTGTCGATGTGGGCGCCCCGGACAATGCCGGCGTCTTGGGTCGTGCCATCCCGAACCCGGATGCGCGGCTGCGCTACATCAACGCCATCACAGGCGGCTTGGGCACGGTCGTTGACGGAGCCGCTTACTCATGGGCTCTCAACGCGTCCGATGAGCGCCTGAAAGAGAACATCCGGCCGACGACGGAGGATTCCGTCGCCAAGATTCGCGCCATCGACTTCAAGGCGTTCAACTTCAAGGACTCTGTCCCGCTCTTTGCCGGCATTTCCCGCAAGAGCGGGGTAATTGCGCAACAGATCGAAACCATCGATCCCGACTGGGTCACGAACGCGGGCGACTACAAGCAGCTCAATCTTGAGACAATTGTGACTTCACTAGCACACGCTCTCCAACAATCCATCCTCCGGATTGATGAGCTAGAGCGAAGAAAGTAGCCAATGTCGCCCATGTTCTCTGGTCTTGACGCTGATGTCCTGCTCACCAAGGCCTCCTCGGTGGCCGGGGCGCTGGTCTCCATGAAGTTCCTTAGTGGCAGTGTCACTGAGCGTTTACTCACTGCGTCAGCCGGGGCGGCGCTTGCCTACATCTTAAGTCCTCATTTGGCGCTCAAAATAGGAGCGCCAGAAGGATTTGTAGGGTTTCTTGCGGGATTGTTCGGCATGGCGGTCATGTCGAGGTTTTGGGAGTTCATTCAGACGGCTCCCATCGCTGACTTCTGGAAAATCGTTCTGGACTTTTTCAAGCGTATTTCCGGGGGTTCCAAGTGAACACTTATATCGTCACAGCTCACGCTATCGTCTCCTGCTTCTGCTGGATCGTCGTGGGGGCCGGCGGTCTGTATGCCGTCTTCTCGCCCAAGGTGAAGGACACCACGGCCGAGCGCCTAGCCTTGTCGTGCATCTCAATCTTTGCTTTTGCGACAGCTTTCCGCGTCATCAAGCAGGGATGGATCAGTGAAGGCTACTTGATGATGTCGATGGCGTTCGCTTTCTACGTCGTGGTGATCATCTATAAGCACTGGAACAACGTCTACCACAAGCTCCCCAAGGACAAGACCCAGTCGTCGCCTTTGGAGTCAACGCTTCGGAGAAACTGATGTCCGCATTCATCGACAAGACCATTGACGCCATCCTGAAGTCAGAGGGCGGCTTTGTTGATCACAAGAGCGATAACGGGAAGGCTACGAATTTCGGAATTACCGAAGCCGTCGCGCGTGCCAACGGCTACCAAGGCACTATGCGCGACCTGCCGGTTGGCCTCGCCCGCTCCATCTATGAACGCCGCTACATCACCGAGCCGAAGTTCGATAAGGTCTTGGAGATCCACGAAGCGGTGGGCACCGAGCTTATCGACACTGGCGTCAACATGGGGCCGGCACGCGCGGCCGAGTTCCTGCAACGTTGGCTGAACGCTTTCAACGCTCAAGGTTCCCGCTATCCCGATATGTTCGTGGATGGACGACTTGGCCCCATCAGCCTGGATGCGTTGCGCAAATTCCTCGTGTGGCGCGGGCCACTTGAAGGCGGGTCGGTGCTCCTCAAGGCGCTCAACTCGATTCAAGCCATGCGCTATCTGGAGATCGCCGAGGCCAACAAGTCGCAGGAAGACTTCTTGTACGGATGGATCAGGGGGCGCGCATGAGCCTCGAAGACTTCGACTGGCGGCAAGTAATCGGCTCCGTTGCCCCCGGCCTTGCTGCGGCCCTCGGCGGCCCATTGGCAGGAGCTGCAGTCAAGGTCATCGCGGACAAGGTTCTAGGCCGTCCTGAAGCCTCACAAGAGGAGGTTGCAGAAGCTTTGTCCTCTGGCTCGATCACAGGCGACCAACTCGTCGCCCTCAAAGTTGCAGAGCAGTCCTTCAAGTTAGAGCTTGAGCGCATCGACCAGCAGCGCGAAACGGCAGGCGTCGAAGACACCAAGAGCGCCCGTCAGCAGACCGTGGATCTTGCCAAAGAGGGCAGCACGATTGCATGGGGCGCCCCTGTCGTCTCGACCCTGATCGTTGTGGGCTTCTTCTCGTGCGTGCTGATGCTGTACTTTAGGGGCAATGACTTGCTGCCCAACGTGACGAACCTGCTCAACACACTGCTAGGCGCCCTGATCCTCGGATTCGGTCAAGTTTGCAACTACTGGCTGGGGAGTTCTGCGGGCTCGAAGCGCTCGGGCGATGCTGTCAGGAAGATTGCGGAGCAGGCTGGGAAGGGTTGATGGTGGCCGGCGCTATCCAGCAAACTCGCCGAACAATACTGCCGCCTTCATTCTGTAGGCAGCACTAGCAAGCTCCGGCGTCGCAAAGGTCCCAATGCGGATTTCTTTGCCATTGTGAAAAATCCTAGCGGCCCATCGAGAAGTTTTAGGTACAAATCGTACACCACGGAAACCGGCCTGATTTGCCCGGTCCGCTGTGTTTGACTGATTCTGCGAATGGTTGGCAGCTCTAAGATTCTCGACCCGGTTGTCGTTTTTAATCCGATTGATGTGGTCGATCTGAGCAGGCATGACCCCGTGATGCATCAAGTAGATTAGCCGGTGTTCTTGATATCGACGACCCGAAACATGGATTGAACGATAGCCCGTTGGCAGGAGGCGACCAGCACGCGCGCCGGTCTTTGCATTGCTTCCACGATCAAGCCGCCAGTACAGCGAACCGTCGCGGTATTCAAATAGCCTTTCGGCTTCAGTTTGGTTCACGAGCTTTCCTCAGAACAGTAGGCGCAGCCTGCGCATTCACCATCAAGTAAGCCGGCCACTCGTATCGATCTACAGGCTGGTGGGTGGCGACCGCTGTACCCCTTATGGGAATACCCCTTTCGGGCGGCTTACTTGATGCCCCTGCCACTAGCTGCAAGGGATGCTGAATCAATATTCAGCGCTGTTACGGAGAATCAGATGGCACGCAGCCTCGATCCGCCTTGATCTTACATCACTTCGCCAGTGAGATGGGAGGCGACGGCTGGAAGGTGCAGCACGGGGGCGGCACAACGCAGCACGGCGGGGCGATAGGACGGTCGCGCCACTTGGTGACGGTCCGGGTCTTGTAGACAACGGTCGGTACCGGAGCCGCAACGACCTCGGGCTTTGGCAGTGCATACAGGCATTCAGAGACTTGCAGGCTCTTGACCAACTGCTGAGCAGCACCCGAACCCGCTGCGCCACCTTGCAGACCCTTGCTGTCCACGAACCCGCCCAGGCTGAATGAAGCCGCGCTGGACGTACCCACAACCGCTGCGTACTGCGTCACCACATGCCCGAGCATGAATCCATCGCGCCACACGAACGGGGCGCCGGGATTGCCGTCGTCGTTGAGCCACGGGCCCAGCGTTTCCATATACCCCCGGTTCTCCTCGTACCGACCTCCCACGGGTCCATAGTGCTGGCCGGTGATCTGGGTGGTGATGACGCGCACACGGGGGCCGCAGACGCCAGGCACGACGACCAGATTGGCCGAGGCGAGCGCAGGAGCAGCCGGGCCGTGGATGACAGGAGCCCACGCAACGAAGTTCGATCGGTCGCCGGAACCTGATTGGTTGCCCTCGATGACGACAGATCCACCCGCGCCGCCCGCCGACTGATTCGAGTTCGTGTTGCGCAGGCTCTGCCGCTGCTGTTGTGCTTGTTGCTGCTGCTGGCGCTGCTGGTTCGTGCCGGACAGGGATTGCGATGCCTTGATGCTGGCCGACGAATCGCCGCCTGTGGCGTAAGCCTTGCCCCCGGTGGCTTGTGCTGCGGCCTTGGCTGCGGCGCTTGCGTTAGCGTCGGCCGTGGCGTTGCTGCCTGCCGGCTGGGGCTTGTTGTTGTCGCAAGCAGGGTAGTTGGTTGCTCCGTTGTAGCACGTCGCAAATGCAGAGGACGAGACGAGAGCAAGGGCGAGGATAGAAAGATTGCGGTTCATGGTGTTCTCCAGATTCGACAGTGGCCGACTGTCAGCGGGTAGTGACACAAGTGCCGAAGCGGATTCGATGCTCGGGGTAGATCGGGCCAAGTACGAGAAGGATGCAGAAGAAGGCGCCGATCGTGGCGAACACAGTCTTCATGGAGCTTCCTTGGTGGGTGATGCTGGAGTGGCGAGACCGAAGTTGCGCTCGTTCATGATTTCCCGAAACACCTTGCCTCGGCCGTTGCGCTTCTGGAACTCAACCTGTATGCGGCCTTGGAAGCTCTTCTTGTCGCGAGTCGATCCCCAGCCATAGTCAAGAATGTTTGCCAAGACCACGGCATCTCTGTTTTCAAGTTTGCGTTGCTCAACGAATCGCTCGGGTTCCAGGAGCCGGACAACGTCGCCAATGGCAAATCTTGGGATGCGCTCTTCGGTCACGGCCGCCCCCCTTGGCTGGAAGGAGTGGCGGCCTCTCCCTTGGGAGCAGAGAGGGCGGCGTACTCGGCCGGGAACAGTTTGACGTAGAGGTCGGCCGCATCCACGCCATCAAGCACCAAGCCTTCGCCGGCCGCGGCGTCCATGAACTTGTGCAAGTCGGCACCCAGCGCAGGATCAGCGCCCTTGGTCTTGCGGCACTGAGAGCAATACTTGTCCGCCTGCAACGCGTCAATCGTTCGCGCCTGGTTGGCATTGAGCGCCATCAGGTAGAGGGCTTTGTCGCGCAGCTGCTTGCTGGTGAGGCCCTTCAAGATCGCCTTGGCAAGCGGGTCGTCGGCTCCTTCATCTGGCGCAGCCGCCCCAGCCGACTGGGAGGGGTGGAGGTAGAGGGGCTCGACCAGGTAGCCCAAGTACTCAGCAAGCGCGGCCCGCTCCTTTACTGAGGTCAGTTCACCGCTCAGGAACTCATTGACGTAGACGATTCGCCACGCGGTCGGCTCCGCTCCTTCCGGCTGTGAGGGGGCGGCACGACGGGCGAATAGCTCTTCTGTGCCGTAAGTCAGCATCTGAGATTCGTATTCTTCGTGCCATTGCCTGACGATCTCAGCGGCTTGCGCTTCGCCATGAACCACGCGGCTTCGCTGGAACACTCGCCCCTTTTCGTTGTCTCGTTTGACGGCGGTCCATCCGATCGACTTGAATTCTTCGGTCATGGCTGTCCTTCCTGGGATGGGGTGGGGAGGGCGCGACGTGCTGCCTTCTCGGCCTTGCGCTTGTCAACGGCTTGATTCCATGCGCGCTGCTCGTCGCTCAGGCCCGGGTAGTCGGTCCGGGTGTTGACCTTGCCGCGATGGGGCTTGTTCACGGGGAACTCGCTCAGCGAAGGCAGGCGCAGCGGCGCTTCGTTGAGGCAGACGACTTCCAGGTCAGGGTGATCAAGCAGAAGAAGCGCCGCGATCTCGCTGGCCCGGCTCGCGCCGGCTCCGATGATTCCGATGCGGGTCACGGCGTCTCTCCTTCCGGCTCGGATGGCAGGGTGGCGGCCCAGCCTTCGGGCGTGATCTCGAAGTACTTGCACCGCAGGAATCCACGCCCCGCCCAATCGATCAGCGTTTCGTAATCGGTCGTGGTTTGACCGTCGCTCTCTAATTCCGCCAAGGTTTCGCCGAGGTGCGACCGCTCGTCGTCGTCCAGGCTCGGCTGTGCCGGTATCGGAGCTACCTCCCACTGCCCGGAGCCTTGGCACGATTCGCAGCGGTCGCGCTCGGGCGGCTGAAACGCGCCCTGATAGGCGGCCTCACCCACCTCGCCGCAGCCGCCGCAGTCCTCGCACGGCATTGTCACGGTCGCGGCCGGTGTCGGAGCTACCGGGGCGGGGGCGGCGCCATTGAACAATCGAAGCGCGCGGTTGTAGCCGATCAGCAGCCGCCCCGCGATGTCGCTGGCCGAGCAGGGAGTGAGGCCCGCTTTGATCCAGTCTGCCGCACCTTGCAGCGGGTCCAGCTCCAGGGCTGGAGCTACCTGCGGGGAGGCAAGAGCAGCACGGGCCTTCCAGCCAGCGTAGAACTTCTCCCATTCGCCGGGCTCGTTGCTGAAGCGGTCGGGATAGCCGAAAGCCTTGAGCGCGACATTGCGCTCCTCCATGACCGTCAGCGCGGCGGGGCTGGCCTCTCGGGATGCGAGAGCGGCTGCACAAGCCCTCCAGGCGAACCATGCCTCTTGCGTCTCCCTTAGCGCATAGAAGTTGCCATAGCTGCATTTGATGGCATGAGGAAAACGCCCTTCATCTGACCACCAACGCTCAAACTGAGCGCGCGTGTCGGCCGGCAGGGCTCCACTGGCGGGGGAGGTGGTCATTTCGCTTCTCCTTTGCGTGCAAGTTCAATACATGCTCTCAGCCATTTCGCACCGCCCATCTTGAGCAGGGTTGCCTTATCCTCGGGGGACAGGCGGATGTAGTAGCCGACACCGGCACGGGTGGGCTTGATAGCGGGGGGGATCATTGATTCTCCGGTTGGGCTGTCGATGGCTCAATCATATACGTTTGTATCGCCAGCGCCATTGATCTTTTCTATGACTCACCCAAGGCCGTTAGGACGCCCGGTGTGGGAAGTTCGGGAAGAACATCAGCGCGTCATCAGGCGAACCCTTGTACTGCTGGCTGTGCTTGTCGAACCAGAGGAAAATGGTCGGTTCGTCTTCCCCGTTGCGCTGCTTCCGGCACAGAAGGGCGGCGTCGTGTTCTTTGAGCTTTTGGGAGTTCGGCCCTTTGGCCTTGATGTCGTCTTCCTTGGCCTTGTTGCGCCAGACCATCATCACGTTGTCCACCAGATCGGTAATCGCGCCTGAGCCCTTGTTGTCGTACTTGTCCGGTACGTGGTTCTCGTTCGCTGGCTTGCGGATGTGGTGGATAAGATGGACGTGTACTTGATTGTCACGAGCCAAGGCGGTCAGCTCGTCAACAAACTCCTTCTGCCCGTTGTAGTCGTCCTCTCCACGAACACACTTCATAAGGCTGTCGATCATGATGTGCGTGATACCCAGTTCCTTCGCGCAGTAGCGGGACATGCCGATGACCTTCGCGGCATCGACCGTGCCTTGCTGGTCGTACAGCCAAAGCCTGCGGTCGGTCCATTCTCCAAACTCCTGATACAGAGCCTCTAGGGCCGCGATTCCCTCGTCATGTTGGAACAGCGCGTCAAAAGGGTTCTCTTGGGAGTACATCCGCGCCAGGCGCTGCATGGTGGTTTTGGGCTTCATCTCGAAGCTGGCAATAACGCCCTTTTCGCCTTGGCCCATCAAGGAAAGCATCACCTGGGAGGCCATCTGGGTTTTCCCATGGCCGTTCTGCCCTGCCCATAGCGTCACCTCACCGGGCCGGAACCGGAAAACGTCCCTCGCCTTTTCCCACGGCAGATAGACCCTCTTACTCTTGTCTGGGTGGCGCAGATCGTGCTTGAGTTCCTGCATCCACAGACTCGCGGGCTTGACGTTCGTTGCCGCGTCCGTCTCCTTGAGGTACTGACTGAAGTCGATCGAATCGTTAAGCAGTTCCAAGATGCCTCCAGATGCGGCGCATCACCGCTTCATGACCCGTAGAAACGCCGATCACGCCTTGATGGCATGCAACCCCTATGGCCCGCGGCTTCGCGGCTTCCAGAGCGTCTAGCGTCCTGCCAAGCAGGTATTCACTGCCTGACAGGTCGAACACGTCCACATGAAGGCCATGCACGGCTCGCCAATCTGGTGGAAAAGCACCATGTTGGATGTGGATGCAATCGGGAAGGTCGCGCAGCCTTGCGGGGACTTGGCCTATGACGACCCAGACAGCAGGAGGAACTTTGCCCGTTTCCCGGCGCAGCTTGAGAAGGTTTTCCAGGCTCATCACAGTGCCCCCGCCCAGATGTCCATCGTTCGCGTGTCCCCGTCTTCGTCTTCCCACCGCTTGCCGTTGATCCACGTTGCAGCGTTGGGGACGTACTTGCCTGCTTCCTTGATCCAGTCTTGCGACTGGCTTTGTTTGGCAAGAGCGTCCATGACCATCGGGTGAATCTCTGCCGGAACCTTGGCCCATGCCTTTCGGGCTGTCTCTTTGTCTTTCTTCTTCGGGTATGCCTGCCAGAAGTTATCGAACCCTGCCGAGACAGCCCCCTTGGGGGCCTTGGGGGGTGTCTTTGCTTCTGCTTCTGCCTTTGCTTCTGCTATAGGTTGACTCGGTTGAGTGTGTTGAGTGGTTTGAGTTTGCGCGTCTTCGGCTTGAGCCTTGTTGCGCTTGTGCCAGTACTCACGGTGATACTCGCGCCGGTCTTCCTCTCGCTTGAGGGACCGATAGTGCTTGTAGTTGACGATGCGCCAGCCCCACGAGCGGCCTTCGCTGACTGGGAGGATACGCTTCCCGTTCTCCGTGGGAGTCCTGCTTTCAGGATCGTCTTGCAGAAGCACAGCAATTCCCTTCTCGATGATCTCAAGCGGAATCGTTGTGCGGCGAGCAATGGCGCCTGCTGTCATGTCCACAGTCCCTTCCTGATCGGCCAGCACAAGAAGTTGCTGAAACGTCACGAGAGCTTCCCACGGGCCGCGAGTGCAGAGCGTGCCGTCATAGATTTGGGAGAACACCTTGGCGTACATGTTGGTCCTGTTGAGTTTGTTGAGGCTCAACTATATCAACAGGACTTAACTCAGTCAACATCGCTCATGCCAAGCAGTCAGTCAACAGGAGGAGAATCACAAGAGCCGGCCTTGTCCAAGCTTTTCAAGCTCCTCGTGGCTTGGCTCTGTATGTCCTCTACGAACAGGCCTCACGGCCTGCGGCCGGAAGTGTGCGCGCATTGCCTTGAGCCACGCCTTGTAGGCCCAGCCCGCGCGATGAGCCCAAGGGTAGTTCTTGCGGCAGTGTTTCTCCAGCTCGGCCTTGGTCATCTCAGGATGCGCCTTGGCTTGTGCGACTATCCAAGCCGCGCTATCTTCTGTCCAACTAGTCATCTTGTTTCTCCGGTGAATGGATGCACCGCTTCAGCGCATCCCGTCTATCGTTATCAGCCTGCATCTTCGCCCTGGGGATGATGGTGAAGGCTGCGGCCTGTCTTTCGACAGGGACCAGGCCCTTGTAGGCATAGCGGCGCTTCTTTGAGGGCGGGATGGTGATGCCGGACTTCCAGCCTTTGTCGAACGGCGTCATAGGGGTAATCCGATCTGCTCTTGCTTGGGTTGCTCGGCGGCGAACAGTTGGCCTTGCTTGTAGGCTTGTTCAATTCGGCGGCAGGCGATGTCGAAGTAATTGGGTTCGCGCTCGATGCCGATGAACTTCCGGCCTAGTTGCAGGGCTGCAACTCCTGTTGTGCCGCTACCCATAAAGGGATCAAGAATCGAGCCGGGCTCGCCAGCGTGCTTGATACACCACACCATAAGAGCCAACGGCTTTTGGCTTGGATGCTCCTTGCCCATGCTGCTGTATGCCTGTACCTGGGACATGCGCCACGTACGGGCGTTTTTGTCCATGTTCGTCCAGGCTAGCTCAAAATGAGCGGTTGAGTACCACTCCTCTGGCTGGCACTTGTCCCAAGACAGCCAGCAGCGCGACGGTGGAAGGGTGTAGTAGTTCCCGCCCCAAACAATGCTCACATCACCATGCTTGATGGCCTCATCGATCGCCGGCTGGCTAGTCATTTTGTCCCATGCCTGGACACCCCAAGAGAGTCCATGAAGCGCAGCGCGCGCTTTTCCAGTGCCGATGCCGTAGGGCGGATCTGTAATCACCGCATCGACCTTGCCCAGCGTTGGCAGCACTTCCATGCAATCCCCCATGTACAACGTGGCATCGCCAATCGTTTCGACTCTCATCATTCGCCCTCCGCAAACGGATCACAGACCACACAAAGCCACGCCAGAGCCACGATCAGGACGGTGAAGTAGCAGAGCCCTTCGAGGAGGTGGGAGACGTTCACAGGGGCCTCCGACGATATTGGAAGTCGTGATACCAGCTTGGGTGACCTAGGCAGTCCTTCCAATCGATGAACGAGGGGCCTTTGGCCTCCCACCGCTCCCAAGCCTTATCCGTTTCTGCCATGTCCTTCGCATACTCAGCAGCACTTGCAGCGTGGGGGTGGGGGGTGACGGCAGGGCGGCGACGCCACTGAATCCAAGGCTCCCAAGTCGGAGCACAGCGCTCAACAGGTCTCCAGATGCCGTTTGAACCAGCATGCTCCCATCGATCCCAAGGCGTCTCACTCTCGGCTGCATCCTTGGCAAACTCTGCCATCAAGGCTGCATGGGGGTGGCCCTTGGCGGGCTCGATGTAGTCGGAGACGAGGTCGGCGGGGCAATCTCGGCCGAAACTAGAGCACTTCCCTGTGCTTGTGTAGCCGTTTTCGCCTGAAGGCAAGATGAACAAGCCGCCTTCAATCTTGGAGACGACGTCGGCTTTGCCATCCCGACGAACATACTTCTTGTCGGCAACAATGGGCAAGGTGAGTTTGGACATTAGATGGCACTCCGATAGAAGGTAAGAACAAGAGCCGCCAGAGCGGCAGTAAGGGTGACAAGGAGGAAGGGGATGATGCTCATTTGGGCTCCGATGGTGGAAACGAGGTTGGGAATACTTCGCGCTTGATCTCAGGGCAAGCGATGGGCTCGGCAGGGGTGCGGTTGGCGTACTCTTTCCTGATGATGCAGCCAGCGCAGTAGACGTAGAACCGGGTCTTGTCGTTGTTCCGGCAAGCCAGGCAACGCGGCTCGAAGGTCATGATTCAGCCCAGAGGCTCGAACTGGAGGCGCAGGGAGGCAAGCTCTACCTCTGCTACCACCTTGGCCTCTTGCAAGGCTTGGAGGCGCTTCTGAGCCGCCTTGATTGCCGAAGCATGGGCGGTCAGCAGGCCAAACAGCGTCTGGCGGTGGACGTTGGCGACTTTGCCGTTGAGGATGTGACTCACAGCAGCCGGCGTGATCTTGGCTTGCTTGGCGACTTGTCTTCGGGTGTAGCCGTTCGCCATGAGGTCGATGATGATTGAGCGTGCGTCCATGTGGATTCCTTGGTTGGTGAGCCTTGATTGTGCCATGGATAAGTAATGAATGCGCAAGGATTCCCGACTGACTCGCGTGGTTGATTGATAAATACTTGTTGCAATCGATCTGCCGCAGACATAAGATAGCGGCACACCACAACCAACCCTGAGAGCAGAGATGATCCAGACCAAAGAGCACTACGAACTGATCGCTCAGTTTGATCTGCAGTTCAAGAGCCGCAGGCTTGACAAGGAGGAGGACAAGTCGCTTTGGGCAAAAGGCTTTGTCTACCAAGACGGTCAGGTCAACGATCTGTTCCTAGTGTTTCGGCAGGGCTACTCGTTTGGGCGGTTTACTGAGCGGATGGAATCGGCCTGACAGCCCCCAGCGTGTGCCCGTCGCAGCGGGCATTCATGGAGTCTGTCAACAACCAACCCGGAGAGTCACATGGAAAATCCCGAAGTCGAAGCATTCGACAGCGCAGACCGCGCCGCCGCAGAGACTGCGATGCCTGCAATGGAGGTCATTCGCAAGATGGCCCGAGTTCAGCCCAACGAGCGCACCTGTGCGTTCCTCATCAACGAGATCCGCTATATGGTGGACAACTGCAACTGGAAGCACACGGAGCATGCGGTGAGCGTGTCGGACCTGCTGTCTAGCGCGGTATACATCCTAGAAAACACATCGGACGAAAAAATCCGCGAGGGGCTCTAAGTGAAGCGAGATTTCCGCACGTACCCCGGCGACTGGCTCAAGACGCCCCGCAAGATGCACGATGCCGCCCGTTCCGGCTGTGCCGTCGAGCAGTTCCACAAGGCACAGAACAGGGTCATCGAGAGGGCGGCTGGTCTGGCAGTGGCTATCGGTTTCATCGCAGCCGTTGGGCTGTATTTCTGGAGTTGATCATGGATGACAAGCAAGTGGCCGGCAGTGCCCCGCTGGCGGCCAAAGACGCACTTTTGGATGCGGCAGCTGCACTAGCTGGTGCTGCATCCGCCTATCGGGCTTATGCAAAGCGCCATGCATCGCAGGGAAAAGGCGAGACTGACCCGTTCTTCAGCACGCGAATCTCCGACATGGATAAGGCGGTTGAAAGAGCCCGCGCTGCTCTTGCCTCCCCGCAGGCAGAGGCGACACCGGCACAGCCGATCATGAGCGCAGCGCAGTACGAAGAATTGTTTTTCGCGCTGCGTGGCGCTGGCTGCACGTTCAGAGACGCGACCGGGGTGATTGATCGGATCAGGGAAATCCTTGGACTTGCTCGGATGCCAGCCGAAACGGAAGGAGGCTAATCATGGACAGCAGATTCCCCGCTCCCGAGGCTCACAACATCGTCAACGGCGTGAAGAACGCTCTTTGTCTGTACGTCTACCTTGCTGCGGCTGCTTTTGCTGTGGCTCTGATGATGGGATGGCTTTCATGAACCACGACGACACCGCAGCCTTTCTCCAGATGGAGTACGACGAAACCGTCGCCCATCACGGAGCAACGCACTTTCAGGCATGGGTCGCTGAGCAAGAGGCCCGCCGATATTTCAACCCAACGGAGAACGAAGAATCATGACCGTCTACAAAGCAATCAACGCCATCCAAGCTGCGCTGTCCAAGGAGGGCATCAGCAAGAACCACCGAAACACCCAAGGGGCTGGCTACAACTTCCGGGGCATCGATGACGTTTACAACGCCTTGTCCCCCCTGCTGGCCGAGCATGGCCTGTGCATCCTGCCTCGCATGGTGTCGCGTGAATGCGTGGAGCGTTCGTCCAAGTCTGGCGGCGCGCTGTTCTACGTGACGGTCGAGGCAGAGTTTGACTTTGTGTGTGCTGAGGATGGCAGCAAGCACACCGTCAAGACGTTTGGAGAGGCGATGGACAGCGGCGACAAGGCCACGAACAAGGCCATGAGCGCTGCATACAAGTACGCCGCCTTCCAGGCCTTCGCCATTCCCACGGAGGGAGATAACGACGCGGACGCCCAGACGCATGAGGTCGCCCCGCGCAGCATCACGGAAGACCCGCGCCGTGCTGCATTCCTTGCAGACACGAAAGCTGCCATCGACGGTGCGTCTAACGTGGGCGAACTGAAGCGCATCATTGAAGAAACCACCGAGCGCGCGCACGGCTTGGGCGACGCCGACGCGGTCCGTCAGATCCTTGCTTGGTCTGATGCCAAGGCAGCCAAGGCGAAGCGACCCGATGCTGCCTGACCTCACAGACGAGACCCGCCTAGCCAAGATCGGCCGTATGACGGTCTTGCGCAAGGCGAGGCGGGATGTGGCGATGAAGATCAGGGATCTCATCGTGCCCATGCTGAACTCGATGGAGAACGGCGGCATGTCGTGGCAGATCGACGGGCTGGTTGGCCTTGTCGATGAACTCAACCAACTCAACAAACTGATAGCGGAGCAACCAAAGTGACACTCGTCAAAGACCTACTCATCATCATGGCCGACGGCAAGCGCCGCACCAAGCATGATGTTGCTAAAGAGATGGGCCTGTCCCCCGAGGAGGCGCATCGTGTACTCAGAACGGCCATGAGCGGATCGAACATCCAGTCTCACCAAGTGCCGGTGTACTACACGATCACCGAACACGGCCAGGCAGAAGCCGTCCGCCGGCCGCTCAAACAGCAGACGCTGGAGCGCAAGGCAAGGGAGCGCCGGGAGCGGGCGATTCGTGCGGCCGAGGCGGCAGAGCGCAAGAAAGAGGAGGCCGAGCGGGCATCGCAGGCGGGGAGCATCACCTACCGGGCCAAGACCGGGCAAATTGCAAACAGCGTCTTTAGCTGGGGGCAGGCATGACTGCCAAGACGTATCACATCAGGAAAATCTCTGACCTTCAGAGCGTTCCAGCGGAACGGCGAGAAGATTGTGTACGCGAGATCCTCTACTGCATTGCGCTCACCGAGCTGGCGGGCGTGCTTATGACGGGCGGAGTCGCATGGACCGATGACGGGGATCGCTCGGCCTCCCTCTATAAAGCAGATGGGAAACCTTTTTTGACCATGCGGGTAAAAAGCACGGAGCAAGAGGAATGAGCCATGAACCAAGAGTCATTGGAATACGAGCTGAACCATCTGCTCAACCTGAGTGCGGCGCCCTATCGGGCGTGCTGGGTGGAGTACGTGACTGTCAAGGCAAAGCTGCTTGCCAAGCACTATCCCGAAGAGTACTCAACGCTCCCTGCCCTGCTGAAAGCAGCCCTCAACCCGCCACTATGCGACAAGGACACTCCTACGACTGGCGAGGGCTCAAAGTGATTGCCTTGCAGAACGGAGCAGAGGGGGTGGTTGGGGTGATCCTCGACGGCTGGTTCTCGGATCGGCGCTATGTGCGGGCGAAGGATCTGGTTGCGCTGCCGATGCAGTATTACGGGGGGCGCGTGCCATGACTGACTCATTCCGAGCCACACTTTTCAACCCCACACAGGGCTACCAACGCATTCTGGAGGCATGGGCCATGGCTAAGGCGCTGATGATTGCAGGACACCGGGTAACGCTTGTCCTGCGCACGGAGACGCGGTCTGATGCACAAAATCGCAGGTACTGGGGGAAAGGGGTACTCCATCAGATTGCGGAGCAGGCGACCGACGAAGACGGAAGGAAGTATCCGGCTGCGGCATGGCACGCCTACGCGAAGAAGAAGTTCCTCGGGGTGATTGAACTGCCTGACGGTTCTCTTGAGGGCGAAAGCACCACGAACCTGACGAAAGCTCAGTTCTCCGACTTCTGTACTCAGGTTGAGGCATGGGCTTCAACGGAACTGGGTGTTCACTTTGACCAACTGGAGGAATCATGAGGAAGGTCGTAGGTTTTTTTGTTTCCGCCTTAGCTGCGGTTCCGATCATTATCTGGCTGATGCCCCCTTGGTATGCCAGCGTTTCGATCGCCTTTGCAGCCTCCATGCTCTCAGATGTATGGATGGCCACTTGGTGGTGCGATTGAAGCCCAAGAAGTGCAAGGGCTGCGGCTCTCCCTTCCAGCCGGTACGACCGCTCCAGGTGGCTTGTAGCCCCATGTGCGGCCTACAGGTAGGGAGAGCCAAGCAGGAGAAAGCCAAGGAGCAGGCAAAGAAGGCAGAGAGGGCGAAGGACAAGGCCAGGCTTAGGGCCATAGAGCCGTTGTCCGCCTATGCTGACCGGGCACAGCATGCGGTGAACGCCTACGTAAGGCTGCGCGACCGCCATCTGGGTTGCTGCTCCTGCGACAAGGGACCGAACTGGGATGGGCAATGGCATGCCAGTCATCTGCGGAGTGTAGGAGCGGCCTCCAGCGTGCGCTACAACCTCTGGAACATTGCCAAGGGATGCTCGCAGTGCAACAACCACCTGAGCGGCAATCTGGCTGTCTACCTGCCCCGTGCGAGGGAGCGATGGGGCGATGAGCGAATCGACTGGCTGTACGCGCAGAACCAGCCACGCCGGTATACGCGGGAGTATCTGGAGAGGATGCGGGCAGTGTTTGCCAAGAAGCTCCGAAGACTTGAAAGACGCACAAGAAAGAGTTGACAGCGCTACATGTTGCGCTACACTAGAGGCTCACCAACACACCGGAGACTCTAGATGGACAAAGAGGACAAGGTAGCGCTTTTGCAAGAAATGACGGGATGCACAAAGGCCGTGGCCCGTGAAGCGCTAAGAACGCACGCATGGATGCTTGCCGACGCTTTCGACTACCTGACGTGCGACTGACGATGGCTCGCCCCAAGCCCCCAAGCCCTCTTAAGCCCTCGGCCATCCGCCTAACCGCAGAAGACTGGGCCAAGTTCCGTGAGCGTGGAGGTGTGGTATGGCTGCGCCGCGTGCTTCAGCGACCTGTGCGCCAGCGAGTCGCCCGCCAACAAGCGATAGCCGACTGCAAGGCCGCATGCGCTAGTCAGTTAACTATGACGATGCCTGCCACCGTGGAAGACGTGATCCGCAACAGGACGGTAGGGGACTGCCTTGCCGCTATCGACATCATCGCTACCGGAGAACACCATGGCAAAGACTGACAGCACGAAGCTGAAATGGCGCGTTCAGTGGCGAATCACGCGCGAGAACAAGTGGGTGAATGCCGGCTTGTTCGAGACGCGCGAGGATGCGAGGTACGAGGCGGCTTGTCTGCGTGACGGCTACGTCAATGACGACGGACTGCATGACGGCGTTGGCTTCGGGAACGCAAGGGTGATCCGTGTGGAGAAGAAGCCATGACCGAAATATCAAAATGCAAGTCATGCGGATACGTCGGCCCTTGGAAAGCGTGTTGCGGCCGGATGAACCTCGATGCCGCTACTGCTGATGAGGCATGGCAAGCTTCCCGTAAGCAAGCGCTAGTCGATGCCCGACAAGAGTGCAGGAAGTTTCTTGAGTCTGGGCCAAGCGCCAGCATGGACGACGTGCTGAAGAATACGGCTGTGCGTTTTTGCGCGGCTGCAATCGATGCCCTCGCTACCCCTGAAGGAGAACAAGGATGACTGACCAGGAGAGATTTGAGGATTGGATCGTCAAGGAAGATAGCGAGGAAGCCATACGAAAAGACGAACAAGGTGTCTATGGTTACTGGGACACAAGGCAGAGTTTTGCTGCATGGCGAGAATCACGCAAGCGAGCGTTGGAAGACGTTTTGGTGCTCTTGAAGGCAGAGCAAGCGCATGGCGGCGGTTGGGTCGAGCACTGGCCTTCTGCTGAAATGTACCGAGAGGGCGCCGAGGCGTGTGTTGCTCACGTTGAGCGCTTGCTATCCTGCCTCCCCTCTCCAAGACAAGAGGTGACGGCATGAAAAGAAGCATGGACAGGTCCGAGTCGCACTTGCGCACATGGCAGGCCCCAAAAGTGAAGCGCGAACCCTTGCGCCTGCTCTCCGAGATGGCTGAAGAGTTCGGGGTGACGCCGCTGTCGCTGGGGCAGCGGCTAGGGCAGAGGAATGGCCCCCGGCCTGAGATCGGCAAGAACTCAAGGGTAGGGCTCAAAAGCTACTACAGGCCCTCCGAGGTTCGGAAGTGGTGGAAGGAGGTTGGATCGCTATGACCCTCATCACCATCGTTATCGCCGTAGTCCTCCTCTACCTGCTGTGGGGAGACTGAGATGGGGAAAATGACACAAAGAAGGAGCGCACGCATGGAGCATCTGGTTGGCAAGCGCATCGCTCAACTGTGGGTAAATGCGGACGAGAGCGAATTGCTTTTCATCCATCCTGACGGCAGCATGACCGCCTATCAGACGTGGGGTGACTGCTGCTCTGAGACTTGGTTCGCCGACATCACTGGATATGCTGCACTGATCAACGCAACCGTCATCACGGCCGAGGATGTTGAGATGGCTGATATCGACGACGAGCGATCAAGGCAAGAGCATGACTCTTGCTACGGCGTGAAACTGACCACGGACAAGGGCTACGTAGACATCGTCTACCGCAACAGCAGCAATGGGTACTACGGTGGCGACATTGGCCCTCTGCCTGTCGGCCCCGACTTCGATGCTTCAAGGTTTCGCCAGATCACTGACGACTGGTTGGCTTGATTATTGTTCTTTATTCCCTGAGCGATAATCTCTTGACCTCCAACGCTCAGGTTGACACGCACGTTGCCCGTTGGGTACTCTCTCAGTAAGCGATTGCTACGCACATTCTCAGGGAGCCCCTATGGCATTCACATCCGCAGGCCAAAGCATACGACTGGCCGTCTCATCTGCCGGTGAGCGAACCAACGTCATGCAATCCTCGCCTCAGTGCCGGGTCTACAACGAAGGTCCAGGGGCCGCGATGATCCGCTACGGGGTAGGGGACGTGAATGCTTCGGATGACGACCTGATGATCCCTCCGGGTCTGGTCGAGGTCCATACGAAGTACAACAACACTGTCCTAGCGGCCAAGTGCGCCCCTGGTGAATCGACTGTGCTTCGCATCATCGCTGGGAGTGGTGACTGATGAGCCGCGCATTCGTTGCCCGGCCGGCGAACATGGGTTCACTGCTGTCCAACGTCGCTCCGGTGACCGAGGGCGTGAGTGCTTCGCCTGGTGCGATGGATCTTGCGTCTCGCTCGGATCACGTCCATCGGCGTCTGACCAGTTCCACGGCCGGCGTCACAAACGGGACAGGGGAGGCAACGGTGGTCTTCACCCGAACATTCGCTCAAGAGCCCGGCATCACGCTCATGCCCCGCGAGTTGGTAGACGGTGGGGCCATTGCCTCCAAGGTCAAGAACTGGACCCAAGACGCACAGGGCAACTACACTGGGGCGGTCGTCAAGTTCTACCGCATCCAGGCACTGCCTGCAGTCCTCACGCTGCTCTCGGGCCTCATCAATTTCCGCGTCGATGCAGGAACGGTCGGCGCACTTCCCTTCACCTGTATCGCGGTAGAGCGCAGCGGGTGAGCCCACATCGCCGGACAAGCATCAGCCCCGGCCAACGGAACGAACAAGCCGAAAGGCACTCGAAGCAGAGATGAAGAACCCTGACCCGCACCCGATGACGAAAGAGCAGGCATGGAGGCTTGCCGCTGACGTGATGGCGCTTGAGCCGAAGCCGAGCCTGTTCGCACGCATCCGTGTGTGGTTCGTCAACCTCCTCAACGGCTGGCGCATGCGGGGTGAGGCATGAGCGCCCTAGACGACAGCAAATGGGATAGCTTCAAGCAGGCAGAAGGCTCGATGCGTCAGCTTTGCGAGGACATCGCAGGCGGGGAGAGCTTGGCTGCATTCGCTCGACGGATGGGGTTTCCGTACACCACGATCTTGGGTTGGATCGATGCGGATGAGATCAGAGCCGAGAAGTACGCGCGTGCGCGCGAGGCCCGTGCTGATTTTATCTTCGACCAGCTTGACGAGGTGAGCGACCAAGCGGTGAGCGCTGAGACTGCGGTTGAGGTGGCTGGTCTGCGCTTGAAGGCCGACAACATCAAGTGGAAGCTGGCTCGGATGGCGCCCAAGAAGTACGGCGACAAGGTCGAGCAGATTCATTCGGGCGCGATCGACCAGAACCTGTCTGTAACCTTTGTGGGGTCGTGATGTGGTCGGCACTTGTTAACACCTCTGCTTTACACGGCATGCGCTGGGCAGGAGTTCCGATTGCAATCGCTGGGGTGTTGCTAGGCTTCCTGTCGGCTTGGCTGGTGAATCGCATGCATGCTAAGTGGCCCAGAGGATCTTTCTTTTTAGCCTTTGCGATCATGGTTGGCGGAGCTTTCGGTCTTGCTGCTTTGAGTGTTTACCTCCGATGAACATCCAAATCCCCGCCAAGCTGCAACGCCTGTTCCAGCCCAACCGTCGCAAGGTAGCGCACGGCGGGCGGGGCTCTGGCAAGTCGTGGGGGTTCGCCCGGGCTCTGCTAGTGCTGGGGGCACAGAGGCCTCTCCGCATTCTCTGCGCACGTGAGGTGCAGAAGTCCATCAAAGACTCCGTCCACCGTCTGTTGGGCGACCAGATACAGGCGATGGGGCTGGGCCAGTTCTACGAGGTGCTGGACACTGAGATCAGGGGCAGGAATGGCACTTTGTTCCTGTTCGCTGGCTTGGCCTCGCACACCGTTGAGTCGATCAAGTCCTTCGAGGGATGCGACATTGTGTGGGCAGAGGAAGCCCAAACCGTCACCAAACGCTCTTGGGACGTGCTCACTCCTACCATCCGCAAGGCGGGCTCCGAGATATGGGTGACGTTCAACCCGGACATGGAGACGGATGAGACGTATCAGCGGTTCGTCGTCCATGCTGCGCCCGAGGATTTCGTCGTGCAGATGAACTTCGACAGCAACCCGTGGTTCGGCCCTGAACTGGAGATGGAGCGGCAGGACACCCTGCGCCGAGACCCCGACAACTACGCGAACATCTGGGGCGGTGTGCCTAAACGCGTCGCTGCCGGTGCAATCTACCGCCACGAGGTCGAGCGGCTGTACGAGGAGAACCGCGTCCGTGCCGTGCCCTACGATCCCCTGCTCAAGGTTCACACCGTCTGGGACTTGGGATGGAACGACGCCATGACCATCGGCTGTTGGCAGAGGTCAGGCGCAGAGGTCCGTTGCATCAACTACATCGAGGACTCGCACCGCACGCTTGACTCGTATGTCGCAGAGCTTGAGAAGAACCCCTACCGCTGGGGAACGGACTTCATCCCTCACGATGGCAGGGCAAGGAACATCCAGACGGGCAAATCAACCGAGGAGGCCCTGAAGGCGATGGGTCGAAACGTCGTCGTCCTGCCCCAGCTTGACATCGAGGAAGGCATAAAAGCCGCCCGTATGATGTTTCCTCGGGTATATTTCGACCTTGACAAAACCGGCCGGCTGCTGGAATGCCTGAAAAGGTATCAACGGTCGATCAATCAGCAAACACGGGAGCCCGGGGCGCCTTTGCATGACGAGTTCTCACACGGAGCCGACATGTTCAGGTACGCCGGGATGGCTGTAGAGGAGATGGGCAACACCCCACCGATGAAGCCTATCGTTTATCCGAAGAGGATGTTGGCCTGAGTATGTCGTGGACCTGTCGCCCTAGGAGTGAGCCCTATACATCCGCCGGCATCCGGCGTGTAGGCTGCGTGCGCTGTGCAGCGCCTGCGGTTCACCAGTGGCAGGTTTGCGCGGATAAGAACAGGTACCGGGCGCTTTGCCTTGAATGCGATATCGAGCTAAACAGCCTTGTCCTACAATGGGCAAATGATCCGAACGCTACCGCGAAGTGCTTGGCTTACGAAGCCGAGCAGCGGGGCGGAGGTTGACCCCCTGCACCGATTCTGTCAGGTGCTTGCGGCCTACGGGTGTAGGTTGCCAAACCCGGCCACAGGCCAGAAGGAGCTAGAACCATGACTGCACCGACCGCAAAGCAAGTTTCCGCCGCAGAAAAGGGGCTCCAAGCCCTTGCCGCTGCATCTCTCGCCGCTGAAGACCCGCCCGGTCGCTCGGAGGTCCACACCTACGCTGACGGCACCCAGGTTGTCGGCGTTCCGCCCTTCCCGGCCAAGTCGCCCAAGGAAGTCGCGGACGAGGAAGCCCGCACAGCTGCTACGATGTTCGTCCCGCACGGCATGAAGCAATCGGGCGTGAACACCTCGGACCTCGTCGTCTCGGGCATGACCCCCGAGCGTGCCAAGTGGATGGCCGAGCAGCAACTGACGGCTGACGTGCTGTCGGGCAAAGACCCGCACACCCCGAACCCCACGACCGCCAGTGACAAGCCTGTCCTCGCCGGCACCGGCAACGTCATCACCGCTGGCGACGTGGAGAGCAAGGCCGTCCTGTCCCCCTCGGACCCGGAAGACCTGAAGAAGGTCGCCGACAAGATCGAGCCCAAGGGCAACATCAAGGCCAGCGACGAGCAGAAGGAAGGCGCCGCCGTCCAAGTGATCCGCGAGACGGGTGGCCCGGTGGTTGTGGACACCAAGAAGGGCAAGTGATGGACCGCTACTCAAGCGCCAGGCCCATGTCGGCCGGCAAGATCATTGCGATCGGCAGTGCCACGGCTGGCTTGGTTCCCCTGACGCTTGAGGGTGGCGAGGTCGTCGATGTGCCGCAGGCATTCGTCACCCAGTACGCGCCCCAAGTGGGTGGCTACTACGTGGCGTACGAGAACGGCCACAAGATGGCCTCGACCGCCGCGTTCTTCGAATCCCATCACACGAAGCTCTGACGCATGGCTAAGATGGACGAGGACACCCTGCTTCAGATCCTCCAAGCACAGGAGAGTCTGAGCAGCCAGTTCGTGATGGGCACGCTGGCGCACGAGCGCCGCGAATCACAACGGGAGTTCTACCGCGCCCCCTATGGGAACGAGGAGGACGGGTGGTCGTCTATCGTCACGTCCGAGACGCAGGACACCGTCGAGTGGATCTTGCCCGATCTGCTCGATATGTTCCTCTCCACGGAGGATGCGGTCGTCTTCGACCCGACCGAGGAAGCCGACGCGAAGGGGGCTGAAGAAGCTACCCAGGCCGTCAACTACGTCTTCCACAAGCAGAACAATGGCTTCCTGACGCTCTACACGGCGTTCAAGGATGCGCTGATCGTGAAGAACTGCGCGATCCACTGGCGCAAGGAAACTGTCCGCAGCCGTCGCAAGATCCGGGTGCAGCAGTGGTCGCCCGAGCAACTGGCGATGACGCTGCAAGAGGACGACGACATTGTCGACGTTGAGCAGGCGCAGCAACCCCTCATAGACCCGACGACAGGGCAGCCGGCCATCGGCTCGGATGGCGCTCCGATGCTCCAGACGCTCATCAGCGGCACCATCAGCCGCCCTGAGGAGCGCCAGCGCATCCGGGTTGAAGCGTTCCAGCCTGACGACCTCCTGATCGCCCGCGACTGGACATCGCCACTGCTGGACGAGTGCCCCTATGTTGCACGGGTGATGGAGGTCACATGGTCCGACCTCAAGGAAATGGGGCTGACCAAGGGCATCGAGGTGCGCGACCTTGCCGCCTCAACCCAGCCATTCATTGGTGAGGCGGACGACATGCGCGAGGGCCGTCGTGGTCTTGCCGATGACGACTTCCGCCGCGACAACGAACTGGAGCGCGATGACGAGTCGCTGACCCGTGGCTATCTGCGCATCGAATGGGTGCTGGTGGACTGGGACGGCGACGGCATCGCAGAGCGCCGGGAAATCTTCCGCCTGCACAGCAAGGTTCTCTCTAATGAGGAGTGCGACGAGGTGCCCATCGCCACGGGCTCGCCCATTCTCGTGCAGCACCGCTGGGACGGCATGAGCATGGTGGAGGTCATGAGCGACCTCCAGAAGCTCAAGACCGAGATGACGCGCGCCGTGGTCAACAATGCCACGCTCGCCAACAACCCGCGCAAGACCCTCCTGCTTGGCTCCAACGGCGAGCCCCTTGCCAACATTGATGACGTGTTGGATGGCAGGCCGGGCGGCATGGTGCGGATACACCGCCCCGATGCTCTAGGTGTCGATGCCACGCCCTTTGTGGGCGGGCAAGCTCTCGGCGTCATGGAGTATTTCGACCAGATGGGCGAGAAACGCACTGGCGTCTCTAAGATGCAGCAGGGCGTCGATCCCAATGCACTGCGGACCGACCGCACGGCTTACGAGGCCGGGCAGTTGAACAACGCGGCGAAGGCTCGAATCAAGCTAATTGCCCGCGTGATGGCCGAGACGGTCGTCAAGCCTGTCTTCCGGGGCATTCTTCGACTGCTCACGTCGGGCGGCATGGACCCGCTGACGTTCCGGATGGGCAAGGAGTTCGTTAAGCTGGACCCGAACGAGTGGCGCGACAGCTACGACATGACGTCGAATGTCGGCCTTGGCACGGGTGACACGGAGAAGCAGATCGCCGCGCTGGACAGCATCGGGCAGACTCAGATGGGAATGGCTCAATCCCCCATGGGTCAGATGTTCGTCACGCCGCAGCAGTTGTTCCAAACGCAGTCGCGCAAGATCAAGCTGCTTGGCTTCAAAAACGTCTCAGATTTCATCACCGATCCTGGACCTGATGCCAAGCTGCCCCAGCCTCCGCCGCCCCCGCCCGATCCCAAGATCCAAGTGGAGCAGATGCGGCTACAGGCCGAGCAGATGCGATTCCAAGCCGAGTCGCAGCAGGAGTTCGCCAAGACCAAGCTGGAAGACGAGCGGAAGCAGCGGGAGTTGCAGGCGCAGAACGAGCTGCAAAGCCGCAACGATGCGCGTGATGCTCAGCGAGCCCTGCTCGAAGCACAATATCGCTCGCAGCTGGACAACGACCGGCTCGCCTTCGACCGTTGGAAGACGGAAATGGACGACCAGCGTGAGCGCTGGAAGACCGAGATCGAAATCGCCGCGCGCATCGAGACGGCCAACATCGCCAGCCAGACCAAGCTGGCCGACGCAGCCACCAAAGCCGCGACTGCCGAAGTCGAACGAGAAGTCAAGGAATAACCATGGCCGTCCCCGCTTTCTACTCTGCTCCGAACAGCAACCCGGCCACGTATGCCGCTGCTGTGACGCCTGGCACGCCACTCAGCAAGCCGGCCCGGTCCTTCTACATCGGCGTCTCGGGCAATCTGGCCCTCACGATGGAGGATGGCACGACCACGACGTTCGCCAATGTCCCGGTGGGCATCTTCCCGGTCAGTGCGGCTCTGGTTGCATCCTCTGGCACCACGGCGACCAACATCGTCGCGTTGTACTGATATGCAAGTCGGCCTCGGCATTTCGATCTCGGCCAAAGGCAGGGACACTGGCGGCACAGCACCGGGGAGCATCACTTGGGACAATGGTGTGTCGTGGGACAACGGCATTACCTGGAGCTAAATCCACATGGCAGCACTTACCACGTCGGACGTTGACGCCGCCGTTCCCACGACGGGCACGGCGCAAGTCTCGCGCTCCCAAGTTAATTCAGTCCTCAAGGGATTGGTGACCGGCGACACAGCGGCTGGCGCAAAGACCTCCGGCGTCGCATACCAGCGCCAAACGTCAATCACGGTCGCTCCTGGAGTCGCCTCAACCGCGCTCTTTGTGGCGAACTACGGCGAGGCCGTCTACACCGATGCCCGCGACCTGCCAACCCCCGCGCACCTCATCGGCGCAATGGGCAAAGCCATCCTGAACGCAACCGGTCGCACGATCGGGCTGGCAATCGGCACAGAGGGCACCATCGAGGTCGCCGCTGGTACTACCGCCACGCTTGCGGCGCCGGGTGTCTTCACGCTCAACGCGAACGCTGGGACGATCACCGAATTCGTTGGCGTAATGTCGCAGATCACGGCCAATGCGGGCACCGTCAGCACGTTCGTGGGGTTGCGTTCGTATGTGCCGAACAACAGCGGCACCATTGGCAGCATCGTTGGACTGGATGTGCCCGACATGGGCGCTCTGACAGGCGTCACGGGCAATCGCTGGGCGGTACGCAACAAGGACCAAAAGTCCATCATCGAGTCTGCTGGCTCGATCATCGACACCTCCCGTCAAGGTCCGGCCACGATGGCAAGTGGCGGCACCTCGGTGCTGGAGAGGGGCAAGACGTTTGTGCTGCTGGCGCCGGCCGCGCAGCTCGCCTCCCACACGCTCTCCTATCCAACCGACGCGCTCGACGGACAGAAGCTCACCTTCCTTTGCTACGGTTTCGGCATTACCGCTCTCTCTCACACTGGCGGCGGAGCATCCTTCTTCGAGGCGCCCGCGAGCCTTGCGAAAGGTCAGACGTTCACCATGCAAAAGATGGACGGCTATGGTGGCTGGGTGAAGGTGGCCTCTTAGGCGAAACATGATGACCGACCAACAAGAATCCGACCTCGCCCTCTATGCGGCTCAAGCCTTGGAAAACCCTGCCTTGCAGGAGGCCCTGAAGCGCATGCGCGAGTCCTGCGAACAGGCCATCCGGGAATGTCCCATTCGGGATGCCGAGGGCTTGCAACTGTACGCTCAGGCGCTCCGCATTACCGTCAGCGTAGAGCGCGTGCTTCGTGGCGTGCTTGAAAGTGGTAAAGCAGCCGATGCGCGCATTAGAATCGACAACGAGCGCAGCGAATCTAAGTTGCGACAGCTTTACAACCGATACGCATAAAGAACCGGGCCGCGCTGCCCTTTTGGCCTCCGTCGAGACGACGTGCCGCTCCAGCCCCTAGCGCCTAGAGGGGTCGGTTAGATGAAAGTAAGAGCCCATCATGCCAATCGACGGACAAGCCTACATGGCCCCGAGCGCGGAAGATGACCTGGCACAGTTTCTGGTCGAGAACGAAGACGCCGACACAGAACAGGAACTCCCTGCCGACGGCGACGAGCCCAGCGACGCGCTGGACAACTCCGACACCGACAACCCAGAGGACGCACCGGCAGAGGATGATGACGAAGGTAGCGATACCGACGACTCTCCCGACAAGCCAGCCACGCCGACAAGCGACCTCAAATTCAAAGTCCCAGTCAAAGGCGAAGACGGGTCCGAATCCATCGTCGAGGTGGATCAAAAGGAGCTGATTGCAGGCTATCAGCGACATTCCGACTACACCCGCAAGACGCAGGAACTCGCACGACAGCGCGAGGAAGTGCAGACGCAGGTGGCGCAGACTGTCGAGGAAGGCCGCAAGTTCTACCTGACTCAGGCACAGATCGCGCAGGCAGCGGTACGGCAGATCGCCGGCCTCCGCAGTCCGCAAGAGATGGCCGTCCTGGCGCAAACCGACCCCGCAGCTTGGGTGCAAGAAAACGCACGCGAGCAGCAGGTGAACGGTTTGATGCAGCAACTCGCGCACACGACTCAGCAAGAGCAGCTGAAGGCGCAGCAAGAGTTGCAGGCAAGGCATTCCCAAGACTTCCAGCGCGCATGGGGTGTTTTGGGGCAGCAAGGCATCGACAAGGTGAAGCTGAAAGGGATTTTCGAGTCCATTTCGACCATCTACGACGTGCCGCAAGACCGTTTCGCCAATCTGTACGACCCCAAGGTTGTATTGATGATGCGTGACGCGGTCGCCTACCAGGAGCTGAAGAAAAAGAGTTCGGAAGTGACCTCGAAGAAGGTTGCGGCTGCACCTCGCCTCCCCCCGCAACGGCAGTCTGTGCCGGTGCAGGAGCGGAAAAACATCGAGGCGGAGAAGCGCTTTCGTTCTGGCACCGCCAGCCTGCGCGACCTCGCCAAGTTCGTCTGACACACTGAATTTGAAGGAGCCACATCATGGCCGTCCCCGCAAACACTTACACCCGCTACACGGCGGGCACCAACGTCCGCGAAGACCTGATCGACAAGATCACGATGACCAACCCCGAAAGCACTCCGGTGACTTCGGCTTTCGGTCGTGCTACTGCGGACAACACCTACACCGAATGGCAACGCGACTCGCTGCGCGCTCCCAACAAGGACAACGCAGCGCTCGACGGTGACGACGCCACGGCCTCGGCCAAGACCCCGCCGCAGCGCGTGGGCAACGTCTGCCAGATCTTCCAAGACACCATCGGCGTGTCGGATCGCGCCGAGCGCGTGAAGAAGGCTGGCATGAAGTCGGCAATGGCGTACAACAAGGCCAAGGCATACAAGGAGCTGCAGCGCGACTTGGAAGCCATGACCGTGTCTGCGAACCCGGCCGTTCTTGGCTCTGGCGCCACTGCATCGAAGTCCGGTGGCCTGGGCGTGCTGCTGTACTCCAACGCCCAGCACGGCGCTGGCGGCTCCACGGTGGCCCACACCTCCGGCGCTCCGACCGTGGCCCCCACGGCTGGCACCCCGCGCGCTTTCACCGAGGCCATCCTGAAGGCCGGCATGCAAGCCGCCTACACGGCCAGCGGCTCGACCCCTGCGGCGATCTACCTGTCGCCCAACCACAAGGGTGTCTTCTCCTCGTTCGTGGGCATTGCGCAGAACCGCACCGAAGTTCGTGGCACCAGCCAGGCCAAGATCATCGGCGGCGCCGACGTGTACGTGGGTGACTTCGGCAACCTCGAAGTCGTCCCGCACTACATCATGGCCGGCTCGACGATGGCCTTCGCCTTGGACCCGGACTACTGCGATGTGGCGTACCTGCGCCCCTACCAGTCGACCGAACTTGGCAAGACCGGCGACAACACGAAGGTTCAAGTCCTGATGGACGCGACCATTCGCGTGACCTCCGAGAACACCCAAGTGAAGTTCTCCGACCTGTCTGGCGGCTAAGCAGCAAACCCGCCCCTAATCCGGGCGGGTTTTTACAGGACAAGACATGAAAGAAAGCGGCTACTCCGAAAACGTCTCCATCGTCGAAAAGCTGCCCGATGGCACTTCGGCCGTGGGCTCTGCCCTCCACTTCGAGGGCGATGACCTGACGATCCAGCGGTTCCAAGACATGGCGCCTGTGCTGGAACACGTTCGGGAGATGCGAGAGGCCAACGAGGCCCACGGTAGCCGCTGGGGTGATGGTCGCGTTGTGGGGCATATTCCGGCCCTTCACTACCCCGCCATTGCCGCAATCAAGGACCGGACGCAACGTGATGCGGCGATCCAGAAATTCTTCCGCGAGCACCCGCAATACGTTGGTTTCTCGCCCTATCTGAAGGGCTAATCATGGCGACACGCAGCGGCATCTGGCTAGGCAACCCTGGCAACCAATCGCCAAGCTACGAGCAGTTCGAGGTAAGCCTGCTGAACCTCGGCACGACGATTGCCGCCGTGCAAGCCTCCGTCCTCGAATTCATCGCCAACTACACACCTTCTACGGGTGGTGAGTACAACGGCCCCGAAGTGCCGTCGAACCTGCTGGCTCTTCTGGCGCGCGTGCTGCCCGAAGGTGGTACGGCTGGGCAGATCCCCTATCGCACCCTCAACGGCTACGTGTGGGACAACCCGCCTACCAGTGGTGGCTCGACCCCTTCGCCGGCCCCGCCTGCGCCTGCTCCAGCCCCCACGGCACCGGACGACTACTCCAATTCCGTCGCAGCCACGGAGGCGGGCACGGCCGACATGAACGCCAAGACCGCCGCGCTGACCTAAGAAAGAAAACGATGGCAATACGCGACTTCACGCCCGAGGTGAACATCCTCACCGGGCAGATTGCGACGATGCAGGGGCTTACGGTCAATGCCAACGAGCTTTTCGTCGGCTCGCAGAACCAACAACGAGACGCCGACGCACTTGGCACCCGTGTTGCTGCGGCCATCCGTGCGGCTGGCGTGAACGCTGACGCGACGGCATTGCTGACCCAGCCTGCGCCCGTCACTCCTGTTGATCCGAACGCCGAGCCGCCGATGACGGTGTCCGCATTCACGAACGGCACGCTCGACACGACCAAGTACCAAGCCCTTGCCAACGCTGCGGGCACCGACACCCAGATCGAGTATCTGTACGGCCCGAGTGGCACCTACTACGGTGCCGACAAACTGCCCATGCCCACGCTGCTCAAGCGCGAGGACAAGAGCTTGGACGTGGTGGCCGAGTTCAACAATCCAGGTGTGTACGGCGCGCGCCCGGGTCGGCCGGGGCAGAACGGCACTTACCAGCTCGGCGCTCCGAAGCCGGCTGAAGCAGGAAACTACTCGTCCAACTACGGGCAAGCCACATTCATCCCGAACAACCGGGCAGCACCACTTGACCAAGGCGGTATCGGCGTTGCGGGCCTGATGGCGTGGTCCTGCGGCTACGACACGGCGTCGACCCGCCCCGAGTTGGCCTGGTGGGCGCAGTTGTACGACGGCGGTGGCCTCGACGACATCTACCAGAAGAAGTACAAGGCTCGTGGCGAACGCATCGAGTTCCCGACCTGCGCCTCCCGTGGCGATGGGCGGTTCGGCAACGGTTCCGGCGTCATCGTCTGCTACCGCGATGGTCGCGTGACACACAGCGGGCAGAACACCGCGCACAACCTCGCATCGCTGCAACTCCCCGCAGGCCTAGTGCCGATCTATTGCAACGTCACCAACTCGCACGAGTTCGCCTTCATCCTCGTGATGAACAAGAACCTCAACAAGACCCAGATCGCCGTCGTGGCTCTGGCCGGTGGTCCCGACGATGCACGCGTAGACAACCAAGGTTCGTGGATTCCGTACCGTGGCGAGTGGCAAAACCTGAACCCCGGCGTTGGCTCGTACGGAAACATCTTCTGGATGAAGTTCATGGGCTTGGTGGATCTGCCGGCCGACATGAAGTGCGCCACTGCCATTTCTTCCTCGACTTGGACTTGGGATGGCGCTTATGCGCGGATGTCCGAGTCGGTCGATGGCGAGCGGGGTTCTGACCTTCGCCAAGCCTCGCGCCGTGCCGAGTTCCGTGATGGCGGGCGTCGTGCCAACACCTTCCCAACCTCCTGCACGGTCGTTGTCGTCTCGAAAGAGGAAAGGAAGATGGTGGCGCTGGACTTCTCCAAGCTGTTCCAGTTCATCCGCGCCTCCACCATCAACGAGCCGGGCCTGCAAAACGTTGGTCTGGGCGCTGGGCAATACCCGCCGACCTTCGCCGAGAACGCATCGAACCTGCCGACCGTCATCATGACGGAAACGTTTGCCTCCCGGCCGACGGCGGTCCGCTGCTCGCAGGTGGACATCAACCGTCGCATCTACGTCGCAACTCAGGAAGGCACCCTCCACGCCTACAAGGCCGGCGCTGACCGCACCCCGAATGACCTGAGCATCCAGAAGATTTTCACGGTGCCCATCGGGAAGAACACGACCGACATTGCCACGACCGCGCGGCATGCCGGCAGCAAGCTCCTGCCCTACAACCAGCAGCATCTGGAGATCATCTGCACGTCACGCGGCGAGCGAAAAATCATGTGGGTTCGCATGAACAACGAGCTGACCGCAGGGTCGGTAATCCGCACTGCCTGCGACTCCCGCTTGATTGACCCCATCCAGACGCGCGACGGCCCCAACCACACAACGGAGCATTACCTTGCCACGGTGTGCGACTACGCCGGCCAGCAGGTGATGAATTTCCGGTACGGCCCGGTCATCTTTCATTGGTACTCCGGCTCAATGGGCGACGGTGGGGGTCAGCCGCTGCTGTTCGACTGGAAGACTTCGCTTCCGCCCGACGGCACTCCAGTCACGCCAACGACGTTCAACGGCGTCACCTACCCATTCGAGCATGCAGGCCAGTTCACCCTGCCCGGCAAGCCCTTCGGCTACTACCCATCTGACGTGTATTAAGAGGCCCCACAATGGCAAAGACAGAAGCTGAATTCCTCGCGGCCTTCGCCCAGCACCAGACCGCTTACAACGCGCTCATCAATGCGGTCAATGGCAAGTCCGGCTTGATGCAGACGACGAAGGGCGGGATTGATGTGGTGGTGGAGAACTATCGCCAGATCGTCCTGCGTGCCGAGGCCCTTCTCGCCTCGGGTGGCACGGGCGGTACGGGTGGTGGCGGAACAACGCCCACCCCCAGCACCACCCTAGCGCTTATCAAGTCGGCGATCTCTGCGGCGCCGCAGAACTACGCCTCGATTCCCACGGAAAACACCATCACGGTCATTCAGGGCGCTCCCAATGAGCTTCCCGTCTACCCGGGCGGTGCGACCCCGGTTCTGCACTACTTCACGCCCCCGGCGAACAACGCCGCGTTCAAGGGGCCGTCGGGCTCCCCGGACATCCTGACCGTCACCAAGGCAGCCGCACCGGAAACATTCTCGTTTGCCTATGGCGGCGATTCTCGGTGGTCGCAGAGCAACGGCGCCAACGTCCTCGCGCGCATGTGGGCGCAGGAGATCGGCGCTCACGTCGTCGGCTTCACGGTCAACGGTCGCTATTTCTCCTACATGGGGCGCTTCCAAGGGACGAATGCGACCATAACCATCAACGGCATGCTCCAGCCCGCGATCCCGGTGACCTCGGACGATACGTGGACGACGATCGACATGGGCAGCCGAGCGACGCGAAACATCGTCTTCAACGGCGGTCAGAACGAGTTCGGCGGCATCGCCATCCCGACGGGAGACACCATCGTTCCGTTCGACCACATGGCCGGCAAGTTCCGCTACAACGCCTTGCATGACTCGTGGGGTCAGCAACGGGATTACGAGAAGTTCAATCTGCGGCTCCCCGACATCTACGCCAAACTCATCGGCGCGCACAGCGTCGGCGGTTATGTCCGGGGCGGGACTGGATATCTGCAAGGCGTGGACATCACCACGTCGCAAGGACTGGCGGACGACAACCAGCGCAAGATCGACCTGAATGCGGGCGCCCCGCACATGGTAGATTTGCGCATGATGGTGAATGACCCCGACCCATCAGGAAACGCCGACCTTCAGCCGGCTGTCCGACGTGTATTTGAGCGCACGCGCACGGACAACCCCACGGCCCTGTTCGCTGTGGGTGCCTGGACCTCGCAAGGCTCCCGAAGCACCGTGACGGGCGGCGAGACGCGAAAGCGCGACCTCTACAAAGCCGAATGGGATCGCATCACCGGCCCGAAGGTCTTCATCGACGGACTCGCGGGTACTTGGTACATCGACGCTGGCACGGGCGCAGGGGTCAAGACCCGCGCAACCACCCTCGGACCTATCATCACCGGGGAAGGCAGCGCAGCGTCCCCCACGGGTACCGGCAACGCCGACCTCTACATCGACAACAACGGCGGCCGTCATCCGACTTCCAAGGGTGTCGTTTACATCGACGATTGGTTCGCCGCACGTCTGCGCGAAGCCTTGGCCGTGGTCTAAGGAACAAACAAGATGGCTACCCAAACCACAGCCGAAGCCGTCGCAGCCCTGACCGCCCGGACGCAACAAGTCCTCAACGCGGCCACGGCCATCTCCGCACAGGGCGGGGATCTGAACGTCGCCGTCACCACAGCCAACGCCAAGGCCGTGACCGCCACGAACAAGGCTGCGGAGGCGCTGGCATCCCAAACCAGCGCGGCAGCAAGTGCGGCGGCGGCGCTCGCCAGTGCAGCGGCAGCGGAGTCAGCCAAGGCCAGCGCAGCATCAAGCGCGGCAACGGCATCCAACGCGGTGACGGGGGCGGTGATGAAGTCCGAGTTGGCGGCCGTCAATGGAAGCGATAGCCTTGGCTTCGGTTTGGATGACGACTCTACATTCGCGCGCTCCTCCCGGCAGAAGATGGCCGAGCGCAAGTCCTTGTTCGACCGCATTCCGCAATCGGAACATGCCGCTCTGCGCGCAAGGACTTCATCCCTGAATTGCGCCGGCGGATTGGCCCTTGCCATTGCCGCGTGTATCGCCAGCGGAGGCGACACCCTGCATCTGCCACCGGGCACGTTTCCCTACCAACCGTTGCCGGGCGGCCAGGACCTCGGGGTCACGCTCCAGGGCGCCGGCCGAGGCCGGACCATCATCAAGGTGATCGGCAATGGCACGGTGTTCAACCGCCTCTCGCAGTCCGAATTGCGTGGGCTGACGATCGACCTGCAGGGCGCCACCTATGCCGGGACCGCCTGCGTCTTCAGGGTGGGGTCGTTCGGCGCGCGAGACGACGCCGTCGAGATCAAGAACGCCAACGCGGCCTCGGGCCTGTGCATCGACTTTCAGACCGATGGCGGCTCCACTTTCGTTTCCACCGGCTCGACCTATCACACCCTGGCGGCCCCTGGCGTGCGCGCAGCCGTCGCTGTCACCGGGACCGATACCTCCGCCACCTCCCGGCATTTCACCGATGCTGAGTCCAGCGGATGTACCTTGTACGACTTCGGCGGCTGCAACGACTTCTACGTCTCGGGCGGTTTCACCAACGGACTCATCTTCTCGGCGCAGACAAGCAAGGCGCTCCTGGTTAACCTCCGAATCGGTGCTGCGGCCGGCACGGTCACGGTGCGTGGAGGCGCCTGCAAGC